>LNFM01002080.1_pt1 | contig 43075 bp, 72 predicted proteins | sample 596031 | NCBI WGS metagenome assembly LNFM01 (sample SAMN04254537, study PRJNA301005) | activated carbon metagenome | isolation source: dual media filters at the Ann Arbor, Michigan drinking water treatment plant | place: USA: Ann Arbor
ACGCTGGGAATGTGTTGACTGCGGCGCGTCGCACGATCGCGACCACAACGCAGCAAAGCTAATTCTGGCGTCGGGGCGGAATGTCGCCCTCCAGCAAACGGAAGTACGCAAAGCCGCGTAGGACATTAAACAACCACGGGAATAGGAAATGGCGCGTAAGAAAACCAAGCAAGCAGAGGCACCGCAAGATCGGCGCTCTATAGACGCGCTCGCCGCATTACAGGCAGTACCAGTCGAGATAGAAAACCCTCACGATTTAGATAGAGGAAAGATCATTGTTCTTGCCTCTACCCGTGATGATATTTTGCGGAGGCTATTGGCCAGCAAGGGTATTGATGAGGCGCAATTCGCGGCAGGAAGGGCGTGGGAAGAGGATTGGCAGCGGGCTCAGTTGGGCCACACATCTTCTGGAGGTCAGTGGCAAGAGCGAGTTCAATCCAGCGGCATCTCTGGAGAGATTATCACAGATGCTGTTAGGCGTGCAGTAAAAAATCTCGCAGAGGCTGATAAAGAATTGGGCGTTCAGGGTTCAAATCTCGTTCGAGATATTTTAGGTAGGGGTTTAACGACACAAACGGTTGCGATAAAATATCTGAGTGCTGCGACTGAGCGAAATACTTCGTACATTACGAAGCGCTTTGGCGAGTGCTTAGAGACATTGGTTGTTGTTTATCAGTTGGGGGGGGCGCGAAGTGAGCGAGAAAATTCCGCTAGTTGGAGGTTCTAATAGTGGGCACTTGGTGTCGGTGCGCGGCCAAACCCTCTTGATCCCGGCAAAGATGAGAATGCCGACGAAGGGGGCGACCGTTGAGGCCAATCCGGGGATTACTTATGACGAATATAAATTGCTAGGCGAACAGGGGCAGCAGCGGTACGAATATGTGGGCACCACAGATAGCGTATAGTTGACTCAGTCAAACAATTACTTGACATTGCCCGTCGGCCATGCTAGGCAATTTTCATATCGTTTCTAATTGCGCCTTGAAGCCGCTCCCTCGCCGGGGCGGTTTTTTGTTTGACCAAACCAAAGGTGACCGATGCTAATTGAGTTTATGACAATTACGGGTTGGGCCTTTTGGGGTGCAACCGCAATTCTGACGCTGTTTATCGGCGCGATCCTGACGAATGAGGGCGAGTTTGAAAGAGGCTGGGCCACGTTTCTGGCCTGCGCGGCAATCGCTTTCATCGCACTGTTCACGGACGCTTTTGCAGGTGCACGTCTATTCTGGCTTGTGGTGGTCGCGGCTGGGTATCTCGTGGCGGGTTGTCTTTGGTCGCTTAAGAAATGGTATTCGTATGTTGTCTCTGAGAAGGGACGCCAAAAGCTAATTTATGAGCGCGACGTAAACAAAGAGGCTAAGGGCAATCAGACTTGGGAGGAATACTCTCAGCGCGTTCGCCCATCGGCCGCAAAGAGCAAACAGCTAATCCTTTCGTGGATTATTCTTTGGCCTCTGTCCGTGTTGTGGTGGGTTCTTGCATGGCCCCGCAAGGCGGCGGTTTGGGCTTACGATAAGCTCAGCACGACTTTTGACAAGATCAGCGAAAGAATCTTCGCGTCTTGAGACTTTGCGCTTAGGCGCAAATCGAATCTCGTCGTCATTGCCAAGCCCAATCATTCTAGTCAGCAAAGCTGAACATAGGGGCGTGAGAGCTTTTGGCGGCGAGACTAAATCAGCGGACTAACCTTCTAGGTGTTTAAACTCTAGGGGAACTAGGCCGCACTCAATAGTCGTTTGCTTGATGATGCGGTAAACGCGCTTTTCTTCGATGCCGTGAATGCCAGCCAACTCTAGCGTCTTCGCGAGAGGATCATAAGGCTTCCCCTTGGCGTCTTTCATGGCACCAAATACGTTTCTCATGTGTTCGGCAATTAATGCTTCCGCGCTCATGGCAATAGTCTCCAATAAACAATTCCAAGAGCTTAGCACTTCAAATGGCAAATCCTAGAGGCCAGCAGCGCGATAAGCCGTTTAGAGACGCGCTTCGTATGGAAATGAAGTTGGCCGAGGACGGAATCCCGACGCCAGCACCGAAAGGATCGCTACGCTGGGCCGCCCGCCAGTTAATTGAACGCGCGGGCGAAGACACGCAAGCCGTTAAAGAGCTGGCCGATCGCTTGGACGGCAAGGTGCCCCAGGCGCTTGTTGGTGGCGACGAAGAAGACGGCCCGATCAAGCTGTTCACGAAAATAGAGCGGGTGATTATTGACCCAAAGCCTAAGGATTGAAACGCCTAGGGCCTTTGTTCCGTTTCTCTACCCATCTCGCTACAAGGCGGCCCATGGCGGCCGTGGTGGCGGCAAGTCTCATCTGTTCGCCGAGTTACTTGTTGAGCGCTGCATACAACAATCTACTCGCGCGGTTTGTATTCGCGAGGTTCAGCTTTCGCTGAAAGAATCTGTACGCCAGTTAATCGTGGACAAGATTGCGAAGTTTGGCGCACAACGAGATTTTGAGGTTCTGGAATCGGAAATCAGGTGTCCTCACGGCGGCCTGATAATTTTCCGAGGAATGCAAAGCTATAACGCAGAGTCGATCAAGTCTCTAGAGGCTTACGACATTGCTTGGGTTGAAGAGGCGCAAACACTAAGCGAACGCTCGCTCAAGATGCTCCGTCCTACGATCCGCAAGCCTAACTCCGAAATCTGGTTTAGCTGGAACCCGCGACACGAATCCGACCCGGTTGATTTATTCTTTCGTGGGGCGTCTCCACCAAAGAACGCGGTCATTCAGCGGGTGGGTTGGCAGGATAATCCGTGGTTTCCGGATGTTCTCCGCGAGGAGATGGAACACGACCGCGCTAAAGATTCTGAGAGCGCCGCCCACGTATGGGATGGCGGCTACGAGATAATCTCTGAAGGCTCTTACTTCGGCGCGCTCATCGCGAAGGCTGAAAGCGATGGCCGTATTGGCCTATTCCCGTATGACCCGTCCATTGCAGTTAAAACTGCGTGGGACATTGGTATCGACGACTATACGGCAATCTGGTTTCTGCAAGAGAACCGCAGCCAGGTGCGGGTAATTGATTACTACGAGGCAAGCGGCATCGGTGCTGAGCAGATCGTAACCGAGGCGATGCCGGAACTACTGCGTAACGCGGATAAACGAACAGACGCGCTCAGGGCACTAACTCGCAAGCAATACAATTTTGCAGAACACTATCTGCCTCACGACGCGAAGGTCCGCGAATGGGGCGGGGGCGCGAAAGAGCGAGTACAGGCGCTAGCTGAAATCGGAATACCGTTAGGCAAGATGCGGGTTGGCGTGGCCGCCAATCCTGCCGACCGAATTGAAGCGGTCCGGCGTCTATTGCCGTTCGTTCAGTTTGATCGTGGGCCCATGCCGGGTGTCGGCGTCAATCTTGGCCTGAGCAGACTTAGAAAATACAGCAGGCGCTTCAATGAAAGCCTTGGGGTTTTCGTGGGGCCGAAGCACGACGAGAACTCCCACGGCTGCGACGCCTTCGGGGAGTTTGCAATCAACTGTCACCTATCAAAGCCGACCAAGACCGAAGTGCCAAGGCCTTCGCCATTGGACGACTATATCGAGATTGACCCAGATAATGATGACGACGAATGGAAATCCCTCTGAGCAGCCGGTGAAGGTCGCCGCGCCAGAGGAATATCTGGACGTTGCTACCCTCAAGCGCCGCTTTATGGATTACCGTTCCAGCAAGCGCGAAGAAGTAGAAGAACAGCGCGAGGCTCGTCATTACTACCACGGCGATCAGTGGACGGATGCCCAGCGAAAGATTCTCAAGAAACGCAAGCAGCCTATCGTTACCTACAATGCAATCTCCAGAAAGATCGACGGCGTTGTCGGGCTGGTTGAGCGATTAAGGCAAGACCCGAAAGCATTTCCTCGCACCCCCGAACACCAGGAAGGCTCGGACATTGCTGGGGCCTCCCTTCGTTATGCCCTCGACTCCGCAGACTGGCCCGCGATTTCGTCTGAGTGTTCACGAACAGCAAGCATTAACGGCTTGGCCGGTGTTGAGTTTGATCTGGAGTCTGGCGACAACGGCGACAACGAACCCAAGCTGTTCGAGGTCGATCCAGACACGTTTTTCTACGATGCACGATCCTATAAGCACGACTTCAGCGATGCACGCGACCTTGGCGTGTCCAAGTGGACCGACCTTGACGTTGCGAAAGAAATGTTCCCCGACAGGGCGGATGAACTTGACGGGCTAATCAGTGGCGGCGGTGATCTTGACGGATATGCCCAGCAGGACCGCGAGCGCAAGTGGATTGATAGCGATAAGAAGCGCCTGTTCATCGTTGAGCATTGGTACATCAACAAAGGTAAGTGGTGCTATTGCTTCTATACGTCCAACGTCACGTTGAAAGAGGGTGTCTCACCGTTTCTGGATGAGAAGAAGAAGTCCGTACACAAATATGAAATGTTCTCTGCTGGCGTTGACCATGACGGGGATCGTTATGGCTTCGTTCGAAATCTAAAATCCGCGCAGGACGAAAAGAACCATCGTCGATCAAAGGCGCTGCACGGGCTAAACAGCCGCAGGATCATTGCGCGCAACGGCGCATTGGCAAGCCCCGAAAAGACCAGAGCAGAGGCAGCTCGTCCTGATGGAATTATTCTCTGGGACGTAGAGAAGCCCGAGTTCGACGATCAGCGTCAGATGGCCGACATGACCGGCCAGATGGAGTTTGCAAAAGACGCCTCAACCGAGATTGAGAACTTCGGTCCTAACCCCGCGATTCTTGGTCAGGGCGTGGAGAATCAGTCCGGTCGCGCAATTCAGTTGCTGCAGCAGGCGGGCATTGCGGAGCTTGGGCCGTTCATTATTGCACTTAAGAACTGGAAGATGCGCGTTTATCGCCGTATGTGGAACATGATTCAGCAAAACTGGACTGCTGAGCGATGGATTCGAGTTACCGATAACGACGGGCTTGCTCAGTTCATTCAGGTGAACGGGCTGACGGGACAAGAGGGCATTCCTCAAGTCATCAACAGCCTTGGCTCGCTTGATGTGGATATTATTCTCGATGAAGGCCCGGATAATATAAATGCTCAACAGGACGCGCTTGATATTCTGATGCAGGGCTTGGGACAGAATGGTGTTCCGATCCCGCCGAAAATCCTGATTAAGCTCTCCCAACTTCCTGGCGATGTGAAGAAGGAAGTTCTAGACGAGTTCGAGCAGGCTGGACAAAAGCCCGATCCGAAAGTTGCTGAAGGTCAAGCCAAGCTGCAATTCGAGCAGGCCAAGGCTCAGCAAGACGCGCAAGTGCAAATGGCTACTGCTCAGGCCGAAATACAATTAGCCCAGCAGAAGGCGACGATTGATGCCGAGCAGGCGCAACAGAAAGCATTGCTTGACGCACAGATTGCCCGTCAAAAAGCACAAGATGAAATCGAACTGAAGCGCATGATCGCTCAGGCAGATATTGAACTGGAGCGCGAGAAAGCCGCCGCTCAGATTCAGATCGAACAAATGAAGGCCAATGCCGGCATCGCGATTAACCGCGAAACAGCACAGGCCAAGGTTGCTCAAGGTGCAACGCAGGAATCGTAGGCTCACGATACGAGCCGAGTAGCGAACGACTCTGACAGTTCGATCCCGCCGCTTCGGGGCGCACCCGATGAACCTACGTCTAATCACGACGAAACAGTGAGGAACGGTAAGGCAATGCCTGACACCGAACAGGAATTATTTGACTCCGCGATGAGTGACGACGCTCCGGTCCAAGTTGTAAGACTTGAGGAGCATCCCGAGCCTGAAAGGGTTGAGGCCGACACTCAAAAGCAAGCTGATGCCAAGCGTGACGAAAAGGGCAGGTTCGCTCCGGTTAAAACGGAAGAAGCTAGGCCCGAAGTCAAAGCAGAGGAAGCCCCGCAAGAAACTCAGAAGGCTGAAAAGTCTGATGAGCGATCCGAGCGCGGTGAAATCCCTGCGTGGCGGCTTCGTGAAGAAGCAGAAGCCAAGCGCGAAGCGATTGCTAGGGCCGATAAGGCCCAGCAGGAAGCCGAACAAGGCAGGCGAGAACTAGCTGCGTTACAGCAGCGTCTGGCCCATTTTGAGCGGCAGCAAGCGGAAACAAAGAATCCCCCGCCAGATCGGTATGCGGACCCGGATGGGTACGACGCCTATCAGCAGCAGCAGTGGCAAAAACAACGCCGCGCTGACATGGCTGCGAACAACTTAGAGTTGGCTCGCATTAAGTTCGGAGATGAGTTGGTAGATAAGGCCGACGCGGAAATCTCGCAGTACCTGCGACTTAACCCGCACGACCCAATTCTCCAGGTTATCGAAAATTCTCCACGACCCGCCTTTGAGGTCGTTAAGTGGTTCAAGCAGCAAGAAGCAAACAAGCGCCTTGCGGGCAAATCCATTGACGATCTTCTGAAGGAGGAGCGTGAGAATGCTCTGAACGATCCTGCGTTTTTAGCGCAGGCAATCGAACGAGCGAAGGCAACGGCCAAGCCGGTCCAGAACCAAGCGAACACAAACATACCCTCGCTTAACAGGACCACGGCTGCGGCAAGCGACAGCGTAGCGGACGAAGAGTCCGACGCCTCGATATTCAAGTCTGCATTAACCCGATGATCTAAGCGCGGGTCCGAATAAGGATCGGACCTACTATGGCTATTTCTTCCATTCAATCCAACAACAAGCTCGTACAGTATCGCAAGGAAATCATCCGCGAATACGTACGTGAGAATATGTTCTCGCCCTACATGGGCGACAGCATGACCTCCATTATTCGGACGATTTACGATCCGAAGAAGGGCGGCGAGCAGATCAACATTCCGCTCGTGACCAAACTCACTAACGCTCCAGCCGGTGCCGCCGATACTCTCGTCGGCGCGGAAGAGGCGATCGACAACTACGGTATGCGTGTCTGGGTTGACTGGGCGCGTCAGGCTGTTGCTACGAACGATGCCGAGGAGCAGAAAGACTCGGCTGACATTTTTGGCGAAGCCAAGCCGTTGCTGTCTGACTGGGGCAAGGAACTCCAGCGAGACGAACTGATTGCCGCTCTCATGGCGCTTCCCTCGGAGTCGGCCCCGGCCAATCTTGGTGCTGCTTCTGGCGGCCAGCGCGTCAACGGCGTTCTGTTCGAAGCCTCGACGACCGCTCAGATCAACGCGTGGTGTGCGTCGAACTCTGATCGCATTCTGTTCGGCAACAACGTCGCCCATTTTACCGGCGACTGGTCTGCCGACATTGTGAAGGTTGAGCCGGGTACGGATAAGTTCACGAAGGGTTCCGCATCGCTGATGAAGCGCCGCGCGTCTCTCGCGAACTCGAAAATCCGCCCCTACAAGACCAAGGACGGCTACGAGTATTTTGTGTACTTCCACGGCTCGGGCACGTTCCGCGACTTGAAGGCTTCGCTTTCTACCGACAACCAGCAGGCGCAGAACCGTGGCAAGGACAATCCTCTCTTCCAGGATGGCGACTTGCTCTGGGATGGCGGCATTCACCGCGAAATTCCGGAAATCGACACCTTCGTCGATACCATCTGGACCGACGCAAACGCCGATCACGAGGGTTTCCTCGCAACGGCTGGCGCTACGTCTTCGCGTGTTGCTCCGGTGTTCCTGTGTGGCCAATCGGCTGCTGCGCTCGCTTGGGCGCAAATGCCGACCCCAACGTTCCGCGATACGACTGACTATCAGTTTATCAAGGGCGCTGGCGTGAAGATGGCCTACGGCGCTGCGAAAATCTTCAACAAGAGCGGCTCGGACCTCAAGCAGTGGGGTGTAATGACCGGCTTCTTCTCGTCGGTTGCTGACACCGTTGTGACGTAAGGGAGAAACTAGAAATGGTATCCCTCCCAAACAGAACGACTCCGACTTATGACGTACTCGTGGCTCGGGGCGGTATCACTACCGCTCCGACGCTCACGATGGAAACGCGTCATAAAAACTGGCAGGCAGTAGCTGCAACGTCTGGCACGGATACGACTCCGGCGTCCGGCACGCAGTTTGTTTCGAGCATCTTTGTCCCCGCGAACTTCACCGCAACCGGCGTTGGCTATTTGATCGGTTCGGTAGGTGGCACGGATCGAGTTTATGCCGTGCTTTACGATGCGGCAGGCGCGGTTGTTGCCAACTCCACGCTTGCGAGTGCCGGCACGACCGTTGGGACTGCTGCCAACTCGCAGGAACTCGCCTTTACCTCGACAGTAGAGGTTAAGGGTCCTGCGCGTTACTTCATCGGCATCAGCATGAACGGTAACACCGCGCGGCTTCGCACGGTGCCCGCGTTTACGCCGGGCGGTCTTCTGACCGACGCCGTGTCCCAGACGCACGCTACTGTTGCTGCGATTACTCCTCCGACCACGTTCACCGCGAACGAAGGCCCGGTGGTTTACATCTACTGACAACTGGCGGCTCGCGCTTAACGGTGCGGGCCGCCTTTACTTTATGGAGGGGTGATGCGGCTTGTGGTGGCGATCTGTTCCGCAAGGGACTGGAAACCGCAATTCGGATTATCTCTGGCTGGTCTTATCGCTCATATATGCCGTCAGGGTATTAAGCGCATTAAGGTCGAGTCATTCGATCTTCGTGTTTACTCGAACGTCTCAAGCATTGCGAACGGGAGGCAGACCGCCCTGAATGAAGCGATGCTTCGCGGGTTCACCCACATATTGTTTCTTGACGACGACATGACGTTTCCTGCCGACATGATGAACAGCTTGGTCAAGCATAAGGCTGATCTGGTTGGCGTGAATTATTCCCATAAGTCGAAGACGACTACCGGGATGCTTCTAGGCAAGGACGGGAAATACGTCAAAGAGCGGTCTGGCTCTGTTGAAGCACTTAGGTGCGGCTTTGGGGCAATGCTGGTTGATCTAACTGTACCGCGAAGAATCAAGCCTCCTCATTTTGCAATGCCGTGGTCAGAGCATCACCAGAAAGTTCTTGGTGAAGACTATTTCTTTTGTGACCGGGTAGCGAAAGAGGGCGGCAAGATGATTTGCGATCTGGACGTAAAGATCGGCCACGTTGGGGATTATGAATATATGCTTGACGATCCGAACTTTATGAAAGCGACCGATGCCCAACACAGCAAATGATCTTGCCCGAGCGGTTGGTATCAAAATTGGTATCATCGACGCCGTTAGCGAACTTAGCGCGGACGAGCTTAACGACCTCAAGAACTATTCCCGGTCCAAGCACGCGGAATTGCGCGTCAGCCACGTTTGTTTCTGGGATGAAGACGACATTCCTGACGAGGTTTATGAACCGCTGAAGTCTTATTTCGCCGCCTGTTTTGGTGAGGATTTCGGAAAGACGATACGAGACGAGCCGCTTTCGGTCGCGCAAACGCAAGAGGCGAGGTTGGCCAAACTTATTCGGGCCTCTGTACCAAGATACACCGGATCGGTTGCTACGACGGAATATATCTAAGTGGTCGCAATTCCTCTCGCGTCCAAGTCCGACCCGGCCAAGAGAGAAGTTGTTACCTCCGAAAGACTTGTCAATCTATACGCGATTAAAGCACCGGAAACTGCAAGAGCATCGTTCTATCTAAACCGCACCCCTGGGATGACGACTGCGGTTAGTTACTCATCGGATTTAAGTCGCGGGCTGTTTAATGCAGACACGGAAGCGCTGGATATTCGAGGGAGCGTTCTATTTTCGATCAATTCAAATCTTGGCCCGACTTCAATCTCCGGGACTATTGCAGGGACAAGAGATTGCCGGTTCTCGCAGAACAACGCTGCTAATCGTGAAACCGTAATTGCTACTGGCTCGACTGCATACCAGTTCACGAACAGCGCACTCTCGGTAATTGGTGGCGATCTAGCCTCGCTCGATATTGTCGATACGATCTGCATCAACGGTATTTCGATTTGCTTTGAAGAAGACGGAAACTCGCTTTATTCCCCCGTCAACGACGCCAATAGCTATAGTTCTCTGAACTTCTTTACCGTTCCCGGAACCGGGGCCTTTAAGGCCGCGCAGGTTTTAGGAAACCAATTCATCTGCTGGCGCGAAAGCGGGATGACGGTCTTCCGTCACGTAGCCGACGACGCAGACGAGCCGTTTCAATTAGTCCAAGGTGCAGATAAGCCATTTGGGTGCCTTAACACCTTTGCAAATGCAAACGGTGATGGACAGATATATTTTGTCGATCAATTTGGAATGCCTCGCGTTATTTCGCAGGGCTACAATCCGGTGGCAATTGGCAATGAGGGCGTGTGCGGAGATATCCGCGATCTGGTCGATAAGGAAGACTTGCGCCTCTGGTACTACAACGCCGGGGAACGCGGGTTTCTTGTCGTTTACTCAAGTGAGTTTACTTGGGTCTTCGATATTAAAGAACAGCGCTGGCACAATCGTCAGAGCTACCAGCGAGTAACCTGGCAAGCCAAGCACTACATGAGATTTGCCAATAAAGATTTGGTTGCCCCGGATCAATCGGGTGATTTGTTCTATTTGGATGACACCTCATTCTCCGAGGGCGGAGAACATCTTATCTGGGAATTTACAATTCCTCCGGTGACGAACTTCCCAAACGGCGGAGATATTCACTCGCTGAACTTCGATATTGAAGTAGGCACTGCTTTAGGCCCTGACGCAGCGGACGAGGATCAGGAACCCCGGTTCACGGTGTTCATCTCGCGCGACGCGGGGAAGACTTACGGCATCGGTCGGCAGATTTCACTTGGTACGCGCGGGCAGTGGCGCAAACGACTTTCGTTAAATCGCTGCGGAGACTTTGGCCGTGAGGGCTTCATTATCCGCGCTTCAGGGGCGGGCAAAACACCCAACGCAATTATGAATCTGGAAGGCGACATTAAGCCGAAGGCGGCGTGATGGCGCTAAAGAAATTGAAAATCCCCGACTCTGGAAGCTTAATTCCCGAGGCTCAGGCAACCCCGGAAATGATGGGGCTGCTGAATGATATTGGCGACTTTCAATCCAAAACAAAGGCGCTGTTAGAAGGAACGATAGTAGATTCCCGCGATTGGGAAATGCGCTTTGTCGAAGACGGCACATACTCTCTAGCGTTGAAAACACCCTTCGGTATGACGATTTCCGAAGTCACGACGGATTGTGATTCAGGAACGTGTACCGCGAAACTTCAGATCAACGGCGTTGACTTAGGCGGTTCAGCTAACAGCGTTTCATCTACGGAAACGTCTCAGGCCCACACAACGGCGAATGTTGCAGCAGTTGGCACGAACGTAAATCTGATTATCTCGTCTAATTCAGCTTGCGAGAATATGCGGCTGTCATTTAAGTTTGCCAGGCCCCTTATTGTATGAGCCGGGTAATTCTGGTTGAAAGTGGCGGTGTAAAGATTGATCCCCTCGGAGGGTATTTCTTTTACGACGGCTTTCCGCATACCTCGCACACGTTTACGGGCGTTGATTTAGGCCCGGCGTCGTCCTCTGGACTTCTAGTTCTGGGGGCGGGAGCAATCGGTGCGCTGAGTGCCGTTAGCTCAATCACTGTAAACGGTAACGCGGCCTCTCTGGTAATTAGCCAAGGCAGCGGGCGCAATGCTTCGTTCTACCAAATTACCGGGGAAAGCGGAGTTGGCACTGTAGTCGTCAATTCAGCGAACGCAGCCGGGCAATTCTTTCTGGGCATCTGGAAACTTCGCGGGGTTCAAAACTTCACGGCAGCCGATACCGCAGGCTTTTCTGGCGGCGGCGCGGTTGGAACCCTCTCCGCGAATATCGACGTACCGAAACTCGGAGCCTGTCTTGGTTTCGTGGCCGCAGAAGGCGCTAGTTCGGGAACCGCTTGGACTAATCTAACGGAAGACTTTGAGGTCACGGACGGGAACACGGGCCGCGGCTCTGGCGCAAGCCTGAAATTCAATACAGCGCAAACAAATCTAGCAATCTCGGCAGTCCAAACGATTGCCGGGCAGGGACGCTTAGTCCTCGCAAGCTGGCGCTGAACTAACACAAACAATTTGAACTGAACAAACGCGCCTCGCGCGCGAAGGAATTGCTATGAGCTTCCTCGACAATTTATTCGGCGTAACCAAAGCCAAGAACGCTGCGTCTAATGCTGCCGCACAAAACCGCGCCGTAGCTGACAATGCTTATGGTCAGGCTGAAAACCTCCAACGTCCATTCTATAATCAGGGCGTACAGGGCAATGAGATGCTGGGTAATTTCCTCGGCATCAATGGTCAGGGTAATCAGCAGACCGCGTTTAATAATTACGTTGAAGGCCCGGACGTAGCGTTTCGCCGTCAGCAGGGCATTAACGCGATTGATAATTCCTCTGCCGCTCGATCCGGCGGTGTTCCTTCTGGGGGCCTGTTAAAGCGCCTCACTGAATTTGGAACTGGCTTGGCTACACGGGACTACGGAAACTATCTCCAGAGACTCGGTACTGTTGCAAACTCCGGCCAGAGCGCAGCGAACCAACTGACGAACGCTAATTATCAGTCAGCCGGGATTACCAGCGGAGCGAATACGGCGGAAGGCAATGCGATTGCAAACGCCTCGCTGGCTGGTGGAAATATTCTCGGAAATCTGGTTGGCGGCGCATTTAATCTTGCCGGCAATATGGGCTTCAATCCATTCCGCTCAAACACTAGTGGCGGCTCTCAGCAAGGGACACTTAACACCGATCCTTGGCAGGGCTATCGCTAATGGCGCAGCAAGGCATTCTCTGGAATCTGGTTTCCGGGATTAACCCGCTAGGCGAGTATTCGCGTGGGCTCCAGCAGCATCAACAGCAGCAGAATATCTTGCAGCAGTTGGCCGGGCAGGATCAGGACCGCGCGTTCCGCCGAGATGAGTCCACTCGGAACCAACAGAACACCGATCGCTCTTTTGGCTTTCAGGAGACGGAAGCGCAGCGTAATCAAAGCAACTGGCAGCAGCAGTTTTTGCAAAACCAGAAAAACTCTGGTGCCTCTCAGTCGATTGCAATGGCGCAGCTTAGGCTCGCTCAAGATCAGTTTAAGCGCGGTGAGGTCCCCGCCGGGTTTGAGAACGACCCCAACACGCCGGGCGGACTTCGCCCGCGCCTCAACGGCCCCGCCGACCCCAATTATATCCGCGCGGTCAACGAAGAAAAAATCAGGCCGCAGAACCTTAGCGCTGGCGATATCACCAAACTAAGCGATGAGGGCGGCAAATTCCAGAACCTCCGTGGGTTCGGCAACACATTTGAAGACCGCTTTGGCGGCCATACTTTCGGAACCGGCAATCTGCAAATGCAGGTTGGGCGCTATCTGCCTGAAAGCCTGGCGGGCAAAGATAGGGCAGACGCCTCGACTTGGTGGCAAGGTTATGATCGATACAAGAACCAAGTTCGCAACGACTTGTTTGGCTCTGCTCTTACGCGGCCCGAGCAGGAGGCTTTCGACAAGGCTGACATTGATCCGTCGATGAACCAGCAGCAGATTCGTCGCAACCTGAAAATCCAGACTGACATTATTGCGAGCGCGGTCCAGCGCAAAGCTGGAGCCTTGGTCGCTGGTGGTTACAATCCGGCACAGATCGCGGCGGCGTATGGTCTGCGGCCAAACGAACTTGGTGTTGATCCCAGCCTCGCCCGCAGCCCAGTAGCGCAGAATATGCTTCGCGGGCCTCAGCAGCAAACACAGCAAATCCAAAACGGCACGTTTGCTGTAAACCCACAAACGAAGCAGCGAATCCAATTCCTGAACGGTCAGTGGGTGCCCGCACAGTGAATCTTCCTGAAGGTTTTGTTTTAGAGAACCAGCAGCAAGCGCCACAACAGGCAGCAAATCTGCCGCAGGGCTTCGTTCTCGAGCAGCAGCCGCAGAACATGAACGAGCTGTGGGGAAATACGCCTCGCGGCCCAGTTCAAGCGCAGAACAATCGCAACACGCCGCTTGATGCAGAAGTCACGAACATCCTCGCGCGTGAAGCGCAGAACGCCGATCCGAAGTTAGCGAAGAATGCTCGTGTCGAACAACACATTCGCCGCATTGAAGACAATGGCGGGAACGCAGCCGCAGACGTATTCACGCAAGGGCTAACCTATGGCCTCTCGGATGAGTTGGGAGCGGCGCTTCAGACGCTTCGTGGTTCTGGTAACTACGCTGAACTACTCGATGCTGAGCGCGAACGACTGTCGCGAGTTAAGAAGGACAGTCCTGTTCTTTCGACAGCTACGGAGATCGCGGGCGCGATAGCAAATCCACTATCGCGCCTAGGATGGGCTGCTAGTGCCGCAGATCGTGGTCAGCGCTTTGTGCGCGGCGCAATCGAGGGCGGGGCGCTTGCTGGCCTTTATGGTTTCAACCAAGGAGAGGATGGCTTAGCGAACCGCGCGACTAATGCAGCCACTTCGCTGCTTGTTGCAGCACCGATCGGCGGCGCGATTAACGCCGCCCTTCCGGCGATTCGTGGTGCGGTCTCGCAAACCGCAGGTTCGCAAGTAGCAGAAGCGGGCGAGCGCCTTGGCGTAGCCCTTCCTCGCGCAGTTACTAGCGATAGCGCAGCAACTCAGCAAACAGCTAAGATTGCTGCCAATGTGCCGTGGGCCGGGCAGCCGCTTCGTCAGGCTTCAACGCAAGCAATCGAACAACTGGACGATGCCTCGCGTAACGTGGCGCAGGGATATGGAAATCCTGCAGCTAATGCAGCGACGGCCGGTCAAACACTTCGCAGCGGTATTGAACAGTATATCGGGCCAACGACTAAGGGCCGCGTATCGAAACTTTACGATGAAGTAGATAATCTGGTTGATCCGACGCTCACCGGGCCGATGACCAATACGCAGCAGGCGCTCTCAGCGATAAACGCGCGCCGTCAGTTATCCGCGCGCGGCGAAAGCCCGGCTGGGGAACTACTAGGTCCCGCATTATCGCGCCATGGAATTACTTACGAGGGCCTTAAAGACCTTCGCACCGTGTTTGGGGAAAAGCTAAACCCGACATTGATTGCCAAGAACCTGGAGGAAGGCGAGCGCAAAGCACTGTATCGCGCTCTAACGCTCGATCTTCGTCACACGACGCTGCTTGCTGGTGGACAAGAGGCACTCAAGAAGTGGGAGCGCGCGAACACCTATAACAGCTTGGTTATGGATCGCCGCGAAAATCTAAACAGACTTCTCAAGGTGAATAGCGATGAACAATTATTTGATCGCGTGCTTGGTGCCGCACAGAATAAGGGTAGGGCAGACGTTCAATTACTGTCTCAGGCACGCAAAGCCTTGCCGGCCGATGAATGGAATGAAGTCGCGGCCGGTGTAATCAACCGCATGGGCCGAGATGCTGAGGGAAATCTAACGCCGGATCGTTTTGTTACCGCGTATGGCCAACTAAGCCCTGCTGGTAAATCGCTTCTGTTCCGCTCAACTGGGCAGAGCAATCTTGCTGGTGCGCTTGACGACATTGCTCTCGTTTCTTCGCGCTTCAAACAGATGAACCAGTACGCGAACCCGTCTGGCACAGCGCAGTCGGTTATTGGTGGTGCTACGGGCTTTGGCGCGATTGCCGATCCCGTGACAACGCTTACGTCAATGATGACGGCTCGCGTAATGTCGGGTCTTTTGGCTAAACCACAATCAGCACAATCAATCGCGAAGTGGTCGAACGCTTATTACAATGCTGTAGCAAAACCAACGCGCGCAACGCTTCAGGCATTGCAGAACGCAAATCGCAGTTTCGCAGATGATATTGGAAGGCAGTTAGGTGTTCCGCAGCACGCGGAAGCGCTGTTTAGGCAACTGAACGCCGTAGTGAACGCAACCGCCGACGGCCAACCACAAGAACGATAGCGGCCACGAGGCCAGCAGCCAAACACCAATAAAATAAATGAACAGGGCGGTCCTAACGGGCCGCTTTTCGCTTTTCAGCATCCCCAAGGATAGCAGATTTGACCGCACAACTCCAATCCCCGTGGCTGACCTTCTACGACAGCAATGGGAATCCCTTAGTAGGGGCGAAAATCCGCATTTATGAGCCGGGGACATTAACGCCTCTCGACGCCTTCGATGATGAGGGCGCGGCTCCGGGCGATGTGGTTTCTCAGCCCTTCGTAACTAATGCGGCGGGAAGAATCCCGCGTTACTTCGTGACCGAAAAATACCGCATGACCGTTCATACGTCAGCGGATGTTTTGGTTGATGACGTTGACGATCAAGACCCCGGCTTGCCATCGGGATTTGGTGTTTCGGCGACCGTGCAGATTGCACAGGGCGGGACCAGTTCTACGAATGCTCCTGCTGCACGAGCGGCACTTGGGGCGGCATCTCAAACAGCTCTTACCGCATTACAGAACGACGTAACGGCACTTCAAACGGCAATCGCGCCAGGCCTTAACGGCGACGATGAATTAGGAACGATCGCGGCACTGGATGAAATCGCGCCTGCGGTGATGACGGATCAGGTCATCAAACTTCAGCGCGTTCTAAACACCACAATTCTAGACTCTACAATCACGAATACTGTTCCGCTTGATACTTCAATTCCTGGTATTGGCGAGGGCGACGGAGTTTTTTCAACTTCGTTCACGCCAAGAAGCGCAACGTCTCACGTCACTGTTCGCGTTTCGATGTTCGCGCAATCCAGCACGACCACGAATAGCTGGTCAGGCCATATTTTCAACGGCAACACTTGTATTGCCTCCCGCCTCATTACCTTCCCAAGCACTGGCACGAGTTACGGTGAATTGGATATCGAGGTCACGTTCTCTCCCGGCTCCACTTCCACAATCACCATCTCGGTTCGCTCCGGTGTTTCGTCCGGCACGGCAACGCTTGGCGGCGTGGGTATCACGTTCGACGGAACGCTCAACTCCTTCATGGAAATTACCGAGTGGGAGGATGAGAACTGATGCCCATTCAAGAGGGTGGACTTTACGAAGTCGAGCTTACTTTCACCGATCGCGAAGACGATGACGCAACGATTGATTTGTCTTCCTCAGATTTGGCGATGGAGTGGTACGGGCCAAGCTGTTCGTCACCAATTACGCTGACTGAAGGTAGCGGCATCGACGTTACCGATGCGGCTGATGGCGTTCTGATTATTTCTCTGTCTCCAGAGCAAACCTGCCAACTCGGTCAGGGCGAAGCCCGCTGCATTCTCTACCAAGATTACAACGATCCCGCGCGCAAGGCGTGGCTGCTCGAAGGCTCTGAGTCTGTCGAGGCGAAGAGGTTTGACGCATGATCTACACGACTAGGCCAACGCTTCGCGTTCGCGTTTCTCGCGGCATTCAGGGCGAGACGGGCGATGCGGCAACGATTGCTGTTGGCACCGTAACCACGCTTGCTCCGGGGGTGCCAGCTACTGTCGTTAACGCGGGCACACCCGGCGCGGCGGTTTTCAACTTCGGCATTCCTGAGGGTGAGCAGGGCGAGCAGGGCATCCAAGGTATTCAGGGCATCCAAGGCGTTCAGGGGCCGCAAGGCGACCCCGGCACGATGGGCGGCAGCCTTGGCGCGACTGACAATGTTGTCCCGCGAGCGAATGGTACTGGCACCACTACGCTTCAGGCTGGCACGTTTACGAACGAAGACAACGGCGACGTTCATCCGAACGCGAACGATACCGGGGCTCTCGGAACGGCAACGCATAGTTGGTCAGATGCATTTCTGGCATCGGGCGGCGTAATCAATTTCAACAACGGCAACATCACTCTTACTCATGCTGCTGGCAACCTCACGCTTGCAGGCGGCACACTTACGTTACCGAACTCGGGCTTGCGGCTATTCGACACGAACGCCTCGCACGGCCTCATCATCGCGCCCGGCTCGAACATTACTGCGGATCGCACTCTTACGATCACGACTGGAGACTCTAACCGAACAATTACGCTTGGCGCTGACGTAACGTTGACTGGCTCTCCGATTGAGCAGGGTAAACATACGATTTGGATTCCTGCTGGCGCAATGATATCGCGCACAACTAACGGAGCTGCTGCGGGCACCGTCGAAATGTCCTCGAACAAGAATATGTTCAAGACGTTGGACTTCGACACTACGACGCAAGAGTTCGCGCAGTTCGACATTGCGATGCCGAAAAGCTGGAACCTTGGCACGGTCACCTTCCAGCCTGTTCTTTCGCACGCTTCTGGCTCCGGCAACGTGGTCTTTGGCTTGGCTGGTGTTGCTCGATCAGACGATGATGCTGGCGATGTTGCTTTCGGCACTCCGCAAACATCTGACAAAACCATTGGTACTGCGAACGATATTTATATCGGGCCGGAGTCTTCCGCGATTACGATCGCGGGCACCCCTGCCGCTGGCGACATCGTGCAGTTCCAAGTCAACCGAACTGTTGCATCGGATAATCTCGGCGTCGATGCGCGGCTGCACGGCATTAAACTTTACATCACGCTGAACGCAGCGACGGACGCTTGATGAGACTTAAAACTCATCTGCTAAGCACTACTGCCAGCCCCGCATATTTGGCGTTAGTTGCTTACACCGCTTGGCTAAATAGTTTTCCAAACTACGGGGGCGGCGGCTAATGCTGATCCTGAACGCTTTGAACGGGTTTGGCGCTGGCGACAGCAATCCGATGCTGACTTCTACAGGCGGCACAATCACCGAAGAGGGCGGCTACAGGGTTCATCGCTTCACATCGAACGGCACGTTTACGCCGAGCGGAAGTGGAACGGTTGAAGTCTATGTCATCGGCGGTGGCGGTTCAGGATCGAACTACGGCGGCGGTGGTGCGGGTGGTGTTGATACAGACGCAGCTTACGCGGTCTCTGCTGGTGTTGGAGTAAGCGTAACTGTTGGCGCTGGTGGCACAGGCGCATCGACTGGTAACAACGGCGCGAACTCTGTCTTCGGTACTCTTACTGGTAACGGCGGCGGCGCAGGCGGCACGAACGACGCATCGGGCGTAGGCGCAAACGGCGGATCGGGCGGCGGAGGTATTTACGGCGCGCAAGCTGGCGGTACTGCAACGGAAACACTCGGCAACGCTGGTGGTGTTGGCCACTTAACAGTCGGCAGCCCTTTCTCTGCCGGTGGCGGCGGCGGCGCTGGGGCGGTTGGTCAAGCCGGTCAAGCCACCGTTGGTGGCAACGGCGGCGACGGTATCGCGATTTGGGGAAGCAATTATGCCGGCGGTGGCGGCGGCGGCCACAACTCTGGCGCTGGTGGCAACGCTACAGGCGGCTTAGGCGGCGGTGGCGCTGGTGGCAAGAATAACGCGGGCAAGGGCAACGGTACTGCGAACACGGGCGGCGGCGGCGGCGGTGCTGGCGCTTCGGCTACGGCGGGCGGGTCAGGCGGCTCAGGTATTGTGATGGTGCGTTATCCGCTCGCGGCCTAACGCCAGAACAGCCACCACTTGCGCGGCACATAACCTAAAAGTTTAGCGTTCTCGATTGCTTCGAGTTTTGCAATTTCACGCGATTCGTAACCAACAGCATAGAAACGATGAAAGCCATTTTCGTCACGCCAAGCGTGCGTATGGCTGTAGCCGCTGTTTGGACCTAGCGGCCCGATTGAATGATCGAATGCGCTCATGGGTAGATTCTAGCGCGGGATTTACCCCGCTGCAATGCCCACTAACTGGCTGAAAACAAACACCCCAACCGCCCCCGTGGCGGTTTTTTGATTCAAGGAGAATGAGAATGGAAAAGGCTAAGAAGATTTGGGACTGGTACGAGGGCTGGTTTAAGGACTATCCGCGCGGTGCGGCTATTGCGTTCTTGTCTCTCCTAATTATGTCCGTGCTTACCTAATGACGATCCGGATTGATGCGGCGCTGCTCAAGAAAATTGAGCCTTACGCCAACGCCGGGATTATCGCGCAGATCGCAGGACCACTTTCCCTGCACATGACGGCATATCAAATTGATACGCCACTTAGGGCCGCGCACTTCCTAGCTCAGGCCGGTCACGAGTCCGCGCATTTCCGCACGCTGCATGAATACGCCTCTGGTGCCGCGTATGAAGGCCGAAAAGACCTCGGCAATATCTACGCGGGCGACGGTGTAAAATATAAGGGAAGGGGCATCTTCCAGTTAACCGGGCGTGCCAACTACCGCGCCTATGGAAAGATTCTTGGTCTTGACCTTGAGAACAATCCAGAGATGGCGGCCAATCCAGAAATCTCTGTTCGCGTGGCCTGTGAATACTGGAAGGCCAAGGGCCTTAACGGCTGGGCTGACAGAGACGATATAAACGAAATCACGCGCAGAATTAACGGCGGCTATAACGGCCTTGCAGATCGCAAGGCGTGTCTTGCTAGAGCAAAGAAAGCCTTGCCGGGCAATTTCACCGCGAGCGTGCTTCCGTCTCTCCCGAACGAAACAATCCCCGATGCGCCGATCGCGGCTACGCCTCCAGAGCCTTGGTACAAGAATCCGTCCATTCAAATGACGGGCGGCACTTTCATCGCCTCGATCATGGCGGCGGTCAGCAATCCTTACGCGTTAATAGCCTTTGGCCTGATCCTGATTGCAGGCGCAGCTGTTGGTGTTGCGTGGTGGAGAAAGAGCAAGCGTGACGCAATCCAATATCCCACGGGACCCGTCCAGTGAGCATCCTGAACTGGATCGCCCCGTTCGTAAGCGCGGAGTGGCTGTATGGGAGCCTAGCTTTGCTTGGGCTAGGCGCGGTCATTTGGTACGCGCCATCAATCAAAATCAAACTGGTAGCGGGAGCGATTGCAATAGTGATCGTCTCGTTCCTCGCTGGAAATTTAGTTGGAGACCGAAATGGCTACGCAAGATGCAAGGGCGAGTGGAGTAGGGCGGAAGCCGCTGCGGTCAAACTCGGCGGCGATACTCGCTCTGCTGGCGAGCGCGATGATGCTAGCGGGATGCGCGACCCAAACGACCGTCACAACCAAACAAACCCTCGCTAATCCATTCCGCCAGATCGAGTACGATTCAGTGAATAAGCAGAGCGATTTCTACGCGGCACCAAAAGTCGTGAAGCAATTAAGACAGCACAACTTCACTTGCATACGGCTGGGCTGCAAGAAATGACAGCCCCCTCTACTGGCGAGCGCTTAATTCGTGTCGAAGTTATAATGGAAGAATTTCGCAAGGAAGTCCGCGAGGCATTCTCGCGCGTTGAACGCCACCAGGAAAAATTAGACGTTCGCTTAGCCAAGGCAGAAGAAACAATCTCCACGGCGAAGGTTGGCTGGAAAACACTCCTCTGGGTTGGAGGAGTGATTATGACCGTATCAGGAACCATCGGCGCTATCGTCGCGCAGTGGTTGCCGTTTATGGGCACGGCCCCGCGATAATTTAGGAAACACTATGAAAAGATTTTTCGCCGCGCTGGCGATGGTCAGCGTGTTGATGATTGCTGAGTCACACGCTTGTGTAAATCCTGAGCCTATCGAGCAAGTCGAGCTTCGCTTTAAGTTCCTCAAGATCGAGACAATGCGCCTCAGCGGCGTGAAGGCTAGGGCGTATCTTGCAGTTATCAATGCAGAGCCCCCAGAAACGGATTTCAAAGCAGAGAACATCATCATTGCGACGGGAAACTGGCGTGTATCGGTTGCCGCCGTTGTCAATGGAAACGTCTGCATGATGGATTATCTCGTCTATACGCCAGAGCTGCACAAGCGCGGTCTGGTCGCGGCAGATCGGTCTAGCATCTAGTGACTACTGAAACCCTGTGGCGGTTGTTTGTTGCGGGCTTCTTACTCGCGTTCATTCTTACAGCAATTATAAATTATCTCTGACTACTCCCCGCAATAGCTCATAGGTGACGGATTGGGTATCCCCCGAATCTCCGACGAACTGTGCATTGAAGCAGTAAACCTAGTAGCGAAGCACGGCGGCCATAGAACCAAAGCCGCCGCCGAACTAAACATCCCAAGAACTACATTGGTAAGTCGTCTGGAGCGCGCAGCGAAGCGCGGACTAGATGGCTCGGTACCTAAGGCTCCGCCGCCTGGGATGCTCGTTAAGGGCACATCCACACTCTATGACAACGAGGGCAATCAAGTCCTTCAGTGGGTCAAGACGGCGAACGACCTAAGCCTAGAAGACATAACCGCAGCCGTTATGGCCGCGTTCGATGGCTACAAAGGTTACGCTAGGCCAATTCCTTCACCCAAGAACACTGACGCTGATTTGCTCAGCGTTTATCCAATCGCTGACCAGCATCACGGCCTTCTGTCGTGGGGCAAGGAAACAGGAGAGAACTACGATCTTGAAATTGGCTCTAAGCGCCTTCGCGATTGTGCGGCTCGGCTAATCTCTCAATCGCCGCCAAGTAAACAAGCACTGATCCTGAACCTTGGCGACTGGACGCACCAAGACGACAACAAGAACATGACTCCTCGGTCGGGGAATATTCTCGACGTTGATGGGCGGTACTTCAAAGTTCTCACTACCGGCGTTCAGCTAATGATGGACGTTATCGAGCTTGCACTTCAGAAGCACGAAAGCGTTCTAGTCAGAAATCTCCCCGGTAATCACGACCCTCACGCCGCTATAGCTCTAACTGTGGCTCTCGCTTCATTCTACGCGAAGAACAAACGCGTCACGATTGACACTGATCCATCCGATTTCTTCTATCATCGCTTTGGCGAGACGCTGATCGGCGCGAACCACGGTCATAAGATGCGTGCCCCGCAGATGGCCATGACCATGGCCGTTAATCGCCGCGAGGACTGGGGTAAGACCAGATACCACTGGTTCTTGTTTGGCCATATCCACCACGAAACGGTGAAAGAGATTGGCGACGTTCGCGTTGAGTCTTTCCAGACGCTTGCCGCGAAGGACGCCCATGCAGCTTCCTGCGGCTACACCAGTGGCCAATCCATTCAATCCGTGACGCTGCATCGTCAGCAAGGCGAGATTGGTCGGCACAGGGTGAACATCTGATGAGCGAGAAAACCTTCCGATACGTCCGCCACCACGACGCAATGCAATTCGTTCTCTTGGGCTGGATTCCCCGTCCAGAAATCCTAGAGGGCACCGTTCACGGGGAATACTCAGTTGTCATGGAGAACATATGTCCGCAGACCTGTCCCCTAAGCCACTCAGCGCTGGAGAAATATCGTTCCGCACCAGTCAGCTCGTTAATGGGGATAGGGCACGACAACACGGAGACTTTGAGGCCACCTACGCACGGGTAGCAACGCTCTGGAATGCGTGGCTTCAGATCAGAGAAAACAGAGGCGCGCTAACAGCCCATGACGTTGTGATGATGCTAGGGCTGATGAAAGACGCCAGAACGCAGTCCGGCAATTACAACGTGGACGATTACATAGACAGCGCGGGGTACAGGGCGGGCGCGGGAGAGATTGCGGAGCGCAGCAAGTGAATCACTTAGATTTAATCAGCGCCGCCATTGCGCTGGCCTTCGCAATCAGTAGCGGTCTTTCGGCGCTCAAGTGCCGTGAGTCTTCCGACAACGCAATCAACGTACACCAGTCAAGCATTTGGCTTCCTATCGCGGTCAACGCTTGGTTTGTTTATTTCTATGCAGCGGCGGGGTTTTATGTAGCGGCTTGTGCTGAAGTGGTGTGTGTGTCTGCCTACATTTGGTGGCTTGTTGAATACCGCCGGGTAGCGGCATGACTACGATAGTAGTTAAGAGCGGCTATATGGCGTCCGACTCCGCGATTACCGACGAGAACAACCGAAACATTGGCTCTATCGAAAAGATATTTAGACTAGAGCAAGGCCACCTATACGGATCGTGCGGTGACGGTGACGACAGAGAATTGCGCCGTCTCTTGCTTAATATGCATACGCCCGACGACATGCCGACGGCTTCTGCACTCAAGAAAATTGATGGCGACATAGAAGCTATTGTGTTATTTAAATCAGGCGCGTTGTGGGATGTTTGCACCGGGAAACACGCAAACGCATTTCCGATAGAAGACGCGCACTTTGCAATAGGTTCAGGGCGACAAATCGCAACAGGCGTACTGGATGCCCTTGACCGCGTTCCATCGGACTGGTCGGCAGAGAAGAAAGTAAAGACTGCCGTTCTCGTTGCAATCGACAGGGATATATTTTCCTGCGGTCCTGTGAGACTTCACAAACTATAGCCCCGGCTCGCGCTAATCCGCGCCTATGCCAATCCTGAATTAACAGGAATGACCTTGGGTCGCGCCCAAGGCGGGGCAGTTAGTTAAAGTAAGTTTCCACTACCACGCCCTCGCAAACAACCTCTTCGATTCTCGCGTCGGGGTGATAAACTAAGCGGCGCTCAAACCGCAGCGCCACTTCTGGAATTGTTTTGCCGTCGTCCACATATCGCGGAACAACGTCGTAGAGCTTGGCAATGGGTAGCTTGATCGACTGCAAGTGCGCGTAGCTTCGTAAGCTGGGGCTGTATTTCCAGCGGTCCCAAACTTCTTTGATTAGTTTTTCGCGCGCTTTGTCCATCCCATCTCTCCTAAATAGATTCTACCATTCTTCTACTTCACGCCAACCAATAAGATCACTTGGAAAGAATGGGGCTTTAGAATCTCTCTCGCAAAATCCAAATAGTTTTGGTCTTCCGCCTCCACCCCAGAAACTCATCGGCGCTTCACCTGATCTCATATCCCACTTCACGCTTAGCTCTCTTCCGTCTCGATGCAGAACTAGGATCGTTCTGTTTTGCGGCGCGTCTTTCATCGGGAAATAATCACCGCGCTTAAACATGCTCGTAATGACTCAGAAACGGGGTCAGGAACGCGCAAATGGCGATCGGGGCAGAACTTCGCCGACACTTATATATAGCCAGCCCACGGGCCTTAGAACAAGCCGTGAACATTTGCCAGAACGGGTGGGCCCCGATATACCGATTTCCGACCGTGGATTGGCAGGGTCGTCAGAACGTTTAGTAATGATTCCAACGGGTTGACGTAGTTTCAAATCCTGCCGCTCCGACCAGCTTTCATATTGAAATCATTGAACGTCGTTCTGACTCCGTTCTGACGTCCCGTTCTGACCGCGTTCTACTCGTTTTCCTTTCTGAATTTCGTCCTCGCCTGCGCCAGTGCAGATTTGCGCCGCGTGCTTTTGCTCCTGATGTAGCTCGCCGTCATTGCGGGCGTGGCGTGCGTCAGATGCTCCTGGATCGCTGCGATATCCGCCCCGGCTTCATCAGCCTCAGTGGCCCCGCCAGCTCTAGCGTCCATGTTCCAGACGTTATCCGGGATTTCCGCTTTCCGTGCGAGCTTGCGAAACTTCTTCTGAAATCTCCTGTCACCGATCGGCAAACCATCGTGGCCCAGCACCATCGCGCCTTCGCGCTCGTGCATCGGTACGGATTCTAACAGCGGAAACAGCAGGGGGTAGTCCTGCAAATCAAAAACCGTAGCCGCTCGCGTCTTGCTGGTTTTTATCCTGAGCTTCCAGCCGGGAATGTTATCCCACCTGAAAACCCCCAACCACATTTTCCCCTTACCGTTATAGACCGCTTGCGGCGTGTTCAATTTCGCTTGCGTCCACTCCCCGATAATATCTTTCTGCCTGAGCATCAGCTCGAATTGTGCGGCGACGGCTATAGCCATGTCGCGCTCATTGTCTTCAAGGGCCACGCGAACGAATGCCACGGCTTGCTGATAGGTTAGTTCTTCTGTGCGCGATCCGGGCCTCTCAAACCTAACGTTTGCAAGCATCCCGACGAAGCGGGCGCACTCTTCATATCCGAGCGCAGCACCGAACCGGCAGATCATCCGCACCATCGCGATTGCGTCGTGCGCTCGCTTTATCCTGCGGGGCGACTCTTCCTTCGCGGGCTCGGCCCAATTCCGAAACCATCTCTTTGCATCAATAATTGAACACTTCCGCACCTGTCTTTGTGCTATTGTGCCTTCAATGATCTTGAGGCTATCGACGTAGAAGTCCTGCGTGTTCTTCTTGACGGTTTGAAACGAGGATTCCGGGTGCGATTGAAACACGCGCGAGAGGCTGAGAAACGAGCCGTCGTAATTTGTTTTCAGAAGTTCGCCGGCATCACCCCTGCCGAGCCAAGCCATGAGACGGGCAGTGTGCCTGAGACAAAGCTCTACGATTTCCTCATCGTCGGAATCGTTCGGTAATTTGATGGTTTTGTCCGGGTAGTTTTTTGTGTCTCTAACTACGTTCGCCGCCACCCAATAATGAGCAGTTGAACCATCACCGCGAGGACGCGATTTGTAGCCGGGGCGGGTGCTTTTGAGGGGCATCGAAGGACTCGGGGCCGTCTTCTGCGTGAGGTCTAGCATCGTTCGACACTCCTTCATGCGCGTCTAGCCACGCTTTTACCGCAGGCCAATAACGCCCACGGAACAAGGGCTTAGGCTTGGGAAAACCCCGATCCTCCAGGACCCGAATACTTGCTCTGAACGCTTTCACGCCCATGTGCGGGGCCACACGCTGACGCAGTTCGTCATCGCCCAAATAAAGCGATGCCGGCCGATCAAGCTCTGTGAGCCCACGCCCCATAATTCACCCAGCCGCCTTGTTGGGGGACAGGACGGGAATATCTTTCAGTTTTTCTAGCGCTGCGCGCACTCTCCGAACGGGGTCCAGATCGCGTTCAAACTTCCGCATCATGTGCGGGTAATCATTTCGGAAGGGGTATTCGTTTTGAAGGCTAATCTCTAAGTCTTCGGCGCACTCTTTTGCTGCTGCTATCAATTCTTGCAGGGGCTCTAGCGGGGCTGACCATTTTACAGGCCCGGTCATCGACGCACCAAAACAGACAAAACAAAAATACCAAAGATCGCGATAAAGAAAATGCAGCCGAGCAAAATCACGCCGGTCATAGCTGCGAATGGGTCGTTGGAGAAAATTAGCTTCGTAAATGGGTCCATCTACCCCTCCTTAATTGAGCTTGTGAGAGGGCGGGCGGTTAGTTGGCTCTCATGCTCCTCGGCTTCGTGTTCGGTAAAGCCGAAGTTGAAGCGCAGGCTGTTTATGAACTGGCGGTAGGTCAATTCACCGCTCAAAAATTCGGCCACAAGGTTTTCCAGATCGATTGCGTATTGATCTTCGGTCATGACCGCATCCAAGCAAAAATAATGAGGGGGGCGACGATCATTGCCTGCGTACCGACAACCACGAGTGCCCAAGCAACCGGGTTATTGTCGTTGAGCCAAGGCGGTACCTTGCCGGGCGTCATTGCCACCACCAGCCTTTTCGTTGCGGCCTGATGGCTCTGTAGTAGCGGCTATGCTCGTTCGATGCGCGAGCAATAATGAATCCCGCTAAAGCCGCCGGCAGAAACAACACGATGTGAAGAAGAAGCTCAGCTATTGTTGTGTTCATATTTGCCTCGTCTCAATTTGTTCGATGAGCGCGATAACAAATACAACGAAGAGGCAAGAGCCGCCGAGTGCGGCGCAGAAAAGCCACCCGTTATGACTGCCTGCTGCAAGCACCATAATTGCAACGCCCACGACCATCGCGACGATTGCTAGGGCTCTAAGAAAGATGACCGCCGCAACTCGAAATCGGTAAGCGAGGTAGTAGACCGTCAGAAAGATTGCCCCTGCGGGTATTGCGATGAACCACATGAAGTCGAACATTAAACTTTCTCCTGTTGCTTACCGCTGTCCTGTTGAGCGACGACGGGCTCTTCACGCACCAGCACGAGATGCCAGTTGACGCTCTTGTTCGCGTCGTCTCGCGCGTATTGATCGTAGAGTTTCTGGATGCGCTCCGCCGCTTCGAGAAATGCGCCTGTCGTCGTGCGATTAGCCCGGCAAGTCGGCGTGATGATCGCATGGCCGGATTTCAGGCCGGGCAACGCTACTGCGCGCGTTTCCGGTTGGCGGAGAAGACTTGCGACGGAAAAATCTACGAAGCGCGGATCGGAAAATTCAGGAAAGAGCAGCGTCCATGTGAGGCGACCATGCGGGCGTACCGTTGCGGGTTGGCCGTTGTTTTTCAGCTTAGTTGCTTCTTCGACGCGCCTCAAAAGATGTTCTGGCTCGCAAGCACGATCAGTCCACGGCACTGCGACAAGATCGAGGTCGCGCGTGAATGAGCCGTGCAACGTCAGCGCGTAGCCTTCCTGCCAAGCAATAATGCGAGCGAGCGTATAAACGCGAGCATAGTCCGGGTCGATTACGCCGAAAGGCAAATGTCGCGCATCAGGCAATTTCGCCTCTACCACATCTTCCGGTACTCTGCGCTCTAGTGATGGGGAAGGGGCGAGTATTTCTGAAAACTGTTTCGTCAGTAGCTTCTCAAAGTATTCACGCGGGTCGTCGTCAATGTCATGGTTCATTGTTGAGAACACCTGCTCGACAAGACGCTTTATAATCGCTTCTCGTCCTTCCCCCTGCGTGGCGGTGTTAGTGGGCGCAGGCAAACATTCTCCATGATAGGGGCCGTCACCATTTCCCATCGTGTACATTCCCGTCCGCAACGCGAAAGGCAGCGAACACTTTTTGCAAACCGGATTGATGGCTGTTCCGTTCATGTCAGCGCCTTCCTTGCTGTCTCAAGAGGGTGAGGGGTCATAGTGTTTCACCAATGGTTTTTAGATCGACGCCTTTGATTGTTGCTGCCGGGAAATATCGAATCTCACGACCGTAGCGATGCCCTCCGGTGAGCAACCCCTTGTCTTTCAATTTCCGGCAGCGTTTACGAAGCCAATCATCGCGATAGCGCAGGCTTACAGAGAAATACCCCTTGCGAATTGCAATCGCCAAAATACTATCAGGCGTTTCTCGCTCTCGCCGCGCAGCTTCATGACTGCGAGAATACGGCATCTCTACTTCTCCCTTGATGTAGGAAGGCGGGATTTGAAAATTGCGATGCAGAGCGCAGTAGCGCCGTTCTTGTGCAACGCTTGCCAAGGGCCAGCAGTGTCGCTGCTTACATGAGCGATCCAGTGCTTCTTGTGGCGCTCTAAGCAAACAAAATGATCGTCCTTCGCGAGCGTCATCGCTGCGTCGATGGAGGCGGTGTATGGTGTCTGACCAAGTAGCGTTGAAATGCTAATTGCTGCCGTTTCTTCATCATAACGAACACCATCTTCTGGATTTGCTCGCATTGTTAGCAGCCGAGGCGGCGTCTCGCGCATATCCCAGATCGACAATTTGTTTGTTGAGATAAGATAATGACCAAGCGCAAACTCAATTCGCGCGTCTAGAGTACGATCATGCCCCGTTGCTTTCTCAAGCCGTTCAATCAATTCCCCCAGCGCGCTCATGGGCGGGCCTTGGGGGTGAGGGCTGTCACAGCAACGCCTCCTGTTTCGCGAGTTTTGGTTTCTCTATGAAGAAATCACCTTGCTTGATTGTCTCGGTAATGCGGCGGCAAGCGCCTTCAAAAAACTTTGGTTCTATTTCGATGCCGATGAATTTCCGCCCAAGCTTCACGGCGGCAACGCCAGTGGTTGCTGACCCCATGAAGGGATCGCAAATTGTCTTTGCGTTCTGCGCGTAGGTAGTTAGAAACTTCTCGTATAGTGCGACGGGCTTGGGGCAAGGATGCGAGATAAACTCGCCCTCCCACTTCTCGCGGCCAATTCCTTTGATGCCTGCTTTTGCAGGTTCAGGGTTGCAAGTCACAACATCGCTGGCATACTTCGATTGTGTTCCGGTAGCGTGGATGCCGTAGAGAAATATCGGCTCCCAATGCGGCAGCACGCAGCTGTTACCAACGCGCCAAGGCAACGGCGTATGCTTCCCTTCCATTTCCCTTGTTGTGTTGGAAGACGACTCCATCTTCTCTCCAGACCTAGCTTCCATTGCGTTCTCCTGAAATTTCGCGGACTTTTCCTGTTCCATTGCAGCAGGAGCATTTCGGAAAGTTGTTGTGATCGTAGCGGCCCGATCCACTGCAAGCAGAGCAAATGATGAGTTTGCGCCCCTTCACGAAGCGTTCGTAATGCTCTTTGCGTTGGGCCTTACGCTCTAGCCAGTCTTCGCCCATTCCGTTCTCAGGGAGAGTCATATTATTCGTACCTTGCTGGAACGATTTCACCGTTGAACTTGCGGTAGCCCATCTTTCGCTTCTTCGATTTGATCCCTAGGTGATTTAACCGGCGCTCGTAGATCGCGCTTTTCTCAGCAACGTCCTCTGCGGTCTTTTGCTTGTGGTGTTTGGCCAGCAATGTTCTGAGGTTTTTTTCACGGTTCTCTCCACCATTAGCGATTGCGACCGTGTGATCTGTTTCCCACTTGTCACCAACGCGGATCAGTGTCGTACAACCGCACTGGCATCTGCCGCCGTCCCGATCGAATACGCGCAAGCGAACGCGAGGAGGGATTTGCGTGTCAGGGCTTGCGCCGCGCCATTCAACCACGCTCCTAGCCATGTGAGATGGCCTCCGCATCGCTCTTGCCTGCGTCGAGTCGTCCAAGAATTGTTGCGTGCGGGATTCCAGTTATCACCGCCGCTTGAGCGACAGTGACCACCTCGCCGTGAACGCAAAGAAAACGATTGAATGAGCGGTTATTGTTCTGCTCTGCTGCCGTTGCCCATCGGCAATTGCCTGGCTCGTAATTTCCATTGCTGTCGATGCGATCTAACGAATGCGCTGGAGACGGCTTGCGACCTAGGTCGGAAATAAAGGCATCAAACGAGATCGCCCACGCAGCGCACATCGTGATCCCGCGTCCGCCATAAAGCGGGTACTTCCGGTTCTGTGGGTTGCGGCAGCGGCTGCGCGCATTATCCCACGCCTTGTATTCGGGAGTTCGCGACAGCCCGTGAGTTTTCTTGGCTCCCTTAACGCATCCGCACGCGACAGAGTCGCCTCTTTTTAGGTGGCCTGCATACTTGGTTGTCTTATTTCCACAATCACAGATACACACCCAATAGAACCCGCGCCGTCCGTCGACGCGCACTTCGCGAACGAGGGTTAAGCGATTTATTTTCATCCCAGCGTACAACATTAGCGAACGCGCTCCGCAGCTCTGGCGTTGGCGTTTGTCGATCGCCACACCTCAATTATCATTTCAGCGGCGCGAACCCGTGCGCGGTGCCGCTCATGCTCAAATATCGCCTCAGATTCCGCGTCTTGCAGTTTCTTGTAGAGGTCGTGGCATTCAACGCTTGCTTCTCGATCCCTGACGGTGCCGCCGTTTGTGCCGCGATACAGCTCCGCAAACTTCGCCTTGCGCGCGTTCTCCGCGTCCGTGACCGCCTTACGGGCAACGGCCACGGGGTGAGGATCGTCCGCGAGGTATGCGAGCGCTTTAGAAACCGTATCGTCGGCAACAATGCTCATCAGAGTGCCGGGGCGAACGGAATATCGTCATCAAGCGCGGCTGCTCGCATGGGGGCGGGCGTACCGAGCGGAGACCTGCGCTGCGCCGGGGTGTCGTCCTTTTGCTCACGCGGCGGTTCGATCTTGAGCGACATGAACGTGCCGGCCTTGCCCTGCTTGAGCCAGCCAGCGATACGGACGGGCTGACTGCAATGCGGACAGCATCCATCGCCGCGATAGTCTGGTTGCTTGTCGTTCTCTTTCTTATTCTTGAAGAGAGAGCCGAAGCCGGGTTTCTGTACGAAGTCACTCATGCTGCTTTTCCTTGTTGTGTTGATGCGGCTAGGGCCGCGCTTTTTAGTCCTGCGTGATGATCTGAAAGTTCGCCGCGTTCCTGGATTGAGCGATCGAGGTACCAAGCCTTGTAGGCATCGACGCCTTTGGCGGCTTCGGCGCGGGCTACATCCAACAGGGTGACTGGCAGTTCTGGGGGCGCAGACTTCTTGAAGTCGTCTGCCTCATCCTCGGAATAGGCGAGCCCGTGAATGCCGATTAGTTTGAGAACAACGCGATCTTTTGCGCGCTTCTCGGCCATTGCGAACGGATAAGCGTTCTTGTTGTTGGCGGGGGCAGCCTCACCAATGGACCACTCGCTTGCATCGCCCATGCGGCCAGTGACGCAGATGGCCGCGACCTTGTGCGCGCCGTCTGCTTCCAAAACCAGCGGGGCCTCAAACTTGATGCCGGCCTTCGCCGCGATCTGCTCAAGCACGCGGTGATAAATCACCCACGTTCCGTGACAGTCCCACGCGGCATCGGGGCCGAAGCCGTGCTTCTTGAGTGCCTCGACAACCTTGGGGTCGATCTGTTTCTTACTCACGCCGCCAACTCCCTCAATTTTTCACTTGCCGCTATGCTCCAGCGGAAATCATCGTCGTTCATCGGAAGCGACCGGATCGCTGCCTTCGGATCGGTATGGCTGTTTAAGAACGCTTGCAGGGACAGCGCGTCACGACGCATGGACTCAAGCGATGAAGCGCATAGTTCTTCCGAGATCGGGTAATGAGCGGATTTCTTCGCGGTCACGTAGAGAAGCGAGCCCGCACAATTCCTCCCCGCCATATAGAGCGCGACTTGTCTTGCGTGATCGGCCTTAGGTTCTGACGGGCAAGCCTTCGTGGTTTTCAGATCGAAGATCGAGCCGTCTTCCAGAATGAAATCTATGAAGCCGATAACGGGGACTTCAACGTCTTGGAAAACGTGCTCGACTCTTGCCTGCGCTCCGAAGTAGGGGGCCGATAAATGCTCTGTGGCTTTAACCGCCATATCGAGCATGGGAGCAATGTTGGTTCGCTCTGCTTCCGTGCTATCATCGGCTAGGCCTTGGGCTTCTTTCTCGAAGGCCTCCAATGCAAGCGCGTAAGCCGCATCACCGTCTTTCTTGATGAACCAAGATTGCAAGCCCTTCTCGACCGCGTTCCCGCGCCATGCCGCCGCGCCAGCTTGGTCAAAGAATTTCCCAAGGTAGCGAAGGCTCCACAGCCCCGGCGCATTGCGCCAGAGGTTGAGCGAAGATGGGGAAAGACGCTCGATACCAAATCGTTGAAATCCGTTCATGCCGCAGCCTTCTGCTTATGCGCGGCAAGGAATTTACCGATCTTCGCCATTGCGATTTCAAGAACGAATAATTCAACAGGACCAACAGTCAGATCGTTGTGAGCATCCAGTTGGAGGATTTCTTCGGCACCGTTGCAGATATCCAGCGTGGTGCGCTCGAACAAAACCTGTTGCTGCTCATCGAAGCGCATTGCTTCAAATTCGCTTTGACGGTCTTGTTCGATCTGGAATTGGTTGGATATGCTCATTTCATTTCTCCCAAAGCGAGCGGCCAATCTACTTTCCCTGTTTGCAGGAAATGCTTGGTGCAGGAGACGGCTTGATTGAGGGTGATATTTTTCCAAGAACCAATAAGCGCGACCGGACAAAATAGTTCGCTCAAAGCATCCGATGCGCGCTGAACACCATATGACCAGCCCACAGGGAGAAGTTCAGAAAGTCGCCCGTCCTTGCGAGCCAGCAGGTCCATAGTTCCGGCGATGCACCCAACCGTTCCACACCACGGCGTGGCGCGATGTTCTAAGTCAGTGTATTCGTGCGGGTTATCGAAGGACGATTCACCGAGATAGGCGTCCATCGCGAACAGATGTTTCTCCGGCAGCTTTCCTTGCTCGCCTTCTGATACGAAACGAGAAAGATATTCGTGTTCAATTTCTCTAATGCCGAGTTCTTGCGCGGTCTTGTAAGGAGTTCTAGCGAGCATCTACATTCTCCCTGAAATTATCAGCGCGAGTATTTTCATCTGTAATGATGAGGGGATTGCCGGAGAGAATGCTCTCGAATACGGCTATGGAGGTTTTGCGTTTGACGGCGGGCTTGAAGCGTTCAGATGCAAAAGCGTCATAGCCCGGCGCGGGACTTACCTCGCACAATCGAAAAACGGGGTTGTCTGAGTGTGAGCCCTTCCACTTTCCGGTTACTTGGATGATTTCTGCGATGGTATAAACTGCGCCCTCGGTAAGGCGGTTCACGCCCATTCCCGTACCATCAACGCAGACAATTTCCATTCCGACGCGCCAAATCATTCTGCGGCCTCCAGTAATTCCTGTTTGACAGGACGCTCAGCCCTCATCACTTCATCTACAAAGATGGGGCTTTCAACATTACAGTTGAGATATTCTGTGAGAGTGATTGCTTCTCGATCACCGTAACCACGTTCGTCATGGTATTTTTCGGTTAGGCGGGCTTCTTCGATCTTCGTCCACTCGTATTCAAAGTCGTGCTTCGCGCAATAACCGCGAGGAACATCGAAGGCTGTACGCTCAATCAACATCACGTAGTTGATCGGGTCGTCTTTGTGCTGAGAGCAAATTTCCTTTGCAGCCTCGCTCACGCTTTTGAAAATGAGTAACGTGTCCTCATTATCTACTTGTAGCTTGATGATGATTTCGGGAGACATTTACGCGGCCTCCAGCGGAGCAAGTTCGAGCCACTTTGCTCCCGGTACTTTCATGTCGATCAGGATTTGCACGACGCCTTCGGCAAAATCCGATAGGATTTTGTCGCGAGCCGCAGCCGCAGCCGCATCCGCAGCCGCATCCGCATACGCAGCCGCATCCGCAGCCGCATACGCAGCCGCATCCGCAGCCGCATACGCAGCCGCATACGCATCCGCATACGCAGCCGCATCCGCATACGCAGCCGCATCCGCATACGCAGCCGCATACGCATCCGCAGCCGCATACGCAGCCGCATCCGCAGCCGCATACGCAGCCGCATACGCAGCCGCATACGCAGCCGCATCCGCATACGCAGCCGCATCCGCAGCCGCAGCCGCATACGCAGCCGCATCCGCATACGCAGCCGCATCCGCAGCCGCAGCCGCATACGCAGCGTTTGCTACTTTTCGTGCCGCCAATGCGGCTTCGCGCGTTCCCTCTTTCTCGCAACGGTTGGCCGCTTCGCAAAGAGCGGCCTTGTGCTTTTCATCTTTCTGACAAGATGCTGCTGCACGAAGGGCGATAGGAACTGCCGTGGTAATCGAGAGTTTTGCTACGCGCTTTGCAAATTCGGTATCGTCAAGAGTGTCGCGCGACCCGAGTTGGATAAGGGCAAGACGGCGCAAACCTTTTGCTCGCGCTGCATCGCTTGACCAGCGAGAATCGTTCAGACGGATTTTTAGTTTGCGAAGGGCGCGTGAGACACATTGCGGGTCGTCGCCATGCGGAAGACCGAGCGCGTAACAAACCGCCGCTTCAACACACATAAATCCCGGCTTAGGCTTACCCGCGCCGCGAACTAGCCCCGCATCGACAACCGAAAGAACCTTTTCGGCAATTTCCTTGGTGATCTCTTGCTGTCCGCTCGTCATTCGTTCTCTCCTAATCTTGTAGGAGGAGACTAATCCAGAAAACTTGGATAGGTCAAGCACGAAATCCAACAAAGATGGATTTATTTTGCGGCGGCTTTTAAGGGGCTTATCAGGGTAGGGGCCGGATTCTGCGGTGATCGCAGCGGTCCATTAACCGGGATTCGTCACTTGGAACCTGCCTATCTGGCGGGCAGAGCCGTCCTGCGGCAGTATTAACCTAACATAAAAAGGGAACGGAGCAAGAACAAACTTGCTGAAATAGGAATTTGTGCCTAGCGTGGTGACTTAAGGAGGGGACCCCATGCCCACACCAGTGTCGCTTCAGCGTTACGCAATTCAGATTGTTTCAAAGCTGCCAGAGGGTGAGGACGCCCGGAAAATCCTGCTTCACGCCCTCGATATGGTGGACGCCTTATTGGAAGGCGAGCGCACGGAGCGGGCAGCCCGCCCGGCCCTAACCTTGGTCCGAACCGATCGGGTGGGGGATTCCTGACTACCGGCCTCTTTCTCGGCTCGCGCCAGATCGCGCTGCATAGCCACGGAGAGGCTGGATTTATCGCCTAGATAGAGAAAGTCGAGGGTAAGGCCCTCAAAGGTCTCTACGAGCCTGACGGCGTTATCTAGGCCGGGGCGGCCCTGTTTCTCGAAGTTGTTCCAGGTGGTGGGCTCTACACCGAGCCTTTTCGCGAAGTCTTTCGCGGGCTCCGGCTTGCCGGCCTGATCGCGCTCGCAAAAGGCGAGGCGGATAACCTTGACCCGCTGGCGGGCGTCTTCATCGCTGATCGGCATATCGTTTCTTCACAAAATTTGGATTTTTTCGCCATCCAAGAGAATTGGGCCTTGCAAATCCAAGAAAGATGGATATGCTCGGTTCTTGTGATGACAAAAGTCCTAGAAACGACTGAAGCCGTAATCGATGCCGTAGGCGGGCCAGCCAAGGCAGCGGAGATTACTGGTCGTAAGTATTCGGCAGCGTGGAATTGGACGAAGGCCGAGACGTTCCCGGCTAACACTTACCTTCTGTTGAACGCGGCCATTTTAGAGAAGGGGTTCACGGCCCCGGCTCGTCTCTGGCGCATGGAAGAACCCGCTCTCGAAAACGAGGGCGGGCGATGATGGCCTCTATTTCTTTTGAACACGGAATTACGCGCGCATTTGCGCCTAAGCGCAACGAACGCGACTCTGCTTCGTTCCCTCATTCAATTCGCTGGCGCATTCCCGCCTCCCCACAAAGCGCCGCGATAGCTGGAGATGTGATCCCCCGCATCTCCAGCACTTATTTCAAGAATTGCAGCGGCACTTGCCCCACTGCGCGCGGCCCAGCCGATTTGGTGCTGATATTCCGTAGCGCGAGGAAGAAGAGCGTTCTCGATCAGGCGAGTGTGTGTACACCCGCGCTCCTGCAATCTCGTTTTCGCGATGGTCGCCAATCCCGGCATCTGCCAATCCGTCGCCAACTTGCTGGAAGTGATCTCGTTGTCATTTCCCGCATTTTTATTCGTGCGCGCGAACATTCGCTGCGCTTTCAATTTCCAGAGAACCCCAGAGCAGATCGCGCCAAGCAATCTTTGCGGATGGTAGGCGCGTCTGTCTGCAACTCCAGTCCTCATGTTGGGCATAACAACACAAGGACGAACGGCTGTGTGCAAATCCTCTTTTCCAAATGGGCAAACGAAAATGTCTGACGTTGCTTTCATAAACGAGGCGGCGACTTTGAGTAAGCGACTTACCCGAATGCGGGCCAGTGGTCCGGGGGAGGTCGAAAGAGCCATGCGCTCCATCGAGCGGGACTACGGCATTGATTACAGCTTTCAATGGTCGCTTCGTTACCGGGCTGATCGTTTGAAGTTTATCAGTGCGTCGATCTTCAACCGCATTCAGGCGGCGTATCGCGCCGAGTGCGCAAGGCAAATGCGGAGCCTCGCCCATGAATACCAAGAAACGAAAGAATCAACCGGGCTTGCCGATGATTTTATGGATTCGGTTGCGGCTTTGGTTGCTGAGACTAACGCGGAGGAAATGAAGTGAAGTTCGATTGCGGGTCGCGCGCAGCCGCCAAGAAGAAATGGCACCGCTGGTTTGCTTGGTATCCCGTGATGATTTCTGCGCGTGACTGTCGCTGGCTCGAAACTGTCGAGCGTAAAGGAGAGCACCATACAACATTCATGGACGACTGGTGGTCATTCTCTTATCGCCCCGTGGATTGAGGAGGAGAGCAAGTGAAGCCGCAGAAAAAAGCTTGGGCAAAACTCGATAGGCGCGTCAAGGATTGGGAGAAAACAATTCTCGATCTGCGCTCACGCCCCGGCGTTTCTGAGGGCGCAATTCGCGGCTACCGCAAGCCCGGTAGCAGAAACCCGCACAAGTCCTAACCCCACATCCATTACAGGGCTGGAATATGTCGAAGAAGATCATCTTCACCGATAAACAGCTTCGGGCCATGCGTGAACTACGCGAGGTCTTCAATTTGTCATGGGAAGAATTGGGCCGCAGATTCGGCGTTGCTCATTGCACGGCGCGTTGCGCTCTAGAGCCAGAATACGCGGAATATCTCCGACAGAAAGAATTAGCACGCAAGCCGCAGAAGTTTAGGAAAGCTGCTGACGTTGGCATTGATCGCACGAGCGTTCCTCAATGGGTCGAGAATAGACGCCAGGATTATCTGAATGCGCCGTTCCGTTCGATGGCAGATGAATTGCTTGGCTGCCCGCCCATCGGATTTTCTGCATTAGATCGAAAGATGGGGGTAGGGGCTTGAGCAATACTGTTATCGAGATCGGTGAAAGTCAGACCAAGCGCGAGGGCTCTTATTGCCCTTGCTGCGGGTCGCTCGTCGACTCGCGTGACGTTTATCTTGATACGCAGAGCGGCGCTATTTCTCTTGGAGAGAACAGCGCGGTCCTTAACAACCAACAAACGATTTTGTTTATTCAGATGTTAAGGGCGTGGCCTAGAGCAGTTACTACCGACACGCTCTTGATGGCGCTCTATGCAGAACGAGAAGAACCGGAAACCGCCCTGAAAGTGTTGCACAACGTTATTAAATTGATGCGTCCGCTTATCGAACCACTGGGCTTGCGGGTAAATCACCGCAATGGTGTGGGGTACAAATTAAGCATCCCATCTCATGCGAGCGTGAGCAAGCTATCCGTAAATCGGAGGGCCGCATGAGCCCTCGCATCAAGAAACCCCAGAATTTCGACACCGAGGCGGGCCTTCACCGCTTCACGCATCAGTTATTGAAACTGACTGGTTTCGCAAACATTCAATTCCTTCATATCCCGAACGGGCTTCAGCGCGCTCCAAGAGTCGCCGCGATGCTCAAGGGAATGGGCGCAAAGAATGGTGCGGCAGATTTCTTGGTGATCGTAAAAGGCAAAGCTAACTGGCTCGAACTAAAAAACGGAAAGAAGGGAAAGCTATCTCCCGATCAAATCAATTTCCGTGACGAGGCTTTAAGAGCCGGTGCAAATTATATCGTCGCATCAAATCCCATGGAAGTAAGAACCGCGCTTTATCTATGGGGTGCGATCAATGTTTTACATGACACCGTATCTGATCCTGTAGCGGGGGCGGCGTGAGAAAAGAAACCCTCGCAGAAGGCATTGAACTCTACAACGCGGACTGCCGTGAGGTATTGCCTACGCTTGGGAAGGTGGATGCAGTGGTTACTGATCCGCCTTATGGGATTGGGATCAATAAATCGAACCGTCTGTCTGTTTCTCGAGGCCATGGCGGCGAGTCGTGGGACGATAGGCCCGCCGATATTTCGTGGCTCCCACCTATGAATGTGCCGTCGATTGTCTGGGGTGGTAACTATTTCGATCTCCCGCCGACTCGCGCGCCACTAGTCTGGGACAAGAACAACGCGGGCCGCGATTTCGCTGACTTTGAGTTGGCGTGGACTAACCTGGATATGGTCGCGCGCCGCATCATCATGCGCCCGATGAATATGGATGGCGGCAAGCTGCACCCGACGCAGAAGCCGATCGAGGTCATGCGCTGGTGTGTAGGGTACTTGCCCGGTGCAGGGATGACCATCCTTGATCCATTCATGGGGAGCGGCACGACGGGCGTAGCAGCGGCAATGCTAGGTCATAGATTTATTGGCATCGAAATCTCAGAAAAGTATTTCGACATAGCCTGCAAGCGTATTTCAGAAGCGCTTAAGCAGCCTGATTTTTTCGTAGATAAGCCCAAGCCTGCAAAGCAGGAGGCATTACTATGACCGAACTCCTAGAAGCCCTCTCTGATAGAAATACAAAGCGTGCGCTTGGGTTTGCTTCTGGTTTCTCAGCGATTGGATTTCTATTTGCGTTAGCGTGGCTGTCATGAACTTGGCGATTCAACGCGAACACATCAAATCCCCGCAGGATCAACTTGCCAGCAAGAAGCGACTGGATGCGCTTTTCCGTAAGCCCCCGGTGATTCCAAGGGCAGAAACCGCGCAGATTTATACGTTCCGGTATCGGATTAAGCCGGTGTTTGTGGTCGATCCGAATGCTCCGCGCAGTCCGTGGCCTCGCGCTGAAGTCGGCGTGACCGTGCATGATGTTGTGATGGCCGTTTCATCATACCTGGGTGTTACACCCATTGAGATTAAATCAGCACGGAGAACTGCTGAGACGCTTCGCCCTCGTATGATTTGCTACTACCTCGCGAAAGAATTGACGTTAGCATCGTACCCACAAATAGGGCGCATACTAGGTGGCCGAGACCACACGACAATAATGGCCGGCTACGAGAAGGCGAAGAAGAGATTCGCGGAGGATGGAGTATTCGCAGCGGACATAAACACCATCCGCGCAAGGCTGGAGGGTGGGAATTGAGCAAAGACGCTCTCAACGCCGTAGTATCTGAAATTGAAGCCTGCGGGCTTACTGCTCGCGTCGAACATGGAGGGAAACACGACCGCGTATATTTCCCCGCCAAAACAGGCGAGCAGTTCTATGTAGTTCCCGTCTCTGGGTCGTGCAGCCGCGCCCCACTCAACGCCCGCTCCGATGTGCGTCGTATGCTCCGCGAGTCCGGCTTCGAGCCGACTAACGTCATTGATCTGCCGCGAATTTCCATGGCCGGGGGCGAGCCTGTTTGTAATTCGGTTGATATAGCGCGCCACTTCGGCAAGGCCCACAAAGACGTTCTGCGGTCGATCGATGGTTTATTGGACCAATTAGAGGCTGGGTTTAATCGGCGCAATTTTACGCCGATTGATTACCGGGACGATAGGGGCCGTCAGCAGCGCTGCTTTGAGCTTACGCGAGACGCATTCTCGCTGCTTGTCATGGGCTTTACGGGCTCGGCCGCGCTCAAGTGGAAGCTGGCCTATATCAACGCCTTTAACCGCATGGAGGCCGAGCTGCGTAGGATCGCAGCGGCATCGCCGGAACTTTTGCCCCGGCTAGAGAAAGTCGAAGGCGAACTCGCGGCGCTTATTGATCTATATGTCGAGCCGAAGACCGAGCCGGGCTACATCTTTATTCGTGGCCATGTTCGCAAGAGGCGGGGGGCTGCCTAATGGCGCGTATTCGCTCGATCAAGCCGCACTTCTTCCGCCACGAAGGACTGTACGAGTCCGAGCGGGAAACGGGTCTGCCGTTGCGATTAGCCTTTGCCGGCCTCTGGACCGCCGCAGATCGCGAGGGCCGCTTCATCTGGTCCGCGCGCAACCTAAAACTCGATGCGTTGCCTTATGACGATGATGTGGACTTCGCACGCGTGCTTGACGCGTTGTGGTCGCGTGGCTCGATCAAGAAGTACGTGGTCGATGGCAAGGAATACGGCTTCATCCCAAGCTGGCTAGATCATCAAGTCATCAACAACCGCGAAGCACCCTCTAACCTCCCAGAACCCAATGAAACCAATACGTTGACGCGTGAGGCACGCGACGATGACGCGTCGGTCACGCCACTTAAGTCTGCACAAGCGGAAGGGAAGGGAAGGGAAGGGGAAAGGAAGGGAACGGATAAAGGAACGCGTGACGCGCGTTCGTCCGAGGTTTTGTTTGAAGACTTCTGGAGGGCCTATCCGAAACGCAAGGGCGCAAACCCGAGAAAGACCGCTCTGGCGGCTTTCCTGAAGGCGCTAAAGGTCGGAGAAGACCCGCAAGCGATCATTGCCGGCGCGAAGCGATGCGCCGTGGCGGAATCTGAAAACATCAACACCAAATATATCCCGCAGGCGGTCAAATGGCTGCACGACGAGCGCTGGAAAGATTACAACGCTGCCGCGATAGCCAGCCTTCCATCGCGGGAAGAGCAGGAAAGGGCGTGGCGCTTTGCCTTGGATTACAAGGAACGCAAGGGCTTCTGGGATTTACGATCGCCAGAGCCAGGGTCACGCGACTGTAAAATCCCCCCGGAATTTATTGAGCAATGGAAAGCCGAGCGCGCGAAGCAAGGAGCCACTCCATGAGCGATCGTAAGCGAAAGCTCATGAAAATTCGATGGGTTGGTATGAAAGACCGTTGCTACAATCCAAATTCAATACGCTGGGCCTCCTACGGAGCCAGGGGCATCAAGGTCTGCGAGCGATGGAAAGACTCATTTGAAAACTTCTTAGCCGACATGGGCTTTGCGCCGGATGGCAAAAGTATTGATCGCATAGACAACAATGGCGATTACGAGCCGGGGAATGTCCGTTGGGTATCGCCAGCAGGGCAGGCCCGCAACCGCAGCAACACCAAATTAGACCCAGACAAGGTTTTGGCAATCCGCCGCCGCCTTCGAGAAACTACTAACAAAACGCAGATCGCGAGGGAGTTTGGTGTGGGCCAAACGACCGTGACGAAGATCAGCAGGAATCTTACCTGGAAGGATATCCAGCCATGATTTCCGCATCTGAGGAGGTCAAGTAATGTTTGGCACTTATGGCGGCTGCGATATTCGATGCAGCGACTCAGCCTGTAGGCATGGCTGCAAGCGCTCTCAGATATTTGCGCCCGGAACCCATCCTCATCCCGGCGTAGCCCCCGGATATTTCCCTGATCAGCAATCTGTTGCGCTCAATCGTATCGCAGAAGCAATCGAGAAACTAGCAAAAGCTATTTCAACCCCACCCAATGAACCGGAGGAGCGCGGTCGATGAGCGATTGCTACGTTACATATAAATTCCGTGTCAAGGATAGCAGTGCGAAGCGATGGCTGAAGCGCCATGCGATTGCGTGCAATCAGGTGTGGAATTTCTGTGTCGCCACGCAGCGCGAGGCGCAGAGGCGTTGGAATGGCGGTAAAACGGGCCGCTGGCCGTCCGCTTATGACCTTGGCCACCTTACCGCCGGATCGAGCGCAGAACTAGAAACGCTGGCCGACACGATAGAGCAGGTCTGCAAACAGTTCGTAGTTTCTAGAAACGCGCAAGGAAAGTGCCCGAAATTTCGCTCTAGCTTTGGCCGTAGACGCTCACTCGGCTGGGTGCCATTCCGATTTCAGAATGCGCGGGTTATGGGTGACGGCGTTAAATATAGGGGCCGCGTTTATAAATTCTGGAAGTCGCGAGAGATCGTTGGTGAAATCAGGCGAGGAGCATTTGTTCAAGACGCACGCGGGCGTTGGTACGTTACCTTCGTTTGCCGAGTTGAGGCGGTAGCGGGTCGCTCAACCAAAGAAGTCGGTATTGATTTGGGGCTCAAGTCTCTAGCCACCTGTAGTGATGGCGAAGAAATACCGGCTCTGCGCCTCTACCGCGCTCACGAGGCCGAGCTGGCCCGAGCCCAGAGAGCTAGAAATTATAAGCGCGTGCGTGCGATCAGCGCAAAGATAGCGAACGCCAGAGCGCACTACCTTCATAACGCCAGCACTAAGTTGGCGAATGAGAATAGTTTAATCGTCGTCGGCAATGTGAGCGCTTCCAGCCTTAAGCAAACGAGAATGGCAAAATCCGTCTCGGACGCCGGCTGGTCAATGTTCAGGAATATGCTGCGGTACAAATCTGCCAGGAGGCAGGCGGTATATATCGAAGCTGACGAACGATTTAGTTCCCAGACCTGTTCTGATTGCGGAAGCGTCAGCGGCCCGAAAGGACTGAAGGGTCTTGGAGTAAGACGCTGGGAATGTGTTGACTGCGGCGCGTCGCACGATCGCGACCACAACGCAGCAAAGCTAATTCTGGCGTCGGGGCGGAATGTCGCCCTCCAG
>LNFM01004735.1_pt1 | contig 43073 bp, 40 predicted proteins | sample 596031 | NCBI WGS metagenome assembly LNFM01 (sample SAMN04254537, study PRJNA301005) | activated carbon metagenome | isolation source: dual media filters at the Ann Arbor, Michigan drinking water treatment plant | place: USA: Ann Arbor
GCCGCTTCAACCTCATGACCCTGCGCGGCGCCACCGTGATCGCCGACTACGGCCACAACCCGGACGCCATGCGCGCCCTGGTCGCGGCCGCCGAAGCCATGCCGGCGCAGCGCCGCATCGTGGTCATCAGCGGCGCGGGCGACCGGCGCGATGAAGACATCCGCGAGCAGACCCGCATTCTTGGTGCGGCGTTCGACGAGGTGATCCTGTACGAAGACGCCTGCCAGCGCGGTCGCACCGAGGGCGAAGTCACGGGGCTGCTGCGCCAGGGGCTGGAAGGCGCCACGCGCACCCGCCGCATCGACACCATCCAGGGCGAGTTTGTGGCCATCGACACGGCGCTGGCGCGCCTGCAAGCCGGCGACCTGTGCCTGGTGCTGATCGACCAGGTGGAGGCCGCGCTGCGCTACTTGCGCGAGCGTTGCGACCCGGTGTCGTCAACCGCCAGCGCCTGACCGCGCTCATCGGGTCGGCGTGATCGGCCCAACCGGCCCAGGCGCTGCTCCACCCCGTGGTGGAAAGCGGCGCCGGCCAGGTTGCACGCCAGCCAGGCCACCAGCAACCCGAGTGTCTGCACCCCGGCATCAATGCTGGCGTGGCGCGTGAATGCCGCGTTCACCACCAGCGCCACCGGAAAGTTGAGCAAAAACACGCCATACGAAATGCGGCCCAGGTAACCCAGCACCCGGCTGCGCGGCCAGGTGAACAGCCAGCCGCTGCGGTGCGCCCAGGCCATCGCCAGCGCCACACCCAGTGCGAGCGCGATGCGGGTGCGCCAGTCCAGCGCGAGCGACAACAGCGTGAGCAGCACCATGGCCGCCAGCCAGACCGGCGCGCTGCGTCCGGCGTCCACGCGGCTCACCCAGAAGGCCAGCGCGCCCAGACCGTACGCGCCAAAAAAGTAGAGCGCCCAGTTGTCCCAGCCGCTGTCGCGGTTGAAGTGGAACAGCGAGGCCAGCACCATGGACACCACCAGCAGCGGCGCCACCACGCCCCACCGCCGGCCCAGCCACAGCAGGCCCAGCAGCAGCGCAAACAGCTGCACGTCGATGGCCACGTACCAGACCCCCGCCGACAGCGAGTCCACCCCCAGCAGACTGTGGACCAGCAACGCATGCGCCACAAACTGCCACAGCGTGGGCGGCGCCGGCAGCGAGTCGTGCGCCATCCACTCGCTGGCGATGGCGGTGCACACCATGGCCAGCAATAGTGCAGCCATCAGCGGCAAGCTCACCCGCACAAAACGCTGCCACAGCAGGGCCAGCGGACGCTCGCTGCACAGGCACCCGTCAGGCGCCAGGCTGCGCGCCGCCAGGAAGCCCGCCACCACCAGAAAGATCTGCACCGCCATGCGCGCGTGCTGGCTGAACCAGCCCACCAGACCCGGCGCGAGCTGGTGCGTCCAGTCCGACATGGGACCGTAGAACGCGAGGTGGTGCAGCACGATGAGCTGCGAGCCGACGGCTTTGAGCGCGTCGATGAAGGGCAGGCGCTCGGGTGTGCGTGGCGGGTGGGTGGGCATGTCAGGGCGTGCTGCTCGACGAGCCGCTGCCCGTCATCACCGAGCTGCCGCCAGCACCCACCCCCATGCCGATGCCCATGCCGGCACCGCCGCCGCCTCCTGCGCCACCGCCACCGCCGCCCCGTCCACCACGGGCCTCGGCACCGCCACCGCGCCGCGCGCCCGCACCACCGGCGCTCACACGCAGCGGTCCCTGGTTCGGGATCAGGTCGGCGGGTGCCGGTGTCAGGTCCAGCGCCTGGCGGATGAAATCGCGCAGCGAGATCACCAGCGGGGCCACTTCCACATTGCGCCCCGCCACCATTTCGTTGGCCGCGAGTGCGGCCAGCCGGACTTGCTCTTCGGTGCCCAGCAAGATGACGTCGGACAACGCGGCTTCCACGGCATCGCGGATGCGGCGGCGGCGTTCCGAGGCGCTGGCCATGGCGTCCATCTCTCCGTCTTCATCGGCATCAACATCCCGGCGCTGATCCCGCAGATGGGCGGGGTCCACCGTCAACACGCCCGTGAACGAGCCACCCAGGGTTTTGTAGGCCGCGATCAGCACCTTCAGGCGTTCGTTGATCTGGCGGTTCTCGCGTTCGCGCCGGCGCTGGAAGGTCTGCATGAACACCAGGCGGATGCCCACGAACACGAGCGACACCACGATCAGGCTCAACAGTGTGGTGAGCACGGTGGACCACGAACTGAAATCGAGCATGCTGCGCATCGGGAACCTGTGTGAGGGGGCGTTGAGGATGCAACGCCCATGCCGACGCAGTCTATGCGAAGGGCAGCGCCACGTAGTGCCGGCCCAGCTCGGACAGCGCGCCCGGGCCGGCGAGCAGGCTGGTGAAGTGCGGATCGGGGTTCCACCGGCCCGTGAACCACGCGTAGCGGAACACGTCGGCGCGCGCTTCGCAGACGGCGACCATCTCGCTCATCTGGACCTTTTGCTTGGCCACCGTGTCGATGTGCGGGCCGTTGCCGGTGTGCCAGTTCGCCATTTCGGTGACCCAGAATGGCTTTCCATATTTCGCGAGCCGGTCGAGCTGCCCCGCCAGTCCGTAGTCGTACCAATGGAAACCGAGGTGGTCGATGCGCGGGTCGCGCCCGCCGTTGGCGTTGCGGTAGGCGGCGTGGAACGCGTCCATCCACACAATAGGATCGGCAAAGTTGGGCATGGTGCCCCAGGTGATTTGCGGACCCACGATCTGCACGCCCGTGGCTTGTGCAATGGCTTCAAAGCGGGGCCACAGCGCGGCCGCCTGCGAGGGCGACAGGTTGGCCTGGTCGGTCAGGTTGGGCTCGTTGACGACGAGCAGGTAGCGGATCTTCGGGTCGGCCAGCAACTGCTGCTGAACCTGGGCGTCGTTGAAGTTGCCGTTCCAGAGCATGGGGATGAAGTCCATGCCATGGGTGGCGCGCAGCGCGGCCGATGTGCCGCCGCCGACCTGTGTGCCCCAGCCGTACCACCAGCTCACCCCGGGCGCCAGCGCGGCGTAGTCGGCCGCGGCGTTGAGGTCGTAGGCGATGCCGCGTTTGGCGCTCTTGCTGCCGGACACCGGCAGGCCCGCCCCCGGCGCCTGGGCCGGGTCGTCAGCACCACCCCCACCGCCGCCGCAGGCGGCCACCGCGGCGCTGGCAGCCGCCAGCATCAGCAGGCGCCGCCGCTCGTGTGCGGCGCGGTTCACAGCGACCCCAGGAAGGCCAGCAGCGCGTCGCGGTCGGCCTTGGACAGGGCCTGGAAGCGCTGGCGGCTGGTGGTGGCTTCACCGCCGTGCCAGAGGATGGCCTCGGTCAGGGTGCGTGCGCGGCTGTCGTGCAGATAACCCACCTTGCCGTCCTTGCCGGCGGCCCACTGCGTGTAGCCGATGCCCCAGAGCGCGGGGGTGCGCCACATGCTGCCGCTGGCCTGGCCTTCGACCAGGTTGTCGGCGAGGTCGGGGCCCATGTCGTGCAGCAGCAGGTCGGTGTAGGGGCGGATCAGCTGGTTGCGCACCTCGGCGAACTCGGTGCCGTTGCCGGTGCGGATTTCACCCACGTGGCAGCTCATGCACTTGGCGTTGGCAAACACCTTGGCGCCGGCCGCCACCTGGGTCGGGTTCACGTCCAGGTAGGGCAGCGGTGTGACGCCTTTGGGGAAGCCGCTGGGCACGCTGCGCTGGGCCGGCACGGCCAGCAGCGCGAGGTAGTGGGTGATCGATTTCAGCGCTTCTTCGGAAATGCCGGGTTCCACCTTGTGGGTGGCCGAGCACCTGGCGGGTCCGGCCAGGCAGTCGCGGTTGGGGTAGACCGGCGAGGTCACCGACATGTCGGTCAGCGCCGCGTTGGCCACCTGGTGGCGCAGGCTGACCTTGGACGCTTTCCAGCCGTAGCGGCCCAGGCGCACCGCGCCGGTCTCCGGGTCGTAGGCGAAGTTGGCCGTGCCCTTCACGCCATCGGCGTCCGGCGTGGCGCGCACGCGCGAGAGGATCTCGGCATCGGGAATGGCTTCGAGCAGGCCCATGCCGATCATGGGTTGTGCGCTGCGCAGCGAGAACACGCCTGGCGTGGGGCCGTCGAACGCAACGCGCGGCTTGCGCAGCTCCACCACCGTGCCGTCGCCCAGCGTGACGGTCCTGGTGTCGAAGCCGGCCACGCGCACGGCCGTGCCCCAGTCCAGCGCCGCGCCGGACGATTGCCGCCCGTTCATCTGCACCGCCATGCCGTAGCTGGGGTGCGGTGTCTGCTGGCCGTTGGCGTCCTGCACGGCGGCTTTCACCGCCATGGTGTCCAGCCGCTGGTTGATGGTGGTGGGTGCCACACCGCGGCCGTTGCTCACGTGGCAGCCCACGCACGACGATTGGTTGAACAGCGGCCCCTGCAGGCCCACCGCGGCCTGGTTGCGGTCGTTGCCGGCCTCGTTGTGGTCGCCGGTCCACATGTTGGTGTGCAGCCAGCGCCGGCCCTCCACAAAGCGCTGCATGTTCTGCATGCCGATGTGGTTGTGCGGCTGCTGGAAGATGAAGGTGGGGTTGTCGGCGTAGTCGTACGACACCGAGCCGAGGCCGCCTTGGAGCGTCTCCAGTGGCAGCGGCTTGTTCATCAGCCGAGGCTGCACGCCGTACCACGGGCGCAGCCCCTCGCCCACCACGTAGGTCAGCTCGTTCGTGTAGTAGCGGACCCCGCCGCTGTCGCCCAGGGCGTCCATGTCGGCGCGGGTCGAGAAGAACGAACTGGTGAACTCGAACGCGTCGCCCAACACCAGCGGGCGCGATGACACGCGCGGTCCGTTGGGCACCAGCACGCCGTTGGCGTCCGCCACCACGCCGTTGTAGGCGGGCAGGTGGTCGAGCACCCAGCTGCAGCCATTGTTGGCACCGATCACACCGTTGAAGCCGCTGGTGGGATTGCGCAAGGCCATCTGCGGTGGCTTGGGGATCACCGGGCAGGCCGCAATGCCCTGGTTGCCCTGCGCGTAGGTGGAATCGTCCAGCAGATCGCCCGGCGTCATCCAGCCAAAGCCGGTCACGTTGGGGTTGGTGAAGTTGCGCACGATGCCCAGGCCACCGCCGCGTTGCGGCTGCTGGAAATAGTGGTTGATGACCAGCTTGGGGTTGGTCACGCCGGGCACCTGGCTGTTGTCGATGAACTCCACACCCCAGGTGCGGTTCTTGAAATAGTTGGCCACGAAGTTCAGGTGCGCGCCGGGGCCGTTGTCCCTCGGGTTGCCGGCCGCGTCCACCGTCTCGTTCGGGCCATAACCGATCTCGTTCCAGTCTTCGCCGCGCTCGCGCGCATGGCGCGAACGGCCCACCATGCCCCAGCGCGTGACCAGGGTGCCGTCGGGCAGCGAGAACTGGATGGTCTCGATGGGGTTGGCCGGTGCGGGCAGGGGCTGACGGCCGTTGCCGTTCGCGGGGAACGGTGTGGCGGACGTGGCCAGGATGGGCAGCGAGTTGTCGCTGCCGGGCGATTTGAATGTCACCTCGAAGATGGAATAGCCGTATTGGGTGGCGCGGGCCACGCCCTGCAGGCGCACATAGCGCACGTTGGCGTTGAGGTTGAAGAACTCTTCAACGCCGCCCTTGCCGCCGACCACGTAACGCAGCTGGTACCAGGTCTGCCCGTCGTCGGACGTTTGCAGCACGTATTCCTTGCCGTAGGCGTTCTCCCAAACCACTTTCAAATAGCCGATGGCCGTCTTGGCGCCGAAGTCGAACTGGATCCAGTTGTTGTTGCTGGCCGAGCTTTCCCAGCGCGTGGTGCCGCTGCCGTCGATGGACGCCATGGCGGTGTTGGCACCCGACTCCGACAAGGCCGTGGCCGCGACGGGTTTCACGAGCACGCCGGGGTTGCTCAGGTTGACACCGGTGGGCAGCTGCTGCGTGGGTGGCGGCGCCTGCACCGGCCCCGCGCCCGGCGTGGGCAGCACCACCGGCGTGGGCGTGACCACGGGCTCCAGCGTGGGCTCCGGGACATGGGGTGTGGGCAATTGCGCGACCGGCGACGACGCACCGGAATCAACGCTGGGGCTGCTGCTGCTTCCACTTCCGCCCCCACAAGCCGCGAGGGCCAGCGTGGCGAGAGACAGGGCGCTCATGGCGCGTGTTCGCGCAAGAGACGTCACGAAGGCGTGCTTCTGAATGGTCATGGATCCTCCCGATCGGCATTTGAGTTGTGCGCGCCCCGAACAGGTGACAAGCTTTGTCACGTCTTCAGGCCACAGTTGCAAATGCAATCGCCATGCCAAATAGTTCACGCTCGGCGCACTTGTTACATGCGTGGCGTGGGGTTGGGTCTCAAGTTTCGGGATCTCCTGCCGAAGCCGCGTGCTGCCTGTGTTGTGCGGAAAGCGATCACTGGCACCCGGATCAGCGCAGGACGTTTTGAACGTTCACAAGCGGGACAAGGATCGGCCAAAAATTGTTCGACCGTCCAAATATGTCACTGCGGATCCTCGTAGCGTCGGCCCAGCGCCAGCAGCTGCGGGGTTTCAATGACCGCGTTCAGGCCATCAAAGTCGAGCATGCGGTCTTGCCAGGGCCGCGTGGTCTGGTGTGCCTGCAGGCTGGCGTAGTAACCCTGCAAGGTGTGCAACACGGCGCGCGCGGTGCCACCGGGAAAGATCACGATCCTGAAGCCACGCTCGCCCAGCTCAAGCGCACTTTGCACCGGTGTCTGGCCGCCCTCGACCATGTTGGCCAGCAGCGGCACGCGCCGGGCAAACTGGGCACAGGTGCGGTTCATCTGCTCGTCGGACCGCAAGGCTTCGATGAACAAGGCGTCCACCCCGCATTCCAGATAGCGCTCGGCCCGCTCCAGCGCAGCGTCCAACCCTTCGACCGCCACCGCGTCGGTGCGCGCCAGGATCAAGGTGTTCGGGTCGTGCCGGGCATCGAGTGCCGCGCGCAACTTGCCCTGCATCTCGGCCACCGGCACCACGCCCTTGCCGTCCAGGTGGCCGCAGCGCTTGGGGAAGGTCTGGTCTTCGATCTGGATCATGGCGGCGCCGGCGCGTTCGAAGTCGCGCACCGTGCGCTGCGTGTTGAGCGCATTGCCGAAACCGGTGTCGGCGTCCACGATCACCGGGATGGCCACCCGGTCGGTGATGTGGGCCAGGGTTTGCGCCACTTCGGTGGCGGTGGTCAGGCCGATGTCGGAGCGTCCCAGGCGGGTGTAGGCGATGGACGCGCCCGAGAGGTACACCGCTTCAAACCCCGCCTGCTGCGCCACCAGCGCGGTCAGGGCGTCGTACACGCCGGGCGCCAGCAGGGCCTTGGGTTGTTGCAGGCGTTGGGTCAGTGTGTGCGGCTGGTTCACGTGGTCGCGCCCTTCTGAACTGATGGAACCGAGAGGGCCGCCGAGTTGGCCGCTGTGTGGGCGGCGATGTGCCCGCCCGCGATGGCGCTGAGCAAACCGTTGCCCGACAGGTAGCCCCAGACCGCGTTGCCCGAGACGCCGCGCGCCGCGCCGCCGGCGGCCAGCAGGTTGGGCAGGGGTGTTCCGTCCTCGCGCAGCACGCGGGCCTGCGCGTCGATGTCGAGTCCGCCCTGGGTGTGGAACAAGGCGCCGGTGACCTTGACGGCATGCAACGGCGCCTGCAAGGCGCGCTTGAAGCTGCGCCCGGTGAGCGGGTCGCTCCCCGGCTGCACGGCATCCAGCGTGGCCTGCAAGGCTTCAACCGGACAACCGATGATCCGCGCCAGCGCTGCGGCATCGGCCGCGTGCTGCACGGCGCCGGCGCCCTGTGCGGCGACAAAATCGGGAAAGCCCTGCGCGAACGCCAGCAGCGTGTCGTCGAACACGTTCCACGCCACCCCACCGGGCTGCGCCAGCACGTGCACGGCGGCTTCGGAGTAGCCCTGGGTCTCGTCGTGAAAGCGCTGGCCGTGGGCATTGATCTGCACGCCGCCTTCCATCATGAGCGCCCACGAAATCAGCGCACCCTGCGGCACGGCCCAGGAGCCGTGGCCCTGGTAGGCGCCCAGATCGGCCGAGCGCGCGCCCAGCTGTTCACCCCAGACGATGGCGCTGCCGTCATTGCCCGCGTGCCCGGCGTAGGTGGCCTCCGCCATCTCCGGCAGCAGGTGTTTCACCATCGCCGGGGCACCGCCAAAACCGTTGCAGGCCAGCACCACCACATCGCAGCGCAGGCGCTCCACCGCGCCGCCCGGGCGCACAAAACCCACACCGTGAACGCGCTGTTGGTCGTCGGCCCAGAGCTCGGTCACCTGCGCTTGCGTGAGCACCACCACGCCGGCGGCGTCGGCAGCGGCCTGCAGGCGGCTCATCAGCGCAGCGCCGGTTTTCTCCGGCACGGCGTGCATGCGGTGGGCGCTGTGGCCGGGGTAGAGGAAGTTGTCGAGCACCTGCCAAGGGACACCGTGGTGCTGCTCCAGCGCATCCAGCGCCGGGCCGATGTGGCTGGCGTAGGCCTGCACCAGGTGCGCCGCGGCCTCGCCGTGCGCCTTGGCCTGGATGTCGCTGGCGAACAAGGCCACGCTGTCCTCAATGCCTTGTGCGGTCTGCGCCCGCGTGAGAGGCGCCGGAATGAAGCCCGACGACAGGGCGGTGGAGCCCGCCGGGAACGCATCGCGCTCCAGCACCACGCACTCCACCCCCAGGCGGTGCAGGGCCAGCGCAGCGGTGAGGCCGCCGGCGCCGGCACCGACGATCACCACCGGCGTGTGGTCTTCGGCCTGCAGTTCGCTGGCGGGACGGACGTGCGGCGACGGTGTGGTCATGCGCTCAGCCCAGCTGTTGCAGAAACGTGGCGCTGTCCATCACCTCGGCCACCGACGCCATGTCGGCCAGTGCCGCCTGGTGCGCCGCTTCGCCAAACGCGGCGCAACCGTCGGACAGCACGACCACGTGGTAGTCGCGCACATGCGCATCGCGCACCGTGCTGGCCACGCCGCCGTTGGTGACGATGCCGCACACCACCAGGGTGTCCACACCCGCCTTATTGAGCACCCAGTCGAGCTGGGTGTTGAAGAAGGCCGAGTACGCCACCTTGAACACCGACACGTCCACCAGCGGCGCCAGCAGGTCCACGTTGGCCTGGCCGCGGCTGCCGGGCGCAAAGTCGCCTTTGCGCAGGAACGGACGGCGCTCCTTGAGGTGGGCCGAGATCATGGGTTCACCCTGTGCATCGGGCCAGAGCGTGAACAGGCTGGCGGTGACCAGCCCGCCGCGCGCCTTGATGGCGCGCGCCACCGGCGCCATGCGCGCGGGCAGCTGCACCGCCTCGGCGCTCAGCGTGTGGCCGCGTGCGTAGGCGCCGTCGGGCGCCAGAAAATCGTTCTGCAGGTCGACGATGACCATGCCCAGCCTGGCCTTGTGCAGGTTCATGCGGCGCGCTCCACCAGCAGGTTGCCGAGCGGGTCGACCCGGCCTTCAAACCCCGGCTCCAGCCACACCGTGGTGTCGGGCTGCTCCAGGATCGCGGGGCCTTGCACCACGGTGCCCACGGGCAGGCTCAGGCGGTCAAAGCGCTGCGCGGTCCACCACTGGCCCTGGTGGTACACCGGCTGTTCGCCCACCGGGGTGGTGCGGCCCTCGCCCCGGGGTGCGAGCACCGCCAGGTCGAACTTGGGGCGGCGCCCGATGCGGGCGTAGCGCAGGTTCATCACCCGGATCACCGGGCCTTGCAGGATGCGGCCAAAGGCGTGCTGGTACGCCGCTTCAAACGCCGCCAGCAAACCCGCGGCGTTCAACTGCTCGCGCTTGACCGGCACCTGCAGGGTGTGGGTCTGGCCCATGTAGAGCATGTCGAAGCTGATCACCTCGTCCACGCGCACAAAGTGCACGCCGGCCGAATCCAGGCGCACCTGGCAGGCATCGGCAAGGTCGTCCACGCGCTGCAACAGCGCTGGCCAGGCCACGTCGGCCAGGCCCACGTTCAGGGTCTGCACGGCGTCGTGGCGCATGTCGGCCATCACGCAGCCCAGCGCCGAGGTGACGCCCGGGTAGCGCGGCACGATGCCGGTGGTCACACCGACCTCGCGCATCATGGCGCACACGTGCAGACCACCACCGCCACCAAACGGCATGTAGGCGAACTGGCGCGGATCGTGGCCGCGCTCGATCGACACCACGCGGATGGCGCCGGCCATGCGCGCATTGGCCACCGTGAGAATCGCCTCGGCGGCGGCCAGCGCCGTCAGCCCCAGGGGTTCGGCCACATGCTGCTGGATCGCCTGTTCCGACAGACCCGCGTTCAGCGCCTGCAACAGGCCACCGCCCAGCGGCCGGTCGGCGGCAATGCGGCCGAGCAGCACGTTGGCGTCGGTCACGGTGGGGCGGGTGTTGCCGCGCCCATAGCAGGCGGGGCCGGGGATGCTGCCCGCCGACTCGGGGCCGACCTGCAACATGCCACCCGCATCGACCGAAGCGATCGAGCCGCCACCGGCACCGATGGTCTCGATCTGGATCATGGGCGAGCGCACCACGAGACCGAATTCGATCGACGTCTGCGCGGCCAGCGCGGCCTCGCCCGCGGCGACCAGGGACACGTCGAACGAGGTGCCGCCGATGTCGCCGGTGATCACGTTGGCAAAGCCCGAGGCGCGGGCGATTTCGGCGCAGGCCATCACGCCCGCCGCCGGGCCCGAGAGCGCGGTGCGCACCGGCACATCACACGCGGTCTGGCGCGACATCACGCCGCCGTTGCTCTGCACGATCAGCAGTTCACCCGCAAAGCCCTGGGCCCGCAGATCGCCGTCCAGCCGTTGCAGATAACTGCCCACCACCGGCTGCAAGGCCGCGTTCAGGGTGGCGGTCGAGCAGCGCTCGAACTCGCGAATCTCGGGCAGCACCTCGCTGGCGGCCGTCACGCAGTTGTTGGGCCAGATCTCGCGCACGGCGGCCACCGCGGCCTGCTCGTTCGACGGGTTGGCGTAAGCGTTGATGAAGAACACGCACACCGCCTCGCAGCCCTCGGCCAGCAGGGCACGGGCCTGTGCGCGCACCTGCTCCAGGTCCACCGCGGTGTGCAGCTGGCCGTCGGCCAGCACGCGCTCGTCCACCTCCAAGCGCCAGGCGCGCGGCACCACCGGCGTGTAGCTGCCGCGCAGGCCCCAGGTTTGCGGGCGGTCGCGGCGGCGCATCTCCAGCACGTCGCGAAAGCCCCGCGTGGTGATGATGCCGGTGCGCGCCACCTTGCGCTCCAGCAGCGCGTTGGTGCCCACGGTCGTGCCGTGCACGATGGTGGCGATGTCTTTGGCGCCTTGTGCGCCGGTGGTGCCCGTGACCTGGGCAATGCCGTTCATGAAGCCGCGGGCTTCTTCGCCCCGCGTGGATGGCACCTTGACAATGCGCGCCTGACCGGTTTTTTCATCGAGCACGAACAGGTCGGTGAAGGTGCCGCCGACGTCGACGCCGACCACCCAGTGCGGCTGGTTCAGTGGGGTGTCGCTCATGCCTGTTCCTTCGTGTAGCCCAGCGCGGCGTCGCGCTGGCGGTCGTCGATCGATCGGTTGGCTGGCGTTCCCCAACCCCCGCCACCGGGGGTCTGCAGGCGCACACGGTCGCCCTTCTTGAGGTGGATGCCCAGCATCTTGGACACCATGGGCGGGGTCTTCCATTCGCCGTTCTGGCGGTACTCGAACACGTTGGGCAAGGCGGGCTGGCCGCCGTGGATGCCCTTGGGCGCGGACTTGCCGCGCTCGCCAAAGATGAAGGCCTCGGCGCTGTCTTCCAGCAGTTCGATTTCGTAGATCGCACCCAGGCCACCGCGGTGCTCGCCATCGCCGCCCGAGCCCGGGCGCAAGGCCCATTGCGTGAAGCGCACCGGGTAGGCCGCCTCCAGAATTTCCAGCGGCGGAATCGTCGCGGTGGAGATGGGCGCGTTGCCGTGCGACAGGCCGTCGCCGTCCGAGTGGCCTCCGTGTCCGCCGCCGAAGAAGCTGAACATCACCCAGCGCTGGCCCTTGCGCTTGTCGTCGGTGCGGTGCCCGGCGATCGACAGCGCGTTGATGGTGCCGTAGGCGTGGGCCACGGCGCGCTGCGGATCGGCCAGCGCGGTGGCGCTGAAGATCACGTCGATCATGCGCAGGATGGTTTCGGTGTAACCCCCCACCGGGCGCGGACGCGCCGCGCTGATCACCAGACCGTCGGGCATCACGAAGTCCACCGCGTCGAGCACGCCCGCGTTGGCCGGCACGTCGGGGAAGATGTGCTTCAAGGCCACATAACAGGCCGCCACCGCCGTGGCGCGCGAGATGTTCACCGGCCCGGCGCATTGCGGCGAGGTGCGCGAGAAGTCCAGCGTGAGCCGGTCACCGGCCACGGTCATGTCCAGGGCGATGGTCAGCAGCTCGTCTTTCACGCCGTCGTTGTCCAGCACATCTTCGAAGCTGTACTTCCCATCGGGCAGGCTGCTGATGTGCGAGCGCATCAGGCGCACGGCGCGGCTGCGCAGCTCCACCAGGGCCTGGGCCACGGTGGTTTCGGTGTATTCGTCGAGCAGGCCGTCCAGCCGGCGGGCACCGAGTTCCAGCGCGGCCAGTTGTCCGTTCAGGTCGCCCCACAGGCTGTCGGGCAGGCGGGTGTTGGCGCGCAGGATGGCCAGCACGTCTTCGTCGAGCACACCGGCGCGCAGGATGCGCACAGGAGGGATCTGCACCGCCTCCTGCCAGCACTCGGTGGCCGCCGGGTTGTAGTTGCCGGGCACCGCGCCGCCCACGTCGTGCCAGTGCGCGGCCGACGCGAGAAAACAGAACAGCTGTCCGTTGCGAAAGCAGGGCCGCACCAGCTTGAAATCGTTGGCGTGGGTGCCGCCTTCGTAGGGGTCGTTGAACAACCACACATCCCCCGGCTGCATGCCGCCGCGCTCGGCGGCCACGCGCATGGCCGCGCGCACGGCAAAGGCCATGGCGCCCACGAACACCGGCAGGCCCGACTTGCCCTGGATCAGGGTGTCGCCGGTGGTGGCGTCGTAGAGGCCGTGGCAAGCGTCGTGCGCCTCGGCAATGATGGGGTTGAACGCGCTGCGGTAGAGCGTGGCGTCCATCTCGTCGGCGATCTGCTCCAGCCGGCCGCGCAACACGGCCAGCGTGACCGGGTCCATCGCTGGCGGGCTTGTTGAATTTGAAACCATCGGGTTCATCCTTGCATGCGTTGTTTGAGCACGGGCAGCAGACCGCCCGCATCGACCATGGCCATCAAAAAATCCGGAATCGTGTGGCACGCGAGGCGCTGGCCATTGGCGCGCACCACCGCGGGGTTCGCACCGTCGAGCTGCAGCGCGATGCGCTCGCCTTCGTCGATGTCGCCGGCTTGCGGGCAGGTGAGCAGCAGCAGGCCGAGGTTGAAGGCGTTGCGAAAGTAGAGGCCGCTGTAGGACGGCGCGATCACCGCGGCCAGGCCCAGGTGGCGCAACACGCCGGCGGCCTGCTCGCGCGACGAACCGATGCCGAAATTGGCACCCGCCACCAGCACGTCGCCCGGGCGCACGCCCGCCGCAAAGTCGGGGCGCAGCGATTCCAGGCAGTGCAGGCCGATCACGTCCAGCCCGTGTTTCATGTAGGCGCCCGGTGCCAGGGCATCGGTGTCCACGTCGGCGCCCAGGCGCCAGGCGCGGGCGTGCTCGACGTTGCGCCGGGTCATGCCAACACCTCGCGCGCGTCGCTGATGTACCCGCGCAAGGCCGACGCCGCCACGGTGTACGGCGAGGCCAGGTACACGTTGACGCTGGCCGGGCCCATGCGGCCTTTGAAATTGCGCGCGGTGCTGGAGATGACGGTGGCGCCTTCGGGGAACGTGGCGCCGTAGCCGGCGCAGGCGCCGCAGCTGTTGGGCAGCAGGGTGGCGCCGGCGTCCAGCAAGACCTGCATCACACCTTCCTGTTCGGCCTGTGCCTGTTCGCGCGCGCTGGCGGGCGCCACCAGCAGCCGCACGCCGGCGGCCACGCGCCGGCCCTGCAGCACCGAGGCCGCGGCCCGCAGGTCTTCCAGCTTGGCGCCGGTGCAGGCGCCTATGTAGGCGATGCCGGGCTTCACGTCGGCGAACTCGGCCACGTCGCGGGTGTTGGCCGGGCTGTGGGGTGCGGCCACCTGCGGGCTGAGCAGGCTGGCGTCAAACGTGTGCTGCTCGAACTCAGCGTCTTCGTCGGTGAACCATTGGCCGGCCCCGGCCAGTTTCTCGGCCGGCACCCCCACCGAGCTCAACCAGTCCAGGGTGGTGTCGTCGGCGGCGATCAGGCCCGCTTGCGCGCCCAGCTCCGCGCTCATGTTGGACAAGGTCATGCGCTCGGCCATGGACAGGGCCCGCACGGCGCTGCCGGCGAATTCCACCGCCTGGTACTGGCCGCCGTTCATGCCCAGGCGGGCAATCGTGTGCAGCATCATGTCCTTGGCCGACACGCCGGCTTGCAACCGACCCTGCCAGAGCATGCGCAAGGTGCGCGGCACCTGCACCCAGATCTGCCCCGTGACGCACACGCCCAGCATCTCGGTGGCGCCGATGCCGAACATGTAGCAGCCAAACGCCCCGCCGGTGGGCGAGTGGGAATCGCCGCCCACACAAAACAGGCCGGGTTGCAGGTGGCCCCGCTCGGGCAGCACCACGTGGCAGATGCCTTCGCTGTCGATCACGTTCGGCAGCTTCCACTGCTGTGCGGTGTCGCGCGTCAAGCGCACGATCTTCTGCGCGTCGGCATCTTGCGCCGGCACATAGTGGTCGAGCACCAGCACCACCTTGTTCGTGTCCCAGATCGACGCACCCAGCTCGTCGAGCATGGGTTTGAGGCGCCGCGGGCCCGACGAGTCGTGGAACATCGCCAGGTCGACGTTGCAGGTGACCACCTCGCCCACGGACACGTGGCTGCGGCCGGCGGCGCGGGCAATGAGTTTTTGCGCCAGGGTTTGTGGCGACGGCTGGGGGGTGCTCATGGCGCGCTTCACATGCCCAGGTAGGCTTTGCGCAGCGTGTCGCTGGCCAGCAGCTCGGCCGGGGTGCCGGTGAAGCGGATGTGGCCGTTTTCCATGACATACGCACGGTCGGCGATGTCCAGCGACTGCCCCACGTTCTGCTCCACCAGCAACACCGCCAGCCCACCGCTGCGCAGCTGCGAGATCAGGCCGAACATTTCTTCGACGAGCAGCGGCGACAAACCCAACGAAGGCTCGTCCAGGATCAACAGGCGCGGCTCGGCCATGAGGCCCCGGCCGATGGCCAGCATCTGCTGCTCGCCACCACTGAGCGTGCCCGCCAGCTGGGCCACCCGCTCTTTCAGGCGCGGGAAGGTGTCGTACACCTTCTCCAGGTTCTGCACGCGGCGCTCACGGCCGCGGGTGAACGCGCCCAGCTCCAGGTTTTCGTGCACGCTGAGGTTGGGGAACACCTTGCGCCCCTCGGGCACCTGGATCAGGCCGTGCGTGACCACCTTCTGGTAGTGCAGGCCGGTGATGTCGTGGCCGTCGAACTGCACGCGCCCCGCCCGGGTGTTCACCAGGCCGCTGAGCGTGAGGTTGAGGGTGGTCTTGCCGGCGCCGTTGCTGCCCAGCAGGGCCACGGTCTCGCCGGGCATCACGTGCAGGTCCACACCGCGCAAGACTTCGATCGCACCGTAGCCCGATTTGAGCCCTTGCACATTCAACAAAGCGGTCATGCCTGGGCTTCCTTGTGGGCAGTTGCACTGGCCACGCTCTTTTGCAAACGCTCGGCCGCGCCGTGGCCCAGGTAGGCCTCCACCACGGCCTTGTCGTTGGTCACATCGGCCGGTGTGCCGTGCGCGATGAGCTGGCCTTGCGCCAGCACCCACACCTCTTGCGCCAGGCTCATCACAGCCTGCATCACGTGTTCGATCATGAGCACCGTGACACCGCTGTTCGCAATGCCCTGCACCACCGGGATCATCTCGGCAATTTCCTGCGGGTTCAGCCCGGCCAGCACCTCGTCGAGCAGCAGCAGGCGCGGCCGCGTGGCCAGGGCGGTCGCTGGCCAGCTTGTCGAGCTGCGCCGTGAGACCCACCTGTTGCGCCACCGACTCGGCCTGTGCCAGCGCCTGCGCACGCCCGGGCACATGCAGGTGCGCGCCCACCGCGATGTTTTCGCGCACGGTTTGCGCCGCAAACGGCTGCACGATCTGGAACGTGCGCGTCATGCCCATGCGGGCATTGAGGTGCGGCGCCTGGCCGGTGATGTCGCGGCCCGCAAAACTCACGCGCCCGGTGTCGGGTTTGATGAAGCCCGACATCAGCGCAAACAGCGTGGTCTTGCCCGCGCCGTTCGGGCCGATGAGTGCACTCAAGCGCCCCTCGGTCACCGACAGGCTCACGTTCTGCACCGCCTTGAGTCCGCCAAAGGATTTGCCGACACCGTCGATCTGCAACAGGGCGCTCATGACTGGTCACCGTCGGAAGATTTGTGGCCACGCAGCCACTGCAAAGGCGTGATCGTGCCCAGACCCGCCATGCCGCGCGGCAGGAACATCACGATGACAACCAGCACGACGCCGTAGATGACCATGTTGATGCCCGGCAGCTGACCAAACAGGTTGCGCGTGAGGTCGGCCAGGATGTGCAGGCCCACAGCGCCCAGCAGCGGGCCCCACAGCGTGCCCAGACCGCCCACGATGGCGCCCACCAGCGCCTCGACCGAGGTGTGCGAACCAAACGCTATGGACGGGTCGATGTACTGGAACACCTGCACATAAAACGCGCCGCCGGCACCCATGAGGCCGCCTGAGATCACGGTGGCCGCCAGCTTGACACTGAACGGATTCACGCCGATGGCGCGCGCCGCGTCTTCGTTGTCCCGCACCGCCTGCAGGTAGGCGCCAAAGCGGGAATGGCGCAGCCAGGCGGTGATGCACAGCGCGAGCGTGACCAGGCCCAGCATGAGCCAGATGAAACCCGAGCGGTTCACGAACTGCATGTTGGCGGTGGAGGCGTTGAGCGGCAGCATCAGGCCCACGCCCGCGCCGGTGAACGGCACCGAGGTGGCCAGGATGCGGAACACCTCGGCGAAGGCCAGCGTGACCAGCGCGAAATACGAGCCCTTGAGGCCATAGCGGAACGAGGCCGCGCCCACGAAGGCGCCCACCGCGGCGGCAAAGGCCATGGCCAGCGGCAGGGCCACCCAGGGGCTCAGGCCCCACTGCATCTGCGCGATGGCCTGCACATAGGCACCGGTGCCGAAAAACAGCGCGTGGCCAAACGAGAACTGGCCACCAAAACCACCCAGCACGTTCCACGCCTGCGAGAGCAGGCAGGCGTACAGCGCGGTCATGACGAAATTGAGGATCACGCCCGACTCGGTGAAGAAGGGCACCGCGCCGACCAGCAGCACGAACAGCGCGATGTTGCGAACGTCTTTCATGCCTTGGCTCCAAAGAATCCTTGGGGCCTGAGCATGAGCACCGCAATGAAGATCACAAAAATGCCGACCTGGCCCAGCGACTCAGCAACCCACCGAGCAAGGCACCGGCAAAACTGCCCATGCCGCCCAGCACCACGATGGTGAACGCCACCAGCACAAAGCCGTTGCCCACCGTCGGGTTGACGTAGTAGGCCGGCATGAGGAAACAGGCTGCAGCGCCCAGGCTCGCCAACCCCAGACCAAAACACATGGCATAGACGTGGTCCACATCGATGCCCATGAGGCGCGCGCCCTGCTTCTCTTTGGACACCGCGCGGATCGCACGGCCCAGGTCGGTTTTCTGAACGATCAACAACAACACCGCCGACACCACCAGCGCGCCACCAAACGCCACCAGCTTGGGCAGCGCAATGAAGGCGGGGCCGATCTCCACCGTGGTCAGGGTGTAGGCGGTCTCGATGGTGCGGGTGTCCGACTTGAAGAACAGCAGGGCCAGGTTCTCCAGCACGATGGACACACCCAGCGTGACCAGCAGGATGTTTTCGTCCCGGCCGTGGCTGGCGCGGTTGATCACGCCGCGCTGCAGCGCGTAGCCCAGCACGAACATGGCCGGCACCATGATCGGCAAGGCCAGGTAAGGGTCCACCCCGAGCTTTTCCTTGAGCATGTACACGCCGTACAGCGCCACCATCAAGGCCGCGCCGTGCGCGAAATTGATGATGTGCAGCACGCCGTAGATCAACGTCAGGCCGTTGAGCACCGACGGAAACAGGATGTTCAGGTCGAGCATCGGGGCGCCCTGACGATCAGGCCTTGAGCGGGAAGATCGGCTCCACTTCGCGGAAATCGCGCGGCACGATCACCTTGATGTCGCCTTTCTGCACCTGGGTCATCAACGGCCGCGCGCCCGTGTTCTGGCCATTGACGAACTGCGTCGGACCGTACGGCATGATGTGATCGGCAAACTTGCTGGCAGTCAACGCGTCGATGATGGCGGCGCGGTCGGACGACTTGGCGCGCTCGATGGCGTCGGCCAGCAACTTCATGGCCGTGTAGGTCATGAACACCTCGTAGCTGAAGAACTGGCCCTGCGCTTCAACACGCTTGCGCAGGTCGGCCGAGCGCTTGTCTTTCGGGTTGAACCAGTGGTTGCAGTCGATGATGCCGTTGGCCGCGTCCGGAAACTCCTTGACGAATTTGTAGCTCGACGCAGCGCCACCGAGCACCGAATAGATCGCCTTGGGCGTGATCTTCTGCTGCTGCAAGGTGCGCACCAGCAAGGCGTATTCGTTGTAGTAGTTGGCCGGGATCAGGATGTCCGGATTGACCTGCTTGATGCGCAGCGCGATGTTGTTGAAGTCGCGCGTGGGGTTGGCGTGCTTGATGATTTCCTTCACCTCGTAGCCATAGCCGGGCAGCTCGGCGGCCAGCAGGTTGGCGGTGCCGGTGCCGAACAGCGATTCCTCGTGCACGATCATCACGGTGCGCGCGGGCTTGCCGGCGGCGGTGTTCAGCGCGTGCAGGCTGGCCACGGCCGTCTGCGCACACATCTTGTAGCCCGGGCCAAAACGGAAGGTGTTTTTCAGGCCGCGCTCGACGATCTGATCGGCCACGCCCACGTCCACCACATGGGGCAGGTTGTACTTGGCCGCCGCCTGCGTGGTGGCCAGGCAGATGGCCGAGGCAAACGCGCCCACCACGGCGCTCACACCGGCTTCGTTCATCTTCTCGATCTCGGCCGTGCCGGCTTGCGGGTTCGACTGCGCGTCGCCCAGCATGGCCTCCATCTTGGCGCCGCCCAGCGACTTGATGCCGCCCGCGTTGTTGATGTCCTCGATGGCCAGCATCGCACCCAGGCGACACTGCTGACCCGAATAGGCCAGTGCGCCGGTGACGGGGTGCAAGACACCGACCTTGATGGGCCGGGGCTGTGCACCACTGACCAACGGGAAGGCGAGTGCCGAGGCCGCAGCAGCGGACTGGCTCATGAAGTGGCGACGTGTGGTCATCGGTACATCCTTTGTGAAAGTCAATGAAAGTTGGCAGACAGCTCTCGGCTTACCCACACCTTGGCGTCAATGTCGCCAACACGGGATAACTGCATCTGGTATTCGTACCGGTCTGGTCGGTACAGCCCATGCAGCCATTGGACGGGACGTTCATCCTCGTCGTAGATCAAACGCCGCACCGCCAGCAAGGCCGATCCGACGGAAACATCGAGGTGCCGGGCCATGCTGACGTCGGCCAGGCGGGCCGAGATGGTCTGCTCGGCCCGACCCACCTTCACGCCCGACTCTTCCAGCAGCACCAGGATGGGTTTTTGCGCCAGCTCGCGCTTGCCGAAGCCCGACGAAATCGCGTCGGGCACCCAGGTGGTGATGTGCGACAAGGGACCATCGGCCGTGCTGCGCACGCGCTCGGCTTTCTGCACCAGATCGTTGCGCTGCAGCCGCAGCGCCTCGGCCACATCCAACGGTGCGCGCATGCGCTCCACCGACAGCACCTTGACCTTGGTGCGCATGCCCATGGCCACCAGGTTTTCCAGCAGGCCCGTCAACCGCGCCTGTTTGCCCGTCGCCAGGGTGGAGGCCTGCATCTGCACGTCTTGCCCGCGGGCAACGACGGGGCGCGTGCCCCGCCCGGGCTCGCGCAGGATCAGGCCCTCGTCGGCCAACTGCAGCAAGGCCCGGCGCACCGTGACACGGGCCACACCGAACTGCTCCATCAAGGCCAGCTCCCCTGGCAAGCCGGCCTCAAACCGGCCATCGCGCAACTGCTGGCGCAGCACCAGGTAGATCTGGTGGTACTTGGGCAGTGGCAGTTGTGCGTCCATGCCGCTATCGTGAGACAGTCAGAATGTTCCGTCAATAGAACATTCAGGTCTTATCCATAGGACATTTGATCGAGGGTCTTGCAAACCCGGCGTTGCGCTCGCTTGCTGCAGAGGGGCGCTGGCCGCACCCGTGTGGTTCAGCCGTGCAGTTCAGCCCACAGGGCTTTGTCGCGTGCGTCGTCCCAGATGCTGGGCTCGCTGCCGCCTTCGAGCTCTTCCAGTGCGCGGCAGGTGTCGAAGGGCAACACGTGCTGGAACACGGGCCAGTTGCCATAGCGCGGTGTCATGTGTGCCACCACAGCTTCATAGACCTGGCGCCGGTTCAGGCCTCGGGCGTGGTGTTCGGCAACGGCCGACCAGAGGTCGTCCAGGAAGGTCCGGGTACCGGCCATGGCCGAGCGTGCGCCGGCGGTGTCCAACAGCGGAGCACCTCGCCCCGGCAGCAGCGCGCGCGGCTCCAGCGCCTCCAGGCGGGCCAGTGTGGCCGACCACTCGCGGATGTAGCCGTCGCCCGCGTACACCGCACAACGGTTTTCGACCAGGTCGCCCGCGAACAACACGCCCTGCGAGGGAATCCAGGCCACCGAATCACCGCGCGAGTGTCCGCGACCCATGTGTTTCAGCTGGACTTCCAGGTCGCCCAGCCAGACCGAGAGCTGGTCGGAGAAGGTGATGTGTGGGCGTGTCAGCCCGGGGATTTCTTCGTGGCCTTTGAACAGCCGCGGAAATCGGCCGAGCTCGCTGTCGTAGTCGGCCTGGCCGCGTTGGGCGATCCATTCGTGTGTGCCTTGGCTGGCGATGACCGTGACATCCGGCCCCAGCGCCGAGGCGCCCAGCACGCGCACCGCGTGGTAGTGGGTGAGGAAGAGGTGACGCACCGGTTTGTCGGTGACGCTGCGGATGGCGTCGAGCAGTTGGCGCGCCAGGCGGGGCGTGGCGCGGATGTCGATGACCAGCACGCTGTCGGTGCCGACGATGAAGCCGCAGTTGGGGTCGTAGTCGCTGGCAAAGGCCCAGGCATTGGGCGACAACTGCACGAGGCGCGCGGTCTGATCCCGGTCGTCGGCCGCCGAGGCGAAGGAGGTTTTGCTGGTCATGGGTTCGGTCTTGTGAATGGGAGGTCTTCAGGCGGTTGTGCGGATGTCCTGCACAGCGGCGTCCACGCAGGCCTGCAGCACCTGCGCGTCACCGATCTGGTTGGCCAGCAGCATCACCAGCTTGGCGTTGGCCAGCGCGCTTTCGTCGTCGCTCAGGCCTTCGTGGGCAGCCACCAGTGCGGCGTAGAAACCGTCGGCGTCAGCCAGCCGCAGCGATGTGATGTCGGGGTTCATGGGTGTCTCCTTCGTTCAAAGATGCGGGATCGGTGAGACCCAGCGTGCGTTGCACAGCGCGCACCAGGGCGGTGACGTCGTGTGACGCGAGGCTGGCGGCCAGGTGGGCGTCGGGTCGTACCAGCGCCACGCCGCCGGCCGCCGTGGCGCTCAGACGCGCCAGCAGGCCGTGAGCGTCTTCCACATCGCGTCCGACCAGCAGGGCGCGTGCCGGCAACCGACCCTGGGCCAGCGTTGCCGCCAGCGCCGTGTGCGCCGTGCGCCCGGCATCGGTGTCGCTGGCCAGTGGGAACGCAAAAGCGATCAGCTCGCTGCCGGCCTCTTGCAGCAGTTCGAGCAGGTGGACCGTGCGGCCCGCGCGCGACAGCGCGATGTTGGGCAGCGAGCGGCCGTCGTCGGGCAGAGGTCCGAACGCGGGCAGACCCCCGTAGTGGTGGGGCGCGCTCATGCGCCCCGCGTTGAGCAGGCTGCGTGCAAAGGTGTGCCGGCGCGCCAGCTGCAGCACCGCGCGCCGCAGTGTGAATTCGTTGCGCGAGCGCGGCTGCATGAAGCGGCCCGAGCGGCTGGTGACGCGGATGTTTTCCTCGGCGGCGCGGTGGCGCTCCTGGTGGTAGGTGTCCAGAATGGCCTGGTCAGCGCGGCCCGTCAGCAGCAAGGCCAGCTTCCAGCCCAGGTTGTCGGCGTCGGCGATGCCCGAATTGCCGCCACGTGCACCAAAGGGGCTCTTGGAGTGGGCCGCGTCGCCCATGAACACCACCCGCCCGTGCCGGAATTTCTCCATCAGCAGGGTGCGGTACGAGTAGGGGCCCACCCACACCAGTTCGAACTCGGTGTCCGGCCCGAGCATGGCGGCCACGCGTTCGCGCGCCACATCGGGTCGGCTCACATGGGCCGGGTCGGCGTCGGGGGCCATCTGGAAGTCCAGGCGCCAGACCTGGTCGGCCATCAGGTGTTGCCAGACGCCACGGTTCTCGTTGAATGGTGCCTCGATCCAGGTCCAGCGCTCGTTCAAGCGCGTGCGCGTGAAACGCACGTCGGTGATGCACCAGCGGTCCTGTCCACGTTCGCCGTGTGCGGGCAATTGCAGCTGCCCGCGCAGCAGGCTGTTCACGCCTTCGGCGTCCACCACCCAGTCCGCCTCCAGGGTGTAGTTGCCGGCCGGCGTCTGCACGTCCAGCTCCACCCCGTCGGCGCGCGATCGCACGCCGCACACGCGGTGTTTCCAGCGCAGATCGCTCAAGGCCAGCTCGTTGATGCGGTCCACCAGGAACCACTCCATGTAGAACTGCTGGATGTTGATGAAGGGCGGCTGGGCCGACACACTCTCCGGCTGGAAGTCGTAGGCATACAGCACGTCCTCGCCCGCCAGCACCTTGCCCGCCGACCAGGTGGTGCCCTTGGCGACCAGCCGCTCGTAGATGCCGACGCGCGCCATCACCTCCAGGCTGCGCTGCACATAGGCAATGCCGCGGCTGGAGGCGCCGCGCACGCCGACGGTGTCGTCCTCGTCGAGCACCACGCAGGCCACGCCGCGCGAAGCCAGATCGGCGGCCAGCGTGAGGCCGGCCAATCCGGCGCCGACGATGACCAGTGGGTAGCGCCGCTTGCGCGGCGGGTCGCTCAGTTCGGGTGGGGTGGCGAACGCGAACGTGGGCAGTTCGTACGCGCCGCTGGGGTTGTGTGGGTCTGTCATGGGCCTTTTCGCAGGGAAGGCCCGAAGTGTTCCGCCTCACGGGGCGGTTGTCTGTCCTGTCGTGCGAGGACAGCCGCAGGGCGGCTTCAGCCGAGCAGGCGGGCCAGTTGCACCTGGCGCTGGATGCCCAGCTTGTCGAACGCGCGCTGCCGGTAGGTGGCGATGCTGGTCGGGCTCACGCCCAGGCGGCGTGCGTTCTCCTTGGCGCTCAGGCCTTCGAGAATGCCATCGATCACCTGGCGTTCGCGCGCCGACAGCGCATCGAACGGGTGGGTGGGGCGTTGTGCCGGGGCGGACAGGGCCGCATGGCGCCGCAGCGCCGAGCCGATCAGCCAGCCCTGGGTACCCAGCGTGTCGAGGGCGTTCTCCAGCGACACGCCGCAGTGCAGGGGGCGGTAGGCGTTGAGCACGCCCCAGCCGTCGTCGAGCGCGACCAGCAGCGACAGCCGCTCGTGCAGGCCCACCGCTTCGTAGTCGCTGGCCCATTGAAGATCGGGCAACTCGTGGCGGTTGATCCAGCCCAGCAGCAACCGGTTGTGCGCGTGCCGCGTGGCGTGTGTGGTGGGGTCCACACGGTGGTAACCATCGCGCACATAGCAGTCGCCGATGTTGTGCTGGCTCAGGCCGGGCAGCCGTGCCGTGCCCAGGCGCACCGGGTCTCGGTTGGCACCGTGCACGAAGAAGGAGCAGTCGCTGGCGCCCGCCGCGTCGCGGCAGAAGTCCATCAGCGCCGGCACAAAGTCCGGGTCGCCGATGTGTTCGATCACGCCGCACAGCGCCTGCGTCATGGCGACGGCAGGCGGTGCGGGGTCGATGGCAACGATCTTCATGATCGGCCGATTGTCGGCGCATTGCCAACAGCCCAGACGCTGCCTTGCTTCGGGGTTTACCCGGTGGTTGTCCGGGGTGTGTCGTTGCACAGCAGGACAGACAAGGCCGCTGCGCGGCAGAAGAATGGGCTTCATCAGGAGACATCCCATGACCCCCATTCCACCGGCACCGCAGCCGGTCCACGGCCTGCACCATTTCGCCTGGCGTTGCCGCGACGCCGAGGAAACGCGCCACTTTTACGAAGACATCCTCGGCCTGCCGCTGGTGCACGTCATCAAGAACGACCACGTGCCCAGCACCGGTGAGTTCTGCCCCTATGTGCACATTTTCTTTCGCATGGCCGACGGCTCGTGCATGGCGTTTTTCGACCTCGGTGACAACACCGCCGCCGAACCATCGCCCAACACACCGGCCTGGGTCAACCACATGGCGCTGCGCGTGGCCGACGGTGAAGCGCTGCGTGCCATGCAGGCGCGGTTGCAGGCACACGGCATCGGCGTGCTGGGTGTGACCAACCACGACGACTACATCCATTCCATCTATTTCTTCGACCCCAACGGCCTGCGCCTGGAGCTGACCACCGAGGTGGCCGAACCGGTCGTGGTGACCGGTTTTGCCGCCACCGCACACGCGGAGCTGGCGGCCTGGGGTCGCGAGAAGGCCAGCCGGCAACACGCCACACCATGACCCAACACCCACCTGTGCCGGCGCCGTTGCGCCTGGCTTCCCTGCGCGATGGCTCGCGCGACGGCCGTCTGGTGCTGGTCGACACGGAACTCGAGCGCTGCTTTCCCGTGCCCCATATCGCGTCGCACCTGCAGGCGGCGCTGGACCGTTGGGACACGTTGCACCCGGTGCTGGAGGCCGAGCGCCGCCGGCTCGATGCCGGCTGCTGGGCCGGCGCCGAGCCCTTCGACGCCGCCCGTTGCCTGGCACCGCTGCCGCGCGCCTACCAATGGGCCGACGCATCCTGCTACCGCAACCACGCCCGGCTCATGTACCGCTGGCGCAAAGAACCGATTCCACCGCGTTACGAAGACGAGCCCCTGGTTTACCAGGGCGGCTCCGACGTGATGGGTGGCCCCACCGAACCGCTGGTTGCGGTCGACGAGGCGCACCAGGTGGACCTGGAGGCCGAGGTGGGCGTGATCACCACCGACGTGCCCATGGGAACGCGCGCGGCCGACGCGGAACGCCACATCGCGCTGGTGGTGCTGATCAACGATGTGTCCCTGCGCGCGCTCATTGCGCCCGAGCTGTCGCGTGGCTTCGGCTTCTACCAGAGCAAACCCGCCAGCCACTTCGCACCAGTGGCGGTGACGCCCGCTGCGCTGGGCGACGCCTGGCGCAATGCCGCCCTGCACCTGCCCGTGACCGTGCACCTCAACGACCGCTGGTTCGGGCACCCCAACGCAGGCGAAGAGCTGGTGTTCAACTTCGCGCAGGTGATCGAGCACCTGACGCGCACCCGCTCGCTCGCGGCGGGCACCATCATCGGCGCCGGCACCATCTCCAGCGCGGACGATGCCAACGGCAACGCGTGCATCACGGAAGCGCGCGTGCGCGCATCGCTGGCCGGTGTGTCCGAAGCCGAGTGGACGCCCTACTTGCGCCACGGCGACCGGGTGCGCATCGAAGCGCTGGACGCACACGGACGCAGCGTGTTCGGGGCCATCGATCAGCGTGTCGAGGTGGCGGGCGCGGGCCGCTGAACACCGGGGACGTCAGATGGCCGCCGAACTGCCCGTCGAGATCCAGACCGATGACCTGCAGGCCTGGCGCGGACTCGTGAGCGAGCATTTCCTGCCGCTGCAGTGTGTGCCTGCCGGCCGCAGCGAGCGCTTTTTCTGCAGCGCTCTGGTGGCCCGTCTGGGCGACAGCCTGGCGGCCGAGCTGTGTGTGAGCGAGTCGCGGGTGATCCGCCGGCGTGTGGATGCCGAGAACAGCAACACGCCCTGCTTCAAGCTGTTCTGGCAGATCTCGGGGCGCAGTCGCATCCAGCAAGGCGCGCACGAATCGCAACTGGAGTCGGGCATGTGGTCGGTCTATGACACGACGCGCGAGTACAGCATCGCATCGAGCGAGCGAGCGCGTTTCATGGTGCTGCTGGTGCCGCAGACAGAGAGCATGGGCTGGTCTTCGGCGGTGGCCGCGCTGGCCGGGCGTGCGCTGCCCGGTGGCGGCGTGCCCCACGTGGTGCTCTCTGGCCTGGCCGGCATGCTGCGCGACGGATCGCCCCTGGACGATGGCAGCCACCAGGCGTTGCAGGCGTCCACCGTGTCGCTGCTCGAATGTGCGCTGCAGGGCCAGGTGCAGCAGCAGGGTCTGCGGCTGGCACCCGATGCGCGCAACCGACTGCAGCAGGTGCAGGCCTACATCGACAACCACCTGGCCGACAGCCTGCTGTCGCCCGATGGTCTGGCGCGCCTGTTCGGCATGTCGCGCCGCACGCTCTACAACCTGTTCATCGCCGCGCGCACCACACCGCGTGCCTACATCCAGCAGGCCCGCCTGCGCCGGGCACGTGCGCTGCTGGCCGAACCCGCGTGGCGCGACAACACCTTGTCGCAGGTGGCCGAACACAGCGGCTTTGCCGACCCCGCGCACTTCACGCGTGCCTTCCAGGCCTCCTACGGGACCACCCCTTCGGCCTGGCGCCGCGCAAACGCCCCCCGGGATTTCCCTGAGCTTGCGCAATGAGTCAAGCGAGATGCACAGCCGGACAAACACCGGGGCAGTGAGGGCCTGCACGATGGGCCCGCCTTCACAGACAACAGGAGACAGTCCATGAGCCACACACATTCCATCCGCGACCGCATGTTGATCGACGGCCAGTGGGCCGATGCCCGCGACGGCCGCACCTTTTCCGTTTACAACCCCGCCACCGGCGAGGTGCTGGCCCAGGTGCCGGCGGGCGACGCAACCGATGTCGACGCCGCGGTGGCGGCGGCGCGACGCGCCCTGGGCGCGCCCGGCTGGCGCGACCTCACGCCCTACGCACGCGAGCGCCTGCTGCACAAACTGGCCGATCTGATCGAAGCCAACGGCGATGAGCTCGCGCGTCTGGAAACCCTCAACCAGGGCAAGCTGCTGCCCTGGAGCCACGCCATCGAGGTGGGCGGCAGCGCGCAGTGGCTGCGCTACATGGCCGGTTGGGCCACCAAGATCGAGGGCCAGACCTTCGACGTGTCCATCCCGTTTCCGCCAGGCGTCAAGTACCGCACCTCCACCCACCGCGTGCCGGTGGGCGTGGTGGGTGCCATCGTTCCCTGGAATTTCCCGCTCGCCATGGCGATCTGGAAAATTGCGCCGGCGCTGGCTTGCGGCAACACCGTGGTGCTCAAACCCGCCGAAGAAACGCCGCTGACCGCGCTGCGGCTGGCCGAGCTCGCGCTGGAGGCGGGGTTTCCGCCCGGTGTCCTCAACGTGATCACGGGCGACGGTGAGGGCGCGGGCGCGGCCCTGGTGCGCCACCCGGGCGTCGACAAGATCACCTTCACCGGCTCCACCGAAGTCGGCCGCCTGATCGGCGCGCAGTGTGGGCGCGACATCCGCCGCGTGGCGCTGGAACTCGGTGGAAAAAGCCCGGTGGTGGTGCTGGACGACATGGACGTGGAGGCCGCCGTGGCCGGCGCTGCGGGCGCCATCTTCTTCAACCACGGTCAGGTCTGCACGGCGGGCTCGCGCCTGTACGTGGCCAAGCCGCTGTACGAGAAAGTGGTGGCCGGCCTCGCCGCCGTGGCGGACGGCACCGTGCTGGGCGGCGGGCTGGACCCCAACGCGCAGATGGGTCCGATGGTCTCGGCGCGCCACCGCGACCGTGTGATGTCGTTGATCGAGACCGGCGCGCGCGAGGGCGCCGAGGTGGTCGCCGGCGGCCAGCGCGGCGACGGGCCTGGTTACTTCGTGCGGCCCACCGTGGTGGCCAACACCGGCAACAAAGACCTCACGCTGGTGCGCGAAGAGGTCTTTGGCCCGGTGCTGGTGGCCATGCCCTTTGACGATCTTGACGAGGTGTTGGCGCGCGCCAACGACTCCATCTACGGCCTGGGCGCCAGCGTCTGGACCAACAACCTGGGCAAGGCCCAGCGCGCCATCGACGCGCTGCAGGCCGGCACGGTGTGGGTCAACACCCACAACATGGTCGACCCCAACATGCCCTTCGGTGGCTTCAAGGCATCGGGTGTGGGGCGTGAGCATGGTCGCAGCGCCATCGAGGCCTACACAGAACTCAAGTCCGTCTGCATCGCTTATTGAACGTCACAAGGAATTCCATGCCTTCCAGCAAATACCAGGCGGGTCTCGCCATCCGCCACGACATGTTCGGCGCCGACGCCACCAACCGGCAGATCGACGGCGCCAGCGCTTTCCTGCGCCAGATGCAGGACCTCGTCACCGAGAACTGCTTCGGCGAAGTCTGGACCCGCCCGGGCCTGGACCGCCGCACCCGAAGTCTGCTGACGATTGCCATGTTGATCGGCCTGGGCCGCTCGCACGAGATCCGCATCCACGTCAAAGGCGCGCTCAGCAACGGCGTGAGCGAAGACGAGCTGAGCGAGCTGCTGCGCCATGCGGCGGTTTACTGCGGCATACCGGCTGCGGTTGACGCTTTCATCAACACCGACGCCGTGTTGCGCGAGCAAGCCGACGAGGAGGCCCGCGCATGACGCTGCCCACCGTGGCCTTCGTTGGCCTGGGTCGCATGGGGGAACCCATGGTGGCCAATCTGCGCAAGGGCGACTTGCCGGTGCGCGTGTACGACGCCAACCCCGATCTGGCGCAACAAGTCGCCGCGCGCACCGGCGCCACCGCTTGTGAGGACTGGGCTGCGCTGGCCCGTGGCGCCGACATAGTGATCACCATGTTGCCCACCGGCGCCGTGGTGCGCGAGGTGCTGCTGCAGGCGCAGGGCGGGCTGGCGCGCCAGCTGGCGTCTGGAACGGTGGTGGTGGACATGAGCTCCTCCGAGCCCATGGGCACCCGCGAGCTGGGCGTCGAGCTGGCCGCCATGGGGCTCGACCTGGTGGATGCGCCGGTCTCCGGCGGTGTGCCCGGTGCCGTGGCCGGCACCTTGTCCATCATGGCCGGTGGCAACGGCGCCGCCATCGACCGGGCCCTGCCGGTCTTTCTCACCATGAGCAAACGCGTGTTCCGCACCGGTGGCCCGGGCAGCGGCCACGCCACCAAGGCGCTGAACAACTTCGTGGCCGCCAGCGCCTACGCCGCCACCGCCGAGGCGGTGTTGATCGGCCAGCACTTCGGGCTCGACGAGGCCCAGCTGGTCGAAATCATCAACGCCTCCACCGGTCGCAGCTTCAACAGCGAGGTCGTGTTCGCCGGCCATGTGGTGCCCCGCAAGTTCGCCACCGGCTTTGCCATGGCATTGATGGCCAAGGACGTGGCCATTGCCAGAGACCTGGGACATGCGGTGGGTGCCGATGCGCCGCTGAGTCGCCTGGTCAGCCAGCGCTGGGATGCCGCGCGCGAGGCCCTGGGCGGCGATGTCGACCAGTCGCGCGCGCTGCTGGCCTGGGGCGTTGCGCCCTGACCCGTCACGTTTTCTTTTTCTGCCCACCCAACCACAAGGAGACAACCATGAAACCGACAAGAAAACTGTTCATCGCACTGGCCGCCGCCAGCGTCCTGGCCATGACCGGTGCCGCCCAGGCCCAGACCACACTGGCCGTGTCCCAGTGGGTGCCGCCCGCGCACCCCGTGGCCGAGGTCATGACGGAGTGGGCGAAAAAGGTCGAGGGTGCCACGCAGGGTCGCGTCAAGCTGGCCAACCTGCCGCAGGCCGTGACCAACCCACCCGGCCACTTCAACGCGGTGCGTGATGGCCTGGCCGACGTGGCCTTCACCGTGATCGGCTACACCCCGGGCCGTTTCCCGCTGTCCGAGATTGCCGAGATGCCGCTGATGGGCGACTCCGCCGAACTCAACTCGGCCGCCTTCTACCGCCTGGCCGCCAAAGAGCCCGCCATCATGAACGAGTACAAGGACGTCAAGGTCCTGGCCCTGTTCACGCACGGTCCCGGCACCATCTTCAACACCAAGCGCGAAATCACCTCGCTGGACGACCTGCAGAAGCTCAAGTTCCGCGTCGGTGGCGGTGTCGTCAACGAGGTCAGCAAACAGCTGGGCACCAACACCACCATCAAGCCGGCCACCGAGACCTACGAGCTGATCTCCAACGGTGTGATGGACGGTGCCTGGTTGCCGCTGGAGTCCATTGCCACCTTCAAGCTGGAGAAACTGGTCAAACACGTCACCACCTTCCCCGGCGGCCTGTACAGCTCCACCTTCATCGTGATGATGAACAAGAAGCGCTGGGACGCGCTGTCCAGGGAAGACCAGACCGCTATCGACAAGGTGGCCGGCGAAGCCTTTTCGCGCGAGCTCGGTCGAGCCTTCGACACCAAGGACAACGAGGGCCGCGCACTGGCTCAGGCCAGCGGGATCAAGATTTCGGCCGCCCCGCCCGCGCTGATGAAGGATGTGGAGTCCCGCATTGCGCCGCTGGAAAAACGCTGGATCGACCTGGCCCGCAGCAAGGGTGTGGCCAACCCCGAGCAACTGGTCAAGAGCTACCGCGCCGACGCCCGCAAACCATGAGCGAATCCGCCGTCGAACGCGGCGTGCACTGGATCAGCGTTGCCCTGGTGGCGCTGTCCGGCGTGGCCATCCTGACGCTGATGGGCCTGACTTTCGCCGACGTGATGGGGCGCAAGTTTTATCGCGCCATCCCCGGCGCGCTGGAAGTCAGCGAGATGCTCATGGTGGTGGTGCTGTTCTGCGCGCTCCCATTGGTCTCGCTCAAGGCCGAACACGTCTGCATCGAGCTGGCCGAAGCCATCTACAAGGGCCGCGCAGCGCGCTGGTCGCTGACGCTGATGGACCTGATCTGTGCCGCTGCGCTGGGCGCGCTGGGTTGGGCTTGCTGGGGCTATGCCGGCCGCACGCTGGACGACGGCGACCTCAGCGTCTACCTGCGCCTGCCGGTGGGCTGGTTTGTCTACCTCATGGCGGTGATGACGCTGCTGGCCGCCCTCATGCACCTGGCGCGTTGCTTCACCGTGGACCGCAAGGCCTGAACCCATCCTGGACCGACACATGCTGATTTCTTTGTTGGGTTTTGCCGCCATCTTCGTGCTGATGGCCTTGCGGGTGCCCATCGCTTTTGCGATGGGCATCGTGGGCTACTTCGGGCTGGGCCTGCTGCGCTCGTGGGACGTGTCCCTGGTCAGCGTGCTCGAGGTGGTCAAGAGCACCGGTTTCTCGTACACGCTGTCGGTGATCCCGTTGTTCATCCTGATGGGCAACCTGACCGCGCGTGCCGGCATGGCCAACGAGTTGTTCGCGCTGGCCAGCGCCTGCCTGGGCCACCGCCGCGGCGGCATTGCCATGGCCACCGTGGGCGCCTGTGCGGGGTTCGGTGCCATTTGCGGCTCCTCCATCGCCACCACCGCGACCATGACCAAGGTGGCCTATCCCGCCATGCGCCGGCTGGGCTATTCCGAGCAGCTGGCCACCGGCACCATCGCGGTGGGCGGCACGCTGGGCATCATGATCCCGCCGTCCACCGTGCTGGTCATCTACGGAATCATGACCGAGACCAGCATCGGCAAGTTGTTCGCTGCGGGACTGCTGCCGGGCATCCTGGTGGCGCTGATGTTGTGCGTGGCCATTGCCTGGGTCACCTGGCGCGACCCGCTGGCCGCACCACCCAGCCCGCGTGTGCCGTGGACGCTGCGCCTGCGCGCGTTGCGCGGCATCTGGGGCGTGGTGGTGCTGTTCGTGGTGGTCATGGGCGGCATCTACGGCGGCCTGTTCACCGCCGCCGAGGGCGCCGGTTTCGGGGCCTTTGGCGCCTTTCTTTTTGCGCTCGGCCGGCGCGCGCTGAGCTGGCGTGTGCTGACGGAGGTGCTCAGCGAGTCGTGTCGCACCACCGCCATGCTGTTCGCCATCCTGATCGGCGCGCTGATTTTCGGCAACTTCGTCAACTTCACCGGCATGCCCAATGAGCTCAAGGCGTTCGTCACACAGTTCGCCATCCACCCCGTGATGGTCATCGTCGCCATCTGCGCCATTTACGTGGTGTTGGGCAGCGTGATGGAGGAGCTCTCCATGATCCTGCTCACCGTGCCGGTGTTTTTTCCCCTCGTGATACAGCTGGGATTCGATCCGCACTGGTTCGGGGTGCTCATCGTGATGGTGGTGATGATCGGCATGGTCAGCCCGCCCGTGGGCATGAACCTGTTCGTGCTCAGCTCGCTGTTGCCCGAGGTGTCGGTCAAGACCGTCTACAAGGGCGTGATCCCCTTTCTGGTGGCGCTGATCGCCAGCCTGCTGCTGCTGATCCTCTTTCCCTCCATCTCGCTGCTGCTGCCGCAGTGGTTGGGCTGAACCTTTCAACTGCACTCCTGTCATGAACCAAAAATCCACACTCTGCGCCGTCGGCGTCATCGGCCTGGGCGTCATGGGCGCGCCCATGGCGGGCCATCTGGCGCGTGCCGGCCACCCACTGGCCCTGTTCGATGTCGACCCCGCCACGACCCAACGCCTGGCCGCCAGCCTGCCCGGCTCCAGCGCCTGCGCCACACCCGCCGAGGTGGCCGCGCGCAGCGACATCGTCATCACCATGCTGCCCAACGGCGAGGTGGTGCGCGACGTGACCCTGGGTGCCGACGGCCTGCGTCAGGGCCTGCGGGCCGGCGCGCTGTTGCTGGACACCTCGTCGTCCGAGCCCTGGATCACACGCGAGACCGGTCAGGTGCTGGCTGCGCAGGGCGTGGCCATGGTGGACGCACCGGTGTCGGGCGCGCAGTGGGGTGCCGAGGCCGCCGAGCTGGTCTTCATGGTGGGCGGTGCGCCGGCCGATGTCGACCGCGTGCGTCCACTGCTCGATGTGATGGGACATGCCGTCCACCACCTGGGCGCACTGGGAGCGGGCCACGCCATGAAGTGCCTCAACAACATGATCACCGCCATGAACCTCATGGTGCTGGCTGAAGGCCTGGTCATCGGTACCCGCCACGGCCTGGACCCGGCGGCCATGACCGAGGTGCTCAACCAGTCCACCGGCGGCTCCTGGGTGGCGCAAACCCACATCCACCAGCGTGTGCTCAGCCGCACCTTTGACGACCCCTTCAAACTGGAGCTCATGCTCAAGGATGTGGGCATCGGCATGGAACTGGCACGCTCAGGCCAGATTCCAGCACCGCTGTCGGGCCTGGGTCACCAACTCTGGCGCGCGGCCTCGCTGGCTGTCGGACCGGGCAAAAGCGTGAGCGAGCTGGTGCGCTGGGTCGAGCAGACCGCACAGGTCGAAATCCGCTCCAAGGCCTGAAACGCGGCAAAGGCCCGGCGGGCGGCTTGCGCCTCGCAGGGCGCCAAAGAAATTGCAGTGGCGTATTCGGGAAATCAAGGACTTCCAAGACCTCGCAAGACCTCGTGCAACAACTTTGGCCCGACGCGGACCAAAGTTGTTGCGACTGAGCTACCTCGCTGCCAGAGCTCTTGCGACCGGACCTCCGCCCTACAGCGTTCATCTCGCCAATCAGGCTGCAAGCGCGCCTGACTTTGTCCAATCGACCTCCGCGAAAACCGGGGCGATTCACAATGCACTCTAGGCAGAAGTACGCGAAGTGCTTGCAAAAAGGGGTTGGTCGACAATATACTTAGACGACTAACAAAAAGGCGAACCAGAGAAGCTTGGCTCTGGTCGCGTATTTCTTAAGAGGCATGCACATGATCACTCCTGAAGAAAACGAACTGCTCTGTCGTGTAGTTGGCGACGCCCCTATGGGCCAGTTGATGAGGCGCCATTGGACTCCGGTGTGTCTGATCGAAGAAGTTTCAGAGGCCGACGGGACACCGGTCAAAGCGCGTGTGTACGGCGAAGATCTGGTGGTGTTTCGAGATACGGATGGGAGCGTGGGAGTTCTCGATGAGAAGTGTCCACACAGGCGTGTCTCCCTCGTCTACGGCCGCAACGAAGAAGGTGGCCTGAGGTGTCTGTACCACGGCTGGAAGATGGATGTTGCAGGCAATGTTCTCGAAATGGTGTCAGAGCCCGCGGCAAGCGGGTTCGCGGAGAAGGTGAAGCACAAGGCGTACCCCGTCAAGGAATGGGGTGGGTTCATTTGGTCGTGGTTTGGCCCCGCGGAAAGCGTGCCCGAATTCGTGCCACCTCCATGGGCGCCGACGCAGGACACTCGGGTGTCAATCGCAAAGGTCATCCTTCCTTGCAACTGGGCTCAGATTCTTGAGGGAGCCATCGACTCGGCTCACAGCTCCAGTTTGCATTCGTCGGATATGGTTCCCGCTCGCGTCTCCGGTGCTGCGGCTACCGACAAAGCTTGGTTGCGCCCTTCGACGGACAAGGCGCCGCGCATGCAGGTGCAGCGATCTGGCTACGGTTTCCGTTATGCGGCGATCCGCAGGCCCATTCAGAATGCCAGCTCACACGACTACGTGCGCTCAACGGTTTTCGTTGCACCCGCGTCTGCGCTCATCCCCCCCAACAACTTGTACAACGTGGCGAACGTGAACGTCCCGATGGACGACACCAACACCGCCTTCTACTTTTTGGCCTGGGGGCACCCTGCTCAAACGCCTGAGACCGAAACCTGGCGAAAATTTCTCGGTCAGACAGTGGGGGTTGATCTCGACGACAGGTACCGGCCTTTGCGCAACGAAGAAAACCGCTTCTGGCAGGATCGGCAAGCCATGAAGGCCGGAAACTTTACCGGCATCAAAGGCTTTCCCAATCAGGACGTAGCGATGTGGGTGACGATGGGGCCCATTGCCGACCGCACCAACGACCGGTTGGGTGCCAGTGACATCGCCGTGGTGGAATTTCGCAAGCAGATGCTGGATGCGGTTCGTGCCTTCCAAAATGGTGAGCCAGCAATTGGAACCGGTGACGCTGCTATCCCGGCCAGCGTTTGTTCATTCCAGGCAGTGGTGCCAAAGACGACTGACTGGCGAGAATACGCTGCAACTTATGTGTGGGCAGACGGCATTGAACGTCCCGAACTCGAACCTTCTTATTCTGTCAATACCTGAGTCCACCATGAGCAAGCTTCAACTCTCGGTCGCGATGGGCGACTACGACCGTACCCGCGCTTTGCTGGATGGGCGAGTTCAGATCGACGGCGTCGACCCCGTCTTCATGAATCTGAACCCGGAAGAAATGTTTTTCCGGGCCATGCGAAGTCAAGATTTCGATATTTCAGAACTTTCGTTCTCGAGCTATGCCGTCAAAACCGCGAAGGGGGATTGCCCCTACGTTGCCATTCCCGTGTTCTTGTCGAGAGCTTTTCGGCATACATCGATTTATGTGCGAAAAGACAGAATCAAGCGTCCTGAGGACCTCAAAGGTAAGCGTATCGGGCTGCCTGAGTACCAGTTGAGTGCGAACGTGTGGGCTAGAGCGCTCCTGCAGGATGACTACGGCGTCGCTCCAGAGGACGTGATATGGGTGCGAGGGGGCATTGAAACCGCGGGCCGACCTGAAAAAATTGCGCTGTCTCTTCCAGAAGGCGTGAAGTTGGAAAGCGCTCGGGAAGGCGCGACCATTTCTGAGCTTCTGGATCTTGGTGAAATTGATGGATTCATGGCCCCAAGGCCTCCCAGCGCCAAGGTGCTTGCCAATCCCAACGTGGGTTGGCTTTTCGATGATCCAACCTCAGTGGCGAAGGATTATTTCCGCCGCACCGGGATCTTCCCCATCATGCATGTTGTGGGTATCAGAAAGAGATTGGCGGAACAGCATCCGTGGCTACCGGGTGCTGTATACAAAGCATTCACGCACGCAAAAGCTGCGGCTCTGGAGGCTTTGTCGGATACCTCTGCAACGAAGGTCACTCTTCCTTTTGTGGAAGAGCAATTGAAAGCGGCTCGCGAGACGATGGGCAACGACTACTGGTCTTATGGCGTGACAAAGAACAAAGCCACCATTGATACCTTCCTGCGTCACCACCACTCTCAAGGCCTCTCAGCGCGGCGGTTGGCAGTCGAAGAGATTTTCCACCCGGCTACGTACGAAACCTACGCTATTTGACGTTTGGAACTTGCGGGTCGGAGGAGGCGGCCTCATCGGCGGCCAGATTTTCGATCATTGTAAGAAGGCATTTCCGCACGATGGCAAGTGAACGGTCGGATAAACCTTGAACGCTGACGCCGTTGACCTCCTCGGCCAGCGGCACCAGCGCTTTTTCAAGCGAACGTCCTGCAGGCAGCAAAAAAACATGCATGTTCTTTCTGTTGCCAGCCAACTGCCGTCGCTCGATGAAGCCCATGCTCTCCATGGCCTTGACTGCGCTAAACGTGGTGGGCTCCATGACGCCAGCCAAGTCGCTCAGCTCGCGCTGCGTCAACCCGTCTTGTATCCAAAGAATTCGCAAAAATGTCCAATGCCCAAACGAAACCCCGTGGGCGGCCAGGCGAAGTTGCAGGGCCCGCATCTGCGCACGGGAGACATCTCGAATCAAGTGTGCCAAGCGGTCTTGCGGAACTGCTTCGCGCCAGTGTCTCAATAGATGTCGTGTGTGTTCGGTATCAGGCATGTGGAGGTGGAAGGTAGCCAACTTGAAGCTTTGGCATGATATCCACTGATCGACGGCTGGACTCGAGCATGGCGAGGCACACCTCCAGAGTCGCCCGGGACCAAGGTCCGCTGTGGAGCGGGGCGCGGCCTTCGCGCGCAACGCTCCACAGTTCGTCTACCACTTCACCTCTGGGAACCGAGGGAACTGTGGCTTTGACGAATCGGGAGCCGGACTTGTCGAACACATGAACGCCATTCGGTGTCAGCCGCAAGTCACCGCCTTCGCAGCTCACTAGCACCGGGCCGAAATGCTGACAAGCTTCGGGGGAGGCCTCCGGAGGAGCCGTATACAGACTGCCGCCGAAGTTCCGCTCCGCTTTCAACATCGCCTCCTGAAGTTCGTCCTCAACTTCTGCGAGCCGTTGCTTTGTCTGGTGATGAGCAGCAGGGTCCTTTGGCCGACCCATCTCGCCGATGCCATCCATGAGCGCGTCCGTGTCGTAGAAACCGTAGCCGTTGTAGGTCACGCTCGCGAAAGCCCCATTGGCGAAGTTCAGCAGTGCCGAGAACGCACCCTCCGTCGGTCTGGCAGGATCCCACGCTCCTGTCACTGCTCTCACCTGTGTGGTCAGTCCACCGGCCAGCAATCGGACAATATCAATCTGGTGCGCGGCTTGGCTGAACACAACCCCGCCTCCGCGCGATGTGTCCAGTTCTTCAGGACGCCGCGGCCGGTACAAAAAATCGGTGTACTGCATCGCATGCACAAGACGAGCCGCGCCGAAATCGCCCGAATCGATCAGTCGGCGGGCCAGAAGCACTGGCGCATTGAAGCTGTGGCTGTGTCCGATGATCAGTTGCGCACCTGACTGTTCACACGCTTCAATCATGCGGGTGCAGTCGTCGATGTGGATCGCCATGGGCTTTTCGACCAATGCGGATTTTCCGTGCCTTGCTGCGAGCGCCACATGCTCTGCATGCATTTGATGCGGAGTAGCGATGTAGACCCATTCGACACTGGAGTCTGCACACAGCGCCTCAGGCGAAAGATGCGCGATCCCGCCGAACGTTTGTTCAAACGCGGTCCGCGCTCCTGGCCTTGGATCGAACGCTGCAACGAGCTTCACCCTTCGATCGCCAAGGAATGTCGGGAGCATCAATGTGAATGCTCTGCCCAGCCCAAGAACGCCAAGCCGTACGGGCGCGGCAGATTCTGATGGTGACCGAACGTTGTTCATAGATCCAGCAACAAGGAAGGGGACTTGGCTCTTGAGACGCAGACCATGATGTGATCTGACTTCTCCTCTTCCAGCAATACCAGATCTCGATGATCGGCTTCGCCCTGAAGAAGCCGTGTCTTGCACGATCCACAAGTACCGCTCTCACACGAGCTAGGAACGTGAATCCCGTCAGCGCGGAGCGTGTCGAGAATGGACTTACCTACCGGAACGGTGAATTTCTGACCGCTACTCTTGAGTTCGACCTCAAATGGCTGGTCATCGGCGTGGGGCTTCGTGTCCCCACCAAAACTTTCGGAATGCACGGTGCTGCTGGGCCAATGACCCGTCATGTCCTTGATGGCATCCATCAGTGGCTTAGGACCGCAGAAATAAACGTGGCGGCCCGTCGCTGCTCCAGCTTTCTCCAGCACCGGCCAAAGATCGAACGCATTGGCCGGATCTCCAAGGTCGTGGTGCACCACGACGCTGGAAGAAAACTCTGCGCCTTGCAACTCTTCAAGAAAGGCGGTTCCCTCGGGGTCTCGTGTCAGGTAGTACAGCTTGAAGGGGCGATCCCCCTGCGTAGAGAGGTGCCGCGCCATGGCCATCATGGGCGTGATGCCAATCCCGCCGGCGATCAGCACGAAGCTGCGTGCCTTGGGATCCAGCTCGAAAAGATTCTCGGGGAGACCTACCTCCACGGTGTGACCGATTTTGACGGTGTCAACCAAGCTCCTTGAGCCGCCTCTGCCATCGCGTTCGCGCTTGACGGCAATGACATAACGGTGGCGCTCTTCAGGGTCGTTGCTCAGGGAATATTGGCGAATGACGCCAATGGGTGTCTTGATGCGAATGTGTGCGCCAGCTGTGAAGGGGGGTAGAGACTCCCCGTCGGGGTGAACCAGCTCAAAGCGTTGGATGTCTCGAGCAGCCGGCTCAGCACTCGCTACCACGAGGTTTAAAAAAACAGGATCGGATGACATGGGTATTCCTTGAGTTTTCCCTCTCGACACAAGGAGGGCTTTCGGTGCCAACAAGTGTTAGCCGGCTCGCGAGGATGCATTATCTTAGGCGGCTAAGTAAAATGCAAGAGGTGCACTAAGGCATCGCTCATGGCAGTTTTCCGTAAACGCGCAGCACGGGCAGGCCTGCCATCACATCGCGCATTTGGGCGTAAGGATCATGTCCATTCATTTTCGCCACCTGGATCCGGTTCGTCACGACCGCTACTCGCTGACCCGCGGGTCGCCCGAGCGCGATTCCCAGAAGTCGTGGACGACCGCCTTGGTTGTCTTGAATTCGCGCGTGGCCATCTGTTGCGATGCCGTTTTGCCCATCCATTCCGCAGTCAAGCAGCCACGTCACGTTAAGTGCGACCGACACAACCAGGCTGCTCGGCGCGGTGCCCAGCTTGCGCAGTTTGCAGGCTGCGTACGCGGTTAGTACGACGGTCTAAACGCACGAGGCGCTCTTGCGAACCAGGACATCGGCTTGCTACGCACCCAGCTGACCAGCGACGAGAAGAGGGTTTTCAGTGTTGACAACGATCCAGGGGTTTGCAAGAATGCACAAGCTTAGGCCTCTAAGTAAAATACACGAAGCGCTCACATCGGGTGCTCGCAGCCGATTCGTGACGGTATTGCCGGCGTCATGGGTCTTTTCTTCGATCCGGCTCGGTTCACGCCAAAAACCACATCAGGAGACATCAAATGCAACGAAGAACCCTAGCGGCAACTGCAGCGCTTGCCTTTTGCCTGGCGCCCCTGACTTCGCTGGCCCAACAAGCCTACCCATCCAAGGCTGTGAAATTCATCGTGCCATATGCGCCTGGCGGTCTCCCTGATTCAGTCGCGCGGGTTGTGGCGAAGCAGCTTGGTGATCGACTGGGCCAGTCAGTCGTGGTCGATAACCGACCTGGCGGGAATGGGGTGGTCGCGTACCAGACACTTTTGCAAAGCACGCCAAGTGACGGTCACGCTTTCATCGTTACAGACGGCTCGATGCTCTCGATCACGCCCTTGATCAACAAATCAGCCACCTATCAGGTAGGCAAGGACATCTTTCCCGTGTCATTGATTGCTCGCTCCCCCTTGTTCGTCGTGGCTCATCCCAGAACGGGGGTGAATACATTTGCAGAGTTTGTGAGCCTCGTAAAAAGCAAGCCCGATCAACTCACATACGGTTCATCAGGGATTGGAAGCACTCACCACCTGACGATGGAAGCGCTGAAAGCCGCATTGAACATCGACGTGCGTCATGTACCGTACCGCGGGTCAGGTCAATCCACTCCCGCACTCGTTGGGGGTCAGGTTGATTTTTCCGTCGCTGCCCTTCCTTCCGTTCTGGGCTTCATCAAGAGCAATCAGGTGCGACTGCTGGCAAGCAATGCGCCGAAACGCTCCCCTCAAGCTCCGGACGTGCCGGCCATCGCGGAAACGGTCCCGGGATTCGACTTTTCGGTCGTGGTCGGTGTACTGGCGGCACCTGGAACGCCTCAGGCGGCCATTGATCGAATCAGCAAGGAGATAGCAGAGGTGGTGAAGTTGCCCGAAGTGCTGAAGACCTTCGAGGCCGCCGTGATTGAGCCGGTGGGTGCTGGCCCAGCAGAGTACGGGCGAGTGATTGCACTCGAAAACGAGTTGATGTCAAAGGCGGGCAAAGCGGCAAACTTGAAGTCTGAATGACTCTCTGTGCACCCGGGGCGCTGCGAGTGAGTCATTGATGGTGCCCGACTACACCTGGCTATTCATTTTTGGCGCGTTTGTACTGGGCGGAACTGTCAAGGGTGCGCTAGGCGTCGGGCTACCATTGGTGACAGTTCCAATGCTCTCACTGTGGCTGCCCATTGGTCAAGCAATCGGCTTGATGGTGATGCCAGTTCTGCTGTCGAACCTGATTCAATCGCGGGAAGGGGCTGGGCTACGAGGCAACTTGCACCGCTTTGCGGGCATGATCGCAACGCAGTTTGTGGTCACAATCATCGCGGTGAGATTGACACTGGCAATGTCTCCTTCGGAGCTTGAAACCATGGTTGCTGTTTCCCTGCTGATCGCAGTGGGGCTGATGGCCTTTAGCCCGCAGTTCACAGTCCACCCGCGGCACGAAGGCGCAGCTGGCATCGGAGTCGGAGCGTTGTCGGGTTTGCTTGGGGGTATCTCCTCGCTGACGGGGCCTTTGGTGATCGCCTACCTCATGGCTCTGCGACTGAACAGAGAGGCCTTCGTCAGCAGCATCAGTGTCATTTACTTGTGCGGCGCCATCCCTCTGTATGCCGCCATGCTTTACTTTGGCCGGATCGGCCTTGGAGATATTGGACTTTCCATTCTTGCCTTGGCTCCGATGGGGGCTGGCCTCTTGATGGGAAGAGCGTTGCGAACCCGCGTCAATGAAGCATTTTTTCGAAAACTTCTTCTGCTCTTCCTTACTGTGATTGCCATCCTTCTCCTGAGCTGAGCCACATGCAGACCGCATCCCATTTGCCCGCAATTCCACTGATTTGGAATGATTCGCTGTTGTTGGGCTACGGCCCAATGGACGCTTCACATCGCGAATTTGTTGAGGTCGTGACCGCACTTATGAACGCGACTGATGACCAACTCGGAGCGAGCCTTGAGTTGGTCGAACGGCACTTGCTCGAACACTTCAATACAGAAGACCGTTGGATGGCTGAAACCGATTACCCAGCGCGTGAATGCCATGTGAACGAACATGCTGCTGTACTTCGTTCTCTCCTACAAGTGAAGGAGCTTTGGTCAGAGGGAGATGCGGCGATCGTGCGCAGGTTCGGCAGCGAACTCTGCCAATGGTTTCCTGGGCATGCCGACTACCTGGACTCAGCCCTTTCGCACTGGATGAGCAAGATACGCATGGGTGGGAAACCCGTTGTAGTTCGCCGCAAACTCTCTTTTGCAGAGCACGCAATTTCTGAAACCAAGTGAGGCATTCTTGCTAAATACAGCCAACGATATTTCTGCTCAAGTCCAAATCGATATAGAACGCGCCCTGCAAGAGGACGTTGGCTCTGGCGACGTGACCGCGGCTCTCGTGCCAGAACTGCAGATGGTCACAGCCGCGATCATCTGCCGGGAAGAGGCAATCATTTGCGGCCGACCATGGGTAGATGAAATTCTTCGCCGAGTGGCGCCAACTTCGGTCGCTCAATGGTTCGTCGAAGATGGAGAGACCTGCACATCTCGCCAGACCATCGTGGAAATATCCGGACCCGCACGCGATCTGCTGACAGCAGAGCGGGCGTGCCTCAACTTTCTCCAAACACTGAGCGCGGTGGCTACGAAGACCGCCAAGTATGTGGAAGCCGTTTCAGGCACCAATGCTGTAGTTCTCGACACACGAAAGACGATTCCCGGACTGCGAGTCGCGCAGAAGTACGCGGTGCGTTGTGGCGGTGGATCCAACCACAGAATGGGGCTCTATGACGCGATCCTCATCAAAGAGAACCACATCGCCGCTTGCGGTGGGCTGACGGCCGCCTATGCAGCGGCCAAAAGGCTTTCCGACAAGGTTTCGTTCATCCAGGTTGAGGTGGAGACATTGACGCAGCTTCAAGAGGCCATCGACGCCGGAGTCAACATGGTTTTGCTCGACAACATGTCGCTTGAGCAAACGAAAGAGGCTGTTACGTTGGCAGCGGGACGATGCAGCTTGGAAGTCTCCGGAGGAGTTTCCCTCGACACAATTCGCCAGTGCGCCGAGACGGGGGTGGATCGAATTTCCGTCGGGGCTCTGATCAAAGACATTACGGCCATCGATTTTTCGATGCGCTTCTCGGAAGACCTCAACCTCCTGCGTGTGTTTGATGACCTCATGGAGGACGGAAATCTGACTCGCGCAGGGTTTCGTCTGGGCTTGTCTCAACCCGCAATGAGCCATTCGCTGGCCAAGCTTCGAAAGATCACTGGCAACGCTCTTTTCGTTAGGGTGCCGAATGGAATGCAGCCAACAGATTTGGCTGTTTCGATGGCACCCTCAGTGCGCGATGGAATCCAACTCCTTGAGAGTGCTCTTGAGACAAGAGCCGGATTCGATCCAAAGGCCTGCAAAATAACCTTTCAGATATTGTTGAGCGACATTGGTGAGTTGGTGTACTTGCCACGTCTCATGAATCGACTCAGGGAGGAGGCGCCCGCCGTCAATGTAAGGGCGCTGGTGCTGCCTCGTGAGGCCTATGCAGAGGCATTCGTAAATGGGGACCCCGGCGGCCACTCAAAGTGCTCCACTTATGGCCACCCAAACTGCTCCACCCTGGCCGCGGTGATCTGACGCATTGAGTCCATTGCGTCGGGC
>LNFM01002081.1_pt1 | contig 43060 bp, 39 predicted proteins | sample 596031 | NCBI WGS metagenome assembly LNFM01 (sample SAMN04254537, study PRJNA301005) | activated carbon metagenome | isolation source: dual media filters at the Ann Arbor, Michigan drinking water treatment plant | place: USA: Ann Arbor
CATCCTGAAGATGGCGCCGCTGCACCACCATTTCGAGAAGTCGGGCTGGAAGGAAACGCAGGTCGTCGTGCGCTTCTGGATCATCACGATGCTGTTGTGCCTGGTCGGGCTGGCCAGCCTGAAGCTGCGGTGACCGAGGTGCAGCGATGACGCATCTCCAAGGTCTCACGGTGCTGGTGCTCGGGCTCGGTGACTCGGGCCTCGCGATGGCGCGCTGGAGCGCGCGTTGCGGCGCCGCAGTGCGCGTCTGGGATTCGCGCGAATCGCCGCCGCAGGCCGCGACCCTGGCCGAGCAGCTCCCACAGGCACTGCTGTTGAAGGGCGAGCTGAGCACCACGGCCTTGGACGGTGTGCAATTGGTGTTGAAGAGCCCGGGCCTGTCTCCGAACGACACGCGCATCGCGGGGGCACTGAACGCGGCCATCGAGCGCGGCATCGCCGTGCAGGGCGAGCTCGATCTGTTCGCGCGCGCGTTGGCCGATCTGACCACCGAGCGCGGCTATGCGCCGCAGGTGCTGGCCATCACCGGCACCAACGGCAAGACCACGACCACCGCCATGACGGCGCTGCTGGTCGAGCGCGCAGGCCGGCGTGTCGCGGTGGCCGGCAACATCGGCCCGACCCTGCTGCAGACGCTGGCCGACGCGCTCGATGGTGCGCCTGAGGCCCTGCCGCAAGTCTGGGTGCTCGAGCTCAGCAGCTTCCAGCTCGATGGTGTCGCCGGGTTCGAACCCGACGCAGCAGCGGTGCTGAACATCACCGAAGACCACCTCGACTGGCACGGTTCGATGACGCACTACGCCCAAGCGAAGGCGCGCATCTGGGGCCGCGAGGCCGTGATGGTGGTCAACCGCGACGATCCGCGCGTCGTCGCGCTGGCGCAGGCTGCACAGCCGCAGGCGCCGGTTGCCAAGGCCAACGTGAAAGCCCGGCTGCCGGCCGTGGTGCCTCGCACCGCCGTGAGCTTCGGGCTCGACGCACCGCAACACCCAGGCGACTTCGGGCTGATCACAGAGAACGGCATGGCCTGGCTGGTGCGAGCGCTCGAAGCCGACGACAGCGTTCCGCGCAAGCGGGTACGGGCAGGCGCCGTGATCGAACCCGAAGACCTCCACATCCAGCGGCTCATGCCCGCCGATGCATTGCGTGTGCGCGGGCGCCACAACGCCGCCAACGCGCTGGCTGCGCTGGCGCTGGCCACCGCCATCGGCTGCCCGCTGGCGCCGATGCTGCATGGTCTGCGCGACTACGCCGGTGAGCCGCACCGCGTGGCCTACGTGGCGACGCTCGACGGCATCGATGCCTACGACGACAGCAAGGGCACCAATGTCGGCGCCACGGTCGCGGCGCTGGCCGGTCTGGGTGCCGACCGCGAACCGTCGAAGCTGGTCGTCATCCTGGGCGGCGACGGCAAGGGCCAGGACTTCTCTCCGCTGACCGAGCCGGTGCGGCGCCATGCACGTGCCGTGGCGACCCTGGGCCGGGACGCGGCCCAGATCGAAGCCGCACTCGCCTCCATCGACGCTTTGCCATTGCAACGCCACGCCACCCTGGAGGCGGCCACGCGCTGGTCGTTCGAGCAGGCGCGCCAGGGCGATGCGGTGCTGCTGAGCCCGGCCTGCGCCAGCCTGGACATGTTCCGCAACTATGCCCACCGTGCTGAAGTGTTCGTCGACGAAGTGCGAGCAATCGCGGCCGATGCGGGGGTGCCGGCATGAGTGCGGTGAGTCGTCCGATGCGCAGCGTGTTGCAAGCCCTGCGTGTCGATGCGCTGAAGGCGCGCGTGGCAGGTCTGTGGCCGCGCGATGCCTCCAACGGTGGTGCGATCCCGGTGCGCGACTGGATCCATGTGACGTCGGGCAGTCCGACCCGGGTGCTGGCGTTTGATCAGGCGCTGCTATGCGTGGTGGTGGGGCTGTTGGCGCTGGGCGTGGTGATGGTGTACAGCGCGTCGATTGCGATGTCGGACAACCCTCGTTTTTCGTTCTACACGCCCACGTATTTCCTGTCTCGGCATCTGCTCTCGCTGTGCATTGCCTGTGTGGCGGTGCTGATCGTCGTGCAGGTGCCTATGAATGTCTGGGAGGCGGCGGCACCGTGGATCTTCGCCGCGGCCCTGTTCCTGCTGGTGGTGGTGCTGATCCCCGCCGTCAGCGGCAACGGCGTCAAGGGCGCGCGGCGCTGGATTCCGTTGGGCTTCATGACCTTCCAGCCCTCCGAGCTCGGCAAGCTGGCCATGGCGATGTACGCCGCCGGCTACATGGTGCGCAAGATGGACGCCCGCGAGAACTTCTGGCAGGCGGTGCTGCCGATGGCCTTCGCGGTAGCGGTGGTCGGCCTGCTGCTGCTGGCCGAGCCGGACATGGGCGCCTTCCTGGTCATTGCCACGATCGCGATGGGCATCCTCTTCCTCGGCGGCGTCAATGGCCGGATGTTCCTGCTGATCACCGCGGTACTGATCGGCGCCTTCGTGCTGATGATCACACTGAGCGACTGGCGGCGCGAACGCATCTTCGCGTACCTGGACCCATGGGATGAGAAGTACACGCTGGGCAAGGCCTATCAGCTGTCGCACTCGTTGATCGCCTTCGGGCGCGGCGAGATCTTCGGTCAGGGCCTGGGGTCCAGCGTGGAAAAACTGCACTACCTGCCGGAGGCGCACACCGATTTCCTGCTCGCGGTGATCGGCGAGGAGCTCGGCCTGGTCGGTGTTGCCTGCGTGATCGTGGCCTTCTTCTGGCTGTCTCGTCGGCTGTTCTACATCGGCCGCCAGGCGATCGCGCTCGACCGCGTCTACGCTGGGCTGTATGCGCAAGGCATCGGGCTGTGGATGGGCGGCCAGGCGTTCATCAACATGGGCGTGAATCTGGGCGTGTTGCCCACCAAAGGTCTGACCTTGCCGCTGATGAGCTACGGCGGCTCGGCGATCCTGATGAACATGATTGCCTTGGCCATCGTGGCGAGGGTGGATATCGAAAATCGACAGCTCATGCGTGGAGGTCGCGCATGAACGCCTGTCTGCCTTTCGATCGACCGCGCCGGGGTTTCGTCCCGGCGGGCTGCACCGCAAGGCAAAAAAAGCAAGGGGGTCATGCATGACCCAGCAGAGCAAACACCTGCTCGTAGTCGCAGCGGGAACGGGCGGTCACGTCATGCCCGGCCTCGCGGTGGCGAAGGAAATGCAGCAGCGTGGCTGGACCGTCAGTTGGCTGGGCACCACCACTGGCATGGAAAACAAGCTGGTACCACCCCACGGCATTCCGCTCGACACCGTCGCCTTCACTGGTGTGCGCGGCAAGGGCTGGCTGCACACGGTGACCGGTGGTTTCCGGCTGCTGGCCGCGTTCTGGACCTGTGCCGCCATCATCCGCCGGCGCCGCGCGCAGGCCGTGCTGGGCATGGGCGGCTACTTGTGCTTCCCGGCGGGGCTGATGGCCGCCTTGCTGCGCCGTCCACTGATGCTCGTGAATGCCGATGCGGCGCTGCTGATGAGCAACCGATCGCTGTTGCCGGTGGCCGATCGTGTCGGCTTCGGCTTCGATGGGCCGGCAGCGCACGACACCCGACGTGGTGTGGTCACCGGCAACCCGGTGCGTGCCGAGATCGAGGCGCTGCCCGCGCCGTCGACACGGTTTGCCGGGCGCACGGGGCCGCTGCGGCTGCTGGTCGTTGGCGGCAGTCTGGGCGCTTCGGTGCTCAATCGCTGTGTGCCGCAGGCGCTGGCCCTGATGCCGAGCGCGCAGCGGCCGCAGGTGACCCATCAGACCGGTGCCGCGAATGCCGCCACAGTGCAGGCCGACTACGCGCAGGCCGCCGTGCAGGCCGAAGTGCTGCCCTTCATCGACGACATGGCCCAGCGGTTGGCCGACTGCGATGTGATCGTTTGTCGCGCGGGTGCGATCACGGTCAGCGAACTGTGTGCTGCGGGCGTCGCCGGCGTGCTGGTGCCCTTGGTGGTCAGCACCACCTCGCACCAACGTGACAACGCGCAGTGGATGGCGTCGCACGGCGCGGCGGTGCAACTGGCGCAAAGCGAACTGTCGCCTCGGCACCTGGCCGATGTGCTGGCCGGGCTCACCCGCGAGTCGCTGCTCGCGATGGCGACGAAGGCCCGCGCGCTGGCGCGCCCTAAAGCCGCCGCGCGGGTGGCGGACGAGTTGGAAGGGCTGGTGACCGCATGAAACACGCCGTCAAGCACATTCATTTCGTGGGCGTGGGGGGGGCCGGCATGAGCGGCATTGCCGAGATCCTGCACAACCTCGGGTACCGCGTGTCGGGGTCGGACAGCAGCGACAGCGCCACCTCGCGCCGATTGGCCGGTCTCGGCATCCGGGTCTCGGTGGGCCATGACGCGTCACACATCGAAGGCGCTGAAGCGGTGGTCACTTCGACCGCGGTGAAGGCCGACAACCCCGAGGTCATCGCCGCACGCGCCAAGCGGGTGCCAGTGGTGCCGCGTGCGGTGATGCTGGCCGAGCTGATGCGGCTGAAGAAAGGCATCGCGATCGCCGGCACGCATGGCAAGACCACCACCACCAGCCTGGTCACCAGCGTGCTGGCCGAGGCCGGGCTCGACCCGACCTTCGTGATCGGCGGACGCTTGAACGCCGCCGGGGCGAATTCACGATTGGGTTCGGGCGACCACATCGTCGTCGAGGCCGATGAGTCCGACGCGTCGTTTCTGAACCTGCTGCCGGTGATGGCCGTGGTGACCAACATCGACGCCGACCACATGGACACCTACGGGCATGACCTGGGCCGGCTCAAGCATGCGTTCATCGAGTTTGTGCACCGCATGCCGTTCTATGGCGCCGCCATCGTCTGCTGTGACGACCCGGGCGTGCGCTCGATCATGCCGATGCTGTCGAGACCGGTTGTCACCTATGGCTTCGGTGCCGACGCGATGGTGCGCGCGGTCGAGGTGCAGGCCCGCGCCGGGCGCATGCACTTCACGGTGCAGCGACGCAATGGTGTCGCGATGCCCGATCTGGACGTGACGCTGAACCTGCCCGGCGACCACAACGTGCTGAATGCGTTGGCCGCGATTGCGGTGGCCACCGAGCTGGAGCTGCCCGATACGGCGATGGTGCAGGGGCTGGCCGAGTTCCGCGGCGTCGACCGGCGCTTCCAGCGTTATGGCGAAGTGCCGGCAGCCGCTGCAGACGGTACGCAAGGGGCCTTCACGCTGATCGACGACTACGGCCACCATCCGGTCGAAATGGCGGCCACGCTGGCTGCAGCGCGCGGTGCGTTCCCGGGTCGCCGGCTGGTGCTGGCCTTCCAGCCGCACCGCTACACCCGCACCCGCGATTGTTTCGAGGATTTCGTCAAGGTGATTGGCAGTGCCGATGCCGTGCTGCTCACCGAGGTCTATGCCGCAGGCGAGGCGCCCATCGTCGCCGCCGATGGCCGTGCGTTGGCGCGCGCCCTGCGCGTCGCGGGCAAGGTCGATCCGGTGTTCATCGACGACATCACCCTGCTGCCGCAGGCCATCCTGGATCACGCCCGTGCCGGCGATGTGCTGGTCTCGATGGGCGCGGGATCGATCGGCCAGGTCCCGGGGTTGGTGCTGGAGCTGCAGGCCCGCGCCGATGCGATGGTTGCCGCCACAGAGGTCACGCCATGAGCATCGATCCGAAAGCGTTGGGCAAAGTCGCGGTGCTCCTGGGCGGCACCTCGGCGGAGCGCGACATCTCGCTGATGTCTGGCAGCGGCGTGCTGGCCGCATTGCAGTCGCTGGGTGTGGATGCGCAGGCCTTCGATCCGGCGCAGCGCGATCTGGCCGAGCTGAAATCACTGGGCATCGATCGCTGCTTCATTTCGCTGCACGGCCGCCATGGCGAAGACGGCACCGTGCAGGGCGCGCTCGAACTGCTGGGCATCCCGTACACCGGCTCTGGCGTGATGGCCTCTGCCGTGGCCATGGACAAGGTGATGACCAAGCGCATCTGGCTGGCCGAAGGCCTGCCGACGCCCCGCCATGTCTGGCTGGAAGCGACCCACGGGAAGGGCGAGCATTCGGCCGAGCAAGTGCAAGCCGTGCCAGCCCAGATCGGTCTGCCGCTGATCGTCAAGCCGCCGCGCGAAGGCTCGTCGATTGGTGTCACCAAGGTGCAAAGCGCCGATCAGATCGCCGATGCGGTGGCACTCGCCGCCCGCTATGACGCCGACGTGCTGTGCGAGGAGTTCATTGCCGGCGAAGAAGTCACCTGCCCGGTGCTGGGAGAAGGTGCGCATGTGCGGGCGCTGCCGGTGGTCCGCATCCGCGCACCGGAAGGCGCCTACGACTACCAGAACAAGTACTTCACAGACGTGGTGCAGTACCTGTGCCCGAGCGGTCTGCCGCAAGCCGAGGAGCGCGAGATCCAGCGGCTGGCCATCGCGTCCTACCGCGCGTTGGGCTGCCGAGGCTGGGGCCGCGCCGACCTGATGATCCGCGGGTCCGACCGCCAGCCCTTCCTGCTGGAGATGAACACCTCGCCGGGCATGACGACGCATTCGCTGGTGCCGATGTCAGCGCGTGCCACGGGCATCGATTACCCGCAACTCTGCCTGCTGATCGCGAGCCAGGCCCGCCTCGATGGGCAGCCCGTGGTGGCGGCATCGACTTCGAGCCTTGCGGCCTGACCCGACGTCACGAACCATGGCCAGCACCACCTTCATCCGCCCACCCACCGCGGCCCGCCCTTCGCGTGACGCGGTGCCGGCCGATGTGCGCTGGATGCGGCTGACCGCGAACGGTCTGTATGCGCTGGCCGCGCTGGTGTTCGTCGCGCTGGCAGCTCATCTGCTGACGCGCCAGCCCGTGTTCGCGCTGCGGGCCATCCAGCTCGATGGCGACCTGACCCGCAACAGCGTGGCAACGATCCGCGTCAACGCGGTGCCTCAATTGCGTGGCAACTTCTTCACCATCGATCTGCAGGCGGCGCGGCGCGCCTTCGAGACGGTGCCGTGGGTGCGCCGCGCGGTGGTGCAGAGGGTGTGGCCGAACCGCCTGGCCGTGCGGCTCGAGGAGCACCGGCCCGTGGCCCTCTGGCGTGGGGCAGACGACAACGGCGCCGCCGAGCAACTGGTCAACGCCCAAGGGGAAGTGTTCGAGGCCAACGTCGGCGATGTCGAAGGCGACAGCCTGCCCACACTCCAGGGACCTGACGGCACTTCGGCCGCAATGCTCTCGATGCTGACGCGCCTGCAGACCGTGTTTGCCCGGCAGGGCAGCCAGATCGACACGCTGCGACTCTCGAGCCGCGCGTCTTGGGCGATCGAGCTCGACACCGGCGCGAAGGTCGAGCTCGGTCGAGGCAGCGATGACGAAGTGCTGGTGCGTGCGGACCGCTTTGTCTCGACGGTGACGCAGATGACGCAGCAGTTTCAGGCGCCGGTGGTCTACGCCGACCTGCGCCATCGCGATGGCTATGCGTTGCGGCTGCGCGGCATCACCACGGTGACCACCCCGGTCACTGTGAACAGGAATTGAGCGAGAGGAACGGATGGCCAAGGAACTGAAAGATCTGGTGGTCGGGCTCGACATCGGCACCGCCAAGGTGATGGTGGTCGTGGCCGAGATGCTGCCCGACGGCGAGTTGCGCGTGGCCGGTCTGGGCAGCGCACCGGCGCATGGCCTCAAGCGCGGCGTGGTCGTGAACATCGATGCGACGGTGCAGAGCATTCAGCAGGCGCTGAAAGAGGCCGAGATGATGGCCGACTGCAAGATCACGCATGTCTACACCGGCATCACCGGGAGTCACATCCGCGGCCAGAACTCCACCGGCATGGTGATCGTGCGCGACAAGGAAGTGACGCCGGTCGACGTGGCGCGTGTGGTCGAGACCGCCAAGGCGATCAACATTCCGAACGACCAGCGACTGTTGCTCGTTGAGCCGCAGGAATTCGTCATCGACGGTCACGAGGTCAAGGAGCCAATCGGCATGAGCGGCGGGCGCCTCGAAGTGAAGGTGCACATCGTCACCGGCGCGCAGAGCGCGGCCGAGAACATCATCAAGTGCGTGCGCCGCTGCGGACTCGAGGTCGACATGCTGGTGCTCAACCCGAGTGCCTCTAGCCATGCGGTGTTGACCGACGACGAGAAGGACCTGGGCGTGGCGCTGGTCGACATCGGTGCTGGCACCACCGATGTGGCGATCTACACCGACGGTGCGATCCGCCATACCGCGGTGATCCCGATCGCCGGCGACCTGATCACGAGCGACATCGCGATGGCGCTGCGCACGCCGACCAAGGACGCGGAAGAGATCAAGGTCGAGTACGGCGTCGCCAAGCAACTGCTGGCCGACCCGAGCGACCAGCTCGAAGTGCCGGGCCTGGGCGACCGCCCGCCACGCATGTTGAGCCGGCAGGCGTTGGCCGGCGTGATCGAGCCGCGCATCGAGGAAATCTATTCGCTGGTGCACCAGGTGATCCGCGAGTCCGGCTACGAGGAACTGCTGTCCTCAGGCATCGTGATCTGCGGTGGCGCGGCGGTGATGCCGGGCATGGTCGAGCTCGGCGAGGACATCTTCCTGAAGCCGGTGCGCAAGGGCATCCCGCTGTACCACGGCGCGCTGCAGGACATGATGGCCAACACCCGTTCGGCCACCGTGATGGGCCTGCTCGAGGAAGGCCGCATGGCGCGCTCGCGCGGCCTGCGTGCGGCGCAGCAGGCCGGCTCCGTCAAGACGGTGCTGGGCCGGGCGCGCGACTGGTTTCTCGGCAATTTCTGAGACGAACACCATGCGCCTGAACACGCACCACCACCTCTGCGCGGCACCACGTGTGCACTCGCGTGCACCCCCCAGTTTCCTGAAAGCGAAGACTGCGGACGATGGCCTCGGCCGGGATCACCACAGCGAACAACGAAGACCTGACTAGACCTGACGACTGAACCCCTCAACGGCAACTGCTTACTCTGGAGAACAACATGGCCATCGAAATGATCGAAGAATTTGACCTCGGCACGCAAATCAAGGTGATCGGCGTCGGCGGCGGCGGCGGCAACGCGGTCGAGCACATGATCACGCAAGGCGTGCAAGGCGTGGAATTCGTCTGCGCCAACACCGATGCGCAGGCGCTCAACCGCTCCGGTGCGCACCAGCTGATCCAGCTCGGCAGCAGCGGGCTTGGCGCCGGCGCCAAGCCCGATGTCGGCAAGGCTGCGGCCCTGGAGGCCGAAGAACGCATCCGTTCGGCCATCGTCGGCTCGAACATGTTGTTCATCACCGCGGGCATGGGCGGTGGCACAGGCACCGGTGCTGCGCCGGTGATCGCGCGCATCGCGAAGGAAATGGGCATTCTGACCGTGGGTGTCGTGACCAAGCCCTTCGACTTCGAGGGCAACCGCCGGATGAAGATGGCCGATGTCGGTCTGGCCGAACTCGAAGCCAATGTCGACTCGCTGATCGTCGTGCTCAACGAGAAGCTGCTTGAGGTGCTGGGCGACGACGTGACGCAGGACCAGGCGTTTGCCGAGGCCAACGACGTGCTGAAGAACGCGGTCGGTGGCATCAGCGACATCATCCACATGCATGGCATGGTCAACGTCGACTTCGAAGACGTGAAGACGGTGATGAGCGAACCGGGCAAGGCGATGATGGGCACCGCACAAGCCGGTGGGCCGGACCGCGCCACCAAGGCCGCTGACGCAGCCGTGGCCTGCCCGCTGCTTGAAGGCATCGACCTGTCGGGCGCCAAGGGCGTGCTGGTGCTGATCGCGGCCAACCGCAGCACGCTGAAGCTGTCGGAGAGCAAGAACGCGATGAACACCATCCGCCGCTATGCGGCCGAGGATGCGCATGTGATCTTCGGCACCGTCTACGACGAAAGCCTGGGCGACCAGCTGCGCGTCACGGTGATCGCCACCGGCCTGAGCCCGGCCCGCCGTCAGCAGGCCCCGATCAGCGTGGTGCACAGCGCGCCGATGCGCCGTACGGGGACGGATGACCTGCCGATCCTGAACAACGCCGTCGGTCACCCGGTCGGCGCGATGATGGGCACCGCAGGCGGCCCCGACTACGGCGGCATGAACACACCGAGTGTCTGGCGCACCCGCACGGCAGCAGCCAAGGTGGACGCGCTGGCCAGCAACGGCATGGACGAGATCGAGATCCCGGCCTTCCTGCGCAAGCAGGCGGACTGATCAGTGGCCCCCCAGTCGCTGGCGCTCCTGCCCCCGAGGGGCGCCGCCTTCGGCCCGGGTGACCCGGGCTTCGGCGTGGCTGGATTGCGTGGCCACGGGGGGCGATCTCTACAATGAAGTGATGCTGGCTCAGCGCACATTGAAATCACTGACCCGCGCGGTTGGCGTCGGCGTGCACGGCGGGCAGCGGGTCGAGATGACGTTGCGACCGGCACCTCCGGATACCGGGGTCGTGTTCCGCCGGGTCGATCTGCCACAGCCGGTGGACATTCCGGTTCGCCCGCAGTCGGTGTGCGACACCCGCATGGCCACGGCGCTGTCCCCGGGCGGAGACCCGGGTGCGCCGAAAGTGAACACTGTCGAGCACCTGCTGTCGGCCTGCGCAGGTCTGGGCATCGACAACCTGATCGTCGACATCACCGCCGAAGAGGTGCCCATCCTCGATGGCTCGGCGGCGTCGTTCGTGTTCCTGCTGCAAAGCGCTGGCATCGAACTGCAGGCAGCGCCGAAGCGTTTTTTGCGCCTGCGCAAACCGGTGGAAGTGCGCGAAGGCGAGGGTGCCAGCCTGAAATGGGCGCGGCTCGAACCCTTCGACGGCTACCGACTGACCTTCGAGATTTCATTCGACCACCCGGCGGTCAACCAGACCGGCCAGCACGTGGTGTTCGACATGGGTTCGGGCCAGTACAAGCGTGAGATCGCGCGGGCTCGCACCTTCGGCTTCACGAAGGACGTTGAAATGATGCGTTCGCGAGGTCTGGGCCTGGGCGGCAGCCTCGACAACGTGGTGGTGGTGGACGACTACAAGGTGCTCAACAGCGGCGGGCTGCGCTATGGCGATGAATTTGCCAAGCACAAGATCCTCGACGCGATCGGTGACCTGTATGTGTTCGGCCACCCGCTGATTGGCGCTTACAGCGCATTCAAGTCGGGCCATGCGCTCAACAGCAAGCTGGTGTTGGCGGTGCTGGCCGACTCGGACGCGTTCGAGATCGTCACCTTCGCCGATGAGTCGAAAGCCCCTGCCGGCTTGGCCGAGTTGGCGCCCGCATGGTGATCGGCCTGTTTTCAACGCAGCCACCGGCTGTGAACTGAAAGTCTGACGACATGGTGGTATTCGCTTGGGTGATGGGCTCGATCGTCGCGCTGATGGGTGGCATCAGTTTGGTGTCGTTCGCCATCTTCATCGGCACGGGCATCGACCTGTGGCTCAAACGCGCCCGCGGGTTCCGACGCTTTGCGTTCGCGGCAATGCTCTTTTGGTTCAATGTCTGGATCTGGGGCACCGTGGTGATGGTCCTGATCAACTGGTGATCAGGATCGGTGGATATCCAGGCCCAGGAAGTCGCGCACCGCGGCAAATGACGCCTCGAATTCGCTGAGTGCGTGATCGTGGCCCTCGAGTAATTGCATCGGGCAGCCCGCGTAGCGCGCGGCCATCTCTCGCCAGTCCAGCACCTCGTCGCCTTTTGCGATGACCGCGAAGTAGCGCGCTGGGTGGGCCAGGGTCGGTGGCGTCATGTCGCGCAGCTCGGCGATGTATTCAGGCCGAAAGTAGAAGCGCTCTTCGCTGTGCCAGGCGGTGGTCTCGCCGATTCGGTCGGCCAGGTCGCGAGCGGGATACACCGCAGGATTGAGCACCGCGACGCGGGCTGCATGCGCCCAGCGTTCGGCCAGCACCGTCGCGTAGAAGCCGCCTAACGAACTGCCGACCACGGCGGTCTGCGCCCAGGGCCAGCGGGCCGTGCCGCGCGCCAGCAGATCGATCGCGTCCCGCGGAGAAGGTGGCAGTTGGGGGCACCACCAATGGATGTCAGGCCGGTGCGTCTGTACCCAGTCGCGGAACTGCCGGGCCTTGGCCGATTGCGGCGACGAGCGAAAGCCGTGCAGGTAGAGCAGATGCGAGACGGGCAACGCGTCGTCTGCGGACACAGGGCTCAACCTTGGGCCGCGAGCGCCTTCAGCAGCAGCCCGTGCACGCCGCCGAAGCCGCCGTTGCTCATGCACAGCACATGGTCGCCCGGCTGGGCTGCGGCGACAACGCCCGCGACCAGCGTGTCGATGCGGTCGCTGACCGAGGCCAGCTTGCCCAGTGGCGCCAGCGCCTGCGCAGCGTCCCAGTCGAGGCCCCCGCTGTGGCAGAACGACAGGTCGGCCTCTTCCAGTGCCCAGGGCAGCTGGGCCTTCATGGTGCCTTGCTTCATCGTGTTGGAGCGGGGCTCGAACACCGCCAGGATGCGCGGCCGTGCCTGGGTGGCCGGGTCCCAGCGCGCATCGATCTGGCGGCGCAGCCCGTTGATCGTGGTGCGCATCGCGGTCGGATGGTGGGCGAAATCGTCGTAGACGCTGACCCCGGCCGCGCTGCCACGCAGTTCGAGCCGGCGGCGCACATTCTCAAAGCTCGCCAATGCCTGGGCTGCCGCGTCCGCGGGCACGCCGAGGTGATCGGCTGCGGCGATGGCCGCCAGCGCATTCAGTTGATTGTGTTCACCGGCCAGCGCCCACTCGACGCGCGCTTGCCGCATGCTGCCTCGCAGCACATCGAACGCGTGCGGCTCGCCGCGGGCGCGCCACTCGCCGGGTGTCTCCTTGCGTGCGCCAAAGCGCACCACCTCGCTCCAGCACCCAACGCCGAGCACCCGTTGCAGCGCCTCGTCGCGCGCATTGACGACCAGGCGCCCTTGCGAGGGCACCGTGCGGACCAGGTGGTGGAACTGCCGCTCGATCGCCGCCAGGTTCTCGAAGATGTCGGCGTGATCGAACTCCAGGTTGTTCAGGATTGCCGTGCGCGCGCGGTAGTGGACGAACTTGCTGCGCTTGTCGAAGAAGGCGGTGTCGTACTCGTCGGCCTCGATGACGAACGGCGCATTCGGGCTTCGCGATCCCAGCCGGGCGGACACGCCGAAGTTCAGTGGCACCCCGCCCACCAGAAAGCCGGGCTCCAGTGCGGCCTTCTCCAGGATCCAGGCGAGCATCGCGGTGGTTGTCGTCTTGCCGTGGGTGCCCGCCACGGCGAGCACATGTCGACCTTGCAGCACGTGCTCGGCCAGCCACTGCGGGCCGCTGGTGTACGGGGCACCGGCGTCGAGCACGGCTTCCATCAGCGGGTTGCCGCGTGTCACCACATTGCCAATGACAAACACATCGGGGTGCAGTGCCAACTGGTCGGCGCCATAGCCCTCGATCAACTCGATGCCGAGCGCGCGCAACTGGTCGCTCATCGGCGGGTAGACGCCGCTGTCGCAGCCCGTCACCCGATGCCCGACCTCGCGCGCCAGGGCCGCAAGCCCGCCCATGAAGGTGCCGCAGATGCCCAGGATGTGAATGTGCATGGAGTCGCGATGTTCAGGAACCGGGTTTCGGCAGCGGCCGCCGACGGCAGCACCGTGTTGTCAGGCTCAGGATTGCAAGGCTTGTGCCGCAGCTTCGGTGGTCGCTGCAATGTCTTCCGGCCGATGCGCTGCACTGACAAAGCCGGCTTCGTACAAGGCTGGTGCCAGATAGACGCCGCGATCGAGCATGGCGTGGAAGAAGCGATTGAAACGCTCTTTGTCGGTGGCCAGCACGGCCGGGTAGTTTTGCGGCAGTGCTGACGCGAAGAAAAAGCCGAACATGCCGCCTTCGCTGTCGGTGACCAGGGGCACGCCAGTGGTCTTGGCCGCCGCCGCCAGGCCATTGACCATTTGACGGGTGCTGGCAGCCAATGCCTCGTAGAAGCCCGGCTTCTGGATTTCACGCAGCGTGGCGAGGCCGCAGGCCGTGGCCACTGGATTGCCCGACAGCGTACCGGCCTGGTAGACCGGGCCCAACGGCGCCAGCTGCGACATCACCGCCCGCCGCCCGCCGAAAGCGGCCAGCGGCATGCCGCCGCCGATCACCTTGCCGAACACGCTGATGTCGGGCGCGAAGCCGGGGATCAATTGCTTGTACAAAGATTGAGCGCCGCCGAGCGCGACGCGAAAGCCCGTCATCACCTCGTCGAACACCAGCAGCACGCCGTGCTTCGTGCACAACTCGCGCAGCCGGGTCATGAAGGGCACGCTCGCACGCACGAAATTCATGTTGCCGCAGATCGGCTCGATCATCACGCAGGCCATGTCGGCGCCGTGCAGCGTGAACGCCTCGTCGAGCTGAGCGACGTTGTTGTATTCGAGCACGACGGTGTGCTTGACCACATCGTCCGGCACGCCAGCGCTGGTCGGGTTACCGAAGGTGGCGAGGCCCGAGCCTGCCTTGACCAGCAGCGCATCAGCGTGACCGTGATAGCAGCCCTCGAACTTGACGATCTTGTTGCGGCCGGTGGCGCCGCGCGCCAGTCGCAACGCGCTCATCGCTGCTTCAGTGCCCGAGCTGACGAGGCGCACCTGGTCCATGCTGGGCACCAGCTTCAGGATCTCCTCGGCCAGTTCGATCTCGCGCTCGGTCGGCGCACCGAACGAGAAGCCGTCGAGCGCGGCCTTTTGCACCGCTTCGAGCACCGCAGGGTGGCCATGGCCCAGGATCATGGGCCCCCAGGAGCCGATGTAATCGATGTAGCGCTTGCCTTCAGCGTCGAAGATGTAGGGGCCCTGTGCCCGCGCGATGAAGCGCGGCGTGCCGCCGACGGCGCGAAAGGCGCGCACCGGCGAGTTCACGCCTCCTGGAATGACGCGCTGGGCGCGCTCGAAAAGCTGTGCGTTGGTGGAAGTCATGGCGATCGATGAGGTGCGGGCGGTGGCGATGCGGCCGGTGCGACCCGGCCGGGTGTCAGTGGATGTGGCGGGAGCCGGGCGCATCGGGCGGCATGGCGTCGCCGTCCAGGCCATCCTCGTCTTCGCCTGGAGCCAGCGCCCAGAAGAAGCGATCCGGCACGACATTGCCCATGCCTGGGCGGAAGCCGGCATCCAGTGCCTGATCGAGGAAGGCCAGCGATTCGCCGACAGCGGTATGCAACTCGCTGCCCGAGGCCAGCAGGGCGGCCAGCGCAGCCGACAGCGTGTCGCCCGCTGCAATGAAGCTGGCGTCGAAGCGCTCGAATTTCTCGCCGGTCAGCGCACCCTGAGGTGAGGCCAAGACGTTGTCGAGGTGCTGATCCGCGCTCTTGCCGGTGGTCACCAGCACGCTGGTGACCAACACGAAGTTGGTGCCGTGCTCGGCCGCGGCCACCGCCAGCTCTCGCGGTGAGGCGGGGCGGTCGGCCTCCCAGTCGGGCAGCAGGAAGTCGGTCAGCGTCTGGTGGCTGCCGACCAGCACCTCGGTCTGTGGCAGCACCAGCTCGCGAAACGCATCGAGGTAGGCCTGCTGCGCGTCTTCCTCCAGCCATGACAGGCTCGGCATGTAGGCCACCAACGGCACATCCGGGTAATCCGACAGGATTTCCGCCACGGCGCCGACCGCCTCGGCCGAGCCGAGAAAGCCCACCTTCCAGGCAGCGATCGTGATGTCCTCAAGCACGTTGCGCGCCTGTTCGGCGACCACGTCGGCCTCGATCGGGTGGTGATCGAACACTTCTGCCGTGTCGCGCAGCACGATGGAGGTGATGACCGGCAGCGCATGCGCACCCATGGCGGCGATGGTGGCGACGTCCCCGCTGGCACCGCCCGCGCCGGTGGCGTCCGACGCGTTGAAGCTCATCACGCAAGCAGGCGACGGCGCTTCCTGCACTTCGTCGGTGGGGTCGGGGGTCGCCTGGGGTTGTACGGTCATGGCGGAAGACTCGGGTGAGGAAGGGAGGGCGCGCCCGCAGGGCTGTGACCGATGATGAAAGCAAGCGAGCGGCACCACGAGGCGACCCGACGCACAGGAAAAGCCGCTGCAAACGCTGCGTCGGTAGAATGAATTTGATTGTAATGACCCGTCCAAAGCCACCGTGACCGACCCTCGAACCTGGATGTGCCTGATCTGCGGCTGGATCTACGATGAGGCCACGGGTGACCCGGAGCACCACATCGCGCCCGGTACCCGCTGGGAAGATGTGCCGATGAATTGGACCTGCCCTGAATGCGGTGCCCGAAAAGAAGACTTTGAGATGGTGCAGATCTGACCGATAACCCGACAGGCGGGGCACGGGCGTGCCCTGATGAGGAGAATGTCAGTGGACAGTGACGATGGGGCGAACGTGCCCAGGACCAGGGTGCTGGTCATCGACGACAGCAACACCATCCGCCGCAGCGCGGAAATATTTCTCAAGCAAGGCGGCTACGACGTTTACTTGGCGGAAGACGGTTTCGACGCGCTGTCCAAGGTCAATGATCATGCGCCCGCGCTGATCTTCTGCGACATCCTGATGCCAAGGCTGGACGGCTACCAGACCTGCGCCATCATCAAGCGCAACAGCCGCTACGCCGACGTACCGGTGATCATGCTGTCGTCCAAGGACGGCCTGTTCGACAAGGCGCGCGGTCGGATGGTCGGCTCACAGGATTACCTGACCAAGCCGTTCACCAAGGACCAGTTGCTGGACGCGGTTCGCCTGCATCTGAAGGAAGACGCCGCGGTGTCGCAGAACTGACGCTTTTTGTCATTGTTTTCGCGGCGCACGGCTTGCTTCTCGAAGGAGTTGGGCACTGAAATCGACTCCCGAGGACAAGAAATGGCAATCAAGAACATTCTGTTGGTCGACGATTCGAAGACAGAGCTCTATTTCGTGTCGGACCTGCTGAAAAAGCAGGGGTATGCCGTGCGCACCGCCGAGAACGGCGAAGAGGCGATGCGCCGATTGGAAGAACAAACCCCCGACCTGATCCTGATGGATGTGGTCATGCCCGGTCAGAACGGGTTTCAGCTGACCCGCTCGATCACCCGTGACCCGCGCTTTTCCCGAGTGCCGGTCATCATGTGTACCAGCAAGAACCAGGAAACCGACAAGGTCTGGGGTATCCGCCAGGGCGCCCGCGACTACATCGTCAAGCCGGTGAATGCCGAGGAACTGACGGCGAAGATTCGTGCTTTCGGCTGATGAAGGTGGCGCGACTCGGCCAATCCATCCAATCGCACCCGCCTTACCCTTGACCTGAAACCACGCAGCGATCCACATCTTTATGGCCGACAAGGAAGCACTGCGCGCACTTCAGAGCCGCTTGGCGCAGCGATTGCAGGAGGCGCGCTCGACAGTGCGCGGGCGCGCCTGGCTCGCCGTCGAGTGCGGCCGACACGGTTTTCTGTTCCCGCTACAGGAGGCGGGTGAGATTTTTTCAATGTCGCCCGTCACGGCGGTCTCCCATGCACAAGCCTGGTTCCTGGGGGTCGCGAACCTGCGCGGGCATTTGCATGGCGTGGTTGATCTGGCCGGCTTCCTGGGCATAGGCGCACTCTCGGAAGGGCGCGACCAGGCCATGTTGGTGGGATTCAACACATCGCTGGATGTGAATGCGGTGTTGCTGGTCGATCGCCTGGCAGGGCTGCGCGGAGAAGATCAGTTGTCGGCGGAGCCCGCAGACCGGCCAGCGACTTCTGCGCCGGCATTCGCCGGGTCGCGCTGGCGCGATGCGAGTGGTCGGATTTGGCAGGAAATCAGCCTTGCCGGCTTGGTCAAGCACCCGGCTTTTTTGAAGATCGTTCGATGACGTCATCGAATGGCACGCCGCCTCTGGCGGTGTGACGCATTCGACGAACTGGCGGCTGGAAGGCCGCGATATCGGTGGGTCGGGCACCCCACGAATCACCACAATCGCGGAGCGAGGATCTCATGGCTTTTCTGGACAAACTGAAGAAATCCGATCCTGGGCACAGCAGCGATGTGCCCGACACCCGCTTTGCCGACGCGCCGGCGCCCGCGTCGAAGGAAGACCATCCCCTGTTTGACAAGCGGTCGCCACTGGAGATCGACATGGACATGGAACGAACCGTGGTGCTCGAGGGCATCGGTGGACGTGGTGTGCGCGAGTTCGACCCATCCATCATTTCCGAGTCCGCCCCTTCGGGCATGGCTGATTTCGCTGAGTCGCGGTCACAGCCCATGCCACCTGCTGCCGTCGGCAGCGATTCGGGTGTGCCGCTGATCGCCAACCGGCCGATCGAGCAGCAACAAAAGTGGCTCACCGCGCTGATCTGGATCGGCATGATCGGCGTTCTGACCGTCGTGCTGCTGTCGTTCCTGGCGAGCGAAAGTTCGTCGACGCATCAAGGCGCAGCCGGCTTGTTGCTGGTGGCGGCTCTGGCGCTCTTCGCCGGGGCGCTGGGGCAGCGCAAGCTGTTTGCCATCGAACAGGCACAGCGCGCACAGCAGATGGAGCAGCAACGGCTCGATGCCGAGCGTCTGCAAAGCGAAGCCAAGCGCGTGAACGATGCCAACCAGGCGGCGATCTTGCGTTTGATGAACGAACTGCAAAGCGTGGCCGAGGGTGATCTGACACAGCAGGCGACGGTCACCGAGGACATCACCGGTGCGATTGCCGACTCGGTCAACTACACGGTCGAGGAACTGCGAACGCTGGTCGCTCAGGTGCAGGGCACGGTCAGTCGGGTGACAGAAACCACCCAGCTCGTCGACGCCACCTCGACCGAGCTGATGGCCGCTTCCAGCGAACAGCTGCGCGAGATCCGCGATACGGGTGAGTCGGTGCTGCAAATGGCCGGCCGCATCAACGAGGTGTCGGCGCAGGCGCAGCAGACTGCAGCTGTGGCCCGTCAGTCCCTGACGGCGACCGAGTCCGGACTGAAGGCGGTGCAGGACACCATCGGCGGCATGAACACCATCCGCGACCAGATCCAGGAAACCTCCAAGCGCATCAAGCGCCTCGGTGAATCGTCGCAGGAGATCGGCGAGATCACCGAACTGATCTCTGACATCACCGAGCAGACCAACGTGCTCGCGCTCAACGCGGCCATTCAGGCGGCATCGGCTGGCGAAGCCGGGCGCGGCTTCTCGGTGGTCGCTGAAGAAGTTCAGCGGCTGGCCGAGCGTTCGGCCGATGCGACGCGGCAGATTGCGGCCTTGGTCAAGGCCATTCAGACCGATACCTTGGACGCCGTGGCGGCCATGGAACGCTCGACCCAGGGCGTGGTCGAGGGGACCCGACTGACCGACGCGGCTGGCAACGCGCTGGGCGACATCGACCGGGTGTCGCACCAGCTGTCCGACCTGATCACCGACATCTCCAGTCGCGCCCTCGGCGAAGCGCAGTCGGCGAATGTGGTCGCGGCCAACATCCAGCACATTTTTGCCGTGACCGAGCAGACCGGCGAGGGCACCCGCTCGACGGCGCAGATGGTGCGCGAGCTATCGCATACCGCGGATGAACTGAAGCAGTCGGTGGCGCGGTTCAAGATCGTGTGACCGTCCCCCACCCCGCCCCGCTGAATCACCAGAAACAAGGCATCGCATGGACAGCCCGCGCAATCCTCAATCGGTGGATGGTCTGAGTGATCTGAGTGCCCTGTCCTGGGTGCAGGAAGAACTGAGGCGATCGCTCGAACTGGCCCTGAAGTCGCTGCGGCGCCACCTGAAAGAGTCCGAAACCACCTTCGATGCCGATGTCGACGTGGTCGACCCGGCCGTCCTGCACAGCGCCCGCCAGCACCTGCACCAAGGCGTCGGCGCGCTGGAGCTCGTGGCCCTGCAGGCCGGCGCCAGCTTGCTGCGTGCCTGCGAAACCTGTGTCCAGCGATTCATTGCCAAACCGCGATCGATCGACGCGCAGGCGGTTGCGGCCATCGAGTCCGCCTGCTTTGCCTTGATGGATTACGTGGCTCGCTTGCTGGCCGGCAAGTCGGTGTCATCTTTGGCGATGTTCCCGCAGTACCGCGCTGTGCAGGAGCTGGCCGGTGCCGACCGCATCCACCCCGCCGACTTGTGGTTCCATGACTGGCAGTGGCTGCCGCTGCCGCCCGACGAACGTGCGGTCGCTTGCCAACCCGATGCCGACACCCGTTCAGCCATCGAGGGTCGGATGCTGTCGATCATGCGCACGCCGACTCCGGGTGCGGCGCACCGGATGAGCCAGATCTTCGCCGGTCTCGGCGCCGGTACCGACAACCTCCAGGCGGCCACGCTGTGGAAGCTGGCCGCGGCGATGTTCGAAGCGCAGGCTGCCGGCCTGCTGTCACCCGATGTGTTCAGCAAGCGCGTCGCCTCTCGGCTGTTGGCGCAGCTGCGCATCCTCGAGCGAGGCGGCAGCGAAATTTCCGAACCCCTGGCACGCGACCTGTTGTTCTTCTGTGCCCAGGCTGATTCACCGGGGGATGGGCGCATCGCCCCGCGGCTGGCGGCTGTGCGCCAGGCCTATGACCTGGTACATCACCTGGCGGGCGACTACCACAACAGCGCGCTGGGCCGCTTCGATCCAGCGCTCATCGCGCAGGCGTGCAAGCGGGTCGCCGCAGCGAAGGAGTCCTGGTCGGGCGTCGCCGGTGGTGAGTTGCACCGCATCAACGGCCTGACCGAGCAATTCGCGCTCGCGGGCGAATCGCTGAAGCGCCTGTTCCCGGCCGGCGAACTCCTCGCTGACGAGCTCCGCGCCGCCGGCGTCCTGACCCAGCAAACCGCGTCGGCACCGTCTGCGGCGCTGGCCATGGAGGCCGCCACCAGCCTGCTTTACGTCGAAGCTTGCCTCGAAGATGCCGAGTTCGATCATCCCGAGCTGGCCAACCGCATCCAGCGTCTTTCCCAGCGCATGGCCAGCGTCCGTCAAGGTGCTGTGCCGCAGCCGCTCGAAGGCTGGATGGAGGAGCTGTACCGGCGCATGTCTGATCGGCAGACCATGGGCAGTGTGGTGCAGGAATTGCGCACGACGCTGTCGGAAGCCGAGAAGCTGATCGACCAGTTCTTCCGCAATCCAGCCGATTCCAGCGTGCTCATCCCGGTGCCGCATCACCTGTCGGCCATGCGCGGCGTGCTGTCGGTGCTGGGCATGGACCACGCCGCCAGCGCCTTGCTGCGCATGCGCGACGACGTTGACGGGCTCAGTTCAACCGAGGTCGATCTGTCGCGCGTGGGCCAGGCCGGTGTCTTCGATCGCCTGGCTGGCAACCTGGGTGCGCTCGGATTCCTGATCGACATGCTCAGCGTGCAGCCGGCCTTGGCGAAGTCGTTGTTTGTCTTCGACCCCAATGCCGGCACGTTGTCGCCTGTGATGGGCAGAAGCGACCGCGCGCCGGTGATGCCGGGTGAACCTGTGCCCGCCGCGGCCGAGCCGCGACTCATCGAGCAGGCACAGATGCTGGCCTTCAACGCAGCTCGCGACGACGTCTCGATCGACGCTGTGGCACGCGATCTGGAGCGCTTGTCTCAAGAGGCGACTGCTGCCGATCAGACGGCGCTGGCTGCCACCGTCAACAAGGCGCGGATCGCGCTTGAAGCCGCAGGCGATGCGGGAGCCATCAACGCGGCGCGCGATCAGTTGTCCGAGGCGCTGGCCGACTTCGTTCACTCGTCGTCGGAGCCGATCGGCCTTGAGCCGGCCGCGACGGCGCCACGCGATGTCGATGCCGATGACGCCGCGGACGACGACGAGATGCGCGAGGTGTTCCTCGAGGAAGCGCGTGAGGTGATCGACACCGCGCGGGGGGCCTGCGCGGGTCTGGCCACCGCGCCAGATGACTTGCAGCGCTTGACGATTCTCCGCCGCGCGTTCCACACGTTGAAGGGCAGTGCCCGCATGGTGGGCTTGACCGAGTTCGCCGACGCCGCCTGGGTCTGCGAGCAGCTCTACAACACCTGCCTGTCAGAGCAGCGTCAGGCCGATGAGCCACTGCTGACCCACACCCACGAGTCGCTCGGGCAATTTGTCGACTGGATCGATGCCATTGCTGTGGGCCGGCCCGTGGTCTATAGCGCGGCACAGATGGCGCAAGCCGCGACGCGGCTCGAGACCGGACCTTCGGCGCCGCAGCCAGGCACGGACGACGCTGTTGCGGTGGACGAGTTGCCCGCTGACTTTGGCCTGGATCTCGACTTCGGCACATCGCCCAGCGATGCACTCGACTTCCATGCCGATGCCCGCGTCGATCTCGACCTCAACGGGCCTGCAGCCGATCTTCCGGGCGGCGCATCGACCGAATCAGCACGCGCGGACCCATCACGGCCGGAGGACGACGCGGGTTTCGTGATGCTGAACCTCGAATCTGGCGATGCCGACGCGATGTTCGAGCCCTTCGATCCGCAGGCCACACAGCCGATGCCGCGCCCTTCGATGGAGCGGTCATCACCCGATGCCCTGGACGCTGACAGCGACCTGGGTGCCGGCGCATCCCCCGATTTCGAACTGCTGAGCCTGGAGCTCGATCCAATACCTGTGGGCGATGCGTCCGCGCAACCGCTTGCGGCCGAGTCGAGCGCGGATTTCGACCTCGATTTCGGTGCCACGAGCGAGGCGCAGACTCAGGCTCCATCGGAGCCCTGGTCTGCGGCGGCCGTCTCCAGCGAGCAGCCCGCGCAGACTTCGCCCGAATCGTCGGGTTCAGTGGACGACGACGAGACCAAGGTCATCGGGTCACTGCGCATCCCCATTCCGCTGTTCAACATCTACCTCAACGAGGCGGACGAACTGTCGCGTCGCCTGTGTACCGAACTCGCCGAATGGGCGATGGAGTTGGCGCAACCCGTCGGCGACAGCGCGGTGGCGCTGGCGCATTCACTGGCGGGCAGCTCTGCCACGGTCGGCTTTGCCGACTTGTCGGGTCTGGCGCGCACGCTGGAGCACGCACTGGCCCGCAGTGCGGCCATTGGTGCAGGCACGCCCGAAGAAGCGGCCTTGTTCACCGACAGCGCCGACGAGATCCGGCACCTGCTGCACCAGTTCGCCGCCGGATTCCTCAAGCAGCCCTCAGATGCCTTGCTGGCACGTCTGGCCGACCACGAGCTGAGCTCGGCCAGACGACTCGAAACCGCCACTGCCGAGCTCGACGCCGAGGCCTTGCTCGACAGCGAAGATGCCCCGCTCGACGCTGGCATGGACCTGAAGTTCGAGTTGAGCGACACCCCAGCGGAGGAACTGCTCGACATCGCTGGTGTGCCGGCTGCTGATGCCGCTGGTTTTGCGTCCGACAGCGAGTTGCAGCGGTTGGACCCGCTCGGTTTCGCCGAACTGAAGCCCTTGTCAGAGCCGTCTGTGGCTGAGCTCGAAATCGACCGGCCGCGCGTGAGCTCAGGCGGGCCCTCGCAGCATTTCGACGACGAGGAAGACATCGATGTCAGCGATGCGATTGACACGGAACTGTTCCCGATCTTCGAAGAAGAAGCCGAGGAGCTGCTGGGCCAATTGGCGACCCGTCTCCAGGACTGGGTGCGTCACCCCGACGACCCGCAGGCTCCTGCCGGCGCGATGCGAACCTTGCACACGCTCAAGGGCGGCGCCCGCCTGGCTGGCGCCATGCGCTTGGGCGAGCTGGTGCATCGCCTTGAAAGCCGCATCGAGAATCTGACCTCACTTTCTTCCGATGCCATCACGTCGGCGCATGAGATCGAGCCGCTGCTCGGTCGCTGTGATGCCCTGCGTCAGGCCTTCGAGAGCGTTCAGAAAGCGGTGGCTGGCGGACCCGAAGCCGCGACCGAATCCATGAGCGAAGTGGCAGAGGCCGCGCCCCAGCTTGCTGACGACGTGGTTGCAGTGGTGGAGCCGACTGAAGCGATGCCGGACGAGCCGGCGCCGCAAGTGGTGACTCCCACGGACGCGCCGGCCGAACTGCCGTCCGTGGTGGCGACTGCGCTGCCGGCAGTGCCTGTCGGAGCCGTCGATGAGATTGACTGGGCGCGTTTCGAGGGCATTGAAGCGCCTGAGTTGCCGCGCGCAGCCGCCGCGTCGAATGCCACCTCGGCAGTGCGCGTGCGCGCACCATTGCTCGATCGTCTGGTCAACCAGGCGGGCGAGGTCAGCATCACCCGAACGCGCATTGCGAGCGATGTCGATCACATCAAGGAATCGCTGGCCGATCTGACCGAGAACCTCGATCGCCTGCGCGGCCAACTGCGTGACATCGAGCTGCAGGCTGAAACCCAGATCAGTTCCCGGATGGAAGCCGCCAAGGTCGCCGCCGTGGCCTTTGACCCGCTGGAGTTCGACCGCTTCACCCGCTTCCAGGAGCTGACACGGATGATGGCCGAGTCGGTCAACGACGTGGCCACGGTGCAGCGCACCTTGCAGCAGACGTTGCAAAGCACCGAGGACGACCTGGCTGCGCAGGCCCGCCTGACGCGCGAGCTGCAGGACGACTTGCTGCGCACCCGCATGGTGGAGTTCGAAGGGCTGTCAGATCGCCTGTACCGCGTGGTGAGGCAGGCTGCCAAGGAAACAGGCAAGCAGGTCCGCCTCGACATCGTCGGCGGCTCGATTGAAATCGATCGCGGCGTGCTCGATCGCATGACCAGTGCCTTCGAGCACCTCGTGCGCAACAGCGTGACCCACGGCATCGAGTTGCCTGCCACGCGCACGGCCAACGGCAAGGACGCCACTGGGGCGATCGTCGTCTCGGTCAACCAGGATGGCAACGAAGTGGGCGTCGAGGTGTGCGACGACGGTGCCGGTCTGGACCTCAGCCGCATCCGTAGCAAGGCGCAGGCCCAAGGGCTGATCGCGGCCGACGCGGTCATTGCAGACGACCAACTGGCCAATCTGATCTTCACGCCTGGCTTTTCGACCGCCGACAAGGTGACCGAGTTGTCAGGACGTGGCGTCGGCATGGACGTCGTGCGCTCCGAGGTACAGGCCATCGGTGGCCGCATCGAGACCTCGACCTCGAAGGGGCAAGGAACCGGTTTCAAATTGGTGCTGCCGCTGACAACGGCCGTCACCCAGGTGGTGATGGTGCGATGCGGCGAGTTGACCGTGGGTGTGCCTTCGACGCTGGTGGCTGCGGTTCGCCGCATGCCGATCCCGGAGATGCAGCAGTCCTACCTGAGCGGCTCCTGTGTGGTGGACGGTGAGGCGCTGCCCTTCTATTGGCTTGGCGCCCTGTTGCAGACCAGTCCCTGCAGCGAAGCCCCCGCAGACCGCAGTGGCCAGCTGCTGGTGGTCCGCAGCGCGTCGCAGCGCATCGTGATCCATGTGGACGATGTGGTCGGCAACCAGGAAGTGGTGGTCAAGAACCTCGGGCCGCAGTTGTCGCGCATGCCTGGCTTGGCCGGCATGACCTTGCAGGCGTCGGGCGACGTCTCACTGATCTACAACCCTGTGGCGTTGGCCACCCTGTACGGCGCCGCTGCACGTGCAGCCACCTTGTCCGCGCTGCAGGCCCCGGCAGCCAGCAAGGCAGCCCTGGTCGATACGGGAGGCTCGGCCGCGCCTCTCGCGCCTTTGGTGCTGGTGGTCGATGACTCACTGACGGTGCGCCGAGTGACAGAGCGCATGCTGCGGCGTGAAGGCTATCGGGTGACGCTGGCCAAGGACGGTCTCGACGCGCTCGAACGACTCGCCCAGGAAAAGCCGGCCATCGTGCTCAGCGACATCGAGATGCCACGCATGGATGGCTTCGATCTGGTGCGCAACCTCAGAGCCGACCCTCGGTTGCAGGACCTGCCGGTGATCATGATCACGTCCCGCATCGCACAGAAGCACCGGGACTATGCAGCGGAGCTCGGCGTCGAGCACTACCTCGGCAAGCCGTACTCGGAGGAAGATCTGCTGGCGCTGATTTCCCGTTGCACGGCGGCACGTGTGACCGCATGATTGCGACCACGGGTCGGTCGAACAGGATGCTGCTGTCGCCATGATCCCGTTTGCCGACCAGATCGCCGAACTCACCAGCTACCGCGACCGTGAACAGCTCGATGTGGCGCTGGCCCATGCGCTGAAAGACTTGTTGCAGCCGAGTTCGGTGACGATCCAACGATGCGTTGGAGAAGGCGATGATCAGCATTGGCTCACCCGCGCGCGCCTGAGCAGCGACAGCGCGGTGGCGACCTCCGACGGGCCATGGACTGATTTGCACACCCTGCCCCGGCTGGTTGCTGGCGATCCCCGGTGCGTGGCGTTCAGCGAGCATCGCATGGTGCTGGTGCCCGGCACGCCACACCTCATGTATTTCCCCTTGCATGGGGGCGATGCCGTGGTTGGCGTGATCGAGATTGAGACGCCAACCGCGCCCGACGAAGCTGCTCAGCGCCTCGTGCACGGGGTTCTGCGCATCTATCGAAACTTCGAACGCCTGCTGCATTACTCCGAACGTGATTCGCTGACGGGCCTGCTCAATCGCAAGACCTTCGACGAGAACTTCCTGAAGGCCACCGCCGCCATGGAGTTGCCGCCCGAGGATCCGAGCGACGGCAGGCGGATTGGTGGCAGCCCCTGCGGCTACTGGATCGGCGTCATCGACATCGATCATTTCAAGCTCGTCAATGACCGCTTCGGGCACCTCATCGGCGACGAGGTGCTTTTGCTGCTGTCGCGCCTGATGGGCAGGAGCTTCCGCATCCATGACCGGCTCTATCGCTTCGGCGGCGAGGAGTTCCTGGTGCTGATGCGCTGTCACAGCGAAGACGATGCGGCGCAGGTCTTCCAGCGATTTCGCAGCAACACCGAGTTGTTTCAGTTCCCGCAGGTCGGCACCGTCACGGTGAGCGTCGGGTTCACCGCGGTGCGGCCGGGCGACACCCCGAGCAGTGCCTTCGAGCGTGCCGACAAGGCCGTGTATCACGCGAAAGCGAACGGTCGCAATCAGGTGTGCAGCCATGCCGACCTGCTGGCCACGGGCCTTCTGGTAGAAGAAAACGCCAAGGTTGGCGACGTTGAACTGTTCTGAACTGCGCTGGGGTTTGCGCGCACCAGCTTGGGCGGTTTGACGGATTCATCAGGCCGTGCGGCGCTGCGGCCCGGCATCCTTATTGACCTCGCTCGGTCGAACCCCCTTACTCCCACGGCCTTTACCGTGCGTGCTCGACCCATCAAACCTCACACGCCCTATTTCCGCTTGCGCTTTGGAGCAGACGGCGCCCTGACGGAACGGGGCTTCGAAGCATTGGGTGCCGTCCGATCAAGATAGTCAGCGACGAAGCGGTGAGGCTCCGCACCGAGTACAGCGAGCAAGTCCATGACCTCGGTGAAATCGAGGCGACGCTCGCCAGTCTCGTACTTTGAGACGAAAGACTGCGGTCGGCCGAGCGCCGCAGCGACCTCGCTTTGTGACCGGCCTGCGGCTCCACGCAGATCGGTGAGCTGTCGCCGGACCACGGCGTAATTCGCTGAGTGCAAGGTCTTTGGCACACAGCGAGTTTTTGATCCGATATTCGAATAACCCAAAATGGGATAGATTCATCCGTCTTTGTGTTTTCGTGGCCGGGGGATTAGGCTGACTTCAGAGACGTTTACAACTAACTAACAACCAATGGAGCTCACTTTGCAGAATGAATTGAAGAGGCTTGCTGGGGTATTGCTGATCAGCGTTTTGGCCGCTTGCGGCGGTGGCGGCGGGGGTGGCAGTGACAACGACGTTGACATCGAGGGCGGGTACGCGGCGACCAACAGTGACGGCTCCTCAGGCAGCGTGTTGGTCCTGGAAGACGGAACTGCTTGGTCGATTGTCGGAACCGAATCTGAAGGCCTTCTTGTTGTCGAGGCCCTCTTCCGCGGACTGCTATCAGTGTCCGGATCCGAAGTCACTTCTAGTACCCTGCGCCGATACGACTTTGACATCGGTGGCACGCTCACCGGTGTGGGCTTTTCTGGTAGCGCCGCGACTTCTGGCGTCATCACGGCAACGCTGACAGCCACCGGGTTTGATCCTGTCAACACCGAGCTGACCCCGATAGACCCTGCCGTCTACAACTACGACACGCCTGCGACTCTGGCTGCGATAGCAGGCAGCTGGAGCGGCTTTTTCTCGACGGGCGACGAGGGCGACGTGGTTATCTCCTCTGGTGGGGTGGTGAGTTCGGTGACATCCCTTGGTTGCACGATCAGTGGGACGGTGGCACCGCGTGCTTCAGGCAGGAATGTCTACGACGTCACTGTGAATTTTGGACCGGCACCGTGCGCGTTGCCCAATGGCACTGGCAGCGGCGTTGCGATCATCGCGTCGCCCACGTCAGCTCCCCAGTTGACGGTTGCCGTCGTCAACGCCGATGGCTCGTTGGGCGCAGTATTTTTCGGAACGCCTGAGCTGTAATTGGAGTGGGGAAAGGGAGGCACGGCCTGGCGCCTCCCTCAACCCATCCTACAGGGCTGCCTTCACCACGGCATAGCGCTCCAGCGTCTTCTGTCGCGCCTCGTCGTGCTGCACCAGGGGGTGAGGATAGTCGCGGCCCAGCTCCAGTCCCGCGGCCGCCAGATCGACCGGGCGAGCCGTCCAAGGCGCGTGCAGCGCCGAATCGGGCAGCGCCGCAAGCGGTGGCAGGTAGCGGCGGATGAACTTGCCGGCGGGATCGAACTTCTCGCTCTGGCTGACCGGGTTGAAGATGCGGAAGTAGGGCTGCGCATCGCAGCCACTGGAGCTGGCCCACTGCCATCCTCCGTTGTTGGCCGCCAGATCGAAGTCGTTGAGGTGGCGCGCGAAGTAATTTTCTCCCCAGCGCCAGTCGATGCCGAGGTCTTTCACCAGGAAGCTCGCCACCACCATGCGCAGCCGGTTGTGCATGTAGCCGGTCTGGTTGATCTGCGCCATCGCCGCGTCCACCAGGGGGTAACCGGTGCGGCCTTCGCACCAGGCGGCGAACAGCGCATCGGCGTGCTTGCCGTGTTCCCACTTGATGTGGCCGTATGGCGCCTTGAACGAGCGGGTGACGACATGCGGATGGTGGTGCATCACCTGGTGATAGAAGTCGCGCCAGATCAATTCCGACAGCCAGACTTCCGCGCCGCGCGAGCCCGCCTGCCAGCGCTGCCAGGCCTCGCGCGTCAGCTTGCGAATCGAGATCGTGCCGAAGCGCAGGTGCACCGAGAGATAGCTCGGGCCTTTGACCGCCGGGAAGTTGCGCGTGTCCTCGTAGGCGTCGATGCGGGTCAGGAAGTCCGCGAACGACGCCTGTGCACCTCGGGCGCCATGGCCCACGCGCAGCGATGAGAGGTTGGTGGGCTCGAACCCGATCTCGGCGAGCGAAGGAGGGCCCGCGGGCAGGCCCTGAGGCACGGGCGCCAGGTGCGTCGCATGGGCCTCGACTTCCCATGGTGCCACGTGCTCCGGCGTCAGCCGCTTCAGCCATGCGTTCTTGTATGGCGTGAACACGCCATAGGGTGTGCCTGTGCCTGTCAACACCTCGCTGCGCTCGAACACTACATGGTCCTTGCTGGTGTGCAGCGCGATGCCGACATCGGCGAGCCGGCCGCGCACTTGCGCATCGCGCGCCAGCGCCGCGGGTTCGTCGTCGTGGCTGGCATACACGGCCTGCACGCGGAGCTGCTGGGCCAGCGCCGGAATCTCGTCGCGTGCCCAGCCATGACGAACGATCAGGCCCGTGCCGGTCACGCCATGGGATGCGCCAAGTGCGGCCAGCTGCGCGTGCAGGTCGGCGAGGCTGTCCAGGATGAACTCCACCCGACGGTCGGCGCGCGGCAGCGGATCCAGGATCTCGCGGTCGAGGATGAAGACACACCAGACGTGGCGAGCCGCCCGCAGCGCATGGTGCAGCGCCGCATGGTCATCGGTGCGCAGGTCGCGGCGAAACCAGACCAGCGCGGCGTCAATCGAAGGATGCATCGCAGCAGTGTGCCGCAGGAATAAAATGCGGCGATGAGTTCCGGCGGCATCAACCTCACCAACCAGTTCCTGATCGCCATGCCGGGCATCGGTGGCGACACCTTCGCGGGTGCGGTGATCTACCTCTGCGAGCACACCGACAAGGGCGCGCTCGGCCTGGTGATCAACAAGCCGATCGACATCAAGCTGAAGAACCTGTTCGAAAAAGTCGAGCTGTCGCTCGATCGTGTCGACCTGGCCGAGTCGCCGGTCTACTACGGCGGCCCGGTGCAAACCGAACGCGGCTTTGTGCTGCACGAGCAGATCGACGACGAAAGCCGCTTCAACTCCTCGCTGCGCATTCCGGGGGGACTGGAAATGACGACCAGCAAGGACGTGCTGGAGGCACTTTCCAGCGGCACCGGCCCGACCAAGATCCTGGTGACCCTGGGTTACAGCGGCTGGGGTGCCGGCCAGCTCGAGGAAGAGATGGGTCGCAACAGCTGGATCAACGTCGAGGCTCAGCCCGAGATCATCTTCAACACCCCGGTCGAACAGCGCTACGACAAGGCGCTGTCTCTGCTGGGCATTGATCCTGCCATGCTCAGTGCCGACGCCGGGCATGCCTGACCTGGCCGCGAACCCACCATTTCTGCCAGCGCCTGGCGGTGCGCAGCGCATTCGCACTTATCTGGCCTTTGATTTCGGCCTGAAGCGCGTCGGTGTCGCCAGCGGCAACACGCTGACTGGCACCGCGCAGCCGCTGCGCACCGTCGCTGCCACCGGTGACGAACGCTTCGCCGCCATCGCCCGGCTGGTCGATGAATGGCAGCCCGATGCCTTGGTCGTCGGTGTACCGTTTCATCCTGATGGCGCCGAGCACGAGAACACGCTGCGCGCGCGCCGCTTCGCCCGCCAGCTGCACGGACGCCTGCGCCTCGACGTGCACGAAGTCGATGAGCGTTACACGAGCACCGAAGCGCATGCGGATGGCGCAGGTGATCTCGATGCCGCCTCGGCCGCGCTGATCCTCGAACAGTACCTGCGGAGCGTGTCTTGATGAGAGTTTGCGTATGAGTTCCCTGCACCTCGACGCTGAAGCGCTGTACAGCGATCTGCTTGCTGGCGTACGGGGCCTGCTACGCCCGAACACCGTGCTGGTCGGCATCTGGTCGGGGGGCGCCTGGCTGGCCGAGAGGCTGCAGCGCGAACTCGCGCTGGAAGGTGAACCCGGCGTGATCTCCAGCGCCTTGCACCGCGACGACTTCAGCTCGCGCGGCATGACAGCGGGTGCCGACCAGACCCGTCTGCCGTTCGAGATCGAGGGCCGCCACATCCTTTTGATCGATGACGTGCTGTTCACCGGGCGCACGATCCGCGCCGTCGTCAACGAGCTCTTCGATTTCGGCCGCCCGGCCAGCGTGACGCTGGCGGTACTGGTCGACCGCGGCGGGCGCGAGTTGCCGATCGCCGCGGCCTATTCGGCCGCCCGCATCACGCTGCCGGCGCACCAGCGGCTGTCGCTGGTGCGCGATGACGCGGGCCGCTTCAGCTTCGACATCCGGGAGCGCACGGTTTGAACTACAGACACAACCCGCAGCTCAACAAGCACGGTGAGCTGATCCACCTGCTGTCGATCGAAGGCTTGCCGCGGGCATTGATTCACCAGATTCTCGACACCGCTGGCACCTTTCTCAGCGTCAACGACCGCGAGGTCAAGAAGGTCCCGTTGCTGCGCGGCAAGAGCGTGTTCAACCTGTTCTTCGAGAACAGCACCCGCACCCGCACCACCTTCGAGATCGCGGCCAAGCGGCTTTCTGCCGACGTCATCAACCTCGACATCGCCCGCTCAAGCGCCGCCAAAGGCGAGAGCCTGCTCGACACCATCGCGAACCTGTCTGCGATGCACGCCGACATGTTTGTCGTGCGCCACAGCGAGAGCGGCGCGCCGTACCTGATCGCGCAGCATTGCGCGCCGCATGTCCATGTCGTGAACGCGGGCGACGGCCGCCACGCGCACCCGACACAGGGGCTGCTCGACATGTACACAATCCGCCACTTCAAGAAGGACTTCACCAACCTGACGGTGGCCATCGTCGGCGACATCGTCCACTCGCGGGTGGCGCGCTCCGACATCCACGCGCTGACCACACTCGGCGTGCCCGAGGTTCGCGCAGTCGGGCCAAAGACGCTGGTGCCCGGCGACCTGCGCGAGATGGGTGTGCGGGTGTGCCACGACATGGCAGAAGGCATCCGCGGTGCCGACGTGATCATCATGCTGCGGCTGCAGAACGAGCGGATGAGCGGCGCGATGCTGCCGAGCGCGGGTGAGTTTTTCAAGAACTACGGGCTGACGCAGGAGAAGCTCGCACTCGCCAAACCCGATTGCATCGTGATGCACCCCGGGCCGATCAACCGCGGCGTCGAGATCGATTCCAGCGTGGCCGACGGCGCGCAGAGCGTGATCCTGCCGCAGGTGACCTTCGGCATCGCCGTGCGGATGGCGGTGATGTCGACGATCGCTGGGAATTCCGCATGAGTACGAAGTTGGCTATTTCGAGCTGCCGATGAAAGAGCTGAATATTCGCGAACCGGCGTTGCTGATCCGGATTGCTGCGCTGTATCGACCAAACCTCACAGATGAGGAGCTGTATGAGGCGACTCGTGGAGTTTGGCGTCTTGGCGAGCGGAAAAATCGAGTCGATCTCGCTTTCTCCGTTGCGGAGGGGCACGTACTGGATGTCTTTTCTATTTGTGGTTGGCATCCAGCCGGGTCAACGTCGTACCGGACTAGGCCCCATAAAGATGTCAACATAAATGGCCGATGGGAGTTCGTCGGTGTGCGCGCACCGGACGACTTGCGTGACCAATATCTTGGTGGGTCGGTTCGACACTACTGGAAGCAGGGCGCATCAAATCCAGTTCTATACATCAACGCATAGCTTGAATATGAGCTTAGGACTTGTTCAACAAGCAGGTGGACCATGCCCAGTTTTTTAAAAACCGTTGGTGTTCTATTTTTTGCAATTGCCCTTTCTGGTTGTGGACCGTCGCCGGCAAAGGTTGGTGAAATGACCGTGCTGTCTATGCAGCAGAAGTTCAGCTCAGACCCTCAGTTGAAGGAGCTCAAGATATCCATCGAGCAAGTCCAAGTCGTCAAAGACGGCGAGAACCGCTATCAAGGGATTGCTCGCGTTCGTCATGACGGCGACTTGCACGAAGTGCCAGTTCAGGTGACTGCGGACGGAGACGCCGTTATCTGGAAGACCGATCCGGGCGCTTTTCTTTTTGTCGCTCAAAAAGAACTACGCAAAGCAATGCAGCAGACGACTCCATCCGAGCAATGAAAATGCAATATTCGGCCAGTTGACTATGAAGCTGCTCATAACCAACGGCCGCGTGATCGATCCCGCCTCGGGCCGCGACGAGCGTGCCGACGTGGCGATCGCCGCCGGGCGCATCGTCACCATCGGCCCCGTCAGCCCCGACTTCAAGCCCAGCCGCACCATCGACGCCAGCGGGCTCGTGGTGGCGCCGGGCCTGGTCGATCTGGCCGTGCGTCTGCGTGAGCCTGGGCATGAACATGAGGGCATGCTCGAGTCGGAGATAGCTGCCGCGGTCGCGGGCGGCGTCACCAGTCTGGTTTGCCTTCCCGACACCGATCCGCCGCTCGACGAGCCGGGCCTGGTCGAGATGCTGAAGTTCCGCGCGCGCAACCTGAACCAGTCGCATCTGTATCCGCTCGGCGCGCTGACCCGCGGCCTGGGCGGCGAGGTGCTGACCGAGATGGCTGAGCTGACCGAGGCCGGCTGCGTGGGCTTCTCGCATGCCGAGGTGGCGTTGAAAGACACGCTGGTGCTGCACCGCGCGCTGCAGTACGCGTCGACCTTCGGCTACACGACCTGGCTGCGCGCGCAGGACGGTTACCTCGGCAACGGCGTCGCCGCCAAGGGTGCACTGGCCACCCGGATGGGGCTGACCGGCGTGCCGGTGATCGCCGAAACGATTGCGCTGAACACCTTGTTCGAGCTGGTGCGGGACACCCGCGCGCGGGTGCACATCTGCCGACTGAGCAGCGCGGCCGGTGTCGACCTGGTGCGTCGTGCGAAGGCTGAAGGGCTGCCGATCACCTGTGATGTCAGCATCAACCACCTGCACCTGACCGACATCGACATCGGCTACTTCAATGCCGCGATGCGGCTCGTGCCGCCGCTGCGCCAGGTGCGCGACCGCGATGCGCTGCGGGCGGCGCTGGCCGATGGCACGATCGACGCGCTGGTCAGCGACCACACGCCAGTCGACGAGGACGCCAAGACGCTCCCGTTCGCCGAGGCCGAGCCGGGCGCCACCGGGCTCGAGTTGCTGCTGGCGCTGGCGCTCAAGTGGGGCGAGCAATCCGGCCACGACCTCGCGCGCACGCTCGCCACCATCACCATTGCGCCGGTGCGCGTGCTGGGCGATGCGCTGGGCTCGCTGGCGTCGAGCGCCGGGCAACTGGTCGAAGGCGGGGTGGCCGATGTCTGCGTGTTCGACCCCGCCGCGTACTGGCAAGTGACGCCTCAGGCGCTGAAAAGCCAGGGCAAACACACGCCCTTCTCAGGGCACGAGTTGCCAGGCCGGGTGAAGTGCACGCTGGTGTCGGGTCACGTGGCCTACGAAGCCGCTTGAGCGTGCGGCGGCTGCGTGCAGCGTATCGCCTGCTGCGTTGCGGGCTGCACATCGGGCTGGGTATCGCCATCTGCGCGCTGGTCTTCCCGTTCGTCGATGCCGCGCAGCGCATGGCACACGTGGGGCGCTGGAACCGACGCCTGCTCGAGTTGCTGGGCATCACCGTGCGCGCCAGCGGCCTCCCGAACGATGGCGCGACGTTGTTCATCGCCAACCATGTGTCTTGGCTCGACATCCCGGCCATCATCTCGGTGCGTCCGATGCGCTTCGTGTCCAAGTCGGACGTGCGCGCCTGGCCGGTGATTGGCTGGCTGGTGGCCTGCGGCGGGACGCTGTTCATCGAGCGACGCAGCCGCCGCGATGCACAGCGTGTGGTGCACCTGCTGGCCCAGGCGCTACAAGACGGCGACCAGATCGCGATGTTTCCCGAAGGCACCACCAGCGACGGCCACGGCCTGCTGCCCTTTCACGCCAACCTGTTGCAGTCCGCGATCGCCGCCGAGGTGCCGATCCAGCCCATCTCGCTGCGCTTTTCAGACGCCAGCGAGCGCATCAGCTCGGCGGCCGCCTATGTCGGCGAGATGACGCTGATGCAGTCGCTGTGGGCGGTGGTGTCCGCCACCGACCTCACGGCTCATGTCGTGCTGTTGCCAGTGTTGCACCCACAGGGTTTGACGCGGCGCGAGCTGGCCGAGCGCTTGCGCGCAGACATCGCAGCACAGCTTGAACGCGGCGCTGGCTGAGGCGTGAAATGACCCGCTCTCAGTCGCTTGCGAGGAACCGCCGGCTGACCGGCCGGAAAGCGGCGTCCAGCTCGTAGACGATCGGTACGCCGTTTGGAATTTCCAGGCCGATGATGTCGTCGTCGGAGATCTGGTCCAGGTGTTTCATCAGCGCGCGGATGCTGTTGCCATGCGCGGCCACGATCACGCGCTGGCCAGCCGCGATCGACGGCACGATGGTGTCATTCCAGTAGGGGAGCACGCGTTCCACGGTGTCCTTCAGGCATTCGGTCAGCGGCACCTCGCCGGGCTGCAAGCCGGCGTAGCGGCGGTCATTGCGTTCGCAGCGGGGGTCGGTGGGCTCCAGCGCGGGCGGTGGTGTGTCGTAGCTGCGCCGCCATTGCAACACCTGCGCGTCACCGTACTTTGCAGCGGTGTCAGCCTTGTTGAGTCCTTCCAGCGCTCCGTAATGGCGTTCGTTCAAGCGCCAGGACTTGACCACCGGCAGCCAGGTGCGATCCAGCTGATCGAGCGTGTGCCACAGGGTCCACACCGCGCGCTTCAACACCGAGGTGTAGGCGATGTCGAAATCAAGGCCCTCCTCCTTGAGCCGGCGGCCCGCCGCACGCGCTTGCTCGACACCCAGCGGTGTCAGATCGACATCGACCCAGCCGGTGAAGCGGTTGTCCAGATTCCAGGTGGATTGCCCATGGCGGATCAGCACGAGTTGGGTCATGGCGGGGCGACGGGTCGCATTCAAAAAAGAAAGGGAAAAAATCGATCTCGGGAAAACCCCCAAATTCTATAATCCGAGGCTTTGCGTTGGACCCCTCCTGACCGGACCGCTTCGTGACCTTCTTTCTCAACAATTGGTTTTTGTTCGCTGCCGCGTTGGTCTCGGGTGGCCTGTTGGCATGGCCGCTTCTGTCACGTCGTGCCGGAGCTGACAGCGTGACGCCGGCCGGAGCGGTGAATCTCATCAACCGTGAGCGGGGGGTGCTGATCGATGTCAGTGAGCCAGCCGAGTACCTCGCGGGTCACGCGGGTGGGGCCAAGAATGTGCCGTTCGGGACGCTCGAAACCTCGACCGATCTGCCAAAAAACAAGAGCATTCCACTGCTGCTGATGTGCCCGACCGGCGCTCGCGCCCATCGGGCAGCGGCCATCCTGCGCAAGCGCGGCTACGAGAAGGTCAGCCCGGTCGCCGGTGGCGTGGCGGCTTGGCGCGAGGCCAACCTCCCCATCGAGCGTTCCGCTTGATGAACATTGCGTCTGGCGGCGCCCGACTGTCATGAACCCGAATTCCTTCATCACCATGTACACCACCGAGGTGTGCCCGTATTGCCTGCGAGCCAAGGCGCTGCTGAAGGCCCGCGGTGTGACCGAGATCGACGAAATCCGAGTGGACCGTGATCCGACATCGCGCATCGCGATGATCGAGCGCACCGGACGTCGCACGGTGCCGCAGATCTTCATCGGGGGTGCCCACATTGGCGGCTGTGACGACCTGATCGCGCTCGATCAACGCGGCGGGCTGCTGCCGCTGCTGCAGCCGCAAGCTGCACCGGACTGACTCGAACGAGGCGTGCTCCCCCATAATCCGGCCCCCTAGCGGTCGCCGCTCCACCACCCACCAAGAGATTGCCATGGCAGACGAAGACAACTCCCCGATGTTCCAGATTCAGCGCATCTACCTGAAGGATTTGTCGCTGGAACAGCCCAATTCGCCGGCGATCTTTCTGGATCAACAGCAGCCACAGGTCGAAATCAACATCGGCGTCGGCGCTGAAACCGTCGGCAAGGACAACTACGAAGCCACCGTGCGCGTGACCGTGACCGCCAAGGTCGGCGACAAGACCTTGTTCCTGCTGGAGGCCAAGCAGGCCGGCATCTTCGAGATCCGCAACATCCCGCAAGACCAACTGCAGCCGATCCTCAGCATCGCCTGCCCAGGCATCGTGTACCCGTACCTGCGCGCGATCGTCTCTGACATCTGCACCCGCGCAGGCTTCCCGCCGGTGACGCTGGCAGAGATCAACTTCCAGGCGATGTACGAAAGCCAGCGGTCCGCAGCTGCAGAAGCGGCGGCCAATGGCGCCGGCGGCAGCGCGCTCGTCAACTGAGCTTCAGCGTTTCCCGGCAGCTGAGCGGCACGCAGTGAAACTGAGCGTGCTCGGAGCAGGTGCCTGGGGCACCGCGCTGGCGATCAGTGCCAGCGCACGTCATCCCACGCTGCTCTGGGCGCGTGACGCGGCGCAGGCCGAAGCCATGCGCCTGCAGCGGCGCAATGCGCGGTATCTCCCCACCGCCGATTTCCCGGCAGGCCTCCAGGTCACGCAGGATTTCGACGCGGCGGTCGCATATGCGAGTGGTGGCCTGCTGATCGTGGCCACGCCGATGTCCGGACTCGCTGCGGTCTTGAGCGCCTTGCCGCCCGGCGCTCAGGCGCCAGGCCTGTACTGGCTGTGCAAGGGCTTCCAGGAAGGCACCGGCCTGCTGGGGCACGAGTTGGCCCAGCAGCTCTGGCCGCAAGGACGCGTGGGTGTGCTGTCGGGCCCGAGCTTCGCGCAGGAGGTCGCCGCAGGCCAACCGACCGCACTGGTCGCAGCCAGTCACGATGTCCATTTGAGAGAGCAAGCGGTCGCGGCATTGCACAGCGACAACCTGCGCATCTACACGTCAGATGATCCGGTGGGTGTCGAGGTGGGCGGCGCGGTGAAGAACGTGATGGCCATCGCCACCGGGCTGGCGGACGGTCTGCAACTGGGCTTCAACGCCCGCGCCGCGTTGATCACCCGCGGGCTGGCCGAGATGGTGAGACTGGGCGTGGCGCTCGGCGCCCGTGCGGACACGTTCATGGGTCTGAGTGGGCTGGGGGATCTGGTGCTCACCGCAACCGGCGATCTGTCGCGCAATCGCACCGTGGGCCTGCGGCTGGCGCAAGGGCAGCCGCTGGCTCAAATCGTCGCGGACCTCGGGCATGTGGCCGAAGGCGTGCTGAGCGCATCCACGGTCTTGAAGCGCGCACAGATACTGGGTGTCGAGATGCCGATCACCGCTGCCGTGGTCGATGTGCTTGAGGGGCAGTCGACCCCGCATCAAGGCGTTGAGCGATTGATGGGCCGCGGCCCGCGCCCTGAGCGCTGAGATTCGCGCTCAGGTGCCGCCGGCATAGCCGTTCTGGCGCCACGCCTCGAACACCGCGACCGCAACGGCATTGCTCAGGTTCAGACTGCGCTGCCCCGGCAGCAAGGGGAGTCGGACACGCCGGTCTTCGGCAAACGTATCCCGGAGCTCTGGTGGCAATCCGGCCGTTTCCGACCCGAACACCAACCAGTCTCCAGCTCGCCAGGCGGCGGCAGCGAGTGTTTGTCGGCCGCGCGTCGTGAAGGCAAAACAGCGGGCGGGGTCGGGCTGCATCGCCGTCAGGAACCGGTCCCAGGATGCATGGCGCCGCACTTGCGCATGCTCGTGGTAGTCGAGTCCGGCACGCTGCAGCAGCTTATCGTCCATCGAAAACCCCAACGGCTCGATCAGGTGCAGAGCGCAACCCGTGTTGGCGGCCAGCCGGATCACATTGCCGGTATTCGGCGGAATCTCCGGGTGCACCAGAACGATGTTGAACATCGTCAGTGCTCCGGGGGCGGCGTGCGGGCCACCACCCACACCTGCACCGACCGCGCGCCGGCGTCGAGCAGGACCTGACTCAGCTCACTCGCGGTGGCTTGTGTCGTCATCACATCGTCGACGAGGGCGACCCGGCGTCCGACGACTTCGGCGCGCCGGGTCGGTTCGACAGCGAATGCCCCGCGCACATTGGCCAGGCGACGATCGCGCGGTAGCGACAGCTGGTAGGGCGTCTCCCGAATGCGCAGCAGCACATTGGCATCGCTGTGGACCCCCAATCGCCGTGCACAGCGGCGGGCCAGCTCCCAGGATTGGTTGTAGCCGCGTTCGCGCCATCGGCGCGCGCTCAGCGGCACCGGCAGCAGGCAATCGGGCGCCTCGCCGATGTGTCGTTGGTACGCTGCGATCAGCAGGTCGCACAGCGCACCGCTCAGATCGAGCCCGCTGCGGTATTTGAAATCGCTGATCAGCTGGTCCCAGGGGTGGGTGTAGTCGACCGCAGCGATGGCCCTTTCAAAGTGCGGTGGCGTACTCAGGCAACCGCCGCAAAGCGCGACAGGGGCCACCAACCGGACGGCGCAGCGCTCGCATCGCTGGACTGGCGCTGCGAACCGGACCGTGCAGCTGTGGCAGATGCGCCCATGACCCCAGCCGTGGCAGACCGCGCACTGGCTGGGCCCGCGATGCCGCGATGCCAGTCGCACCAGGCGTTGAAGTTCAGTCTGCACTTGCACGCCGTCAATATACTGGCCCGATGGGAGGCAGCAGCGAGGCAGTGCGATCGATCGATGAAGCGGCGGTCGCGGCCGTTCAGCGACGCTTGGCGCGGCTGACGCAGCCGCCGTGGCTGCATGTCGAGATCGCTGGGCGCATGGCCGAGCGGCTGTTGCTGTTCAAGACCGCGCCGTGCCGCATCATCGACTGGTCGTCGTTCCTCGGTGCGGGTGCGTCGAGGCTGATGACCACGTTCCCGGATGCCGCGGTGATGGCCATCGAGCCCAGTCCAAGCCTGGTCGAGCGCAGCCGCGCGCAGTTGCGCTCGCCTTGGTGGACGCCCCGGCGCTGGACTGCGCCAGCGGCAGAGGTCATCCTGGAGTCGATGCCAGGGCCCGGTGACGCCCAGCTGGTGTGGGCCAACATGGTGCTTCATGGCGTCGCCGACCCCCCCGCGCTGATGCAGCGTTGGCAGCACCTGCTGGCGCCCGGCGGGTTCGTGATGTTTTCGTGCCTGGGGCCCGACACGGTGCGCGAGCTGACGTCGATCTACGCACAACTGCAGTGGCCCGCGCCGACGATTGCGTTCGTGGACATGCACGACCTGGGCGACATGCTGGTGCACGCCGGTTTGGCGGATCCCGTGATGGACCAGGAGCGGCTGACGGTGCACTGGGACAACGCCGAGGCGCTGTGCAGGGATCTGCGCTTGCTGGGTGGCAACGTGTCTCCGGATCGATATCCCGGCTTGCGCACGCCGCGTTGGCTGCATCAGATGCACAACGCACTCGAAGCCTTGCGTGACCGCACAGGCCGCTATGCCCTGACATTCGAGATCGTCTACGGTCATGCCTTCAAGCGCGAGGCGGTGGCGAGCGCGCCCAAAGAGACCCAGGTTTCTCTCGAAGAAATGCGACGACTTTTGCCATCAGCCAAGAAGACCGTCGGTTGAGTACGGGCCTGAGGGTCGTATAAACTCTGCCCCACCTGATGGTCGAGGAACGCGTGCATGCACGCAGCGGCAGGCCGGACCTGTCCTCGACGGGCTTTTCTTGTCTTGCCCCAGTCACTGAGTTGTAACTTCGAGATGTCCACCTTCTCTTACGGCCATTCCGCGGGCGCGCACGCGCTGCCGGCGGCGTGGCGTTTTGGAAGAGAAAGCGACCCATCGGTGAGTGAGTGGTCGGTGGAGTGGCTGTTGAAGCGCAACTGCTCGATGGCTCCGCGGCAGCTGTTCGCGATGTTCGGCGCCTTGTGTGTTTTGTCGCTGACGATCGCTGCGTATTTCTGGTCGCAAGGTGCCACGGTGATCATGGCATTCGCCTGGGTGGAATTGATCGCGGTAGGCGGCGCGCTGCTGGTGTATTCGCGGCATGCGGCGGACCAAGAGAACATTGCCTTGCGCCAGGGCAAGCTGACGGTGGCACACACCTCGGGCAACACCGTCGAGACGGCAGAATTTGCGCCCGAATGGGTCAGCGTCGAGCCAGTGACGGGAGACGAGTCCTTGATCGAGGTCTTCGGCCAGGGGCGGCGAATAGAAGTCGGGCGCTTTGTACGCCCGGAATTGAGGAGGCAGCTGGCCAACGAACTGCGTCATGCGGTTCGGATGGCGCGGCTGCGCCCACAAAGTGCTTTGCCCCCCGCAGAGCTTTGACAACACGAGCAGTCATGATGAACACGATGAAAGCAATTTCCGCGAAGGCCTCGCACGCGCTCTTGGGCGCGAGCCTGTGGGTGGTCTCGACGCTGGCTTCGGCCACGAACGACTTGCCGGGCGGCCCGGCGGTCAATCAGATCGATCTGCACCCTGCTGTCACGAAGATTGCTGAAGACCAGCGCTACCTGCACTACCTGATGATGGTGATCTGCTTGGTCATCTTCTTTGCCGTGTTCGGCGTCATGTTCTATTCGATCTTCGTGCACCGCAAATCGAAGGGCGCCAAATCAGCCAATTTCCACGAGAGCACCGCGGTTGAAATCGCCTGGACTGTCGTGCCGTTCATCATCGTGATTGGCATGGCCTTGCCCGCGACGAAGGTGGTCGTTGCGATGAAAGACACCAGTTCGGCCGATCTGACGATCAAGGCCACGGGCATGCAGTGGAAATGGGGCTACGACTATCTCAATGGCGAGGGGGCGGGCATCGGCTTTGTATCGACGCTGGACGCCGCGCAGCGACAGATGTCCGACTCCGGCAATCCGTCCGGTGACAACTATCTGTTGAAAGTTGACTACCCGTTGGTGGTTCCGGTCGACAAGAAGGTCCGCATCATCACGACCGCCAACGACGTGATTCACGCCTTCGCGGTGCCATCTTTCGGCATCAAGCAGGATGCCATCCCCGGCTTCGTGCGAGACACCTGGTTCCGCGCTGAAAAGATCGGCGATTACTACGGGCAGTGTCAGGAGCTCTGCGGCAAGGAGCACGCCTACATGCCGATCCACGTGAAGGTGGTGTCGGCTGCCGATTACACGAAATGGGTTGAAGGCCAGCAGGCTGAGATGTCGGCGAAGGCGGACGATCCGAACAAGGTCTGGGAGTCGGCCGATCTGATTGCACGCGGCGAGAAGGTCTACAACAGCAACTGTGCCGTCTGCCACGAGGCCAGCGGCCAGGCTGTTGGCGCGATCAAGGCGCTTGACGGCGCAGCGGTGGTGCTGGATGAAGACAAGACCAAGCAGATCGCGGTGCTGCTGAACGGGCAGAACAATGGCGCGATGCCGTCTTGGAAGCAACTCTCCGACACCGAGATTGCCGCTGTGATCACCTATACCAAGAACAACTGGTCGAACAAGACCGGTCAAGCCGTGCAGCCAGCCGAAGTGGTTGCCGCTCGCAAGTAATCGTTTCCAGACACACGATCAGTCGTTTCAGAAGGACCTCCCATGAGTGCAGTACTTGACCACCACGGTGACCACGGTCACTCGCATGACCACGATCACGGTGCTCCCCACGGTTGGCGACGCTGGCTGTACGCGACGAACCACAAGGACATCGGCACGATGTACCTGCTGTTCTCGTTCGCGATGCTGATGATCGGCGGCGTGCTGGCGCTCGGCATCCGTGCCGAGCTGTTCCAGCCCGGCCTGCAATTCGTCAACCCGCAGCTGTTCAACCAGCTGACGACGATGCATGGCCTGATCATGGTGTTCGGCGCGATCATGCCGGCCTTCGTCGGCTTCGCGAACTGGATGATCCCGCTGCAGATCGGCGCCGCCGACATGGCCTTCGCGCGGATGAACAACTTCAGCTTCTGGCTGATGATCCCTGCGGCCCTGATCCTGGCCGGCAGCTTCTTCATGCCCGGCGGCGCCCCGGCTGCGGGCTGGACGCTGTATGCACCGCTCACGCTGCAGATGGGCCCGTCGATGGATGCCGCGATCTTCGCGATGCACATCCTGGGTGCCTCGTCGATCATGGGCTCGATCAACATCATCGTCACGGTGCTGAACATGCGCGCGCCCGGCATGACGTTGATGAAGATGCCGCTGTTCTGCTGGACCTGGCTGATCACGGCCTACCTGCTGATCGCGGTGATGCCGGTGCTGGCCGGTGCCATCACGATGACGCTGACCGATCGCCACTTCGGCACCAGCTTCTTCAACCCCGCGGGTGGCGGCGACCCGGTGATGTACCAGCACATCTTCTGGTTCTTCGGCCACCCCGAGGTTT
>LNFM01007330.1_pt1 | contig 43055 bp, 32 predicted proteins | sample 596031 | NCBI WGS metagenome assembly LNFM01 (sample SAMN04254537, study PRJNA301005) | activated carbon metagenome | isolation source: dual media filters at the Ann Arbor, Michigan drinking water treatment plant | place: USA: Ann Arbor
GGCGGCAATCGGAGTGTAACCGGCCTGGCGGGGAAGAAGCCGATCTCGGCCTGGTCGAGCGCCTTCCTGACGGCCGGGCGCACGCACGAGATGTGGATGTGGAGCTGGTTCTGCGTGCGGGCGTGTGCCGAGTTGATCGCCATCGCGGTGTCGGCTGGCGGAAAGCCGGGATAGGTCCGCGACTGCGCCCAGCCGTACTGCCAGAAATCCACGACCGGCGCCTGCGCGATCAGGCCATCCTCGATGCCGGTGACCCGTTTGGTCGGGATGATCAGGTACGATTGCGGCTTGCGAGGCGAATTGTCCTTGATGATGACGTACTGATCCTTCTTGTCGTAGGCTCGGCAGCCGACGTCGCCTGTCAGCGACCGCTCGCAACACTGCGCCAGCGCCCACAGCGTGTCGGGACGGGGCGGCAGGACGCAAGCGGCCGGGTCGGCGGCCTTCTGGGCCGCCGCCGGATGGTCGGCGCAAAGCAGCACCAAGCCTGCCAGCAAGGCGCAGGCAGCAGATATCGCCGGTTTCGGTCCGCCCATCGCCACCCCCGCACCAAGCCACTGCCGGGACTTTAAGTCCAAAGTCTCGAAGTTGTCACAAGTGAGCCGCACTTTCCCAGGTCACGACGACGGAGGAGTTCGCAATGAGCGTCGAGAAAGTCGAGCGGAGCCTGGCAGACAAGCTGCGCAACGAGCTGGCCGACAGCATCGATGAAGAGCTCGAGCTCGAGATCGATGACGACATGCTGGATCGCACGGCCAAGCTCGGAGGGGACGACCTCGGCACGGGACCGGCCGACGGCTCGGATCGCCACCAGTACTTCCGAGAGCTGCTGCGGCTGCAGGGCGAGCTGGTCAAGCTGCAGGACTGGGTCGTCCACCGGAAGCTCAAGGTGGTCGTGCTGTTCGAAGGCCGCGACGCCGCCGGCAAGGGCGGCGTGATCAAGCGGGTGACCCAGCGCCTCAACCCGCGCATCTGCCGCACCGTGGCCCTGTCGGCGCCGACCGACCGGGAGCGCAGCCAGTGGTACTTCCAGCGTTACGTGTCGCACCTGCCGGGCGGCGGCGAGATCGTGCTGTTCGACCGCAGCTGGTACAATCGCGCCGGCGTCGAGCGCGTCATGGGCTTCTGCAGCGAGGCCGACGTCGAGGAATTCTTCCGCACCGTCCCCGAGTTCGAGCGCATGCTGGTGCGCTCGGGCATCGTGCTCGTCAAGTACTGGTTCTCGATCACCGACGACGAGCAGAACGAGCGCTTCCTGATGCGCATCCACGACCCACTGAAGCAGTGGAAGCTCAGTCCCATGGATCTCGAGTCGCGGCGCCGCTGGGAGAACTACACCAAGGCCAAGGAGGAGATGCTGGCGCGCACCCACATTCCCGAGGCGCCGTGGTGGGTGGTCGAGGGCAACGACAAGAAGAAGGCCCGCCTCAACTGCATCCACCACCTGCTGCAGCAGGTTCCGTATGACGAGGTCGAGCACCAGCCCATCGTGCTGCCGCCGCGCGAGCACAAGCCCGACTACGCCCGCGCGCCCGTGCCGCAGACCATGTACGTGCCCTCGGTGTACTGATGGACTTCTTCCGGCGCTTCACCTTCCTGTTCTGCACGCCGACCTTCGAGCCCGAGGATCTGGAGGGCCATCGGCTCGACCAGATCACCGTCGCCATCAAGACCATGGGCTTCCAGGTGGTGCACGCGCGGCGCATCGAGGACGCCGAGATCGCGGTCCAGACCGACGCGGCGATCGGCTGCATGGTGGTCGACTGGGGCAAGAAGGGACTCGAGGGCAAGACCGCCGCCCTGATCAACCTGATGCGCCGGCGCGGCCTCGAGATGCCGATCGTCATCCTGGTGCGCCGCAAGCGCCTGGAGGACATCCCGGTCGAGGTGCTGGACTACATCGACGGCTACATCTTCCTCGCCGAGGAGACGCCGGAGTTCATCGCCCGGAACCTGGTGAGCCGGCTGAAGCAGTACGCCGAGACGCTGAAGACGCCGTTCTTCGGCGCCCTGGTCGACTATGCCGAGGAGGGCAACCAGCTGTGGACCTGCCCCGGCCACAATGGCGGCATCTTCTACAACCGCAGCCCGATCGGCCGCATCTTCGTCGAGCATCTCGGCGAGGCGATCTTCCGCGACGATCTCGACAACTCGGTGCTCGAGCTCGGCGACCTGCTGGTCCACGAAGGCCCGGCATTGCGCGCCCAGCAGGAGGCCGCGGCGATCTTCGGCGCGGAGAAGACCTACTTCGTGCTGAACGGCACCTCGTCGTCCAACAAGATCGTGCTGTCTGCCCTGGTCGCCGAGGGTGACCTGGTGCTGTTCGACCGCAACAACCACAAGGCGGCGCATCACGGCGCGCTGTTCCTGGGCCAGGGCATCCCGATCTATCTCGAGACCGACCGCAACGCCCACGGCCTGATCGGCCCGATCTTCAACGAGGCGTTCGACGAGGCGCGGCTGCGCGAGAAGATCCGCTGCCATCCGCTTGTCGCCGACCAGGATGCCTGGCGGCGCGAGCGGCCGTTCCGCGTCGCCGTGGTCGAGCAATGCACCTACGACGGCACCATCCTCGACGCCCGCCTGGTCGTCGAGCGGATCGGCCATCTCTGCGACTACATCCTGTTCGACGAGGCGTGGGCGGGCTTCATGAAGTTCCACCCGATCTATGCCGGCCGCTTCGCCATGGGCCTGGGCGATCTCGGCCCGGACCAGCCGGGCATCATCGCCACCCAGTCGACCCACAAGCAGCTGGCGAGCTTCTCGCAGGCCTCGCAGATCCATTTCAAGGACCGCCACATCGAGGGCCAGCGCCGCCGGGTCGAGCACCGGCGCTTCAACGAGTTCTTCATGCTGCACGCCTCGACCTCGCCGTTCTATCCGCTGTTCGCCTCGCTCGATGTCGGGGCGCAGATGATGAAGGGCCGCTCCGGCGAGGTGCTGTGGGACGACACGATCCGGCTCGGCATCGAGCTGCGCAAGAAGGTACGCGCGATCGGCCGCGAGTTCCGCGAGCGCGAAAGCGACCCGGCGCGCCGCTGGTTCTTCGACGCCTTCGTGCCCGACCGCGTCAGCGTTCCCGGTCGCGACGGCGGCGCTGCGCAGGAGACGGCATGGGAGGACGTCCCGACCGACGAGCTGGCCGCCAAGGCACGCTACTGGGAGCTGGCACCGGGTGCCGCCTGGCACGGCTTCGTGCACGTCGCGCCCGGTTACGCCATCACCGACCCCAACAAGCTCATCCTGCTGACGCCGGGCTTCGAGCCCGGCGGAGCCTATGCCGATCACGGCATCCCGGCGCCCGTCGTGGCACAGTACCTGCGGGAGAACCAGGTCGTGCCCGAGAAGAACGACCTCAACTCGCTGCTGTTCCTGCTGACACCGGGCGTCGAATCGAGCAAGGCGGGCACGCTGCTCAGCACGCTCGTCGCCTTCAAGAAGCTGTACGACGACAATGCCCGCCTCGACGACGTGATCGGCGAGTTCGTGCGCCGTCGCCCGGCGCGCTACGCGGGCCGGCGGCTGCGCGATCTGTGCGACGAGATGCACGCCTTCTTCCGCGACAGCGGCGTGAGCGCCCTGCAGCGTGCGCAGTTCCGGCCGGAGCATCTGCCGACGCCGGCGATGCCGCCGCATCGCGCGGTGCGCGAGCTGGTGCGCAACAATGTCGACTACGTGCCCATCGATCAGGCGCAGGGGCGCATCGCCGCGACCCTGTTCGTGGTCTACCCGCCCGGCATCGCCAGCATCGTTCCCGGCGAGCGCCTCGACGAGCGCGCCAGGCCGATGCTCGACTATCTCGCGATGTTCGAGCGGAGCGCCAACCTGTTTCCAGGCTTCGACGTCGAGATCCAGGGCGTCTATCGCGAGACCGCACCGGACGGCGCGGTCCGCCTCCACACCTACGTGGTGCGGGAGTGAGGGATAGGGCTCATTGCAGGGAGCGCGCCCTTCTTCTCCTCCCCAGCTTCGCTGCTATGGAGTGGACACAACTCGAATCCCTCCCCCGTAATCGGGGGAGGTGCCCCGTCATACGGGGCGGAGGGGTCATGAGCCCCAAAAGGCAGCGGGGCCATGGCTCATGACCCCTCCGTCCGCGATTACGCGGACACCTCCCCAGCCAAGCTGGGGAGGACAATGAAGTGAGCGCTGCCCCAGTCCCACGGTTATCCGGTGGCGATCAGCCGCCCCGCACGTCGGGCGGCTCGGCCGCGCCCGGCCCCAGGGCGCGCTGCATCAGCAGGCTGTCGGTCCAGCGGCCGAACTTGTAGCCGACGCCCTCGAGCAGGCCGACCCGCCGGAAGCCGAATGCCTCGTGCAGGTTCTGCGACGGCACGTTCTCGGCATCGACGTAGGCGAACATCTGGCGGAAGCCGGCCCCCGTGCAGGCCTCGATCAGCGCCGGCAGCAGCATGCGTCCGATGCCGGAATGCAGCTGGTCCTGGCGCACGTAGATCGAATGCTTCACGGCATAGCGATAGGCCGGCCGCTTGCGGAACGGAACGGCATAGGCGTAGCCCACCACCTCGCCGCTCCGCTCCGCCACAAGGTGCGGCAGGCGGCGGCGCAGCATGTTCTTGCGCCGGCGCTTGATGTCGTCGTCCTGCAGCGGCTCGGGCGCCGTCGGCTCGAGCCCGAGATCTCCGACCCCGCGCCCGACGTGATGGGTGTAGATGGCCAGCATGGCCGGCACGTCGTTCTCGGTCGACGGCCGCACCACGATCTCGCGTGCCCGATCCGGCACCTGCCCGCTCGCCAGGGTACTCACGCCGCTTCTCCTTCCACCGACCTCGATCAAGCATGGGTGCATGACGGTTTCGTGTCATGCTCGTCGTGTCTTCATTGACGGATCTTGCGCACCCGCGAGGGGCACGCAAACTGTCATTCGTCGCTGACGCGCCGGATGAGCACTCCCTGGAGTGGCGCGCTCATAGACGCCAACTTACAAGGAGTCCTCACCCTGAGGAGCAGCCTGCAGGGCCGCGTCTCGATTCGGGCGAAGTGACCTTCGCCCTTTGGTCGGCAACACGACGAGTGCTGCGACACACGTGTTTCCGCAACTTCGTGTGCTGCCAATGCTTCGAGACGATCGCCACGCGACCTCCTCAGGATGAGGATTCTGTTGGGTCTTCGACCAAAACTCAGACCTCCTGACATTCTCATGTCAGGAGGTCTGAATTTAGCGCCCATGAACGGCGCGCTCCGGGCGGGGAGACTCGAGTGCCGTCGCCTCAATCCAGCACCTTGGGTCGCCGATACAGCGGGAAGCCGTTGAACGGCCTGGACCGGTCGTGGTCCGGCACCTCGTAGAAGCTCGACTTGGCGTTGTTGTGCAGCCCGCCATCGACACGCAGCGCGATGCCGGTGACGTAAGCGGCGGCCTCGCTCAGCAGGTAGACGATGGCGCCGGCGATTTCCGATTCCGTGCCGTGGCGTTTCAACGGGATGCGGCCCCGGACGTTGCGCAACACGTCGTGGGCCCGCTCGGGATAGCGGTCGAGGCCCGACGAGGCGATGAAGCCCGGCAGGACGGCGTTCACCCGCACCCCCGAATGGGCCCATTCGACCGAGGCCGTGTAAGTGAAGTTGGTCTGGCCGGCGCGCGCCGCCCCGTTGTGGCCCATGCCGGGCATGCCGAGTTCCCAGTCGGCGCCGACATTGACGATCGCGCCGCCATGGTCGCGCATCCAGCGACGATAGACCTCCTTCGACATCAGGAAGGTCGCCGTCATGTTGTTGGCGACGACGGCATTCCAGCCGTTGAGCGAGATGTCCTCGAGCCGGGCCGGGAACTGGCCGCCGGCATTGTTGACCAGCCCGTCGATGCGGCCCGCCCAGGCGAGCACGCCGTCGACGGCGTCCCGAACCTGCTCCTCGTGCCTCAGGTCGGCCGCGAAGGTGAAGGTGTCCGGAGCGTCGAGCTCGCGCTTGACCTGCTCGAGCTTCTCGGCCGTGCGGCCGATCAGCGCGAGGCGCGCGCCGAGCGACCTGAGCTCGTGCGCGGTGCAGCGGCCGAGGCCGGAGCCGCCGCCTGTGACGATGATGGTCTGACCGGCGAACAGGCCGGGCCGGAAGACGGAATGGTATTGCATGAGGGCCTTCACTGCCGGGGGCACGCCACTCCGATGGCGCTCTTCCTGTCGATCCCGCATCCCCTGAGCGCCATCGGAGTGGCACGTGCCGGATTGCGGCGTCCCGGCCGCTGGCGCCCGCACGGCGGCGCGGCTCAGGCGCTTCTGAATGAAGCTGATCAGCACGAATGCCAGTTGCAGCGGGATGCCGAACATCACGATGCCGATCGCGAACAGGACGAGCCGATCGTCGAGAGCCGGCAGCTTCTCGGCCTGGCGCAGGATCACGGTGACGCCTTCGGTGACACCGATCGCCGCACCGGCGCTCGACGACATCACCAGCACGAAGAAGGCCCGCATGACGTTGGGCAGGAACAGCAGCGCCGCCAGCGTCGTCCCGCCGCGCAAATGGCGCAGGGCGTCGACCGCGGCATCCGCCACGTAGGCGGCCGAGTAGGGTACCAGGGACAGCGCCACCGTCATGACGCCCGACAGCGCGAAGGGCATGCCGAACAGCTCGGCGTCGCGCGGAATGGCGTTCAGCAGGAAGAACATGACGACAAAGGTCGGCGCCGCGCGCATCAGGGCGATGACGGAGGCAGCCAGGCCGCCCAACGCGCCGCCGACGAGCCGGCCGAACGCGAGCAACGCACCGAGCGCCAGGCCAACGACGATGGAGATGACGGCAATCTCGAAATTGACCGCCATGCCGGCGAGAAAGCTCGGCAGGAAGTCCGCTGGCAGTTTCTCGATCAGCGCCATCATGCCGTCACCTTGCCGGCCTCGATCCGGGCCTGACGGTTCTCGAGGTAGATCCTGAGCTTGCCGCACAACCACACGACGATGATCACCACGACGGTGTAGAACACCAGCAGCAGGCTGTAGGTCGTGGCCCGCCCGCTGGCGAAGGAGGTGATGTCGGTCAGGCTGCTGAGCAGCTCGGGAGCGCCGATGAAGCTCGCGATCGGGGTGCCCTTGGCCGCATTGATCAGGAAGGCTACGATCTGGGTCGCCGACCGTCCGAGCGCGCGGGCGAACAGCCCGCCGCCGCGCAGCACGCCGGGAGCCGTTCCGCGCGCCATTTCCGTGCCCTGCTCGGCGCGCAGGCTCCACACCGCCTCGGCGAGGGCCTGGCCTGCATTGCAGCCGTTGGCCAGGCCAAGCGCCGCGATCGCGGCGCCGAGCGCAACGGTGCCGGAGTACGGGAACATCCCGTGGGCGATCGCCGCGGCGATCACCAGGGTGAGCACGATCGGCGAGGATTGCAGGACCACGGTAACCGTGCGGGCCGGCCAGCGCACCAGGATGGTGCGCGCCGCCATGGCGGCACCGAACAGCACGGCGAGAACGAACGTCGCGATCAGCGCACCGGCGATCAGGATGAGCGAGTTCAGCACGCCTTCCTGGAACATCGACCACGCCGGGGCCGTCTTCAGCATCGGCAACGTCAGGTCGATTCCTGCCTCCTTCGCGGCCCAGCTCTCGACCGCCGTCACCTCCGGCGCGAACGAGGTCGGCTTCAACGCCGCGTCGAGCGGCGGCAGGATGCAGGACGGATTCGTCGAGCCGGTGTCGACATTGCATTCCGGCTTGCGCCATACCCTCTGCTGGACCTGCAGGAAGGCCGACTCGACCCTGTGAAAGCGGGCGATGTCGATGAACAGGCCGTCGCGGTGGAAGACCTGGACGATCAGGTCGATCGCGCGAGCGAGCTGCTCGCTGCCCTGGCGCGCCACCGCCATGCCCCAGGGCACCTGGGCGAAGCCGAACTTGGGGAAAAAGGCCGCCGAGAAATCCGGTTCCTTGAAGTAGTTCGCGAAGAAGCTGTCGTCCTGCGCCGCCAGGCTGCAGGTGCCGTCCTTGAGACGATCCGGCAGGACGCCGGCCTCGTCGAACAGCATCAGGCGGGCACCCTGGGAGACGAGCTGGGCGTTCGAGCCGTTGCCGACGGTCACGCAGACCGTGCGGCCGGGCAGATCGGTCATGTTCGCCACGGGCAGATCGCGCCGGCCGACGACGACCGTTTCCGACTGGTAGTAGTGCGGACGGATGAATCGCACCTGGTTGTCGCGCTGGGTGTTGTGACCCATGGTGGCGATCACGAGATCGATGCGGTCCTCGGCCAGCAATGGAATGCGGGTCGCGGCGTTGACACGGACGAACTCTACCTGGACGCCGAGCATGCGGCCGATCGCCATCCCGACGTCGATCTCGTAGCCTTCGCGCTTGTCGCCGGTCCTGGTGCCGAACAGCGGATAGTAGTCGCGGACGCCGATCCTGATGCGCTTGGCGCACAGGATGCGGATCAGCCGATCGGCGTCCGCCTGCGCGCAGGTTCCGGGCATGCCCTCGCGCGCCGCGTCCAGCAGGCGCTCGAGCGCGGCGTCGGGAGAGCCTGCAACCTGGGCCTGCGCGCCGGACAGGACGAGGCCGATCGCGATCAGCGCACCCGCGACGGTGCCGACCAGCGCACGCACGAGGCAGCGGACCCGCGGCACGTCAGTCGACCGCGCCAGGCGCGCCGATCTCGACGATGTGCACATCGCCGAAGGCATAAGGGCCATAGCGATGGATCGAACGGCCGTCCTCCGCCTCCAGGATGCGGCCGGTCATGCAGTCGAGCTTTTCGCCGGGAATATAGACCAGGGTCGTCAATGCCACCCGCAAGGCGAGCCCGTGACGCGCAACCATGTCGCGCGACCGATCGAGGCTCACGAAGGCGTTGTGGGTGATGATGGCGCGCCCCCGTGGCTCGAGGTGTCGGCCCAGGCCGTCGAGAAAGGGGTCGAGCAGATACCGGCCATCGGGGCCGCCGGCGCTCCACGATGGCAAGCGACCCGGCACGTGATTGCTCGCCATCGGGAAGTGCGGAAGGTTGGCCACGATCAGGTCGAAGCGCCGACCGAGCACCGGCTCCCACAGGTCGCCATGGTGGAACTCCGCCACTCGGCCATGACCGAGCTGGTGCAGCAGCAACCTCCCCGAGGTCACGGCATCCTGCTCTATGTCGATGCCGCAGACCGATGCCGCACCCAGGGCGGCGACGGCAGCCAGCACGACTCCGCTTCCCGAGCCGATCTCCAGGACCGACGCGCCACGCACCGATTCCGCCTCGGCCTGGATGACCTGGATGAGCGCGGCGGTGTACTCGCTCGGTCGCAGGACGGACAGCGACTCGCGCGCACCCGGCAACAGCCTAGCGTTGGGCACGGCGACCCTCGTTCTCCATGGTGGATGACGGGGCCGTCATGCCGCGACCAGGCGCTTGAGGACGGTCGAGGCGATGGGGTCGTCGGGAAACTGCTCGAGGATGTCGCGATAGCGGCGTGCCGCCAGGACGTTGTCATCCTTGACCATCGCCTCGTAGGCCAGGCGCGTCATCTTGCACAGCTTCAGGGCTGCCTCGTCCGGCTCCAACCCGGGGTCGTCGGCGCCATAGACGCCGACCAGCTCGTAGATCGGCACCTTCGCGCGCCGGCCCTTGACGATGACGTCGTCGATCGGCCGCACGCAGAGGCGCTCGCCGGCCTCCTTGAAGACGTTGTGGCTGATGCAGATGCGGGTATGGAATTCCTTGTTGATGCCCTCGAGGCGTGCCGCCACGTTCACGCCATCTCCCATCACGGTGTAGCTCATGCGCTCGCGCGACCCGATGTTGCCGACCAGCACGGCATCGCTGTGAATGCCGATGCGAATCTTGAGCGGCTTCTTCTCCTCGGCGCGCCAGCGCTCGTTGAGGGTGTCCATGCCGCGCTGGATGCGCAGCGCCGCCACGCACGACCGCCAGGCATGATCCTCGAGCAAGGCCGGGGCGCCCCAGAACGCCATGACGCCGTCGCCGATGAACTTGTCGATCGTGCCATGCTCCTGGTTCACCGTCTTGGTGACCAGCTCGAGATAGGCCGACACGCGCAGCAGGAGCTCCTGCGAGGGCACCTCCTCCGACAGGGTCGAGAAGGATTCGAGATCGGAGAAGAAGATGGTGAGGAAGCGGCTGTGGCCACCGAGCTCGAGCTTCTGCTCCGACTGCAGCAGCTGGGTGACGAGGCCCATCGGCACGAAGGCGGCAAAGGACTTCACGGCCGCATCGAGCGTGTCGATTGCCTTGGAGAGGACCGCGATCTCGCGGATCGACGACCGCACGGAAGGCAGCTGCTCGCCGCCGACGTCCTGGATCTTGCCGACCTTGAACGCCATGCGTTCCAGCGGCGACGAGACGACGCTGGTGAGCAGGTAGATGATGACGATCTGCACGGCGGTCGCGATCAGGCCGAAGATCGCCAGCCGGATGTTGTTGTGCTGGAAGGCGGCGGTGAAGTCGGACACGGGGGTGATGACGAAGAGCTGCCAGCGCTTGCCGAATTCCTGCGGCAGGGACGAGATGCTGGCGATGTAGTCGTGGCCATCGTGCGAGAAGAAGTACATGTCCTCGCTTTTTCGTGGACGCAGGCTGTAGGCCATCGCCGGCAAATCGTCGTCGAGCGACGTGATGTGGTGCAGCTCGAGGCGGCCTTCGTTGTTGGCGTAGGTCTTCGACAGGTCGGACGCGGCGATCACGCGACCCTGGTGATCGAGGATGTAGCTCGTGGTGCCCGGGCTGATCTTGCGTTCACCCAGGTAGGTGCCGAGGCCGTCCAGGGTGATGTCGGCGGCAGCGACGCCCGCGAGCTTGCCGTCGACATAGAACGGTGCGGCGACGGTGAAGCCGATCAGGCCCAGGGCGGCGAAGATGTCGGGATCCGAGATCATCGTGGTCTTGGCTTCCGCGGCGCTGCGATACCACAGCCGCCCGCGCGGATCGTAGGTCGTGACACCCTCGGAGCTGCCGAGCTCCTTCAGGTTCGTGTCGAGAAACGTGTAGTGGTCGAGCAACGGTCGACCGGGGACGGGCAGCACCCAGCGATAGGCGAACTGCGACCCCTCCGGCGGCAGCTTGCCCTGGATGCTGACTCCCGGATCGATCCGCCGCGTCTGGCGAAACGATCCATCCTGCAGGCCGACATAGACGCTGACGATCTTGGTGCTGTGCAGGACCATGCTGTAAAAGTAGGGGAAGCAGCGGTCGCCTTCGTAGAAGGTCGGATCCTGGCTGCCAACCGCCGCCGCCGAGCGGACCAGCGATCGCAAGGGGTTGAAATCGGCCTGGATGTTGGCCAGGGCATCGACCCGGAAGCGCTCGACCAGCTCCGCCGCGTTGCTGCGCGCGATCCTGTCGTTGGAAACGTAGTTGACGATGATGACGGTGAAGAAGACCGGAACGGTGAGAAAGGCGAACGACGCCAGGATGCTCGGCTTGAGCCTGAGATTGTTCCGGAAAATGCTTCTCATGTGCTGAAGCAATCGTACAGTAACATTAATTCTCCGTCCATTTGGCCCACCTTCAGAGAGGCGGCCGTCCGAGATGCCAGGCAGTGGCCTGCTGATAGGCGTGCCCGGCCGCCAGGATGCCGGCCTCGTCGAAGGAGTGGCCGACGATCTGGAAGCCGACCGGCACGCCCTCGCCGGTCATGCCGCCCGGCAGGGTGAGCGTCGGATGGCCGCTCATGTCGAAGGGCGCCGTGTAGCGCAGGCGCGCCGCAACCGTCTCGGGCGACCGGCCGGCCGCCTTCATGGCCGCGAGAGAGGGGGCGGCGACGCCCATCACAGGCATCAGCAGCATATCGATCGACGACAGGGTGCGTTCGATCTGCCCCGAGACACGGGCACGCAACAGTTGCGGCCTGGCCAGATCGAGCGCTGAAAGGCTGCGCCCGAGGTCGATCAGGCCGGCGAGCTCGGCACCGTACTCGGCACGCCGGGCCGGAAACGTCGCCTCGTGAGCCAGCGCCGCCTCGACGCCGCACAGCGACAGCCACTTCAGCGCCGCTTCGTCGAGCTCCGGGAGCGTCACCTCCACCGGAAGGGCGCCCGCGTCGAGGAAGACCGCTCGGGCGGCGTCGATGGCGCGCTGCGCATCGGCGTCCATGCCGATGAGATTGGTCGGCACGCCCAGGCGTTTTCCGTCGACCCCGCCGCCTATCGACGCCGCATAGTCGGGAACCGCGCGCTGCGCCGCTGTCGGGTCATCGGGATCGGGGCCGGCGATCACGCCGAGAACCAGCGCAGCATCGAGGGCGCTGCGGCACATCGGGCCGACATGATCGAGCGATTCCGCCAGCGGGAAGACGCCGGCGCGGCTCACTCGACCCCAGGTCGGCTTGAGACCGGTGAGGCCGTTCATTGTCGACGGGAAGCGGATCGAGCCGCCCGTATCCGATCCGAGGGATGCGAAGCACAATCCGGCCGCCGTCGCCACGCCGGAGCCGGACGACGAGACGCCGGTCCAGTAATCGGCGTTCCACGGATTGACCGGCGGCACGATCGTCGGATGGTGAGCGCCGTACGCGCCCTCGGTCATCTGCAGCTTGCCGAGGATGACCGCGCCCGCCGCCTTCAGTCGGGTGACCACGGTGGCGTCCCTGTCGGGAATGTTCCGGGCGTTGATCGACATTCCGGCGGCCGTGGCGATGCCCGCCGTGTTGCAAAGATCCTTCACCGCGATAGGCACCCCGTGCAGGGGACCACGCGAGACGCCGGCCGAGCTGTCGGCATCACGCTCGGAGGCATCTCTCAGGGCACGCTCAGCGGTGACGGTGGCATAGCTCCGGAGTCGCCCGTCGAGCCGCGCGATCCGGTCGAGGATCGTCCGGGTCGCCTCGACCGACGAAAGCTCGTGAGTCTTCAGGCGCCGCGCGATCCCGTCGAGCGACTCGTAGTGCAATTCGGCCGACATGCCTCACCCCAAAGCGGCAGTGTAGCACGGCATGCGCGCCGACAGCACGCCGGCACGCCAAGGGTAGGCTAGATCGGTTGCAAAGCCCGAAAGTCCGTTGCGCCCGGCCCATGGCCGAACGCAACGGAGAGAAGCCGCGTCAGTCCGCGGACTTCAGATTGACGGCGGCCGAACGGCCGCGCTCCGTGGCAATCTCGTAGCTGATCTTCTGGCCTTCGTTGAGGCCGTTCATTCCCGAGCGCTCGACCGCGCTGATATGGACGAAAACGTCCTTGCCCCCGTCAGACGGCTGGATGAACCCGAACCCCTTGGTGGCATTGAACCACTTGACCGTACCTGTAGCCATCACTCTCTCTCCTCGGCAGTTAACGGCCCACGAACCCTCGTGGGCCGCGCACTCACTTGCAACGGTCCACGACAACTCGAAGAATTTGGGAAGCAGCTCGTTGGGGTCGTCCGGGGCCGTTGTGGGCAGGACCGCCAAGGCATAGCCAAGTTCGTAAGTCGTAAGCCGGCATATGAGGATGTAACGCCGGGAAGTCAAGTTGGTTGCATTGGCCCCATCACATCGTCGCGCCGATCTTCCAGGGCTCGAACTCGTCGTCGCCGATGCCGAGCGCCTCGGACTTTGTCTTCTGTCCCGATGCAGTTTTCAGGATGAGCTCGAAGATGCGATGGCCATTCTCCTGAATTGTCTCCTCGCCATCGACGATGGTACCGCAATTGATATCCATGTCGTCAGTCATGCGCCGATAGAGCGAGCTATTCGTAGCAAGCTTCAGCGAGGGGGCAGGCTTGCAGCCGAACACGCTGCCGCGGCCTGTCGTGAAGCACAGGACATTGGCGCCGCCGGCGACCTGCCCCGTCGCGGACACCGGGTCGTAGCCAGGCGAATCCATGTAGACGAAGCCCTTGGCAGTAATCGGCTGGGCGTACTCGTAGACGTCGACAAGGTTCGTCGTGCCGCCTTTGGCCACGGCGCCCAGTGACTTCTCCAGGATGGTCGTGAGGCCCCCCGCCTTGTTGCCGGGCGACGGATTGTTGTTCATCTCGCCGCCGGTCCGCGCGCAGTGATCCTCCCACCAGCGGATGCGCTGGACGATCTTCTCGCCGACCTCGCGTGACACGGCGCGCCGGGTCAGCAAGTGCTCGGCGCCGTAGATCTCGGGCGTCTCCGACAGCACGGCGGTGCCGCCGTGACGTACGAGCATGTCGACCGCGGCACCCAGCGCCGGATTTGCCGAGATGCCGGAGTAGCCGTCCGACCCGCCGCATTGCAGCGCCAGGATGAGCTCGCTGGCCGGGATCGGCTGGCGCTCGACGGCATTGGCCTCGGGAAGCAGCTCCTCCAGGAAGCCGACCGCGCGCGCCACCGTCCTGGCCACGCCACCTTCATCCTGGATCGCCATCGGGATGAGCCTGGGGCCTTCCTTCAGCCCTTCGGCGTTCATCAGGCCGGAGATCTGGTTGGTCTCGCACCCCAGCCCCAGCACCACGACGGCGGCCATGTTGGGATGGCGCGTGTAGCCCGCCAGTGTGCGCCGCAACACGTCCATCTCCAGGCCCGACGCCGCCATGCCGCAACCGCCGCCATGCGTGAGAGGCACCACGCCGTCGATATTGGGGTACTTGGCGAGCAATGGCTGCAGGCGGGAGGCGATCATGCGGCTGGTCGCCGCCGAGCAGTTCACCGTCGTGACGATCCCGACGTAGTTGCGCGTGGCGGCGCGGCCGTCGGCCCGGCGGTAGCCCTGGAAGGTCGCCTGCTGCGGAACGTACTCGGTCGGATGGGCGTCGACGCAGAAGGCATAGTCGCGCTCGAAATCACCCATGACGCAGTTGTGGGTGTGGATGTGTGCGCCAGGCGCCATGTCCTCGACGGCGAAGCCGATGATCTGGTTGTACTTGCGCAGCGGCTCGCCCTGCCGGATCGCCCGGGTGAGAATCTTGTGCCCGGGCGGCACGCGGCTCGCGGCCGCGACGTCACCCTCGACCTTCGTCCCGGGGAGGATGTCCATGCGCGCGACGATGACGTTGTCGGCAGGATGCAGCCGGATGGTGAGCGGAGCGGTCATGGGGTCCTCGCAGGAACACGTTGCCCCATGATAGGCAGGTGCGCCCGAAAGCGCACCTGCCGCACGGATCATCCAAGCGGGCGGCAGACCGCAGGCGACCTAGCCTAGCGCTCGTACCGGTCCGGTATGCCGTCGCGATCACGGTCCCAGTTGCGCCGCTGGCTCTCGTACCGGTCGGGAACACCGTTGTGGTTGCGATCCCAGCCGCGGTTCTCGTAACGGTCGGGAACGCCATTGGCGTTGCGGTCCCAGCGGCTGGGAACGAAGCGCCACTGATGGCGACCATTGACGACGACGCGTTCCCAGGACTCCGGAACGTAGCGATAACCCTGTCGCGCCGTGTACCACTGGCCCGGGAACCAGACGTACTGATCACGCACAAGTCGCCAATGGCCCGGCGCCCAGACATAACCGGAACGCAGGGCCGGGACCGCCTCGTAGCGCGGTGGAGGCGGCGGCGAGCCGAAGGTGACGGTGACCTGGGCATTCGCTGGCGACACGACCGCCGAGCCGACGGTCGCCGCTCCGGCGAGGCTCGCGGCGGCAATGCTGGCAAGAACGAAGCGCCTCATCATGTGGACCTCCATCAGGCGACCGGCGGCGGCGGTGCCGGCACTCTGGTCGCGTTCGAAGGGTCTACGCGCCAGGGGGCGCCCGCGTGGCCCGCCTCGACTGAGGATTTTGCGCGCCCATTTCGCCATGTTCCGGCCATGGGGCCTGCCTTCCTCTCCCTGCGCGAAGCGCGGGGAGGTGCCCCCATAGGCGTTAAACTAAGCAGAATCCTCATCCTGAGGAGGCCGCGCAGCGGCCGTCTCGAAGGATAGGCCACACAGTAGCTCGATGAAAAAGCCCTGTGGGCCGCTCCTCAGGGTGAGGATTCTTCTTAGTTTAACGCCTATGGGAGGTGCCCCCGTAACCGGGGGCGGAGGGGTCATGGGCCCCAGTCCCGCTGCTCCTGACCCCGTCGCCGCAAGGCGGCGACACCTCCCCAGCGAAGCTGGGGAGGAGAGGGAGAGAGCGCACATATGCGAATGTCCCGCCTGAAGGGGGCACCTCCCCAACGCAAGCGTCGGAGAGGAGAAGAGCGTCCCTACGACGCCGCCACGGCCGGCCGCAAGGCCGCCGGCTCGTCGAGCTCCTCCAGCAGGAAGCGGTCGACCAGGCGGTTGGCGCGGGTGCGGTCGGCGAGGACGTGGGCCATGCCGAGGTTGCGGCCGCTCGAGCCGAGATAGAAGCGCTCGTACTGCTCGTTGCGGCTGCCGAGCGCCGTGCCGGCGAAATCCCAGGCCAGGCGGAACAGGCGGCTGCGCCGCTCGGCATCGATGTCGACGCCGACGAGATAGCGATCGATCAGCGGCCGCAGCGTCTCGTCGGCGAGCGCGGCGCGCGAGGGCGTCGTCAGGAGATTGTGCGAGCCGACCAGGCGGATGATCTCGTTGACGCGCGGGAACCAGGTCGGCAGCGCCGCGCGCAAGGCGATCAGCGGCCGCGCGTCGCAGCACCACAGGCCATTTCCGTAGGGACGCGCGGCCTGCTCGGCGGCATAGACCGAGGCGCGGGCGAACTCGGCGAACATCGCGATCTCGCCCAGCATCTGCTGGGCCTGCGGCTGCACGAGGTTGATCGCCTCCGCCATGCGCGCCGTCAGCCCGTAGGCAAACTCCAGCTTGGTCTGCGCCCGGATCATCGTCTGCTGCATGATGTTGGGCCACCAGCTCGTCTTCATCACCGAGTTGTAGACGGCGAGGTTGGCGTCGATGAACAGCCTCTCGCGCGGCACCTCGACATCGTCGAAGATCACGAAGGCGTCCTGCTCGTCGAACCGGCTCGACAGCGGATGCTCGAAGCGGTTGGTGCTCGCCGACACGCTGTCGCGACAGATGAACTTGAGCCCGGGCGTGTCCATCGGGATGCAGAAGCTCAGCGCATGCTCGGGCGCCGCATCGGGCATGGGCGCTCCGGGATAGACCGCGAGCTCGTCGGCGAACGGCGCCAGGGTCGCCAGCACGCGCGAGCCGCGCACGAGAATGCCGTGCGCCGTCTCCTCGACCTTGTGCAGTTGCACCGGGTCGAAGCCCACCGGATACTTGCCCTTGGCGAGATTGACCGTCGAATGGACGATCGTATGGGTGAGCGAGATGTCCTCGCGCCGGAGCTTCTTCTGGTAGCGCACCAGGTTCTCGGCGCCCTGCTCGTTGCCGTGGATGGCCCACTCGTCGTGCCGGCCGGCGAAGCCCGCGAAGGTCACGTTCATGTAGTCCGGCGTTCGCCCCATCAGCCCGACCGAGTACTCGGCCGTGCGCTCGAGGCCGCGATGGCGACGGTGAATGTCCTCGTGGCAAGCCGGGATCATGTGGCTGACGTTGATCGGCTCGCCGGTCTCCGGGTCGGGCATGAGGCAGTCGTCGGGATGCCGGTGCTGCAGGTCGAACACCTCGGCCACCGCATGGGCGGCGCCGGCCAAGGCCGGATGCTCGACCATCGAGTGGACCTTCTCCCCGCCGACCCACAGTTCGCGCCTGTCGCGCAATCCCCTGAGGAACTGCTGGCCCGTCCGTGCCGCCATCGTGACTCCTCCCGCGATCTTTCTTCGTGCTGTGGGGCGATTGACCCTAGGCAAGCCGCCGACATAACGAAACAATCAAACGCAGCATGAATCGCATAACATCCGGTTATGGCGGTGCCGCGCACGCCGCGCCGCGGCCGGCGGCCGAGCCCGACCTGGTCGCACGCCTGCACAAGGTCAATCTCGACCTGCTACCGGTCCTGCACGAGCTCCTGCGAACGCTCAGCGTCACCCGCACGGCGCGCGCGTTCAACATGACCCAACCCGCCGTCAGCCGCGCCCTGCGCCAGCTGCGCGCAGCCTTCGACGACGAGCTTCTGGTGTCGCCCGGACGCAACGCCCGGCTGACCGATCGAGCCCGGTCCCTCGCCGGGCCGCTGGCTCGCGCCCTCGCCGAGATCGACCACCTGATGATGCCGGCGGGGCCGTTCGATCCAGCGAGCGAAGCCGTCCATCTGGTGATCAACACCGCCGACTACGTGACCCAGCTGCTGGCGCCGATCCTGGCCGAGATCTGCGCCCGCGAGGCACCCCATGTCGTGCTGGAGTTCACCTGGGTCGGGACGCGCAACGTCGAGGATCTCGGGAGGGTCGACTTCATGATCGGACCGCGCGCCTTCGGCGAGCGGATGGGCAAGCGGGTCGGCCGCCTGCCGCTGTGGCGCGACGAGATGGTGTGCATCGCCGCTGCCGACAACGCCGCGATCGGCAGCAGGATCACGCCGGCCGAGTTTCAATCCTCGCGTCACGTCGCCTTCCGCCGCGATCTGCGCATGCCGGCCGACATCCACGCCCTGCTGCAGCCCACGGCGGCGCTCGAGACGGCGCCGGTCTGCACCGTGCCGAACTTCCTGGTGCTGGGCACCATCGTGGAGAAATCCGATTGCATCGCGCTGGTGCCGCGCAAGGTGGCGCAGGAGCTGACGCGCCCTTCGCGCGTGCGCATCGTCGAGATCTCCTATCCGCGCAAGCATCTCCATATCGACGCCTACTGGAGCCTGGCCGCACACGCCAAGCGCGGCCACGCCTGGTTCCGCACGCTGCTCGCCCGCGCCGCGACGCAGCTGGGGTAACCGAAGCACGCCCGTCAGCCCTCCTCCCCAGCTTCGCTGGGGAGGAGAATGAGTCCGTCACCGCTTCGGATCGGTGAGATCCTCGAACTCCTTGAGGTGCGACGGTGCCCAGCGGTGATCGCGCGCCCTGACGATCCATTTGTCGAGCCCCGGCCAGCGCCGCCGCGCCGACTTGACCCAGCGGCGGCCAACCTCGAACTCGGTCGCCAGCAGGTAGAGCGCGATCACGAAGAAGATCCAGCCCTGCAGGATCGGGATCAGCCCGCCGACCAGCGACATGATCAGGCAGCCGCCGATCAACAGGGCCATCAAGGGCTTGCGCATGCGGGACCTACAGGTGAATCGGCTTGTCCCACGCGGCCAGCGCGGCTTCCTTCATGGCCTCGTTTACCGTGGGATGGGCGTGGCAGACGCGGCCGATATCCTCGGCCGAGGCCGAGAACTCCATGGCGATCCCCGCCTCGGCGATCATCGTGCCGGCTTCGGCACCGATGATATGGACGCCCAGGACCTTGTCGGACGCCTTGTCGGCCAGCACCTTCACGAACCCCTCCGTCGTGCCGTTGGCACGGCTGCGCGGGTCAGCGGTGAACGGGTACTTGCCGACCTTGTAGGCAACGCCGGCCGTCTTGAGTTGTTCCTCGGTTCGGCCGACCCACGCCACCTCGGGCTGGGTGTAGATGATCGAGGGCACGAGATCCCAGTTCACGTGGCCCTTCTGGCCGGCGATGGTCTCGACGCAGGCGATGCCGTCCTCGCTCGCCTTGTGCGCCAGCATCGGCCCGTCGATCGCATCGCCGATCGCATGGATTCCCGGAACCGAGGTCCGGAAGTGCGCATCGACGGCGATGCGTCCGCGCTCGGTCATCTTCACGCCGACGGCGTCGAGGCCGAGGCCGGCGACGCAAGGCCGACGGCCGATCGCGACCAGGACGATGTCGGCCCGCACCGTCTCGGCCGGGCCGCCCTTGGCCGGCTCGACGGTGAGCGTCACCCCGGCATCGCTCGCCTCGGCCCTGGTGACCTTGGCGCCGAGCCTGAACTTCAGCCCCTGCTTGGCGAGCGCGCGCTGGAAATGCCTGGTGATCTCGTCGTCGACGCCGGGCGAGATGCGATCGAGGAACTCGATGACCGTGACGTCGGCGCCGAGCCGGCGCCACACCGAGCCGAGCTCGAGGCCGATGATCCCGGCGCCGACGACGACCAGGTGCTTCGGCACCTCGGCGAGCTCCAGCGCACCGGTCGACGACACGATCCTCTTCTCGTCGATCGTCACGCCCGGCAGCGGCGTCACTTCCGATCCGGTGGCGATCAGGATGTTCCCGGCTGCCAGCGCACTCTTCACCGCGCCGTCATCGCCGAGCACCGATACCTTGCCCGCCGCATCGATGCGGCCGGTACCCTGGAAGATGGCGATCTTGTTCTTGCGGAACAGGAAGGCGACGCCCTTTGTCGTAGCCTCCACCACCTCGTTCTTGCGCTTCATCAGCTGGGCGAAATCGAGCTTCGGCGGCGCGAGCACGATACCGTGCTGGGCGAGGTCGTGGCCCGCCTCCTCGAACAGGTGCGAGGATTGCAGCAACGCCTTCGAGGGTATGCAGCCGACATTGAGGCAGGTGCCGCCCAGCGTCGCCCGCTTCTCGACCATCGCCACCTTCATGCCGAGCTGCGCGGCGCGGATCGCCGCGACATAGCCGCCCGGACCGGCGCCGATGACCACGAGGTCGAAGGTCTCTTCTGCCATGATGTCACCCGTTGTCTCACGTTCTCCTCCCCAGCTTCGCTGGGGAGGTGTCGGCGCCTGCCCTGAGCGAAGCCGAAGGGTCATCGCCGACGGAGGGGTCGAGGGCCACGGTCCCGCTGCTCATGACCCCTCCGTCCGCGATGACGCGGACACCTCCCCAGCGAAGCTGGGGAGGAGAATGATTACACCCCCAGCAGGAGCCGCTCGGGATCCTCGATGCATTCCTTGACCCGCACTAGGAACAGCACGGCCTCGCGGCCGTCGATGATGCGGTGATCGTAGGACACGGCGAGATACATCATCGGACGGACCTTGACCTCGCCGCCGACCACCATCGGGCGCTGCTGGATCTTGTGCATGCCGAGGATCGCCGATTGCGGCGGGTTGAGGATCGGCGTCGACATCAGCGAGCCGTAGACGCCGCCGTTGGAGATGGTGAAGGTGCCGCCGGTCAGGTCGGCGATGCTGAGCTTGCCGTCGCGCGCCTTGCGCCCGAGATCGCCGATCGCCTTCTCGATGCCGCCGAACGACAGCGTGTCGGCGTCGCGCACCACCGGCACGACCAAGCCCTGCGGTGTGCCGACGGCGACCCCGATATCGTAGTAGTTCTTGTAGACGATGTCGTCGCCCTCGATCTCGGCATTGACCGCCGGCAGCTCCTTGAGGCCGGCGATGCACGCCTTGACGAAGAACGACATGAAGCCCAGCCGCGCGCCGTGCTTCTTCTCGAAATCGTCCTTCAGCCGATCACGCAGTGCCATGACGCTGGTCATGTCCACCTCGTTGAAGGTGGTGAGCATGGCGGCCGTGTTCTGCGCCTCCTTGAGGCGATTGGCGATGGTGCGGCGCAGCCGCGTCATGCGCACGCGCTCCTCGCGGTCGGCGCGCGCGCGCGGACCGGCCGGCTGGGCGGGGCGGGCGGCGGCCGGCGGCGCGGCGGCGGGAACCGAGGCAAGGGCCGCCAGCACATCGGCCTTGGTCGCCCGGCCGTCCTTGCCGGTCGGATGGATCGCCTCTGGCGATACACCGGTTTCGGCAACCAGCTTGCGCGTCGCCGGGCCGGACGCCGCGACGTCCACGACAGCGGGCGACGCTGCCGGTGCGGCCGCCGCAACCGGCGGCGGCGACGGTGAAAGCGGCGCCGCGGCAGGCGCAGGCTTCGACGCGGCTGCTGCAGCAGGCTTCGCCGCCGCTCCCGCGGCGCCGGCCTCGATATGACAGAGCACGCCGCCGACCTGGACCGTGGCACCTTCCTCGACGGCGAGGTCGACGATTCTGCCAGCGACCGAGGCATTGACCTCGACGGTGACCTTGTCGGTCTCGAGCTCGCACAAAGGCTGATCGATCGCCACCGCATCGCCCGCCTTGACCAACCACTTGGCGACGGTCGCCTCGGTGACCGACTCGCCCAGTGCCGGGACCTTGATCTCGACAGCCATGTTCTGAAACCCCTCTCCCTCAGCCGACCCGACACTCGCCTATAACGAAAAATCCGTCATCCCGACCGGAGCCGAGCGCAGCGAGACGGAGTGGAGGGACCTTTCTTGTTTGCAGAGGCTGCAAGAAAGGTCCCTCGACTGCGCCGCCAATGGCGCTGTAAACAGCGCCTAATCGGGCCGCTCCGGTCGGGATGACGGTATTTTGTCATATGCGAACGCCCTGCTCTGGCGACTCCCGATGTTGCGCGCCCTACCCGATCGTCAGCGCGCGATCGACCAGGTCGGCCTGTTCCTTGACATGCGTGCGGGCCGAGCCGGTGGCCGGCGACGCCGATTCGGGGCGCCCGATGTAGATCGGCCGTTTCGCCCTGACGTCGATGCCCGCCAGCGAGCGCTCGATGCGGCGATCGACGAAATGCCAGGCGCCGGCGTTATCCGGTTCTTCCTGGCACCACACGATCTCGGCATTGGGGTACGCCGAGAGCCTGACGCCGAGCCGGTTGAATGGGAAGGGGTAGAGCTGCTCGATGCGGTAGATCGCGATGTCGTCGATGCCGCGCTTGCGCCGCTCGGCGACGAGATCGAAGTAGACCTTGCCCGAGCACAGGATGACGCGGCGCACCTTGGCCGGCTCGGCGATCCGGTCGGTCTCGGTGAGGATGCGCCTGAACGAGGAGCCCGGCCCGAAATCCTCCAGCCGCGACACGCAGTCCTTGTGGCGCAGCAGGGACTTGGGCGTCATCACGACCAGCGGCTTGCGGAAGCTGCGCCGCACCTGGCGGCGCAGCGCGTGAAAATAGTTGGCCGGCGTGGTCGGCACGACGACCTGCCAGTTGTCCTCGGCCGAGAGCTGCAGGTAGCGCTCCAGCCGGGCCGAGCTGTGCTCCGGACCCTGCCCTTCGTAGCCGTGCGGCAGCAGCATCACCAGGCCGTCCATGCGCAGCCACTTGCTCTCACCCGAGCAGATGAACTGGTCGATGATGACCTGTGCGCCATTGGCGAAGTCGCCGAACTGGGCCTCCCACATGACGAGAGCATTCGGCTCGGCCGACGAATAGCCGTACTCGAAGCCCAGCACGCCGGCCTCGTTGAGCGGGCTGTCGATCACCTCGAAGTGCGCCTGGTGCGGCGCCACGTGGTTGAGCGGGATGTACTTGTCCTCGGTGGTCTGGTCGACCAGCACGGAATGGCGCTGCGAGAAGGTGCCGCGTCCCGAATCCTGGCCTGAGAGGCGCACCGGGGTGCCTTCGGCGAGCAGCGTCCCGAGCGCCAGCGCCTCGCCGGTCGCCCAGTCGATGTCCTGGCCGGTGTCGATGGTCTTGCGCTTCTCCTGGAGCTGGCGGGCGATCTTGCGGTTGAGATCGAAGCCCTTGGGCGCCTCGCAGAGCGCGTGGCCGACCGAGCGCACCAGGTCGAGCTCGACCGCCGTCGTGCCCTTGCGGTCCTCCTCGCCCGGCGCGACCGTGAGGCCGGCCCAGCGGCCCTCCAGCCAGTCGGCCTTGTTGGGCTTGTACTGGCTCGCCGCCTCCAGCGCCTTGTCGAGCTTGTCGCGCAGCGCCGCGTCGAGCCTGGCGACGTCGGCAGCGGTGACCACGCCCTCGGCCTCGAGGCGCGCGGCATAGACCTCCTTCACCGTCTTGTGGCCGGCGATCATCTTGTACATCAGCGGCTGGGTGAACATCGGCTCGTCCGATTCGTTGTGCCCATGCCGGCGGTAGCAGAACATGTCGATGACGATGTCGCGCTTGAAATGCTGGCGATACTCGGTGGCGATGCGCGCGACGTGGACCACCGCCTCGGGGTCGTCGCCGTTCACATGCAGGATCGGCGCCTGCACGATCTTGGCGACCTCCGTGCAATAGGGGCCCGAGCGCGAGTAGGTCGGCAGCGTGGTGAAGCCGATCTGGTTGTTGACGATGAAGTGGATGGTGCCGCCGATGCGGTAGCCGCCGAGATCGCTGAGGTCGAGGCTCTCGGCCACCAGGCCCTGGCCGGCGAACGCCGCGTCGCCGTGCATCAGGATGGCCATTACCTGGCTGCGGTCGGTGTCGTTGCGCTGGTCCTGCTTGGCGCGCGCCTTGCCGAGCACGACCGGGTTCACCGCCTCGAGGTGCGAGGGGTTGGGCGACAGCGAGACGTGCACCGTGTTGCCGTCGAACTCGCGATCGGCCGAGGCGCCGAGATGGTATTTGACGTCGCCCGAGCCGCGCATCTCCTCGGGCAGCGAGGAGCGGCCCTGGAACTCGGAGAACAGCGCCGTATAGCTCTTGTGCAGGACATGCACGAGGGTGTTGAGGCGGCCGCGATGCGGCATGCCGATGACGACGTCGCGGATGCCGAGCTGGCCGCCGCGCTTCAGGATCTGCTCGATGCCCGGGATCAGCGATTCGCCGCCGTCGAGGCCGAACCGCTTGGTGCCGACGAACTTGACGCCGAGGTAGCGCTCCAGCCCCTCCGCCTCGACGACGCGCTCGAGGATGGCGTGGCGCCCCTCGAGGGTGAACTCGGTGCGGTTCTCGACATGCTCGATGCGCTCCTGGATCCACAGCTTCTGGTCGGGATCGGAGATGTGCATGTACTCGACGCCGATCTTGCCGCAATAGGTGCGGCGCAGGCGGTCCCAAATCTGCGTCAGCGTTGCCGCCTCGCCGAGGCCCAGCAGGCCGAAGATCAGGATCGGACGATCCCAGTCCTTGTCGCCGAAACCGTAGGTCTTGGGATCGAGCTCACGATGCGGTTCGTGGCGAATCAGGCCGAGCGGATCGAGATCCGCCTCGAGATGGCCGCGGATGCGGTAGGACCGGATCAGCTGGAAGGCCCGCAGCGTATCGAGGGCGGCGTGGCGGATGTCGTCCTCGGTCTTGCCGGCGAGCGCTGCAGCCGACGCGACGCCATTGCCCTTCACATTGCGATTGGCCGGCGCCGGCAGGATGTCGGGATCGACGGCGCCGATGACGTGCGCCCCGTTGGGCGCCCACGAGGCGCCGCGGACCTCGGCCAGGACGTCGCTCTTCTGCTCGCCGAGCGCCTCGAAGAAGGTCCGCCACTCGGCATCGACGCTGCCCGCATCCTCGAGGTAGCGCGCATGGAGCTCCTCGATGAACGGCGCATTGGCGCCGAACAGGAACGATGTTTGTTCCGCTCTCATGGTCCAGCCCTCCTAGGCCCGGCCTTCACAACACAACGGCGGCGGGCATCCTGCGGCACGGCCGCCGGCCTCACAGGCGTCACTCGACAAAAGAACCTCACCCTGAGGAGCGAACCGCAGGGCCGCGTCTCGATTCGGGCGAAGTAACCTTCGCCCTTTGGTCGGCAACAGATAGGGTGCTGCAACACCGCTTTTCCGGCGATCTCATGTGCAGCCCATCCTTCGAGACGGCCGCTACGCGGCCTCCTCAGGATGAGGATTTTGTTGGGGCTTCGACCAAAGTTAACGTCCATGCCCGTCGGCCCTGCCTGTTGGCGCCCTGTCCGTCAGCCCTTCATCGCGGCGAGCATCTCCTCGCCGAGCGCGGCGGGAGAATCAGCCACCTTGATGCCGACCGAGCGCATGAAATCGACCTTGAACTCGGCGGTATCGTGGCCGCCCGAGATGACCGCGCCGGCATGGCCCATGCGCCGTCCCGGCGGCGCCGTGCGGCCGGCGATGAAGCCGACGACCGGCTTCCTGGTCTTCGATGCCTTGATGAACTCGGCGCCCTTGACCTCGGCGTCGCCGCCGATCTCGCCGATCATGACAATGCCCTGGGTCTCCGGATCGGCGATCAGCATCTCGAGGCACTCGACGAAGTTGGTGCCGTTCACCGGGTCGCCGCCGATGCCGATGCAGGTCGTCTGGCCGAGGCCGACCGCCGTGGTCTGGGCCACCGCCTCGTAGGTGAGCGTGCCCGAGCGCGAGATGATGCCGATCTTGCCGCGCTTGTGGATGTGGCCCGGCATGATGCCGATCTTGCATTCCTCGGGCGTGATGACACCGGGGCAGTTGGGACCAATCAGCCGCGACCTCGAGCCGCCGAGCGCGCGCTTCACCTTGACCATGTCGAGCACCGGGATGCCCTCGGTGATGCACACGATCAACGGCACCTCGGCGTCGAGCGCCTCGAGGATCGAGTCGGCGGCATAGGGCGCCGGCACGTAGATCACCGAGGCGTCGGCCCCGACCTTGGCCACGGCGTCGGCCACCGTGTCGAACACCGGCAGGTCGAGATGCGTGGTGCCGCCCTTGCCCGGCGTGACACCGCCCACCATGCGGGTGCCGTAGGCGATCGCCTGCTCGGAATGGAAGGTGCCCTGCGCGCCGGTGAAGCCCTGGCAGATGACCTTGGTGTTCTTGTCGACCAGGACGGCCATCAGCCTTCCTCCTTGACGGCCTTGACGATCTTCTCGGCGGCGTCGGCGAGATTCTCGGCCGACGTGATCTTCAGTCCCGACTCTTTCAGGATCTTCTTGCCCAGCTCGACATTGGTGCCTTCGAGCCGGACCACCAGGGGCACGTGCAGGTTGACCTCGCGCGCCGCGGCGACCACGCCCTCGGCGATGACGTCGCAGCGCATGATGCCGCCGAAGATGTTGACCAGGATGCCCTCGACGTTGGGATCCTTGAGGATGATCTTGAACGCCGCCGTGACCCGTTCCTTGGTGGCGCCGCCGCCGACATCGAGGAAGTTGGCCGGCGCCGCGCCATAGAGCTTGATGATGTCCATGGTCGCCATGGCGAGGCCGGCGCCGTTCACCATGCAGCCGATCTGGCCGTCGAGCTTGACGTAGTTCAGCGCGTATCTCTCGGCCTCGGTCTCGGCCGGATCTTCCTCGTCGATGTCGCGCAGCTCCTCGACGTCCTTGTGACGGAACAGGCCGTTGTCGTCGAAGGTCATCTTGGCATCGAGGGCAATCACCTCGCCCACCCCGGTGACCACCAGAGGGTTGACCTCGATCAGCGAGGCATCGAGCTCGGTGAAGGCCTTGTAGAGGCTGCCCAGCAAGGTGACGAAGCTGCCGACCTGCTTGGCCGTGAGGCCGAGGGCAAAGCCGATCTTGCGGCCCTGGAAGGCCTGGAAGCCGGTCACCGGATCGATCGGCTGCTCGACGATCTTCTCCGGGCGCTCGCGTGCCACCGTCTCGATATCCATGCCGCCTTCGGTCGAGGCGATGATCGCGATGCGGCCGATCGAACGATCGACCAGCATCGACAGGTAAAGCTCGCGCTTGATGTCGCAGCCGTCCTCGACATAGAGACGCTTCACCGTCCGGCCGGCCGGCCCGGTCTGCTTGGTCACCAGATCGTGGCCCAGCATGGCCGCCGCATGCTGGCCGACCTCCTCGATCGACCTGGCGACGCGCACGCCGCCCTTGCCGTTGGGATCGTCCTTGAACCGGCCCTTGCCGCGTCCGCCGGCGTGGATCTGGGCCTTCACGACCGAGATCGGGCCGCCGAGCTTGCGGGCCACGTCCATCGCCTCGTCCTTGGTGTAGGCGACGCCGCCCTTGAGCACGGGGACGGCATATTTGGCCAGCAAGGCCTTGGCCTGATATTCATGAATGTTCATGGAAGCCTGTTTGTCGGGGCCTGCTAGTTTGTCCGGGCCTGCCTGCAAAGCCTACGCCAACCCTCAGTTGCCAATTGCAACTGACCACGGTCAGCGGCACTCTATGAGTGCCACTGCGGCTTGGCAACGCGGGACTGATGAACGTTTCGAGTCGTTCGACCAAAGTCGAATGCGGCCGATCCCCGTCAGCGGCCGACGATCTTGTTGGTGGCGTCGATCAGCGACTTTACGGCGGCGACGGACTTGTCGAACATCGCCTTCTCCTCGGCATTGAACTCGACCTCGACGATGCGCTCGACGCCGTTCTTGCCGATGACGACCGGCACGCCGATGTAGAGGCCTTTGATGCCGTACTCGCCATTGAGCATGGCAGCACAGGGCAGCACGCGCTTCTTGTCCTTCAGATAGGACTCGGCCATGGCGATGGCCGACGCCGCCGGGGCATAGAAGGCCGAGCCGGTCTTGAGCAGGCCGACGATCTCGGCGCCGCCGTCGCGGGTGCGCTGGACGATCTTGTCGAGCCGCTCGCGGGTGGTCCAGCCCATGTCGACCAGGTCGTGCAGCGAGATGCCGCCGACCGTCGAGTAGCGCAGCAGCGGCACCATGGTGTCACCGTGGCCGCCCAGCACGAAGGCGGTGACGTCCTCGACCGAGACGTTGAACTCCTCGGCCAGGAACAGGCGGAAGCGGGCGCTGTCGAGCACGCCCGCCATGCCGACCACGCGGTTGGCCGGGAAGCCCGTGACCTCCTGCATGAGGCCGACCATGGCGTCGAGCGGATTGGTGATGACGATGACGAAGGCGTCGGGCGCGTGCGCCTTGATGCCCTTGCCGACCGCATCGATCACCTTGGCATTGATGCCGACCAGGTCGTCACGCGTCATGCCTGGCTTCCTCGGCACGCCGGCGGTGACGATGATGACGTCGGAGCCTTCGATATCCTTGTAGTCGGAGGTGCCGCTGTACTTCGTGTCGAAGCCCTCGACCGGGCTCAGCTGGGCGATGTCGAGCGCCTTGCCCTTGGCGATGCCTTCGGCGTCGGGAATGTCGAACAGGACGACGTCGCCCAGTTCCTTCTGTCCGGCCAGCAGCGCCAGGGTGCCGCCAATCTGTCCGGCGCCGATCAGCGCGATCTTCTTGCGAGCCATGCCAAAAACTCCCGTTCCGTGAAGGCGGGGCGTGGTTAGCGCGATTCGACCGGACCGGCAAGAACGGCCCCGGGTGGGCATTCCGTCGATATCCCCAGACGGGAATGTGGATTTGCCAAGGTCGAAGACACTCTTCGGCGAAGCAGAGGCCTACTTGGTCTCTCCTCGCGAGACGATGTCGGCCGTCATCGCTTCTGCCCCGCGACTGGTGTGGTACTCGCCTAGGTGATAAGCAGCATCGGCCTCATCGATCTTCGATCGCAGTCGCGCGATGTCGGATTCCTACTCTTCGATCAAATGAACGGCCGCGCGGACGACATCGTCAGCCGACGAGAAATTGCCCTTGGCGACCTGTCGCGCGATGATCGCGTCGGCGTCGTCACCCGGTACGTACGACTTGCTCATAGTGTCATTCTATCGCGGCACGCCCGTTCCTAAAACCGGAGTACGGGAGTCAGGAGGGGCCGGAAGCACAGCAGGCTCCCTTCATGCTCTTCCGGATCGCGAGCCCGGAAGAGCATGATGTGCGCGAGCTGCTAAACTGGATGGCGCCCCATATGAGCCAGTATCAATTCCGTCGCCTTGGCCGGCGCCTGGTCCATGACGAAGTGGCCGATGCCGGGCAGCACCTCCATGGCGAATGCGGCCTCGACGAACTCGGCGGTGCCGCGCGCGGCGTCGGGGCCGACCGTCGCATCGGCATCGCCCCAGATATAAAGAGTGGGAACCTTGATAGCGCCGATGTCGGCGGCCAGTCCCTTGTTGGCGCGATACCACGCCAGCGTCGCCTCGATCGCCGCGGGAGTGCCCAGCACGGAGAGATGCTGGTCGAGCGCGGCCTGGGGCACGCCCTGGCCGAACAGGCCGTCGCGCAGCCGCCGCGCATCGTCGGCGAGCAGCATCGGCCCGGTCTCCGGCTCGAGGAACGCGCGATGATGGCGCGAGCGGTGCTTCTGGTCGCCGTCCTCCTTCAGGAGCGCCCGGCGGAACGACTTCGGATGCGGCCGCGACAGGACGGTGAGCGAGGCCAGCCGCTCCGGCACCTTATCGGCGACGCCCCACGCGACCTGGCCGCCCCAATCGTGGCCGACCAGGTGAAAGCGCTTGCCCGCGCCGCCCACTGCGTCGGCGATGTCGATCGCATCGTCCACCAGTCGCTCGAAGGCGTAGTTGGCGAGGTTCGCCGGGTCGGGCCGCGCGTCGGCTGAGTAGCCGCGCTGGTCGGGCGCCACCGCGCGATAACCCGCCGCGGCGAGCGCTGGAAGCGCCGCCCGCCAGCTGTGCCGCGACTCGGGAAATCCGTGCAGCAGCAGCACGAGCGTCCCGCCGGCCGGGCCCGCGACATCCGTCGTGAAGACGAGGCCCGGCCGGGTGGTGATGCTCGTGGTCTCGATCATCGATCGATCAGACGCCGTTGGCCTTGAACCATTCCAGCGCCTTCTTCCAGCCCTCCTCGGCCCGCTCCTTGCGATAGCTCGGGCGGTAGTCGGCGTGGAAGGCATGCGGCGTGTCGGGATAGGTGATGATCTCCGACTTGGTGGCGGCCGGCGTGCCGGCGGCCTTCAGCGCCGCGCGCATCTTGTCGACGGTGTCGTTGGGGATGCCGGTGTCGGCGCCGCCATAGAGACCGAGCACCGGCCCGTGCAGCTGCTTGGCGATGTCGATCGGATGCTTGGGGGTCAGCGCCGTCGCATCGCCGACGACTCGACCGTACCACGCCACGCCGGCCTTCACCGCCGGGTTGTGGGCGTCGTAGAGCCAGGTGATGCGGCCACCCCAGCAGAAGCCGGTGATGCCGAGCTTGGCGGTGTCGGCCCTGCCCTCGCCCTTGACGAAGGCGACGCAGGCATCGAGGTCGCCCATCACCTGCTCGTCCGGCACCTTGGCGACGATCTCGGCGATCAGCTTGGGAATCTCGGTGTAGCCCTTGGGATCGCCCTGGCGGAAATAGAGCTCCGGCGCGATCGCGCAGTAGCCCGCCTTGGCGAAGCGCCGGCAGACGTCGGCGATGTGGGCGTGCACGCCGAAGATCTCCTGCACCACCAGGATGGTGCCGAAGCCCTGGCCGGTCGCCGGCATGGCGCGATAGGCCGCCATCTCCTTGCCGTCCTTGGTCTTGACCTTCACCTCGCCCGCGGTGAGGCCGTCGGCCGGGGTGACGATCATGGTCTGCGCCTGCACCGGCTGGACCGACAAGGCGAAGGTGCTGCCGAGCGCCGTTCCGGTCGCCACCATGGCCGTGCGCCGCGACAGGCCACGCTCCTGGCCGCGCGCATCGAGAGAAATCATGCGATCGCCATCCATAATGTCCTGCCTCCCTGGGGTTGCCTCGCGCCGCGGAGCCTAGGATGCACCGCCTCTGCGCCACAATCACAATTAGGCGATATGCGGCAGGGCGAGGTACTCGGGGCTCTGCATCTCCATGAGGCGCGACACCGTGCGCTGGAACTCGAAGGCGCCGTCGCCCTGCATGTAGAGCCGGGCCGGAGCGGTCGCCGCCGAGCAGACGAGCTTGACCTTCTTCTCGTAGAACGAGTCGATCATGGTGACGAAGCGCGCCGCCTTGTCCTGGCTGTCCGGTCCCATCTGCGGAATTTCCGCCACGATCACCGTGTGGAAGTTCTCGGCGATGCAGATGAAGTCGGCGGCGCCCATCGGCCTGGCGCACCAGTCGAGATAGTGCGCCATGGCGACGCCGGGGGCGGCGCGCGGGATGTCGACGTCGCGGCCCTGGGTGCGCAGCACGCGCGGCTCGCCGTCGGCGCCGTTGCTGAGCGCGCGAAACGCCTCGTCGAGCTTGGCCGCCGCCCAGGCGCCGAGCGGCGTCAGGTAGACGTCGAGGTTGCGCAGGCGGTCCATGCGGTAGTCGTGGCCGCCGCCCAGCTCGAGGATCTCCAGGCGCTGCTTCAGCAGATCGATGAAGGGCAGGAAGCGGTCGCGCTGCAGGCCGTCCTTGTAGAGATCGTCGGGCGCGCGATTCGAGGTGGCGACGATGGTGATGCCCTCGTCGAACAGGGTCTCGAACAGGCGCGCCAGGATCATCGCGTCGGCGATGTTGGTCACCTGGAACTCGTCGAAGCAGAGCAGGCGCGTCTCGCGGGCGATCTCGCGAGCGATCGGCACGATGGTGTCGGCCTCGGGCGGCGCGCCCTCGCCGGCCAGCTTCTCGCGCCGCTTGTGCAGGCGCTCCTGCACCTCGAGCATGAACTCGCCGAAATGCACGCGCCGCTTCAGCGCCACCGGCGCATCGGCGAAGAACAGGTCCATCAGCATCGACTTGCCGCGCCCGACCGGCCCCCAGATGTAGACGCCGTGCGGGCCGACCGGCGGCTTGGGCGCCGCCACCAGGCCGAGGCGGGCGAGCAGGCCGGGCCTGGGCGGAGGATGATTGGCCATCGCGACGAGCCGGTCGTAGATCGCCTGCAGCCGCAGCACGACCTGCTCCTGCACGGGATCGGCATGAACCTCGCCCGCGTTGCGGCGGGCGGCGAGGTTGGCGGCGGGTCCTTTGCCGATACTCGGGACGCCGGCAGTCGTGGGGACAGGTCCAGTCATTCTTGCCGGCGCATACCTAGAGCGATTTTCGTCCCGATGGAACCTCGAGCGGTTCCATCGAGACGAAAATGGGCGCCGAACGACCGTGACGAAGCAAGGGCTCCAATCGCGGCGACGGTTCTGCCTTCCCGGACCGAGCGAGGGACCTTCATTGCGGCATCAAAGGTCTCTCGCTGGCAAGAAACTCGGCAGCTTGCCGCGAGTTTCGGGAAGCAGCGGGTCGGCCTTGGGCCGGGGGAACCTATGTGACGGATTTTGGAGGTGCTTGTTTCGACGGGCGTATTCCGTTCTGCTGTTCCAGCCCGACGGAACGAGCGTCTGGTTCGCTGTCGCGTGCGTGCCTATAAGGTCCGGCGATGAAGCTCGCCTTTCTCGGCACCTCCGATTTCGCCGTCCCGGCACTCGGCGCGCTGGTCGATGCCGGTCACGAGATCGCCGCCGTCTATACCCGGGCGCCCAGGCCGGCCGGCCGCGGCCAGCGCGAGCGCCGCACGCCGGTGCATGAGCGCGCGCTCTCGCTGGGCCTCGAGGTGCGCACGCCCCGGAGCCTGCGCAGCGCAGAGGAGGCCGAAGCCTTCCAGGGGCTCGACCTCGATGCCGCCGTCGTCGTTTCCTACGGGCACATCCTGCCCAAGGGCTTTCTCGACGCGCCGGTGCTGGGATGCCTCAACATCCACGGCTCGCTGCTGCCGCGCTGGCGCGGTGCCGCGCCGATCCATCGCGCCATCCTGGCAGGCGACGCCGAGACCGGCGTCACCATCATGCGCATGGACGAAGGGCTCGACACCGGACCCATGCTGCTCGCCGAGCGCACGCCGATCTCGGCCGCCGACACCGCCGAGACGGTGCACGATAGATTGGCGGAGCTGGGCGCGCGCCTGATCGTGGCGGCGCTCGACGGGCTCCTGCGCCAGACCATCGAGGCGGTGCCGCAGCCGGCGGAGGGCGTCGTCTACGCCCACAAGCTCGGTCGCGACGAAGGCGCGCTCGACTGGCGACGGCCGGCCGCCGAGCTCGAGCGCAAGGTGCGCGGCTTCCACCCGTGGCCTGGCACCTGGTTCGAGGTCGCCGGCGAACGCATCAAGGTGCACGCGGCGGCGCTGGCGCTGGCCGCCGGTGCTTTCCCGTGGTGGCGTGCGGCATCGGCGGGCTCAAGCTCCTGACCCTGCAGCGCGCCGGCAGGACGGCCCAGCCCGCCGACAGCTTTTTGCGCGGCTTCGCCCTCGGGGCCGGCACGGTGCTGGCGCCACCGGCGGCGGCCGCCCTGCCCGCCTGACAGCGTGCCGCGCTACAAGCTCACGATCGAGTACGACGGCGCCCCGTTCGTCGGCTGGCAGCGCCAGGACAACGGCCCCTCCGTGCAGGCCGCCCTGGAGGAGGCGGCGTTCGCGTTCTGCGGCGAGCGCGTGACCATGCACGGCGCCGGCCGTACCGACACCGGCGTCCATGCCGCGGGCCAGGTGGCACATGTCGATCTCGGTCGCGCGCATGCGCCCGGCACGGTGCAGGCGGCGATCAACTTTCATCTCAAGCCCCATCCGGTCGTCGTCGTCGAGGCGGCCGTCGTGCCGGCCGATTTTCATGCCCGCTTCTCGGCGACAGCGCGCCGTTACCGCTACCTGATCCTCAATCGGCGCGCGCCGCCGGCGCTCGAGCGCGGCCGCGTCTGGCACGTGCCGGTGGCGCTCGACAGCGATGCGATGGATTTCAACAGCTTTCGCTCGACCGCCTGCCAGGCCGCCTCGTCGGTGAAGACGCTCGACCGGCTCGACGTGACGCGCGACGGCGATCGCATCGCGCTCGACGTCGCCGCGCGCTCCTTCCTGCACAACCAGGTGCGCATCCTGGCCGGCACGCTGCAGCTGGTCGGGCGCGGCCAGTGGACCCGCCACGAGGTCGAGCAGGCGCTGGCCGCGCGCGATCGCACGCGCGCCGGGCCGACGGCGCCGCCGCACGGGCTTTGCCTGATGGAGGTGCGCTACGGCGCAGGGACCGTGAACGGACCCTCAGCCGGCGACGACGGGGACGACGCCCAGAATGCGGGCGACGAGCAGTGACAGGAGAAGCGACGGCACCCAGTTGACGATCAGCAGGACGACCGAGATCGGCCAGCTGGTGCCGACCACCATGCGCGTCGTCACCAGGAACCAGTAGAAGAGCAGCGCCCTGAGACCGAGATCGATCAGGATGGCGATCGCGGTCGGCGCGATCGAGGCGACGGTCAGGCTGACCAGCGCGATCACCATCGCCGGCAGGTTGATCCAGTTGAGCGCACCGATGTAGCGCGGATAGCGATCGAGCCAGCCCTGTCGCCTCGCCGCCTCGTAGAACAGCACCGGGTAGAGCAGCCAGTCGACGACGTAGCGCACCGCCTCGACGAGCAGGATCTCGAGCTCGTCGGACACGGTGGTGACGTTGGCGTAGTAGATCAGGAGATAGAGCGCGTAGAACGGCGCCACCACGGCCATCACCCGGAACGAGCGCAGGCAGGCTTCCAGGGTGTTCTCGAAGTAGCGCGGCGCCGCCGGGTCGCGCTGCAGGAATCCCAGCGCGCCCTGCACGCCGCGCGCAATCTCTGCGGCGGTGAGCACGATCGGACCCTATGCCGCGAAGAAGCGATCGAGCACGGCCTCGTAGACGCGGGCGAGCGTCCGCAAATCGGCGACCGCGCTCTTCTCGTCGACCTTGTGCATGGTCTCGCCGACCAGGCCGAACTCGAGCACCGGGCAGTAGCTGCGGATGAAGCGCGCGTCCGACGTGCCGCCGGTGGTCGACAGCTCGGCCTCGATGCCGGCGACGTCGCGGATGGCGCCCGCCACCAGCTCGCTGAGCGGCCCCGGCGGCGTGTAGAACGATTCGCCCGACACCTCGGTCGACAGCTCGAGCGTGCCGTTCCCACCCAGCGCCGCGTTGCCCTTGTCGAGGCGCGCCTCGAGATGGGCGAGCAGGGTCTTCGAGGTCCACAGGTCGTTGAAGCGCACGTTGAAGCGCGCCCTGGCGACGCCGGGCGCGATGTTGGTCGCCTTGTTGCCGACGTCGACGGTGGTGAACTGCAGCGAGGTCGGCTGGAAGTGCGTGCTGCCCTGGTCGATCGGCTCGCGCACCAGCGCCTCGATCAGCGCCGACAGGCGATGGATGGCGTTGTCGAGCCGCTCGGGATAGGCGACGTGGCCCTGGATGCCGCGCACCACCATGTCGACGGTCATGCTGCCGCGCCGGCCGATCTTCATCATGTCGCCGAACCGCCGCGAGCTGGTCGGCTCGCCGACCACGCAGGCATCGATCGTCTCGCCGCGCCCGGCCAGCCGCTGCAGCATCTTGACCGTGCCGTTGACCGCCGGCCCCTCCTCGTCGCCGGTGATCAGGAGGCTGATCGAGCCGCCGAAGTCGCGGCCGCGGCGCGCCAGGAAACGCGCCAGCGCCTCGGTGAAGGCGGCGATCGCGCCCTTCATGTCGGCGGCGCCGCGCCCGAACAGGAAGCCGGCCGACAGCTCGGCCGAGAACGGCCCGATGGTCCACGACGACAGGTCGCCCACCGGCACGACGTCGGAGTGCCCGGCGAAGCAGAAGTGGCGGCCGGAGCGGCCGATGCGGGCATACAGGTTGGCGACGTCGTCGGTGCCGGCCTGGCTGAAATCCATGCGCTCGCAGGCGAGGCCCATGTCGCCCAGCACCTTCTCGAGCAACTGCAGGGCCCCGGCCTCGCGCGGCGTCACGCTCTCGCAGCGCACCAGCGCACGCGTCAGCTCGACGACGTCGGCGACGTCGGTTGTCATCGTATCGGGCATGCCGGCGACACTACATCCCCGCCCGTGCAAAGAGAACTCCTGTGTTCTCCTCCCCAGCGTCTTCGCTGGGGAGGTGTCGGCGTCTTCGCCGACGGAGGGGTCATGAGCCATGGGCTTCGCCGTCTCTCGTGCCTCATGACCCCTCCGTCCGCTGTGAGCGGACACCTCCCCAGCGAAGACGCTGGGGAGGAAAAACGGAAAGAGACGCTGGGGAGGAGGAACACAAAGAAAAGGGCGCCGGTCCTGGTGGAACGGCGCCCAGTCGATTGAGAGAGAGGAAGACTAGTCTTGTTGCTTAGCTGAACTCTGCCATCCCGGGTTGTGCCCGGGATGCGGGTGCCGGTCAGGGCGTCAGCTCATGCGGCGATCCTGTCGGCCTCCATCAGGTTCACCGACACGAGTTGCGAGACGCCCTGCTCGGCCATGGTCACGCCGTAGAGGCGGTCCATGCGCGCCATGGTGACACGGTGATGGGTGATCACCATGAAGCGCGTGTCGGTGCGGCCGGCGATCTCCTTCACCAGGCCGCAGAAGCGTTCGACGTTGACGTCGTCGAGCGGCGCGTCGACCTCGTCGAGCACGCAGATCGGCGCCGGGTTGGTCATGAACACGGCGAACAGCAGCGACAGCGCCGTCAGCGCCTGCTCGCCGCCCGACAGGAGCGACATCACCTGCAGCTTCTTGCCCGGCGGGCTGGCATGGATCTCAAGCCCGGCCTCCAGCGGATCCTCCGACTCGGTCAGCCGCAGCTCGGCCTTGCCGCCGCCGAACAGCTTGGTGAAGAGCTGCTGGAAGTGGCCGCTCACCTGCTCGAAGGCCACGAGGAAGCGCTCGCGGCCCTCGCGGTTGAGGCTCTGGATTCCCTGGCGCAGGCGGCCGATCGCGGCGATCAGGTCGTCGCGCTCGGCTGTCATGCCGGCGATCTGCTGCTCGAGCTCGGCCGCCTCCTCCTCGGCGCGCAGGTTGACCGCGCCCATGGTCTCGCGCTCGTGGACCAGCCGCTCGAGCCGGTGCTCGGCCTTGGCGACCTCGGGCAGCTCGTCGAGCGACTGCACCTCGGCCAGCGCCAGCACGCCGTCGGGCTCGCAGCGCAGGCGCTCGGCGATGCGCTCGATGATCGCCTCGCGATCGCGCGTCGCCTGCTCGACCAGGCCCTCGCGCCGCACCCGGCTCTCGCGCGCCGTGGCGAGCTCTGCCTCGGCCTGCTTCAGCGCCTTGTCGGCCTCGCCGAGCCGGGTCTCGCCCACGGCCAGACGGTCGGCCGCCTCCTGGCGGCGCTGCTCGGCGCCGGCGATCTGCCCGCCCAGCGCCACGCGCCTGGCCTCGATCTCGGCCGGCTTGCCGGCAAGCTCGGCGAGCGCCGCCGCGATCTGCTCGTGGCGCTGATCGAGCTCGTCGATCTGTCCCTCGGCGTCGGCCAGGCGCTTGGCCCAGCCGGCGCGGTCCTGCGCGATCTGGCCGAGCCGCTCCCGCCGCATCGCCGCCTCGCGCGCCAGCCGGTCGCACTGGCCCTCGGCCTCGACCAGCCCCGCGCGCAGCTCGGCGATGCGCGCCCGCAAGGCGCCCGCGGCGGCCCGATCGGCCTGCGTGTCGGCGATCGCCGACAGGCGCGCCTGCCGGAACGTGCGCCGCATCTCGCCGTCGGCGATGTCGGCCGCCAGCTCCTCGACCGTCCGTGAGAGGCCGCCGAGCCGCGTGCGCAGCTGGTCGGTGCGGCGCGCCACGTCGGCGTGGCGGTCGCGCGCCGAGAGGGCCGCCCGTTCGGCGCCCGCGACAGTGCCCTGCGCGCGGCGCTCGGCCGCCCGCGTCGCCTCGCCGGCTTCCGTCGTCTTGCGCCGCGCCGCGTCGGCCACGGCGCGCTCGTGCGCCCGCGCCTGGTCGACGCACGCCTTCTCGGCGTCGACGGCGGCGGCGAGCCAGCCGGTCTCCGCATCGAGCCGCGCCTGCGCCACCGCCTGCTCGGCCACCGTCGCATCGATCTGCTGGCGGATCTCGGCCAGGCGGTTGCGCTGGCTGAGCCGCACCGCCGCGGTCGACGGCGCGCCGGCGCGCATCGTGTAGCCGTCCCAGCGCCACACCGCGCCGTCACGCGTCACCAGCTGCTGGCCTGGCGCCAGCCCCGCCTGCAGGGCGCTGCCCGTCTCGTCGTCGGCGACGACGCCAATGAAGGCGATGCGGCGCTCGAGCTCGGGCAGGGCGGCGACGTGCCGGCCGAGCGGCGTGGCGCCATCCGGCAGCGCCGGCGCCTCGGCGAGCGCGCCGAGCGGCAGCCAATGGACCGGAGCGCCGCGGTCGGACGACGCCTCGAGCTCGTCGCCGAACGCCGCGCCCAGCGCCTTCTCGAAGCCCGGCTCCACCGTCAGCGCATCGAGCAGCGGCGGCCACAGCGACGAGGCCGCCGACTTCAGCGCCGCGGCGATGCCCGCCTCCTCGGCGCGCAGCTTGGTCAGCCGCGCGTTGATCTTCTGCACCGCCTCTCCGGCCGCCTGGTGGCTCGCCTCGGCAGCGCGGCGCTCGGCCAGCCGGGCGCGCTCCATGTCGAGGCGCTCGGCCTCGGCCTTGGCGACCGCCTGGCGTGCCGCATCCGATTCGTAGCGCTCGGCCTCGCGCGCCGCCTCGATCGCTTCCTGGCCCTCGCGCCGGGTCTGCTCGAGCGCCGCGCGCGCCGCCTCCAGCTCGGACTCGACCTCGGCCAGAGCCGGCAGGCCGGCGAGCTCGCCCTCGATCTGGCGCTGCTGGCCGGCGATCTCCTCGCGGCGCGCCAGCAGGCGGCGGAGCCGCTCCTGCAGCTCGGCGATCTCGCGGCTGACGCTGGCCCGCAACGCCTCGTCGTCGGCGATCTGGCGATTGAGCCGGTCGTGCTCGGCCTCGGCCGTCGCGGTCTCTGACCGCGCCGCATCGCGCGCCTCGGCCGCCGCTTCCGCCCGCTCGTCCTCACCCACGCGCTCTTCCTCGAGGCGGCCGCGCTGTGCGTCGAGATCGGCAATCGCGGTCTCGGCATCGCCCTTGCGGCCATGCTCGCGCATCAGGTCCTGCTCGGCCTGGCGCAACCGGGTCTCGGCCTCCTGCTGGGCCTGCGCCACCCGCTCGGCCTCGGCGGTGAGTGCATCGTGCGCCACCCGCAGCCGCTGCAGCGCCGCCGCGGCGGCCGCTTCGTCGTTGCGCAGCGGCGGCAGCGAAGTCGCCGCCTCGGCCTGCGCCGTCGTCGCCAGGCCGACCAGGCGGGTGAGGTCGGCGACCTCGGCCTCGGCCTCCTTCAGGCGCTCGCCGGCCTCGCTGAGCTCGCGCTCGGCTGCCGCCAGCCTGAGCGCCAGCACGGCCGCCTCGGCGCGCCTGATGTGGTCGGTCAGGTTGCGATAGCGGCTGGCCTGGCGGGCCTGGCGCTTCAGCCCCTTGTGCTGCTCCTCGAGGGCCACCAGCACGTCCTGCACGCGGGCCAGGTTCTGCTCGGCGGCGCGCAGGCGCAGCTCGGCCTCGTGGCGGCGGGCATAGAGGCCGGTGATGCCGGCGGCCTCGTCGATGACCATGCGCCGGTCGGCCGGCTTGGCGTTGATCAGCGCGCCGATGCGGCCCTGGCTGACCAGCGCCGTCGAGCGCGAGCCGGTCGCGGCGTCGGCGAACAGGGTCTGCACGTCGCGCGCCCGGATGTCGCGGCCGTTCACCGAATACGACGAGCCGTGGCCCCGCTCGATGCGGCGCACGATGTCGAGCTGGTCGGCGTCGTTCACCATGGCCGGCGCGGTGCGCGTGCGGTTGTCGAGCGTCAGCAGCACCTCGGCGATGTTGCGCGCCGGCCGGGCGCCGGTGCCGGCGAAGATGACGTCCTCCATCTCGCTGCCGCGCATCTGCTTGGCCGAGGTCTCGCCCATCACCCACTTCAGCGCCTCGACGAGGTTCGACTTGCCGCAGCCGTTGGGGCCGACGATGCCGGTCATGCCGGGCTCGATGGCGAGCTCCGTCGGGTCGACGAAGGACTTGAAGCCGGTTAGCCGGAGCTTGTCGAACTGCACCATCTACACCACGCCTGTCGGTTGGCTGTTGCCAGTCATCTGCTGAGCTTCAATTCCAGAGAGTGTCATTTCGCGAGCTTGGCGAGCGCCGCGTCGAGCTCCTCGACCGACCGCGCCCCGCGATAGAGCTGGCCGTCGATGAACAGCGTCGGCGTCGAGGTGACGCCCAGGACCTCGCCGCCCTTGTAGTCGGCCACCACCTGGTTGGCCTTGGCCTCGTTGGCGAGACAGGCCTTGATCTCGTTCTCGCCCATGCCGGCAATGCGCAGCGGCTTGGCGAGCTCGGCGATCGGGTCGGAGCCGGTCGCCCAGGTCGCTTGGTTGCGGAAGATCAGGTCGAGGATCGGGAAGTAGCGGTCGGCCGGCGCGCACTCGGCGATCTGCGCCGCCTTGGCGGCGACCTGGTCGAGCGGGAAGTCGCGATAGACCAGCTTCACCTTGCCGGTGTCGATCCACTTCTTCTTCAGCTCCGGCAGGATCTGGATGTGGAAATGGGCACAGTGCGGGCAGGTGAACGAGGCGTACTCGATCAGCGTGATCGGCGCCTTCGGGTCGCCCAGGACATGGTCGCCGGGCTGGACGGCGAGCAGCGCGGCTTTGTCGGGCGTCGCGGCCACGGGCACCGGCGCCGGTCCAGGGGCGGGCGAACGGGTGCCGAACCAGACGCCGAGCACGATCGCAGCCACCGCCACGACGCCGCCGGCGACGATCAAGATATTCCGCATTCCGTCTTCCTCTCCACTACATCTTGGAAACAGCCCCTGTGGGGTGTCAAACGCTTAGCGCCCCACCTGGCGTAAAATTGCGGCGATGGCGTCGGCGCCGCCGGGATTGCCGTAATGTTCCTCGTTTATGAACAAGGTCGGCGTGAAGCGGACGCCCAGGGTCTGGCCCGACTGCACGTCGGCCAGCACCTTGTCCAGCGCCTTGTCGTCGGCGAAGCAGGCGTCCGCCCATTCCCTGGTCACGCCGCCCTCGGCGGCCCCTTGATCCGACAGCACCTTGACCATCTCGACCAGGGGATCGCCGACCGACAGCCAGTCGACCTGGCGGCGGAACAGCAGCTCGACGGCGGCGAAGAAACGGTCCGGCGGCATGCATTCGGTGAGCTGGGCGGCGCGGGTTGCCACCACGTCGAGCGGGAAGTGGCGATGGATCACGCGCAGCTTGCCGGGATCGATCCAGTCCCGGCGCAGGGTCGGCATCGCCGCGATATAGAAGTGGGCGCAGTGCGGGCAGGTGAACGAGGCGTAGTCGATCAGCGTGTTGGGCGCGTCGCGATCGCCCAGGATGCGATCGTCGGGCAGCGCCAGCAGGAGCTTGTCGCGCTCGCGATCCTGCGCTCGGGCCGGCGCCAGCGCCTCCCGGCCTAGCAGGGCGGCACCGAGCCCGACTGCCAGCACATGCCGCCGGCCGATGCGGGCGCCGAGCCGCGCCAGCGCCGCGCGGAGCTCGGGATCCTCGACCGATTTCACGCGCTCGCTCATCTCCGAAACGAGTGCCGGCTCCGGCGCCGGCGCCTGCGCTTCCGCCAACCCACGCCGCCGCGGCACCATGCCCTGCACGACGCGGACGGCGTCGACCATGCGATGGCCGAAGTAGCCGTTGACGCGCTCGACGATCTGCCCGGTCCGATGCTGGACCTCGAGAGCGGCGGCGCCCGACACGCTGAGCCGCAGCACCTTGCCGGCGCGGCCGCGGCCGGAAGTCAGGGCGTCGGGCCAGGAAACCGCGGCAAGATCGGGACCGACGATGGCCGACCAGTCGGCACGCAGGCGCGCGATCGAGGCGCCGCGGCCCTTGGCGATACCGGAGGTGAGCCGCTGCGCCAGACCGCCGATGGCCCGGAAGCCGTTTTCCCGCATGGACCCTTTCAAAGCCGTGTTCCTATGCTAGAGCGATTTGCCATTAGGCGGAACCTCGCGAGTCTTCGCTGGGAGCGCGCCACTCCGATGGCGCTCATGGGATGTGTAATCAACGAAGGAAGAGCGCCATCGGAGTGGCGCGCTCCCAGCGAATGACGCCCTCTTTCATCAAGGTTGGCGCCGATGAGGGCGCGCTCCCAGCGATGAGACCATGACCCACGCTTCACGAGTGCTTGCCTGGTACGATCGCCATCGTCGCACCCTGCCGTGGCGCGCGCCGGCCGGCGAACGGCCCGAGCCCTACGTCGTGTGGCTGTCGGAGATCATGCTGCAGCAGACCACGGTGGCCACGGTCGGCGACTACTTCCGCCGCTTCGTCGCCCGCTGGCCGACCGTCGAGGCGCTGGCCGCGGCGCCGATCGACGATGTGCTCTCGGCGTGGGCCGGCCTCGGCTACTACGCCCGCGCCCGCAACCTGCATGCCTGCGCCAGGGTCGTGACGGAGCAGCTCGGCGGGCGCTTTCCCGAGGACGAGGAAAGCCTCCGCGCCCTGCCCGGCATCGGTCGCTACACCGCGGCGGCGATCGCCGCCATTGCCTTCGACCGGCCGGCCTCGGCAGTGGACGGCAACGTCGAGCGGGTGGTCAGCCGCCTGTTCGCGATCGAGACGCCGCTGCCCGATGCCAAGCCCGAGATCGCCGGGCGCGCCGCCCGGCTGGTGCCGCGCAAGCGGGCCGGCGACTATGCGCAGGCGCTGATGGACCTCGGGGCAACCGTGTGCACGCCGCGCGCGCCGCGGTGCATGCTTTGCCCGATCGCCGACGGCTGCCGCGCCCGCAGCCGCGGCATCGCCGAGCAGCTCCCGGCGCGCCTCCCGAAACGGCAGAAGCCGACCCGGCGCGGACTCGCCTTTGTGCTCGCCCGCCCCGATGATGGCGCCATCCTGCTGCGCAAGCGCCCGGCCAGGGGCCTGCTGGGCGGCATGGACGAGGTGCCGTCGAGCCCTTGGCGCGAGGGCGCATTCGCGCCCGAGAGCGCGCTCGCCGAGGCGCCGGCGACGGCGCGCTGGAAGATCCTCGACGGCATCGTGCGCCACACTTTCACGCACTTTCATCTCGAGCTCACCGTGGCGCGCGCCGTCGCGAGGACCGGCACGCTGCCGGCACTGGCATCGGGCGCGGCATGGTGCACCATCGACCGCTTGACCGAGCGCGCGCTGCCCACGGTGATGCGCAAGGTGATCGCCCATGCCCTCGAGAAATGACACGAGGCCCCCTTTTCTTGCGTTCGGTGCGTTCGGTCCCTTGTTCTTCGTAAGCGATGTTGTCAGGCCGCGGCGCGGTCGAGAGCTTTCGGCTTGACGTAGGCGAAGGGCAGGAGGTCGTCGATGCGGCTCATGGGAT
>LNFM01002082.1_pt1 | contig 43048 bp, 36 predicted proteins | sample 596031 | NCBI WGS metagenome assembly LNFM01 (sample SAMN04254537, study PRJNA301005) | activated carbon metagenome | isolation source: dual media filters at the Ann Arbor, Michigan drinking water treatment plant | place: USA: Ann Arbor
TGGTGGCCAACATGCGCGTGGGCAACATGGACGGCTTCTGCGTCGGCGAGCCCTGGAACCACCGCGCCATCATCGACGGCATCGGCATCACCGCCGCCACCACGCAGGACGTGTGGAAGGACCACCCCGAGAAGGTGCTGGGCACCACCGGCGACTTCGTCAAGAAGTACCCCAACACCGCGCGTGCCGTGGTGATGGCGGTGCTGGAAGCCAGCCGCTGGATAGACGCCGGCCTGCAGAACAAGAACAAGATGGCCGAGACCATCGCCGAGAAGAGCTACGTCAACACCAGCGTCGACGCCATCAACCAGCGCATCCTGGGCCGCTACCAGAACGGCCTGGGCAAGACCTGGGACGACCCCAACCACATGAAGTTCTTCAACGACGGTGCGGTGAACTACCCCTACCTGAGTGACGGCATGTGGTTCCTCACCCAGCACAAGCGCTGGGGCCTGTTGAAGAGCCACCCCGACTACCTGGCCGTGGCCAGGCAGGTGAACCAGACCGCGCTGTACAAGCAAGCCGCCGCGCAGCTGAAGGTCAGCGTGCCGAAGAGCGACATGCGCAGCAGCAAGCTCATCGACGGCGTGGTGTGGGACGGCAGCAACCCCGCGAAGTACGCCGACGCTTTCAAGGTCAACGCCCTCGCGGCGGCTTGAGCCAGGAGCTGCCCATGGTTGCTGCTGTTTTCCACCAGGGCGTGGTGCCGGGCGCCGAGCCTGCACCCGCGCAGGCATCCACGCAGGCGCCTGCGCAGGCACCCGGGGCGCCGGCGTCCGGCACGGCCGCGCGTGCGCTGCCCGCCGCCAACACCGCGCTGCCCCCGGCTGCACCGCGCGCACCGCGCGCACCGCGCTTGGCGCCCGACTGGCGCGGCGTCTGGCTGGCCGTGTTGCCGCCGGTGCTGGGCATGGCGCTGCTGGTGGCCATCTGGGCCGCGTCCACGATGGGCGCCAATGCCAGCCTGCCGACGCCGGCCGTCACCTTCGACGCCGCGGTGAAACTGTTTGCCGACCCCTTCTACGACAACGGCCCCAACGACCAGGGCATAGGCTGGAACGTGCTGTTCTCGCTGCAGCGCGTGGCCATCGGCTTCGGGCTCGCCGCCGCGGTCGGCATCCCGCTGGGTTTCATCATCGGCCGCTTCGACTTCATCGGCCGCATGTTCGGCCCGCTCATCAGCCTGCTGAAGCCGGTGTCGCCGCTGGCCTGGCTGCCGATCGGCCTGCTCGTCTTCAAGAGTGCCAACCCGGCGGCGGTGTGGACCATCTTCATCTGCAGCATCTGGCCCATGGTGGTGAACACCGCGGTGGGTGTGCAGCGCGTGCCGCAGGACTACCTGAACGTGGCGCGCGTGCTGAACCTCAGCGAGTGGAAGGTCATCACCAAGATCCTCTTCCCCGCGGTGCTGCCCTACATGCTGACCGGCGTGCGGCTGTCGGTGGGCACGGCCTGGCTGGTCATCGTGGCCGCCGAGATGCTGACCGGCGGCGTGGGCATCGGCTTCTGGGTCTGGGACGAGTGGAACAACCTCAACGTCAAGCACATCATCGTCGCCATCTTCGTCATCGGCATTGTCGGCCTGGCGCTGGAACAGCTGCTGATGGCGATTGCGCGCCGCTTCAGCTACGACGAGCACTGACACACCGGGAGCCGACATGAACCACTTCATCGAAGTCCAGGGCGCCGAGATGGTGTTCAGCACGCGCAAGGGTAGCTTCCATGCGCTGCGCGACATCCACCTCACCGTCGACCAGGGCGAGTTCGTCACGCTGATCGGCCACTCGGGCTGCGGCAAGAGCACGCTGCTGAACCTCATCGCCGGCCTCACGCGGCCCACCGCCGGCGTGCTGCTGTGCGACAACCGCGAGATCACCGCCCCGGGGCCCGAGCGCGGGGTCGTGTTCCAGAACCACTCGCTGCTGCCCTGGCTGAGCTGCTACGAGAACGTGCACCTGGCCGTGGAGCGCGTCTTCGGCGCCAAAGAGGGCAAGACGCAGATGCGCGTGCGCACCCAGGCCGCGCTGGAACTGGTCGGCATGGGGCATGCGCTGACGAAGCGCCCGCACGAGATCAGCGGCGGCATGAAGCAGCGCGTGGGCATTGCGCGGGCTCTCGCCATGGAGCCCAAGGTGCTGCTGATGGACGAGCCCTTCGGCGCCCTCGACGCACTGACGCGCGCACGGCTGCAGGACGAGCTGCTGAAGATCGTGGCGCGCACGAAGAGCACCGTGGTGATGGTGACGCACGATGTCGACGAGGCCGTGCTGCTGTCCGACCGCATCGTGATGATGACCAACGGCCCGGCCGCCACCATCGGGCAGATCCTGCCGGTGACGCTGCCGCGCCCGCGCGACCGCATCGAGCTGGCCGAAGACCGCGACTACGTGCACGCGCGCAAGGAGGTGCTGGACTTCCTCTACACGCGCCAGGGCCACGTGGAAAAGGCGGCGGCATGAAAAAGATGAAGCTCGTGATGGTGGGCAACGGCATGGCTGGCGTGCGCACGCTGGAAGAGCTGTTGAAGATCGCGCCCGATCTCTACGACATCACCGTCTTCGGCGCCGAGCCCCACCCCAACTACAACCGCATCCTGCTCAGCCCGGTGCTGGCCGGCGAGCAGACGCTGGACGAGATCGTGCTCAACCCGCTGGCCTGGTATGCCGAACACGGCATCACGCTGCACCTGGGGCAGACGGTGACGCAGATCGACCGCGTGAAGCGCGTGGTGCGCGCCACCGCCGCCGACGGCAGTGTGACGGAGGCGCCCTACGACCGCCTGCTGCTGGCCACCGGCAGCCTGCCTTTCATCCTGCCCGTGCCGGGCAAGGACCTGCAGGGCGTGCTGGCCTACCGCGACATCGCCGACACGCAGGCGATGATCGACGCGGCGGCGAAGTACAAGCACGCCGTCGTCATCGGCGGCGGCCTGCTGGGCCTGGAGGCCGCCAACGGCCTGATGCTGCGCGGCATGCAGGTGACGGTGGTGCACCTGATGCCCTGGCTGATGGAGCGCCAGCTCGACGACGTGGCCGGCGGGCTGCTGCGCCAGAGCCTGGAAAGCCGCGGCCTGCGCTTCGAGATGGGCGTGCAGACGGAGGCGCTCATCCCGGACAAGGACGGAAGGGTCATGGCCGTGCGCTTCAAGGACGGCCGCGAGATTCCCGCCGACCTGGTGGTGATGGCCGCCGGCATCCGCCCCAACACGGCGCTGGCCGAAAGCGCCGGCATCCACTGCCAGCGCGGCATCGTCGTCAGCGACACGCTGCAGACCATCACCGACCCGCGCATCTACGCCGTCGGCGAATGCGCCGCGCACCGCGGCATCGCCTACGGCCTGGTGGCGCCGCTCTTCGAGCAGGGCAAGGTCTGCGCCACGCACCTGGCGCAGTTCGGCATCGGCCGCTACACCGGCAGCCAGACCAGCACCAAGCTCAAGGTGACGGGCATCGACCTCTTTTCCGCCGGCAACTTCACGGGCGGCGAAGGCACGGAAGAAATTGTGCTCAGCGACCCCTACGCCGGCGTCTACAAGAAGCTGGTCATCCGCGACGACAAACTGGTCGGCGCCTGCCTCTACGGCGACACCACCGACGGCAGCTGGTACTTCAAGCTGCTGCGCGACGGCAGAACGCTCACCGACATCCGCGAGCGGCTGATGTTCGGCGAGAACAACCTCGGCGACCACGGGCACGAAGGCCACAACAAGGCGGCGGCGATGGCCGACACCGATGAGGTGTGCGGCTGCAACGGCGTGACCAAGGGCAGCATCTGCAAGGCCATCAAGGACAAGGGCCTGTTCACGCTGGACGAGGTGCGCAAGCACACCAAGGCCAGCGCGAGCTGCGGTTCCTGCACCGGGCTGGTGGAGCAGCTGCTGATGTTCACCGCCGGCGGCGACTACAGCGCCGCGCCCAAGACCAAGGCCATGTGCGGCTGCACCGACCTCGGCCACCAGGCCGTGCGCGAGGCCATCAAGGCCCAGCACCTGCTGAGCATCGACGGCGTCTACAGCGCCCTGGCCTGGCGCACGCCCAATGGCTGCGCCAGTTGCCGCCCCGCGGTGAACTACTACCTGCTGAGCACCTGGCCTAAAGAAGCGGTGGACGACCCGCAGAGCCGCTTCATCAACGAGCGCAGCCACGCCAACATCCAGAAGGACGGCAGCTACAGCGTCATCCCGCGCATGTGGGGCGGCATGACGAGTGCCGATGAACTTCGCCGCATCGCCGACGCCGTGGACAAGTACAAGATTCCCGCCGTGAAGGTGACGGGCGGCCAGCGCATCGACCTGCTGGGCGTGAAGAAGGAAGACCTGCCGGCGGTGTGGAAGGACATCGGCATGCCCAGCGGCCACGCCTATGCCAAGGCGCTGCGCACGGTGAAGACCTGCGTGGGCAGCGAGTGGTGCCGCTTCGGCACGCAGGACAGCACGAAGATGGGCCAGGACCTGGAGCGGGCCCTCTGGCGCATGTACGCGCCGCACAAGGTGAAGCTGGCGGTGAGCGGCTGCCCGCGCAACTGTGCCGAGAGCGGCATCAAGGACGTCGGCGTGATCGGCGTCGATTCGGGTTGGGAACTGCACATCGCCGGCAATGCCGGCATCAAGACCGAGGTGGGGCAGTTTTTCGTCAAGGTGAAGACGCCGGAAGAGGTGCTGGAGTACAGCGGCGCCTTCCTGCAGCTCTACCGCGAGGAAGGCTGGTACCTCGAGCGCACCGTGCATTACGTGGCGCGTGTGGGCATGGCGCACGTGAAGGCCAAGGTGCTGGACGATGCGGCCAACCGCCAGGCGCTGTGGGAGCGCCTGCAGTTCAGCCTGGACGGCGAGCCCGACCCCTGGTTCGAGTTTCACAAGGCGGGGGTGGACCTGCGGCAGTTCGAAGCGCTGCCGGCGCAGTTCGCCGAGCCGGTGGTGAAGGAGACCGCATGAGCGAGTGGCTGGCCATCTGCCGCATCGAGGACATCCCGCGCCTGGGCGCACGGCGCGTGGCGCGTGAAAGCGGCGCCGCGGTCGCGGTGTTCCGCACCGCCGACGACCGTGTGTTCGCGCTGCTCGACCGCTGCCCGCACAAGGGCGGGCCGCTGTCGCAGGGCATCGTGGCCGGCGACGGCGTGGCCTGCCCGCTGCACAACCAGGTCATCGGCCTGGCCGACGGCTGCGCGCGCGCGCCCGACAGCGGCTGCACGCCGAGCTTCGCCGTGAAGCTGCAGGGCACGCAGGTGCTGCTGGACGCGGATGAACTGCGCCGGCACGCCATCGACACGGCAGCGGCCTGAAGCGCTCCACGCCGCGATGAGCGACGCCGTCACGCGCGAAACGCGCGAAACCCGCAGCACCTGCCCCTACTGCGGCGTGGGCTGCGGCGTCATCGTGCAGAGCCACGGCGCGTTGATCACCGGCGTGCGTGGCGACCCCGACCACCCCGCCAACTTCGGCCGCCTGTGCACCAAGGGCAGCACGCTGCACATCACGGCGGCGGCGCATCTGCAGCCGCAGTTGCGCGCGCTGCAGCCCATGCGCCGTGCCGGGCGTGACCAGCCGCTGCGGCCGGTGGCCTGGGACACCGCGCTCGACGAGGTGGCCCAGCGCTTCGCCGCCATCGTGCAGCGCAGCGGGCCGAACGCGGTGGGCCTGTACCTCTCGGGCCAGCTGCTCACCGAGGACTACTACGTCTTCAACAAGCTGGCCAAGGGCCTCTTGGGCACCAACAACGTCGACACCAATTCGCGCCTGTGCATGAGCAGCGCGGTGGCCGGCTACAAGCAGAGCCTGGGTGCGGATGCACCGCCGGCCTGCTATGAAGACCTGGACCATGCCGCGACGGTGTTCATCACCGGCAGCAACATGGCCTGGGCGCACCCGGTGCTGTTCCGCAGGCTGGAGGACGCGCGCCGCGCCAGGCCGGCGCAGAAGTGGATCGTCGTCGACCCGCGCCGCACCGAAACCGCGGCCATGGCCGACCTGCATCTGCAGATCCTGCCCGGCAGCGACGTGGTGCTGCACCATGCCCTGCTGCACCTCATGCTGTGGGAGGGGCTCAGCGACGCTGCCTACATCGCCGCCCACACCACCGGCTTTGCGGCCTTGCGCGACCGCGTGCGCGAGTTCAGCCCCGCCCACGCCGCCAAGGTCTGCGGCGTGAAGGCCGAAGACATCGTGCAGGCGGCGCGCTGGTTCGCCGGTGTGCAGGAGGACGGCACCCGTCTGCCCACGCTCAGCCTCTGGTGCCAGGGCCTGAACCAGAGCAGCAGCGGCACCGACAAGAACACCACGCTCATCAACCTGCACCTGGCCACGGGGCAGATGGGCCGCGCCGGGGCCGGGCCGTTTTCGTTGACCGGGCAGCCCAATGCCATGGGCGGGCGCGAGGTCGGGGGGCTGGCCAACCTGCTCAGCGCCCACCGCGACCTGGCCAACGCCGAACACCGCGCCGAAGTGGCCGCGCTGTGGGGCGTGCCCAGCGTGCCCGCCGAACGCGGCAAGAGCGCGGTGCAGATGTTCCAGGCCGCCGCCGACGGCGAGATCAAGGCGCTGTGGATAGCCTGCACCAACCCCGCGCAGAGCCTGCCCGACCAGGCCACCGTGCGGCGCGCGCTGCAGCGCGCCGAGTTCGTGGTGCTGCAGGAGGCCTACGCCACCACCGCCACCGCGGCCTATGCCGACCTGCTGCTGCCGGCCACCACCTGGGGCGAGAAGAGCGGCACCGTGACCAACAGCGAGCGCCGCATCAGCCGCGTGCGCGCCGCCGTGCCGGCAGCGGGACAGGCGCGCGACGACTGGTCCATCGCGGTGGCCGTGGCGCAGCGCATCGAGGCGCTGATGCCCGCCCAGCGCGTGCCAGGCCTGCAGGGCGCGACCCTGTTCCCCTACACCTGCGCCGAAGACGTCTGGAACGAGCACCGCGAAAGCACACGCGGGCGTGATCTCGACATCACCGGCATGAGCTACGCCATGCTTGAGGAGGCGCCGCAGCAGTGGCCGCTGCGCGAAGGCGAGGTCAGGGGCGCGGCCCGCCTGTATGCCGATGGCCGCTTCGCCACCGCCGACGGCCGCGCCTGCTTTGCCGCGCCGGCCTGGCGTGCGGTGGCCGAGCCGCGCGATGCGCGCTACCCGCTTTCGCTCAACACCGGCCGCCTGCGCGACCAGTGGCACGGCGCCAGCCGCACCGGCACGCTGGGCCGGCTCTTTGCCCACGCGCCCGAGCCCACGCTGGACATGCACCCGCAGGAGCTGGCGCGGCGCCGTTGGCAGGCGGGTGATCTGGTGCGTGTGAGCTCGCGCCGCGGCGAACTGGTGCTGCCGGTGGCGCCCAGCGAGGCCGTGGCGCCGGCCCAGGCCTGCATCGCCATGCACTGGGGCAGCGAATGGGTCTCGGGCGCGGGCGTGAACGCACTCACCGACCCCAGCGTCTGCCCGCAGTCGCACCAGCCCGAGCTGAAGCATGCCGCCGTGCGTGTGCAAGCGGCGGGGCTGCCCTGGCAAGTGGCTGCCGCGGCCTGGCTGCCGGCAGCAGACGCCTGGCGCCTGCGCGAAGCCTTGCGCGCGCTGTTTCCGCGTTTCGGCTACGCACACTGCGTGCCCTTCGGCCGCGAGGAGGGCGGCGCGGCCCCCGGCCTGACGGGCCTGCGCTTTCGCGCCGCGCTGCCCGGCCCGGCCGAAGCATCGCTCGTTCAAGCGGTGGAGGCCGCGCTGGGCCTGGCCGGTGTGCCGGTGCTGCGTTATGCCGACGCGCGCACCGGCCAGTCCCGCCTGATGGCCTTGCAGCCCGACGGCACCCTGCGCGCCTACCTGCTGGCCGGCGACACCGCTGCCGACGCCTGGGTGCTGCCGCTGCTGCAGGCACGCCAGCCGGCGGCCGCCTTCGGCCGTGCGCTGCTGGCGGCGCGGGCACAGGCGCCATCGCCGGTGACACCGACCAGCCCCCAGGTCTGTGCCTGCCACGACGTGAGCGAAGCGCGCATCAGCGCCGCCGCTGCGGCCGCCATCGGCGGCGCCGCCGCGCGCTTGCAGGCGGTGCAGCTGGCGCTGCGCTGCGGCACCGAGTGTGGTTCCTGCCTGCCGGCCGTGAAGGCCCTGGTGCAGCGCCACGTGCAGCTGGAGCCGGTTGCATGAGCCGCCCTGTCAACGCCCCCACCGTGCACCTGGTCGGTGCCGGCCCCGGCGACCCCGAACTGCTCACCGTCAAGGCCGTGAAGGCCCTGCGCCAGGCCACGCTGGCGCTGGTGGACGACCTCGTCAACCCCGGCGTGCTGAAGTACCTGAGGCGCGGCGCGCGCATCGTGCACGTGGGCAAGCGCGGCGGCTGCGCCAGCACGCCGCAGGCCTTCATCGAAAGGCTGATGGTGGCCGAGGCCCGGCGCGGCGAACGGGTGGTGCGGCTGAAGGGCGGCGACCCCTTCGTCTTCGGGCGCGGCGGCGAGGAGTGCGATGCGCTGCGCGCCGCGGGCCTGCAGGTCGAAGTCATCAGCGGCCTGACGGCCGGCATGGCCGCGCCGGCGGCCATCGGCGTGCCGGTGACCGACCGCCGCCACACACGCGGTGTCATCTTCGTCACCGGCCACACCGGCGAGGCGGGCGGTGAGCCCGACTGGCCCGCGCTGGCGCGTTGCGGCCTGACGCTGGTGGTCTACATGGGCGTGGCGCGCCTGCCGCACATCGTGCAGGGCCTGCGGGCCGGTGGCCTGGCGGCGCACACGCCGGCCGCCGTGGTGTGCAGCGCGCACACCGCGCAACAGCGCCACGCGCTGTGCACGCTGGGCAGCTTGCAGGAGACGGTGCTGCGCGAGGGGCTGGCCAGCCCGGCCATCGTGGTGGTGGGCGACGTGGTGCAGGCCAGCCCGCACTGGGCCGCGCCGGGCTTGGCGGGGGCCGCCTCAGCGGTAGAACAGGTGCGACTGCCCGCGAAACACCGGTGAGCTTTCGCACAGCCCCACCACCTCGGGGTAGACGCGGCGGTACACGCGGCCCTCGAAGTCCTTGCTGGCGTACATCGTGAGGTAACACTGGGCGCAGGCGGCCAGGCCCAGCAGGCCCGCGTCCTTCTTTTCGTCGTGATAGGTCTGCAGCGCCTTCACCGCGGCCGCGCGGTAGGTGGCCACGCGGTCGCGCGTGAAGATCAGGCCGCCGTCGCCCAGCATGCGCGGCGCCAGTTCGGCGTGCAGCAGGTCGAGCTTGCGGTCGGGGCCGATGTTCACCTGCTGCGGCAGCAGCTTGGTCGCACCGGCGTGCACCTTCAGGCGTTCATAGCCGTCGCGCGTGAAGGCGCTGGCGCGGCAGGCCGGCGCGAAGTCCAGCGCCAGGCCCAGGTTGCAGAAGTGCGCGGCGTCGGCGTGGGTGAACATCGTGGTCGGCTTGTCCACCACCAACGCGTCCTTGGGGTCGAAGCCGGCGTAGGTGTCTTCGTCGGCGCTGCGCATGCCGGTGCCGATCTGGTCGGTGGCCTTGGCCAGCACGAAGCCGGCGTCGGGCAGCGACGGCTGCTGCTGGCGGGCGCGCTGCCGGTTGATCTCGGCCACGACGATCTTCATCGTCGTGGTGAAGTAGAAGAAGAACTCGGCCCGTTGCAGCGCGTGGCTTTCAAGCTCGTCGCGCAAGGCGCCTGCAAACACCGGCAGCAAGCGCTTGTCTTCCACATGGCGTCGGCCAGCGGGGGTGCGGCTCATGGCGATCTCCTGAGTCTGGGCGCCGGCACTGTAAGCGCTTGCCCCTTGCGGCACACTCCCTGGCATGAGCTTCCTCGGCCCCCTGCACGGCTTGCGCGTCATCGAACTCGCGGCCATCGGCCCGGTGCCGCTGGCCGGCATGCTGCTGGCCGACCTGGGTGCCGATGTGGTGCGCATCGACAGGCTCGAGGCCAGCGGCCTGGGCCTGGCCATGGACCCCCGCCATGACGTGAATGCGCGTGGCCGCCGCTCCATCGCGCTGGACCTGAAGCAGCCCGCCGGCCGTGATGCCGCCCTGCGCCTCATCACCCGCGCCGACGTGCTGCTGGAAGGCCTGCGCCCCGGCGTCACCGAAAAGCTGGGCCTGGGGCCGGCCGATTGCCAGGCCGGCAACCCCGGCCTGGTCTACGGCCGCATGACAGGGTACGGCCAGACCGGCCCGCTGGCCCAGGCGGCCGGGCACGACCTGAACTACATCGCGCTCAGCGGCGTGCTGCACGCCATCGGCCCGGCCGGCGGCAAGCCCGTGCCGCCGCTGAACCTGGTGGGTGATTACGGCGGCGGCGCGCTCTACCTGGCCTTCGGTGTGATGGCCGCGCTGTTCGAGCGCCAGCGCTCGGGCCTGGGCCAGGTGGTGGACGCCGCCATGGTGGACGGCGCGGCGTCGCTGGCGTCCATCTTCTGGGGCCTGCAGGCGGCGGGCCAGTGGGGCGAAGGCCGCGGCGAGAACCTGCTGGACGGCGGTGCGCCCTTCTACGACACCTACGAAACCGCCGATGGCCGCCACATCAGCCTGGGCGCGCTGGAGCCCAAGTTCTTCGCGCCATTGGCAGCGGCGCTGGGCCTGGAAGCGCGCTACGTGCAGCGCCAGTACGACCGCCGGCTGTGGCCCGAGATGCGCGCGGCCATCACGGCGGCGGTGCGGCAGCGCACGCGCGCGCAGTGGTGCGAGATCCTCGAAGGCACCGATGCCTGTTTTGCGCCGGTGCTGAGTTTTGAAGAGGCCGCCGCGCACCCGCATGCCGCGGCGCGCGGCGGCTTCGTCAGCGTGGCCGGCGTGCAGCAGCCGGCGCCGGCGCCGCGCTTCAGCCGCACCCCGGCGCAGCACCCGCGCCCCGCCCCCCAGGCCGGCCAGCACAGCGACGAACTGCTGCGCGAAGCCGGTTTCACCGACACCGAGATGGCCACGCTGCGCGCGGCCGGAGCCCTGCGATGACCCTGGCCATGGCCCTGTACGAACCGCCTGCGGGCACACGACCCTCGGCTTCGCTGCTGCTGCTGCGCGACAGCGCCCAGGGCCTGGAGGTGCTGATGCTGCGCCGCGCCGAGCGTGACGGCGACCAGCGCAGCGGCGCCGCGGTCTTCCCCGGGGGCCAGCTCGGTGTGCGCGACCGCGCCGCGCACGCGCTGTGCCTGGGCCCGGACGATGCCGAGGCCAGCCGCCAGCTCGGCCTGGCCGCGGGCGGGCTGGACTATTTCATCGCCGCCGTGCGCGAGACCTTCGAAGAAGCCGGCCTGCTGCTGGCCAGCGGCGCCGTCGACGCCGCTGCGCTGCACCCCTGGCGCGACCGGTTGCAGTCGGGCGCCGCCAGCTTTGTTGATTTCTGCGAGGCCACCGGCGTGCAGCCCGACCTGCGCGGCCTGGTCTACGCGGCGCACTGGCTCACGCCGCTGGGCGCGCCCAAGCGCTTCGACACACGCTTCTTCGCCGCGCTGGCACCGGCCAGCCAGCAGGCCGAGGTCGACCACGGCGAGGCCGTGTCCTTCCTGTGGGTGCGGCCGGCGCAGGCGCTGGACCCGGCGCTGGGCCTGAAGCTGCTGCCGGTCACGCGTGAACTGCTGAAGGCGCTGTTGCCGCACGCCAGTGCGCAGGCCGCGCTCGACGCCTACCGCCAGGCAGCGGCCGTGCCGCTGGTGCAGCCGCGCCGTGCGCTCACCGCGCGCGGCCCGGGCGTGGTGCTGCCGCACGACTTGCCCTATGCCGAGGTGGGTCGCCTCGACCCCACCGGCCACGGCAACGCCCATGCCACGCTGCTGCCGGGGCGGGTGGTGGCGCTGTCGCCACGCGTGCTGCGCATCACCGCGCCCAACCCGGGGCCGATGACCGGCCCGGGCACCAACACCTACCTGGTGGGCGGCGGCCAGGCCGGCGGCGGCTGGACGGCCATCGACCCCGGCCCGGTGAGCGAGCCCCACCTGCAGGCCCTGCTGGCGGCGCTGGCCGAACGTGGCGGGCGGCTCGAGCGCATCCTCGTCACCCACACCCACCGCGACCATTCACCCGGTGCGGCCGCGCTGGCCGCCGCCACCGGCGCGCCGGTGTGGGGCCGCATCGCCGCCCACCCCGAGTGGCAGGACAGCGAGTTCCGCGCCGACCATGTGCCCGCCCACGGCGAGCGCATCGCCGCCGGCGGGGGTGGGGCAGTCAGTGCCACGCTGCGCGTGTGGCACACGCCGGGCCACGCCAGCAACCACCTGTGCTACCTGCTGGAAGAAGAGCGCCTGCTCTTCACCGGCGACCACGTGATGCAGGGCAGCACGGTGGTCATCAACCCGCCCGATGGCGACATGGCGGTCTACCTGCGTTCCTTGCACGAACTGCTGCAGGAACCGCTGGACTGGCTGGCGCCCGGCCATGGTTTCCTGGTCGCGCAGCCGCACGAGGTGCTGCGTGCGCTCATCGCCCACCGCCTGAAACGCGAGGCCAAGGTGCTGGCCGCGCTGCACAGCCACGGCCCCGGGGCGCTGGAAAGCCTGGTCAGCGCGGTCTACGACGACGTGCCGGCGGCGCTGCACGGCGTGGCGCAGCGTTCCCTGTGGGCGCACCTGCTGAAGCTGCAGGGCGAAGGCCGCGCGGCGCTGGACGAGCGCGACCGCTGGTCAGCTCTCTGAGCCGGCGGCGGGCCCGGGTGGGTTGGGGGGCGCGGGCGGCGGCGTCTGCCAGCGTCCGTCCACCAGCACCTGGTGCGGCGTGAACTGCGCCTTGTAGGCCATCTTCGGGCTCTGCGCGATCCAGTAGCCCAGGTAGACGTGGGGCAGCTTGAGCAGCCGCGTCTGTTCCACCTGCCACATCACGCTGTAGGTGCCGTAGCTGGTGTGCGGCTCGGGCTCGTAGAAGGTGTAGACGGCCGAGATGCCGTCGCTCAGCACGTCGAGGATGGACACCATCTTCAGGGTGCCGGGGATGCCGGCGTCGTCGCTGGGCTCGCGGAACTCGACCATGCGCGAGTTGACGCGGCTTTGCAGCAGGAACTGGGTGTACTGGTCGACGCTGTCGTGGTCCATGCCGCCGCCGCTGTGGCGGCCGCTCTGGTAGCGCAGGTAGAGCTGGTAGTGCTCGGGCACGAAGCCCAGGCGCAGCACGCGCGCCTTCAGATGCTGGTGGGCCTTCAGCGCCCGGCGCTGGCTGCGCGTGGGCTGGAAGGTGGCCACCGGCACGCGCAGCGGCACGCAGGCGCGGCAGCCGTCGCAGTACGGGCGGTAGGTGAACATGCCGCTGCGCCGGAAGCCGTTGGCCACCAGGCCCGAATAAGTGTCGGCGTGGATCAGGTGGCTGGGCGTGGCCACCTGCGAGCGTGCCTGCCGGTCGGGCAGGTAGCTGCAGGGGTAGGGGGCCGTTGCATAAAACTGCAAGGACCGCAGCGGCAGTTCTTTGGGGTGGGTCACGCGGGCTCGGTGCTGGGTTCGCCGGGCGCGGTTCTTGGCAGCCGTTCCAGCAGCGCCCAGGCCTCTTCATCATAGGTCCAAGGTGCCACCGGCGTGGTGCCCGGGCCTTCCCCCACCTGCAGGGCCAGGTGTTCCAGGAAGGCCGCGCGCGAAATCTCGCGTCCGCCCAGGCTGGCCAGGTGGCCGGTGTTCTGCTGGCAGTCGATGAGGCTCACGCCGCGCGCCAGGCAGGCGGCAACGAACGCGGCCAGCGCGATCTTGGAGGCGTCGGTGCGCCGCGAGAACATCGACTCGCCGAAGCACATGCGGCCGATGTTGATGAAGTACAGGCCGCCGACCATCTCGCCGTCGACCCAGGTCTCCACGCTGTGCACGCGGCCCTGGTGGTGCCAGGCGGTGTAGGCCGCCACCATGGACGGCACGATCCAGGTGCCGTCCTGGCCTTCGCGCGGCGTGCTGGCGCAGGCGCGGATGAGGGCCTCGAACTGGCTGTCGAAGCGCACTTCACAGCCCGGCGTGCGGCGAAAGCGGCGCAGCGTCTTGCGCAGGTTGTGGCTGAGGTGGAACTCGGCCGTGTGCAGCACCATGCGCGGGTCGGGGCTCCACCACAGCACGGGCTGGCCGGCGCTGAACCACGGGAAGATGCCGGCGCGGTAGGCCTCTTCCAGGCGCTCCGGGCTCAGCCGGCCGCCGGCGGCCACCAGGCCGGGCACTTCGCTGTCGGGGCCCAGCGCCGCGCTGGCCGGCGGCAGCGGCAGGCTGTCGTCTATCCAGTTCAGCATGGCGCGGGTGCCGTGCGGTCAGCGGCCGCCGAGCTGCATCCAGAGGAAGCTGTACTCCAGCGCCTGCATCTGCGCGCGCTGGCCGTTGTCGGCGGCGCCGCCGTGGCCGCCTTCGATGTTCTCCCAGTACAGCAGCGGGTGGCCCTGCTCCATCATCCTGGCCGCCATCTTGCGCGCGTGGCCGGGGTGCACGCGGTCGTCGCGCGTGCTGGTGGCGAACAGCACCTTGGGCATCTTCACCCCGGCCTTGACGTTCTGGTAGGGGCTGTATTTCGAGATCCAGGCCCATTCCTCGGCCTTGTCGGGGTTGCCGTACTCGGCCATCCAGCTGGCCCCGGCCAGCAGCTTGTGATAACGCTGCATGTCGAGCAGCGGCACCTGGCAGACCACCGCGTTGAAGAGCTCGGGGCGCTGCACCATCACCGCGCCCACCAGCAGGCCGCCGTTGCTGCCGCCCTGGATGCCCAGGTGCTGCGGGCTGGTGATCTTGTGCTTGATGAGGTCTTCGGCCACCGCCGCGAAGTCGTCGTAGCTCTTCTGCTTGTTGGCGAGGATGGCGCCCTGGTGCCAGCCGGGGCCGAACTCGCCGCCGCCGCGGATGTTGGCCAGCACGTAGACACCACCCTGGCCGGTCCAGGCGCGGCCCACGCCGCCCGAATACCAGGGCGTGAGCGAGACCTCGAAGCCGCCGTAGCCGTAAAGCAGCGTCGGGTTCCTGCCGTCGGCGCTGGCGCCCTTGGGCCAGATCACGAAGTAGGGCACGTGGGTGCCGTCCTTGCTGGTGGCAAAACGCTGCTCGGCGCGCATGCCGGTGGCACCGAAGAAGCTCGGGCGCGACTTCAGCACTTCGCGCGCGTCGCTGCCGGCGCTGCCAAGCTGCAGCGTGTCGGGCTGCAGGAAGTCGGCGACGTTGAGGAAGTAGGCCTCGCCCAGCGGGTCGTTCTTGATCTGCGGGTCGTGCAGCGGCGTCACGCTCAGGCTGCCGGGGTAGGGCGCCTTGACCTCGCGCTGGCGCCAGGCGCCGGCTGCGGGCTGCCACTCTTCGATGCGGCTGGCCACGTTGTCCAGCACGTCCAGCAGCAGCCGGCTCCGGGTGGCGCCGAAGCTGGACAGCGACCGCGTCGCCGTGGGCAGGAAGAGGGCGTCGAAACGGCGCTCACCTTTCAGGTAGGCCGCGGCGTTGCCCGCCAGCAGCGCGCCGCGCGGCCAGGTGCGGCCGCCCACGGCCCAGTCGCTGCGCAATTCGATCAGGACAAACTCGCGCCAGAAGCTGAGCTTGGCGTCGCCGGGCTTGTCGACGAGCACGGGCTTGCCGCCGGGGTCTTTGCCTTCGAGCAGCCAGATCTCGTCGCTGTAGAAGGTGACGGCGCGGCCGAAGGTCGTGCGCTCGAAGCCGGGCGTGGGGTCCACGCTGGCAAAGGCGGCCACGTCCTTGGCCTGGCCTTCGAATACCGTGGTGGCGGCGGCCAGCGGCGTGCCGCGCTTCCATCGCTTGATGACGCGCGGGTAGCCTGAATCGGTGAGCGAGCCGGGGCCGAAGTCGGTGCCGACGTAGATGTGGTCCTTGTCGATCCACTCGACGCTGGCCTTGGCCTCGGGCAGCGTGTAGCCGTCGGCCACGAAGGTCTTGCTCACGGTGTCGAACTCGCGCACCACGGTGGCGTCGGCGCCACCGCGCGACAGCGCGATCAGGCAGCGCCGGTAGTCCGGCCCCAGGCAGGTGCTGCGGCTCCAGACCCAGTTTTCCTTCTCGGCCTTGCCCAGCGCGTCGACGTCGATCACCGTTTCCCATTTCGGCTTGGGCTTGCGGTATTCGGCCAGCGTCGTGCGGCGCCACAGGCCGCGCGGGTTGTCGGCGTCGCGCCAGAAGTTGTAGAGCCAGTCGCCGCGGCGCGTGACATAGGGAATCTGCTCGCGGCTGTCGAGCACCTCGCGCAGGCTGGCCTTCAGGGCCGCGAAGCCGGGGCGGGCCTGCAGCAGGCCTTCGCTTTCGGCGTTGCGCGCGCGCACCCAGGCCAGGGCGCGTTCGCCCTGCACCTCTTCGAGCCACAGGTAGGGGTCTGAGGGAGCTTGTGACATGGCGGGGTGGCTGAGCGCCAGGCCCAGGGCCAGCGCGGGGAGGAGTTGTTGCAGCTTCATGCGGGTGAACGCCGTTCAGAACTTCTTGATGGGCGCCTTGATGCACGCGGCTTGGATTTCAACGCTGCTGTCGTTGTTCCCGATCCAGACTTCACCGTCCTGAACCGTCACCTGGAGCTGCATGCTGCGCGAGGCCAGTTCGGCCAGGGCCTGGCTCTGGGCCGCCGGCAACTGCCAGACCCACAGGTTGTTCAGACGCGCCAGCTTGTTCTGCACGCCGGCCCACCAGATGTGCGCGGCGCTGCTGTAGATGTAGAGCACCACGCGGTCGGCGCGGCCGGCTGCGCGCACCAGGCGGCGCTCGTCGGGCTGGCCGACTTCGATCCACTGCCGCACTTCGCCCGACAGGCTGTGCTGCCAGAGGTCGGGCTCTTCGGCGTCGCCGGCGCCACGCGCGAAGACAAGGTTGCCGTCGTGGTCGTCGGCAGGCACGTGCAGCGCGAAGGCCAGCAAGCGCACCATCAGGCGCTCATCGGTCTCGGAGGGTTCGCGGGCCAGCGTCACCTGGTGCGTGGCGTAGAGCCCGCGGTCCATGTCGGCGATCTGCAGCGTGGCCTTGTAGACGGTGGCCTTGATGGCCATCAGCGGGCACTCCGGGCGCGTTGGGGCTTGGCAACGGCCAGATGGGCGAAAAATGCGGACAAGGCGTGCAAGGGTGTTCCGGTCTTCCAGCTGGGCTGGCGCAAAGCCGCACACTGTGCCACAGCCGAACTGGCGGCAGCCGGGTGGCATCATTCGCACCCCGGCCGGCCCGCCCGGCAGTGATCTCCAAGGACATGACGATGATGGTCAAGAACCTCGTGCTCGGCAGCCTTTGCCTGGCCCTGAGCGCTGCGCTGCAGGCGCAAACCCCGCCGGCCAAGCCCGCCGCCAAGCCGGCTGCCACCAAGCCCGCGGCGGCCAAGCCGGAGGCCGCCGGCAACACCCTGTCGCTGGGCGGCACGCCGGTGGTGCGTGGCGGCCCCATCCTCACGCGCGACGAACTGCGCGCCTGCCTGGCCGAGCGCGACACCATCGCCAAGCGCCAGGAGGCGCTGGACGCCCAGGTGGCGCCGCTGGAGGCTGACCGGGTGGCCATCGATGCCGAACGCGAGGCCGTGAAGGCTTCGCGCGCCGAACTGGAAGCGCGGCGCAGCGCCTCGGACGGCCTGGCCGAAAAGGTTCGCCTCTACGGCGAGCGCGTGGCCGCCCTGAGCAAGGCGATCACGGAATTCAACGACAGCAATCCACGCCCCGGCCCCAGCACCGACCGCAAGCGCAAGGAGCTGGACCGCGAGCAGCAGGAGCTGGCCCAGCTTCGGAGTGCGCTGGAGGCCGACCGGCTGAAGCTGACGTCCGACGCGCAGGCCGCGGTGGACGGCTTCAACGCCAGGACCGCGGCGCTGAACGCCCGCGTCGATGAGTGGAACCAGCGGCGCAGCCAGTACCACGCCACGCGTGACAAGGTGAAGGCCGACGACACCGCATGGCTGGCCAGCTGCGGTGACCGCCGCTACCGCGAGGAAGACGAGCTCGCCATCAAGCAGGGAAAGTGACCTCAGCATGAACCACGGCAACCCGCTGCTGCAGGACTGGCAGACGCCTCACGGCCTGCCGCCCTTCGACGCCCTGCAGGCCGAGCACTTCGAGCCGGCGCTGCGTGCCGCGATGCAGCAGCACCGCGAAGAGCTGGCGGCCATCGCCACGCAAACGGCGCCGCCCGGCTTCGACAACACGCTGGCGGCCTTCGACCGCGCAGGCCGGCGCCTGGCCCGCGTGGCGGCGACCTTCTACAACCTCACGTCGTCGGCCACCAGCCCGGCGCTGCAGGCGGTGCAGCGCACGATGGCCGGGCCGATGGCCGCGCACCACAGCGCCGTCTACAACGACGCCGCGCTGTTTGCGCGCGTGGCCGCGCTGCACCTGCGCCGCGAGACGCTGGGCTTGAATGCCGAGCAGCAGCGCCTGCTCGACCGTGTGCACACCGACTTCGTGCGCGCCGGCGCGCGCCTGGCCCCCGAGGCCCAGGCGCGCCACGCCCAGGTGATGGAGGCGCTGGCCGGCCTGACCACGCGCTTTGCGCAGAACGTGCTGCATGACGAAAGCAGCTGGCAGCTGGCGCTGAACGGCGAAGCCGATCTCGCAGGACTGCCCGACTTCGTGCGCGCCAACGCCGCCCAGGCCGCGGCCGACCGCGGGCTTGCGGGCCACGTCATCACGCTGTCGCGTTCCCTGGTGGTGCCTTTCCTCACCTTCAGCACGCGCCGCGACCTGCGTGAACAGGCCTGGCGCGCCTGGACGGGCCGCGGTGAACACGCCGGGGCGCACGACAACCGCGAGATCACGCGCGACATCCTGCGCCTGCGCAACGAGCAGGCGCGCCTGCACGGGCACGCCTGCTACGCCGACCACGCGCTCACCGACACCATGGCCGGCACGCGCGCTGCCGTGCAGGGCCTGCTGGACGAGGTGTGGCCGCGTTCGCTGCAGGCCGTGGAGCGTGAGCGCCAGGCCTTGCTGGCGCAGATGCGCGAGGAAGGCGCGCAACAGGAGCAGGGCGACATCGAGCCCTGGGACTGGCGCTTCTGGGCCGAGAAGGTGCGCCGCCAGCGTTATGCGGTGGACGACGCCGAGGTCAAGCCCTACTTCGAGCTGGGCCGCGTGGCGGCAGCGGCCTTCGACTGCGCGCAGCGGCTTTTCGGCCTGCGATTCGTCGCGCGTGACGACATTCCCGTCTACCACCCCGACGTCAAGGCCTACGAGGTGTTCGCCGCCGACGGCACGCTCAAGGGCATCTTCCTGCAGGACAACTTCGCGCGGCCCAGCAAGCGCAGCGGCGCCTGGATGAGCAACCTGCGCTGGCAGCACCGCAACGCCGAGGGCGGCGGCACGCAGCTCCCGGTGATCCTGAACAACAACAACTTCGCCAAGGGCAGCCCCGGCGCGCCCACGCTGCTGAGCCTGGACGACGCGCGCACGCTCTTCCACGAGTTCGGCCACGGCCTGCACGGCCTGCTGAGCGACGTGACCTACGAGCGCCTCTCGGGCACGCAGGTGCTGCGCGACTTCGTCGAGCTGCCCTCGCAGATCTTCGAGCACTGGATCAACGAGCCCGAGGTGCTGCAGCGCCACGCGCGCCACTTCGAGACCGGCGAGCCCATCCCGGCCGAACTGGTGCAGCGCATGAAGCGTGCGCAACAGTTCAACCAGGGTTACGAGACCGTGCGCTACACCGCCAGCGCGATGGCCGACCTGGCCGTGCACTCGCTGACCGACAGCGAGCCGCCGGAAGACCTGTGCGCCTGGGAGGCCGAACTGCTGAAACAGGCCGGCTTGCCGCATGGCGTGGGCCTGAACCACCGGCTGGTGCATTTTCAGCACCTGTTCGCCGGCAGCAGCTACGCCGCGGGCTACTACGTCTACCTCTGGGCCGAGGTGCTGGACGCCGACGGCTACGACGCCTTCACCGAGGCCGGCAGCCCCTTCGACCCGCGCGTGGCGCAGGCGTTGCAGCGCTACATCTACAGCAGCGGCAACAGCCTGGAGCCGGGCGCCGCGTACGCCGCCTTCCGCGGCCGCGCGGCCACGGTGCAGCCCTTGCTGAAGAAGCGCGGGCTTCTGGCCGGGGCGGCGGTCTAGGCGCGCGGTTCCGCTAGGTCGCCGTCTTGCGGGCCGCCTTCTTGGCGGCCTTTTTCTTGGGCGCAGCCGCTTTCGCTGCCGTTTTCACGGCTGTGTTTTTCACGGCGGGCTTTTTGGCGGCGGGCCTCTTGGCTGCGGCCTTCCTGGCTGTGGCCTTGGTGCGGTCGGCCTCGGGGGCCTCGGGCACGGGCAGCACCTCAAGCGCCAAGCTGCGCCCGCGTGTCACGGCGCCCAGGCTGCCCGCGGCGCGCCAGTCTTCGCCCAGGAACATGGCGCGCTCTGCCTTGCGCCGGCGCAGCAGGCCGGGCAGGGAGGTCAGCACGCCCTTCACGCGCGCCTTGTCCCAGACCAGAAACTGCTCGGCCGCGGCAGCGTGGTCGCCCTGGTTCAGCCGGCGCAGCAGCGTGGACGCGACCAGGTTGCCCTCGCCGATGTTGAACAGCAGCGAGATCAGCGCGCCGAACTGGCCGTCGTTCAGGGGCACCTTGGCACCGCGTGCCACCGCGGCGGCGCGCGGAATGAGGTCGGCACGCAGCAGGGCTTCGGCCTGCGCGCGCGTGATGCCCCCCGGGTAAAGCGACCTGGCACGCGCGCGATTGGCGCTGCCCTTCAACTGCTGGCCAGCGTCGGTGATGGCATGGCCCCAGCCGATGGTCCAGACGTCGGCCGGGCACAGGTAGGGGTCGATGTTGACGGTGCTGGGGTCGCCGTCGGGGATGCCTTCGAAGGCCTTGATCAGGTCGACGGCCTGGTCGGGCACGTCACGCAGGGGAGCGGGCATGGTGGGGGTCTCCGTGGAGGTGGCGCGGTTTGCGCCCGCAAGCTTCGGTGCCGGCCCCCGGCCCGTCCATCCCATCACTGACAGGGGGCGCCGGGGGCGCGCCACGGTCTGCGGGCGGCCCCAGGGCCGCCGGCGTGGGCTCAGCCTGCGGCTTCCACCACCATCTGCACCCGCTGGCGGCCGTTCCATTCGTCCAGGCTCAGCCGGTAGGCCAGGCGGGCACGCTCCGGCAGCAGGTCGGTGTGACCGAACCAGATGGCATCGCGTTCCTGGCCGGCATGGCGCACACGCAGTTTCAGGTGTTTGTCGCCCAGCAGACGCTGCTGCACCACCTGCACCTCGTCACAGAAAAGCGGGGCTTCAAAACCCTGGCCCCAGACCTGCGCATCCAGCACCGCCACGGTCTGTGGGTTGAACCACTCCAGCGCCAGCGGGCCATCGGTGCGCAGCGTGCGGGTGAGCGTGGCGCGGTCCAGCCATTCTTCGGCCACCTGCTGCAGCGCGGTGCCGAAAGCGTGCACGGCGTCTTCGTTGTCGCCCAGGGTGCAACCCGCGGCCATGGCGTGGCCGCCGAAGCGCTGCAGCAGGCCGGGCTGGCGTTTGGCCACCAGGTCGAGGGCGTCGCGCAGATGGAAGCCGGCAATGCTGCGGCCCGAGCCCTTCAGCCGCCCGTCGGCGCCGCGCGCGAAGACGAAGGTGGGGCGGTGCAGGCGGTCTTTCACACGGCCGGCGACGATGCCCACGACGCCTTCGTGAAAACTCTCGTCGAACAGCGTCACTGCCGGCGGCGCGCCACCCTCGGCGTCGCCTGGCAGGCGTGCCAAGGTCAGCTCGGCCAGTTCGCGCATGCCGCCCTCCACCTCGCGGCGTTCGCGGTTGATGGCGTCGAGCTGCTGCGCCAGTTCGGCGGCGCGGGCCGGGTCGTCGGTGAGCAGGCACTCGATGCCCAGCGTCATGTCGGCCAGGCGACCGGCGGCGTTGATGCGCGGCCCCAGCGCGAAGCCGAAGTCGAAGCCGGCGGCGCGTGCGGGCTCACGGCCGGCGGCCGCGAACAGCGCTGCCAGGCCGGGCTGCAGCCGGCCGCTGCGCACACGCTTCAGGCCCTGCGCGACGAGGCGGCGGTTGTTGGCGTCCAGCTTCACCACGTCGGCCACCGTGCCCAGCGCCACCAGGTCCAGCAGGCTGTCCAGGCGCGGCTGTTCGCGGCCTTCAAACAGGCCCCGCATGCGCTGCTCGGCGCGTGTGGCCAGCAGCACGTAGAACATCACGCCGACGCCGGCGATGGCCTTGCTCTCGAAGCCGCAGCCGGGCTGGTTGGGGTTGACGATGACATCGGCCGCCGGCAGCGAGATGGCGCCGTCGATCACGGCCGGCAGGTGGTGGTCGGTCACCAGCACCTGCATGCCGGCGTCGCGTGCGTGCTGCACGCCGGCATGGCTGGCGATGCCGTTGTCCACCGTCACCAGCACCTCGGGCACACCGCCGCCGCTGCGGAAGGCCTGCGCGCGCGCCAGCTCCACGATGGCCGGCGTGAGGCCATAACCATGCACGGCGCGGTCGGGCACCACGTAGGCCAGCTGCGCCTTGTCGGCGCCCAGCAGTGCCAGGCCGCGCAAGGCCACGGCGCAGGCGGTGGCGCCGTCGCAGTCGTAGTCGGCCACCACGCAGATGCGCTTGCGCTGGACGACGGCGTCCGCGAGCAGCCGCCCGGCCTCCAGCGTGCCCTTCATCGTGGCCGGGGGCAGCAGGCGGGCCAGGCTGTCGTCCAGTTCATCGGCGGCGCGCACGCCGCGCGCGGCCAGCAGGCGCGCCAGCAGCGGGTGCACGCCGGCCTGTTCCAGCGTGAAGCTGGCGCGCGGCGAGCTTTCGCGCAGCAAGAGCTGGGGCGCGCCGCTCACAGGGTCTCCAGCACGGCATGGGGTGCGGTGCGAGACCACAAGCTGCGCAGGCCCTGCCGCAGTTGCAGGCCCAGACTGCGCGGCGCGGCTTCGTAGCGCACCCATGCGCGCTCGCCGCACAAGGTCAGTGCCGCAGCCTGGCCGGCATCGGCCTTCGCGCGCAGCGCGGCCAGCGGGCCGGCGTCCAGCGTTTCCCAGGCCTTGCTCCAGGCCGCCCAGTCCTCGGCCAGCGCGGCGCCGCGCAGGCGCTCGTCCACGGTGGGCGGCGTGCCCGCTTCGGGCTGGGCCACGCCACAGCCGCTGAGCCAGAAAGAGTTCACCGGCAGCAGGCCGCGTGCGGCGCGTGCGTCGTTCAGCGGGTGCGTGTACAGCAGCATCTGCACTTCACTCTGCAGGCGGCGGATGCGCCGTGCCGCGGGCTCGGCGCCCATCCAGCCGTCGACGTTGCGGCCGATGACACGGTCGATCGACGCCGTGGCCAGCGTGGCCAGGCTTTCGTGCGCCAGGTACCAGCGCTGTGCGTGGGCGCAGTGCAGGGCGTAGCCCTCGCTGGTGAAGAGCGGGGCGATGGTCTCGAAAAGCGCGCGCGACGTGGTGTCGTCCAGCATCAGCCCTGCGGGGTCGAGCAGGCTGACCTGTTCGGTGCCCAGGTGCCAGTGCGCCGGCGTCATCAAGCCCCAGGCCAGGTCGCCGGTGGCGATGCCATCGGCCTGCGCCGCGCGCGCCGCCCAGGGCAGCAGCCCGCTGGCGCCGCGCCAGCCCAGCGCCAGCGCCAGCGCCCGTTCGTGCGGCGGCGAGTAGCTCCATTCGTCGGCCTCGTCGCGCTGCACCTCGTCGCAGCGGGCCAGCAGCGCCTGCAGGTGGGGCAGCGCCAGCTGGGCGGCGGCCTGGCGGCCGGGCTCTGACAAAGGCGCCGCGAACGGAATCAACAGATGCATCGCGGCATTATCCCGGCCGCCATGGGCCCACCGGCGCGCGGGCGCATCGCTGCAGGGCTTCGGCGGTGCTGGCCCTGGGCTAGCATGCGCGACCCATGACACCCGCCCCCCATGAACCTTCCGTTTGAGTGGCAGATAGGCTGGCGCTACACGCGCGCCGGCCGCGCCGGCCGCCGCAATGGCTTCATCAGCTTCATCAGCGGTGTCTCCATGCTGGGCATCGCGCTGGGCGTGGCGGCCCTGATCATCGTGCTGAGCGTGATGAACGGCTTCCAGAAGGAAGTGCGCGACCGCATGCTCAGTGTCATCCCGCACATCGAGGTCTTCGACGTCCAGGGCAGCGGCCTGCCGGACTGGCGCGCCACCGCGGCGCGGGCGCGTGAGGACCAGCGCGTCATCGGCGCCGCGCCTTACGTCAGCACCCAGGCGCTGGTGGGCCGCGGCGACGAGATGCGCGGCAGCATCGTGCGCGGCATCGAGCCCGGTGAAGAAGGCCAGGTCACCGACATCGGCCGCAGCCATGCCAGCACGCTGGCGCTGCTGAAGCCGGGCGAGTGGAACGTGGTGCTGGGGGCGGAACTGGCACGCCTGCTGCGCGCGCGCGTCGGCGACAAGGTCACGCTGGTGGCGCCGGGCGGGCAGGTCACGCCGGCCGGCGTGGTGCCGCGCCTGAAGCAGGTGACGCTGGTGGGCACCTTCGAGGCCGGCCACTACGAATACGACAGCGCGCTGGCGCTGCTGCACATCGAAGACGCCCAGCGGCTCTTCCAGCTCAGCGGCCCCACCGGCGTGCAGCTGCGCCTGGCCGATGTGCACGGCGCGCGCAGCGCGGCGGCGGACCTCACGGTGAAGATGGGCGGCGAGGTGCTGGTGCGCGACTGGACGCGCACCAACCGCAACTGGTTCGACGCGGTGCAGATCGAGAAGCGGCTGATGTTCATCATCCTCACGCTGATCGTCGCGGTGGCGGCCTTCAACCTCGTGAGCACGCTGGTGATGACGGTGACCGACAAGCGGGCCGACATCGCCATCCTGCGCACCCTGGGCGCCAGCCCGGGCAGCATCATGGGCGTGTTCATGGTGCAGGGCGCCACCAGCGGCATCATGGGCACCTTCGGCGGCTGTGCGCTTGGGCTGCTGGTGGCCTTCAACATCGACGTCATCGTGCCGGCTCTTGAAAACGCGCTCGGCATGGCCTTCCTGCCCGGCAGCATCTACGTCATCAGCCGCATGCCCAGTGAGCCGATGGCGGCCGACATCGTGCCGGTGCTGGTGATCTCGCTGCTGCTGTCCTTCGTGGCCACCCTCTACCCGAGCTGGCGTGCCAGCCGCGTGAACCCTGCCGAGGCCTTGCGTTATGAATGAGGCTGCAGTGCCGCCCGACGCGGACGTGGTGCTGCAGGCCACCGAGCTGCACAAACGTTTTGTCGAAGGCCATGGCGACGACGCGCTGGACGTGACCGTGCTGCGCGGCGTCAGCCTGCAGGTGCGGCGTGGCCAGACCCTGGCCATCGTGGGTGCCTCGGGCTCGGGCAAGAGCACGCTGCTGCATTTGCTGGGCGGCCTGGACGCACCCAGCTCGGGCAGCGTGCAGCTGATGGGCCGCGAACTCGCCGCGATGGACCCTGCCACGCAAAGCCGCTGGCGCAACCTGCACCTGGGCTTCGTCTACCAGTTCCACCACCTGCTGCCCGAGTTCAGCGCGCTGGACAATGTGGCCATGCCGCTGCGCATCCGCCGCCTGCCCGTGGGCGAGGCCCGTGCCCAGGCGCAGCAGATGCTGGCGCGCGTGGGCCTGGCCCAGCGCACGGCGCACCACCCGGCGCAGCTGTCCGGCGGCGAACGCCAGCGCGTGGCCATCGCGCGCGCCCTGGTCACGCGGCCGGCCTGCGTGCTGGCCGACGAGCCCACCGGCAACCTCGACCGCGAAACCGCCGACGGCGTGTTTGCCTTGATGATGGAACTGGCGCGCGAAAACGGCACCGCCTTCGTCGTGGTGACCCACGACCATGCATTGGCCGGGCGCTGCGGCGAGACCCTGAACCTGTCTCGCTGAGCCCGGCTTCCTACAATGGGCGGGTGCACCTGCTGAACGCCGATCTTCATTGCCATTCCAACGTCTCCGACGGCACCCTGAGCCCGGAAGACCTGGCGCAACGGGCTTTTGACAAGGGTGTCGAGCTCTGGGCGCTGACCGACCACGACGAACTCGGCGGCCAGCGCCGTGCGCGCGAGGCGGCGCTGGACCTGGGCATGGACTACCTCACAGGCACCGAGGTCTCGGTGAGTTTTGCCGGGCAGACGGTGCACATCGTCGGCCTGGGTTTCGACGACGAAGACGCCGCGCTGAACGCCGGGCTGGCCGCCACGCGCGGCGGCCGCACGCAGCGTGCGCGCGACATGGCCGCGGGCCTGGCGAAGGTGGGCATCCAGGGGGCCTTCGAGGGGGCGTTGAAGTACGTCGGCAACCCCGATCTCATCTCGCGCACGCACTTCGCGCGCTTCCTCGTCGAAAGCGGTGTCTGCCCCGACACGCACAGCGTCTTTCGCCGCTACCTGACCGAAGGCCACCCGGGCTATGTGCCGCACGAGTGGGCCGGGCTCGGGGACGCGGTGCGCTGGATCACGCAGGCGGGCGGCATCGCCGTCATCGCCCACCCCGGGCGCTACCGCTTCACACCCACCGAGGAGTACGCGCTCTTCACCGAGTTCATCGCCCATGGCGGCCGGGGCGTGGAAGTGATGACGGGCAGCCACAGCGCGGCCGAGCACATCCGCTACGCGGACACGGCCATCGAGTTCGGCCTGCTCGCCAGCCGCGGCAGCGACTTCCATTCGCCGGGGGAAAGCCGCACCGAGCTGGGCAGCCTGCCCGACCTGCCCGGGCGCCTGAAACCGGTGTGGGAAGCGCTGTCGGCGCGTGTCCACAGCGCCACGGCCTGACGGTTTTGCCCGAGGCTGCTTCCGTAAAAACCCGAAGTCGGGTTAGAATCGTGCGCTGTGCTGAAAACCTGAGTTCTCAGCCAGATCGTTCATCCCCTTCGGCCTCCTCAGACGAAAGTCGGCCACTCAAGTTCTGACTTCGGGTCACAACTGCGGTGCGCTTCTCACAGGTCGGCGGCGATGCCGTCGCACGACCTCCCGGTGTCCATCTTCAGGACTCACAAGCCGGGGTCTTCACGCGACTTCACCAGGCTGGGCTCCCTCGAGGGGCCGAGTCGGGCATGCCTGTGCATGCCCAGCAGTAAATCAAGCGAGAGTGATGATGAGTTTCGAGAGCCTGAACCTGAACGAAGCGCTGACGCGCGCCCTGAGCGCCGCCGGCTACACCGAAGCCACCGCCGTGCAAGCCGAGGCGATCCCGCCGGCGATGGCCGGCAAGGACCTGATGGTCAGCAGCCGCACCGGCAGCGGCAAGACCGCCAGCTTCATGCTGCCCGCACTGACGCGCATCCTGGCCAGCCGCAGCCTGCCCGTCGCCCAGCGTGGCAAGGGTCCGCGCGTGCTGGTGCTGGCACCCACCCGTGAACTCGCGATGCAGGTCGCCAAGGCCGCCAGCGACTACGGCCGCTTCGTGCAGGGCCTGCGTGTGGCCACCGTCGTCGGCGGCGTGCCCTATGGCGCGCAACTGGCCGCGCTGCGCGGCCCGCTGGACATCCTGATTGCGACGCCCGGCCGCCTGATCGACCACATCGGTTCCGGCAAGTGCCAGCTCGGCAACGTCGAGATGCTGGTGCTGGACGAAGCCGACCGCATGCTCGACATGGGCTTCATCGACGACATCCGCCTCATCGTCGACGCGACGCCGCAAGAGCGCCAGACCGTGATGTACAGCGCCACCTTCAACGGCAACGTCGGCCGCCTGGCCACCGACCTGCTGCGCGAGCCGCAGCGCATCGAAGCCAGCTCGCAGACCGAGAACCACGCCGACATCGAACAGCGCATGCACTGGGCCGATGACCTGACGCACAAGAACGCGCTGCTCGACCACATCCTGACCGAGCGTTCGATGGAGCAGGCGGTGGTCTTCACGAGCACCCAGCGTGACGCCGACTGGCTGGCCGATCGCCTGCACGAGATGGGTCACAGCGTGGCCAGCCTGCACGGTGGCATGCCGCAAGGCCGCCGCACCCGCGTGCTGCAAGGCCTGCGCAGCAAGCATCTGCGCGTGCTGGTGGCCACCGACGTGGCCGCGCGTGGCATCGACGTGCCGAGCATCAGCCACGTCATCAACTACGGCCTGCCGATGAAGGAAGAGGACTACGTGCACCGCATCGGCCGCACCGGTCGCGCCGGGCGTTCGGGCCTGGCCGTGACGCTGGCCGAGCGCCGCGACAGCGGCATGATGCACCGCATCCAGCGCTACACGACGCAGCGCATCCCGGTGGCCGTCATCGAGGGCCTGGAGCCCAAGCGCTCGGAGCCGCCGAAGGCCGCCTTCGACCGCCCGGCGCGCCCGGGTGGCAAGAGCTTCGGTCCGCGTCCTGCCGGTGGCAAGCCCTTCCGCCCGGCGGGCAAGACTTTCAGCAAGGCCGGCCCCCGCCCAGCACGCTGAAATTCATTCGCACAACAAAAAAGCGCCCCGCAGGGCGCTTTTTCTTTGGGTCAAGGCCTGGCGCGGAACCGGCTCTGGCGGGCCGCTGCAAGAGCCCCCTCGAGGGGTAGCCAACGCAGTGAGCTTGGGGCTCACACGCCCAGGAGATCGACCTCGAAGACGAGGGTGGCGTTCGGTGGAATCACGCCGCCGGCGCCGCGCGCGCCGTAGCCCAGTTCAGCCGGGATGGTGAGCACGCGGGTGCCGCCCACCTTCATGCCCTGCACGCCTTCGTCCCAGCCCCGGATGACCTGGCCCTGGCCCAGTCCGAAGGCGAAGGGTTGGCCGCGGTCCTTGCTGGAATCGAACTTCTTGCCGCGCGAGTTGCTGGCGGTGGGGTCGTAGAGCCAGCCGGTGTAGTGCACTTGCACATGCTGGCCGGCGCGGGCTTCTTCGCCGCTGCCCACAGTGGTGTCTTCGTATTGCAGGCCGCTTTCGGTGGTGGTCATGGTGCTTCAGATAGGGGTGGAAAGGCCGCGATGATGCCAGCCCAGGCCGGCACCGCGGCGGCCAGCCAGTCACCGGGGGTCTTGGCCTGCAGCGCCGGCAGCCCCAGCACGCGGCCGGCGGCTTGCAGTGCCGCCACCGGGTCGGCCAGGTCCAGCGCCTGCGCACCGTTCTGTTTGCTCAGCTTGCGGCCATCTGCCGCCAGCACCAGCGGCGTGTGCAGGTAGGCCGGTGCGGCCAGGCCCAGGGCCCGCTGCAGCAGCAGCTGCCGTGCGGTGTTGTCGGCCAGGTCTTCGCCCCGCACCACGTGGGTGATGTGCTGTGCGGCGTCGTCCACCACCACCGCCAGCTGGTAGGCCCACAGGCCGTCGGCACGCTGCAGGACAAAGTCGCCGACGGCCGCGGCCACGTCTTGTTGTTGGTGGCCCAGGCGGCGGTCTTGCCAGCTCACGACGCCTGCCGCCAGCAAGCGCACGGCGCGCGCGGCCTTGCCCTGCAGGCCACCGTTGCTAGGCCGGCAGGTGCCCGGGTAGACACGTTCGGCCTCGGCGCAGTGGGCGACACCGCGTGCCAGCCAGTGGGCGTCGATGTCCTTGCGCGTGCATGCGCAGGGGTAGGCGCGTCCCTGGTGCCGCAACTGCTGCAGCGCCTGCGCGTAGGCCTCGCTCCGTGTGGACTGCCACAGCGGCGCTTCATCGGGCAGCAGGCCGCAGCGGGCCAGCTGGCGCAGCACCTCCTCGGCGGCACCCGGCACACAGCGTGGCGTGTCCACGTCTTCGATGCGCACCAGCCATTGCCCGTGGTGCAGGCGCGCGTCCAGCCAGCTGGCCAGCGCCGCCACCAACGAGCCTGCGTGCAGCGGGCCGGTGGGCGAGGGCGCAAACCGCCCGCGATACGGCCCGCCCTGGCCGCCTTGGCCGCCTTGGCCGCACTCGGGCGGCACCCCGGGCTGCGGCCTCAGCACAGGGGGCCGGCGTGGCGCTCCAGCAGCGCACGCCGCGTCGTCGGGCTTTCCAGCTGGCCCAGCCACCACTGCAGCGCGCGGCCCAGGCCGGCGGTGCCGCCGCGTTCGGCACGCCAGGCGTAGTGCAGCTGCGCCACCGTCGCCGCGCGGGCGGTCTCCTTCTGCACCAGCGTGCCGGCCTCGAGGTGCGGGCGGGCCAGCGGCTCGGGGATGAAACCGCAGCCCAGGCAGCGCAGCAGCGCTTCCATCTTCATGCGCATGTTGGGCACGGTCATCACGTCCTGACCGGGCAGCAGGTTCACGGTCATCGGGGCCAGGCGCTGCGCGGTGTCGGCCACGGCGACGGCGCGGTGGTGCACCAGCAGGTCGTCGGTCAACACCCCGGGCACGGTGGCCAGCGGGTGGTGCGGTGCCACGCAGTAGACAAACGGCACCTCGCCCAGCGGCCGCAGCTCGATGCCGCCCGGGTTGGTGTGCGAGTCGCCGACGCCGATGGCCAGGTCGACCTGCCCCGTCACCAGCGCTTCCCAGGTGCCTGTGAGCACGTCGGTGCGCAGGCGGATGCGCGTGCCGGCGCCGCGTGGCGCGCCGGCCCCGCTGTGGGGGATCTCGGCGCCGTCGCACAGCTCGCAGAAGGCCTGCACGAGCTCGAACATCGTCGGCACCGAGAGGATGTCTTCGACACTGATGGCCAGCTGCGTTTCCCAGCCGTTGGCCACGCGGCGCACGCGGTTGGCCACGGCGTCCATCTCCTGCAGCAGGCGCCGGCCTTCCTGCAGCAGCTCGGTGCCGGCGGCCGTCAGCTGGGCCTGGCGCGAGCTCCGGTCAAACAGCAGCACGTCGAGCGCCTCTTCCAGCTGTCTCACGCTGTAGGTCAGCGCCGAGGGCACCTTGCCCAGTTCACGCGCGGCCGCTGCAAAGCTGCCGGTGCGCGCGATGGTGTCCATCATCAACAGGGCGTCGGGGGTCAGGGCGTTGCTGCGGTCGGGCATGGCTTCATCTTATTTGAACGTGGCCGACAAGCCGGCGCAGCCCGCCGATGGGCCCGGCTTCCTACATTGCAGTCACTGAGCAACACCCGCGACCTGGCCTCTAGGAGCACCCCATGATCACCCTGCGCAAGTCCGCCGAACGTGGTTACGCCGACCACGGCTGGCTCAAGAGCTTCCACAGCTTCAGCTTCGCCGACTACTACGACGCCCGCCACATGGGCGTGGGCAATCTGCGTGTCATCAACGAAGACCGCATCGCCCCGGGCACAGGTTTCGGCACGCACGGCCACCGCGACATGGAAATCGTCAGCTACGTGCTCGAAGGCGCGCTGGCGCACAAGGACAGCATGGGCAATGGCGAGGCCGGCGGCGCCAACGCGGGCGTCATCCGCCCTGGCGACGTGCAGCGCATGAGCGCCGGCACCGGCGTGCGCCACAGCGAGTTCAACCACGCCACCGACGCCACCACGCACTTCCTGCAGATCTGGGTGCTGCCCGATGCAACCGGCATCGCGCCCGGCTACGAGCAGAAGCACTTTGACGCCGCCAGCAAGCGCGGCCGCCTCGTCACCGTGGCCTCGCGGGATGGCCGCGAGGGCTCGGTGACCCTCCATGCCGATGCGGCCATCCGCGCCGGCTTGTTCACCGGCGACGAACGTGCCGAGCTGGCGCTGGACCCGCAGCGCATCACCTATGTGCACCTGGTGCGAGGGGGCTTGCGTGTGAACGACCGCCAGCTGCAGGCCGGCGACGCCGCGCGTCTGGACCAGGAAAGCCGGCTGGTGCTGGAAGGCGGCGAAGCTGCCGAGGTGCTGGTCTTCGACCTCGCGCCCTGAACAGCTGCTTCATTCAAGAGTCCCGCGACCCACCTTGCCGGCATGCGCCGGCGCATCAGGAGTACCCCATGAGCAAGATCGTCATCGTTTTCCACAGCGGCTACGGCCACACCAAGAAGATCGCCGAGGCCGTGGCCGAAGGCAGCGGCGGCACGCTGCTGGCCATCGACGCCGAGGGCAACCTGCCCGAAGGTGGCTGGGAGCAGCTGAGCGCGGCCAAGGCCATCGTCTTCGGCTCGCCCACCTACATGGGCAGCGTCAGCTGGCAATTCAAGAAATTCGCCGACGCCAGCAGCAAGGCCTGGTTCACGCAGCAGTGGAAGAACAAGCTGGCCGCCGGCTTCACCAACAGCGCGTCGATGAACGGCGACAAGCTGTCCACCCTGCACTACATGTTCACGCTCAGCCAGCAGCACGGCATGCTGTGGGCCGGCACCGGCATGATGCCCAGCAACAGCAAGGCTGCCACTCGCAACGACATCAACTACGTCGCCTCGTCTTCCGGCCTGATGACCGCCACGCCTTCCGACGCCAGCGTCGACGAGATGGTGGCTGGCGACATCGCCACGGCGCAGGCCTTCGGCAGGCGCATCGTCGAGGCGGTGGCCTTGCTGGCCTGAGTCTCGCACCGGCCCGGCCCGGGCCTCAGCCCAGTGCTGCAGCCAGCCGCTCGAGCTCTTCGGCGGCGGTGTGCAGCGCAGCGAGCAGCCTGGCGTCGGCCCGCGCCGCCGGCTCCAGCAACCGGGCTGCGTATTCAGCCGACTGCGCTGCCTGGGCCAATGCGTCGGCACCCAGCATCGCCGCGCCACCACGCAGCTTGTGCATGGCCTGCAGGCTGTCCCACGCCGAAGGGTCGGCGGCATCTGCCAGCAGCAGGCGCAGGTCGCTGCGTGCACTCGACAGCATGTTGCCCAGCAGGTTGAAGTAGCTTCCGAGCTGTCCGTCGACGGCCGCCAGGCCGCGCTGCATGTCCAGGGCCGACAGCGCCTGCAGTTGCATCTGCCGTGCTTCCAAGGACAGACCCCTGGCCATGACGGCAGGTGGCGGTGCCAACGGCGGCGCCGGTGGCGCAGCAGCGGCTGTCGCTGCTGCGGGCGCCGACAGCCACCGCAGCAGGGTGGTGTACAGCAGCGCCGGCGACGTGGGCTTGACGATGAAGTCGTTCATGCCAGCGTCCAGGCAGGCGCGGCGGTCTTCGTCGAATGCGTTGGCGGTCAGCGCGATGATGGGCACGCCATGCCAGCCGGGCAGCTGGCGCATCTGGCGTGTGGCCGTGATGCCGTCCATGCCCGGCATCTGCACGTCCATCAGCACCGCGTCGTAGGGCCTGGCCTCGGCGCATTGCAGCGCCTGCGCGCCATCCTCGGCCACTTCCACGCGCAGTCCGACGGCATCGAGCATGGCCTTGACGATCTCGCGGTTGACGTCGTGGTCTTCCACCACCAACACGCAGCGCCCCCGGTGGGCCTCGCGCAGCCGGGCCCGAGGGTCCGCGTCCGTGGTGGCGTCCAGGTCTGTCGCCATGGGCCGCCCGCGCGCGAGCCGGCAGGTGAACCAGAAGGTGCTGCCGCGGCCGGGTTCGCTGCGGGCTCCCACCTCGCCGCCCATCAGCTGCGCGATGCGGGCGTTGATCGCCAAGCCCAGGCCGGTGCCACCGTAGCTGCGCGCGGTCGACTGTTCGGCCTGCTCGAACAGCTGGAAGAGGCGCGGCACCTGCACCGGGTCGACCCCGACGCCGCTGTCCTCCACTGAAAAGCGCAGCAGCAGGTCGTCGCCGCGTTCCTGCAGCAGTTCCGCGCGCACGGTCACATGGCCCTGCGCGGTGAACTTGATGGCGTTGCCGACGTAGTTCAGCAATGCTTGTCGCAAGCGCGTCAGGTCACCCCGCAGCCACGCTGGCATGCCGGCGGCCTCGACCGCCAGATGCAGCCCCTTGCTGCGCGCCGCCTCGCCGACGATGAACTGCACATGGTCGAGCAGGGTGCCAACTTGGAAGTCGATCTCTTCCAGCTCGACATGGCCAGCCTCGATCTTCGACAGGTCGAGCACGTCGTTGATGATCGACATCAGGTGCTGGCCGGCGCTGTCGATGCGTGCCAGGCGGCCCGCCTGTTCAGGACGCGGGTTGTCCTGCAGCAGCAGGTGGTTGAGGCCGAGGATGGCGTTCATGGGCGTGCGGATCTCGTGGCTCATGTTGGCCAGGAAGCTGCTCTTGGCCCGGCTCGCGTCCTCGGCCTGGCGTTGGGCCTGGGCCAGCTCGGCCGTGCGCTGGGCGACCAGCACTTCAAGGTGGTTGCGGTGGCGGTCGAGCTCGGCCGCCAGGCGCTCCTGTTCTTGTCGCGCGCGCTCGGCTTCGGTCACGTCGGTCACCAGCACCAGGCGCGCCGCCGTGTCGCCGAACTGGAAGGAATGGCTGGCGATCGCCACCCGGATGAGGCGGCCGTCCTTGCACTTGTGAGTCCAGACGGTGGGCTCGGTCAGGCTCTGCCCGGCAATCTGCTGCACCCGCGCCTGCAGGCGTTGCACGTCGTCGGGCGGGCGGATGTCCGGCAGGCGCATGGCCAGGAATTCGTCGCGGCTGTACCCATAGTGCGCGATCGCGGCGTCGTTGACGGCCAGGAAACGCAGCGACGCAGGATCGAACACCCACATCGGGTGCGGGTTGTTCTCGAAAAGGCTGCGGTAGCGCAATTCGCTGCTGCGCAACGCGGACTCGGCGGCATAAGCTTCCGAGACGTCGCTGAACACCAGCACCACGCCCACGGTGCGGCCTGCGGCGTCGCGGATGGGGGCCGCGCTGTCGGCAATCGGGTACTCGCGGCCGTCGCGCGACAGGAGCAGGGTATGGTTGGCCAGGGCGCGCACCCGGTCGCTCTGCAGGACCTCTGCCACCGGGTTGGGCCGCGGCGCTCGCGTGTCCGCAGCGACGATGTGGAACACCGTCTCGAGCGGCTGCCCCCGTGCTTCGTGCAAGGGCCAGCCACACAGACGGACCGCGGTCGGATTCATGCGCGCCACGCGGCTTGCGGTGTCGGTGGCGATGACCGCATCGCCGATCGAGTTCAGTGTGATCGACAGGTCTTCGCGGCTGTTGTGCAGGGCGCGCTGTGCGCGGCGCAGCACCGTCACCAGTGCCAGCACGACAAGCGTGCCCGCCGCCCATACGCCCGCTGCCAGCTGGGCCTGGCGGCGCCACGGGGCCAGCACTTCGGCCGAAGAGAGCCCGACCACGACCAGCAGGTCGGGCTGGATGTCGAGCTGGCGGAAGGCCAGGTTGCGGCGTTCGCCGTCGACCGGGCTCACCGCCTGGAAGTGGCCTTCGCGCAGGCCAGCCAATGGCGGATTGAAGAACGGGTAGTCGGCCGGCAGCGCGCGCGCCATCTGCGTTTCGTCAAACGGGCTGCGCATCATCAGCGTGCGGTCGCGCCGGACCAGTGCGATGGCACCGCCGGCGCCCAGGTCCACGTTGCGCCAGAGCTGGTCGAAATACGTGGGCTCGATGGCGGCCACGACGATGCCCTTGAAGTCGCCGGCGACAGTCGGCAGTCGCCGCGAGGCGCTGAGCAGCCAGGTGCGGGTGGTGCTGCTGCGCACCGGCGCGCCGATCATGAAGTTCGTATCAGGCTGCTGCCGGTGCGCCTGGAAGTGGGCCCCGTCCGCGAGATCGACGCCGAGGTTGCCGGCATCGGTGCCGAAGACGACCCGCCCCTGCGCGTCGAGCACCCAGATCGCACGCACAAAAGGCAGTGCCTGCAGCTGCTGTTGCAGGAAGGTCCGCGCCGAGGTCTCGTTGAGCTGACTTGCCGCCTCCAGGAGGCGAAGGCCCTTGGCGGCCAGTTCCAGCCGCTGGTCCACCGCTTGCAGGGTGCGCGAGGTCTGCTCCTCGACCAGGCGTGAGAGCGAGTCGGTCAGGCGGGCGCCGCTGTCGAGGGTCTGTTGGCGAAGCACGCCCAGCGCCGCAGCCAGCAACGCGCCGCTGACGATGATCAGCAGGGCCGCAAACGTCCACAGGAGACGCCCCGCCCGCTGGGCGCTGCGCGCGTCCAGGTCGCTGGTGTCAGGAGCGCGGGTGTCCGTGGCTGGGTGCATCCGCGGGCCAGTCTAGTGCAGTTCTCCAGGAAGATCAGCCCCGCAGACATCGGGCCTCACGCCGCTACAGTGCGGCATGGACACTGCGATTTCACTGTGGCGCATCCTGCCTTGGATCGACTGGGCGGCGCTGGCTTCCCTGTTTGCCGGCTGGGCCGCCTACGCGCGTTTTTCCCAGCTGCGCGCGACGGTGCAGCCCTCTCTGCTGGCACTGACGAACCGCGAACGCAAGCGCTGGATGCTGCAGACCACAGGGCGTGAAAACCGCGTCATCGACGGCGTGGTGGTGCAAAGCCTGTCGGCCAGCCCCAGCTTCTTCGCCAGCACCACCATCCTCATCATCGGCGGCCTGCTGGCGGTGCTGTCCACCACCGACAAGGCCAGCGAGCTGGTCAACGAGATCCCTTTTGCCGCGCGCACCTCTCTGCTGGTCTTCGACCTGAAGGTGGTGCTGATGATCGCGGTGTTCGTCTACGCCTTCTTCCGCTTCACCTGGAGCCTGCGCCAATACACCTTCGGCGCCCTGCTGGTGGCCGCGGCGCCGGCGCACGACCGCTTCGACAGCGAGGCCCAGCGCCAGGCCTTTGCCGAACGCGCCGGCCGCGTGATGGGCCTGGCCGCCGAGACCTTCAACGACGGCCTGCGGGCCTACTACTTCAGCTTCGCTGCGATGGCCTGGTTCTTTTCCGCCTGGGCCATGATGGCGGGCACGGCCGGGGTCATCTTCGTGCTGTACCGGCGCGAGTTCCACTCTGACGTGCTGGCCGTGTTGCGCAGCGACGGGCCCGCCCCCTGACAGCGGCGCCGGCCGAAAACTTCCATCACACCCGAGGAGCGCTCATGAACATCGCGCCACGCCGCCGTCTGCTTTCCGCGCTGTTGCCCGCGCTGCTGCCCGCGCTGTTCGCCAGCGCCGTCACGGCCCTGGCCAGTCCGGTTCACGCCCAGGGCAAGACGGTGAAGATCCTGGTCGGCTTCCCGGCCGGGGGCGGCACCGACGCCATCGCCAGAACCTTGGCCGAGAAGCTGAAGGACGAGCTGGGTGCCACCGTCATCGTCGAGAACAAGCCCGGTGCGGGCGGCCAGCTGGCGGCCCAGGCCCTGAAGGCGGCGGCACCCGACGGCAGCACGTTTTTCATCAGCCATGACCACACCATCAGCGTGCTGCCGCTGGTCTCCAAGACCCCCGGCTTCGACCCCGCCAAGGACTTCAGCCCCGTGGCCGGCTTCGCCAGCTTCGTGAACGCCTTTGCCGTCTCGCCCGGCACGCCGGCCAGGAGCCTGGCCGAGTACGTGGCCTGGGTGAAGGGGGCCGGGCAGGGCAAGGGGGTGGTCGGCGTGCCGGCACCGGCTTCCACGCCCGAGTTCATGGTCAAGCTGCTGGCTGGCCAGTACCAGCTGGACCTGGTGCCCGCGCCTTACCGCGGCAGTGCGCCGATGATGGGCGACATGCTGGGCAACCAGATCAACGCCGGCATCGGTTCGGTGCCGGATTTCATCGAGAACCACAAGGCCGGGCGCATCCGCATGGTGGCTGTGGGAGGCCCGGCGCGCCAGGCCACCCTGCCCGAGTTGCCGACGCTGGCCGAGCTGGGCATCGCCGGCTTCGAAGACCTGCCCTATTACGGCTTTTTCGCGCCTGCCGGCACGCCCAAGGCCGCGCTGGACGCGTTTTCGGCCGCACTCGCCAAGGTGGTGGCCCAGCCCGAGGTGAAGGCGCGGCTGACAGCGATGGGCCTGACGGTGGAGTTCATGGACGCCGCCGCACTGGCGGCGCGCGAGAAGACCTACGCCAGGAGTTGGGCCGAGATCATCCGCAAGAGCGGTTTCACGCCTTTGTGAAATGGCCTGGTGATGCAACGGTTCAGCGGCTGGGGGGGGCTGGCGCCGGGGGCTCCTCGCGCACCAGGGCCCAGGCGGCCAGCAGCCCGAAGCCCACGTTCAACAGCGCCACGCCGCCCACCAGCAGCAGGCCCACCATGTTCAGCGGCAGCGCGCGCAGGGCGTAGGTGCACACCGACGACAGCACATTGAACATCAGCATCTGCCAGAACAGCAGGCGGCGTGGTTGCCACAGCCTGGAAAGCAAGCGCGAAGGTTTCATGGGCGGCGAGACTAACGCAGCGGGTCTGGTGCCGCACAGGGTGGTCTTGATCGCCGTGATGCTGGGCTTGGTCGCATGCTTCCCGGCGGCTGCGCCTTGCCGTTACGCTGCCCGCCCATGTCAGTCATGAACCCCGCTTCCACCGCGGTGCCGACGCCCGGCGCGCCGGCCCTGTTGCACCCGCTGGACGCGGCCCTGCCCAGCGCTTTGGCGGGCAGCGGCCACAGCTGGTTCACCCGCTACCGCTGTTACCCGGTGTTCAGTGCGCCCTGGGTACGTGGCCGCATCGCGGTCTTCGGGACCGTGCTCGCGGTGCTGCTCACCTTGACCGCGCTGCCACTGACCGCCGGCCAGCCCTTGGCCGAATTGCCGACGGGGGCGCTGATTCAACTGGCGGTGCAGCTGTTTGCCCCGCTGTTTGCGGGCCCGCTGCTGGGCCTGTGGGTGCGGCGCCAGGGCTGGCCCGAGCGGCAGGAGCGCAACGCGCTGATCGCCACGGTGGTGGCGGTCGTGCTGGCGCTGCTGGCCTTCCACCAGTTTGCCAGTGAGCCGCTGAAACAGGCCATCGCCGAAGCCACCGGCGCGGTCGACGAAAGCGGCAAGCGCAAGCGCATGGCCATCCAGATCGGCGTGACCGTCAGCGGCCCGGAGAGCGCGTCTTCATCAGCCGCTTCGCCCCCGGCGCCGCTGCACAGTGGCGAGTCCCTGGCGCCCATGACCCGCATCAGCAATGGCGTCACCAGCGCGCTCTTCAGCTTCTGGATGGCCGGCGGCGTGGCCTTGTGGGGCTGGGGCCGCGAGCGCAGCGGCCTGGCCGCGCTGGCACGCGAAGCGGAACTGCACCGTGCCCAGGCACAGCGCCGCGAGGCCGAGTTGAAGCTCAGCGTGCTGGCAGCCCAGGTGGAACCGCATTTCCTCTTCAACACCCTGGCCGGCGTGCGCAGCGCCATCGCCACCGACCCCGCGCGGGCCAGCGAGATGATCGACCGCCTGGTGGACTACCTGCGCGCCGCCATCCCGCGCCTGCGCAGCAGCGGCGGCAGCGAGGCCACGCTGGGCGGGCAGCTCGACATCGTGCGCGCCTACCTCGGCCTGATGTCTGCGCGCATGCCGCGGCTGAGCTGGGTGGTGGATGTCGACGCCGCCCTGCTGCCCTTGCACTGCCCGCCGCTGATGCTGATCTCGCTGGCCGAAAACGCGGTCAAGCACGGGGTCGAACCCAAGGTCGGGCCGGCCAGCGTGCGCGTGCACGCCTGGCGCCGTGCCGATGGCGGCCTGGCCGTGACGGTGGCCGACGACGGCGCCGGCTTCGGCGCCAGCAGCGGCGGCAGCGGGCTGGGCCTGAGCAACATCCGCGAGCGCCTGCGCCAGATGTACGGCGAAGCGGGCGCGCTCACGCTGAAGGCGCGGCCCGAGGGCGGCGTGGCCGCGACCCTGAGCCTGCCCCCGGAGTGAAGCCATGAGCAGCCTGCCAAGCGCCCCCACGGCCCTGATCGCCGACGACGAAGACCTGCCGCGCGCCGAACTGCGGCGCATGCTGGCCAGCGCCTGGCCGGAGCTGCAGGTGGTGGCCGAGTGCGAGGACGGCCCCGCCGCCGTGGAGGCCCTGGACGCCCATGCGCCGCAGATCGCCTTCCTCGACATCCGCATGCCCGGCATGAACGGGCTGGACGTGGCGCGCGCCGCCAGCGGCCGCTGCCACACCGTCTTCACCACCGCCTATGACAGCCACGCCGTGGCCGCCTTCGACGCCGGTGCGGTGGACTACCTGCTCAAGCCCATCAATGCCGAACGGCTGGCGCAGGCCGTGGCGCGCCTGCGTGAGCGCCTGCGCAGCCCGGCTGCGGTGCCTGACCTGGACGCGTTGATGCAGCACCTGAGCCAACGCCTGCAAGGCGGGCCGGGCAGCGAGCCTGGCGCGGCGCCGCGGCTGCGCTGGCTGAGCGCCAGTGTGGGCGAAACCATCAAGATGTTCGCCGTCGAGGAAGTGCTGTTTTTCCAGAGCGACGAAAAGTACACGCGCGTCGTCACCGCCACCGACGAAGCCCATGTGCGCAAGCCGCTGCGCGAGATCAGCGACAGCCTGGACCCCGACGACTTCTGGCAGGTGCATCGCGGCACCGTGGTGCGGGCCAGCGCCATCGCACGGGCCCACCGCGACGAGCTCGGACGCATCACGCTGCATCTGCGCCAGCATCGCGAAACCCTGGCCGTGAGCCAGGCCTGGGCCTGGCGCTTCAAGCCGATGTAGCGGGCGGCGGCTTCAGGCCACGCGCCCGAACCACCACAGCGACAGCCCCGCGGCCACCACCGCAAGCAGGGCGCCCAGGGCGGCGAAGAGCGCGGTGACCTCGGTCTCCTTGCGCTCGACCACCATGCGCGAGCTCAGGCTCTCGTAGACCTTCTTCAGGTCTTCGGCGGTGCCGGCGTAGAAATACTCGCCGTGCGTCAGCACCGAGATGTTCTTCAGCGTCTCTTCGTCCAGCCGCACGCGCATGCTCCAGCCTTCGAAGCCGATGACCTCGCCGCCGGTCGTGCCTATGCCCACGGTGTAGACGCGGATGCCGCGTTCGGCGGCCATCTTGGCCGCGTCCAGCGGGTCGGGGCCGGTGGTGCGCTGGCCGTCGGTCAGCATGATGATCGCCGCCGAGCTGTAGGAACCCGGCGCCACCGGCGTGAAGGGCTTGGCTTGCTTCTTCGCGATGCTGTTGCTGGCCCCGGGGAAATTGCGCTGGCCGGTGACGTGCTGGATCTCGATGCCGTCGTCCGGAAACAGCGTCGCCAGGCTCAGGATCACGCCGCTGCCGGTGGCCGTGCCGCGCTGCAGCTGGAAGCGGTCGATCGCCTTCAGCACGTCTTCGCGGCTTTCGGTGGGCGCCTGCACGACGGCGGCGGTGCCGGCGAAGGACACCACGCCCACACGCACCTCGCGCGGCAGGTTGTTGACGAAGGCGCGCGCGGCTTCCTGGCTGGCCACCAGGCGGTTGGGTTTCACGTCTTCGGCGCGCATGCTGCCCGAGACATCCATCGCCAGCATGATGGTGCGCTCGGCCAGCGGCAGGGTCAGCGTGGCCGTGGGCCGCGCCACCGACAGGAGCAGTGTCGCCAGCGCCAGCAGCAGCAGCAGCGGCGGCACGTGGCGGCGCCAGCCCGGGCGCGCGCCCGCGGCCAGCTTGGCAATGTTGACGCTGGCCAGGCGCACCGTGGTCTTGCGCTTGCGCTTCAGCACCCACAGGTACAGCAGCACCAGCAGCGGCAGCAGGGCCAGCAGCCCCAGCATCTTCGGCCAGACAAAGCTCACGGTGCGGACTCCGTCATCAGGGCTGCGCGGCGCAGCGTGCTCGGGAAACGCAGCGGCGCCTTCAGGCGCGCACGTTGTTTGCGAAGGTCGGTGAAACGCATCAGCGTGTCCAGCAGTTCGTCGTCGGTGGCCAGTTCCAGCACGTCGGCGCCGCTCTCGGCCAGGTTCTGCAGCAGCGTGCTCTCATGGGCTTCGGCCAGCGCCGCATAACGTTCGCGGAAATTGGGGTCCGAGGCATCGACAAACAGCTGCTCGCCGGTCTCGGCGTCCTCCAGCGTCACCAGGCCGACATCCGGCAGCGCCATCTCGAGGGGGTCCCACAGGCGCACCGCCACCACGTCGTGACGGCGTGTCAGGCGCGAGAGCGCGGGCAGCCAGCCCGGCTGGCTGATGAAGTCGGACACCACGAAGACCAGGGCGCGGCGCCGGATGGTGGCCTCGGCCGCCTGCAGCAGTTCGGCCAGGGCGGTGCCGCCGTGGCTGCCCGGCTGGGCGGACTTCGCGGCCGGGGGCTGCGGCGCGCGCATGCGCTGCAGCAGTTCCAGCACGTGCAGGCGGCTGGCACGGGCCGGCAGCATGCCGTGCACCTGGCTGCCGTAAAGCAGGGCGCCGACGCGGTTGCCGTGGCGTGTGATCACGCGTGCCAGCGTGGCCACGAAGCCTGTCGACACCGCCAGCTTGGTGACATCGGCGCTGCCGAAATCGACGCTGCTGGAGAGGTCGAGCAGGAACCAGGCATTGAGGTCGCGGTCTTCCAGGAATTGGCGCACATAGGGTGTCTGCAGCCGCGCCGTGACGTTCCAGTCGATATGGCGCACATCGTCGTGGGCCTGGTATTCGCGCAGGTCGGCCAGGTCGACGCCGGCGCCGCGCCACAGCGTGCGGTAGTCGCCCTGCAGCAGGCCGTCGAGCTTGCGGATGACGGTGAATTCCAGCTGCCGCAGCAACTGGTCGGGCGGCGCGTTGCCGGTCAGCACGGCTTGCACCCGTGTTGCCAAGGCCGTGCGCGGAACCGGCTCTGCCGGGCCGCTGCATGCGCCCCCTCGGGGGGCAGCGAAGGCAGTGAGCGTGGGGGCTTCATCACGCCAGCGGCTTGTCGGGGGCGGGAATCTTCTTCAGCAGGCGCTGCACCACCGCATCGGGCGTCAGGTCTTCGGCCAGGGCTTCGTAGCTCAGCACCAGCCGGTGCCTGAACACGTCCGGCACCAGGTCGAGCATGTCTTCGGGCAGCACGTACTTGCGGCCGCGCAGCATGGCCAGCGCCTTGGCGCCTTCGATCAGGCCGATGGTGGCGCGCGGGCTGCAGCCGTAGGTGATGTACTTGGCCAGGTCGGGCAGGTCGTACTTGGCCGGGCGGCGCGTGGCGCTGACCAGCTTCACCGCGTACTGCATCAGCGAGGGGTCGCAATAGACGCTGCGGCATTCCCGCTGCAGCGCGGCCAGCTGGAAGGTGTCGGCCACCGCGTTCACATCGACCGCCGGGCCGGTGACGCGTTCGGCGATGACGAACTCTTCCTCCTCGGTGGGGTACTCGACCAGCACCTTCATCATGAAACGGTCCACCTGGGCCTCGGGCAGCGGGTAGGTGCCTTCGGTCTCGATGGGGTTCTGCGTGGCCATCACGACGAAGGGGTCCGGCACCTTGTGGGTCTCGCCGGCGATGGTGACCTGGCGCTCCTGCATCACTTCCAGCAAGGCGCTCTGCACCTTGGCCGGCGCGCGGTTGATCTCGTCGGCCAGCAGCAGATTGGCGAACACCGGGCCCAGGCTGGTGCCGAACTCGCCGCTCTTCTGGTTGTAGATGCGCGTGCCCACCAGGTCGGAGGGCACCAGGTCGGGCGTGAACTGGATGCGCTTGAAGCTGCCGCGCACGGTGCGCGCCAGGGTCTTCACGGTCAGGGTCTTGGCCAGGCCGGGTACCCCTTCCACCAGCAGGTGGCCCTGGGCCAGCAAGGCCACCAGCACGCGTTCGAGGAAACGGTCCTGGCCGACGACGACACGCTTGACCTCGTAGAGGATGCGCTCCATCAGCGTGGCGGTGGATTCGTGGCTTTCAGGCGTGGACATGGCGGGCTTTCACAAGGTCAGAACGGCGGCATGCCTGCCGCCGAGGCCGCGTTTTCGATGGGCACCGCAAAGCCGATGCCGATGAAGGTGCGTTGTTCGGAAGGGTTGAGGATGGCGGTGACCACGCCCACCACCTGGCCGTCCATCGTGACCAGCGGGCCGCCGC
>LNFM01002084.1_pt1 | contig 43044 bp, 29 predicted proteins | sample 596031 | NCBI WGS metagenome assembly LNFM01 (sample SAMN04254537, study PRJNA301005) | activated carbon metagenome | isolation source: dual media filters at the Ann Arbor, Michigan drinking water treatment plant | place: USA: Ann Arbor
CGAACGACCCACGGTGAAACAGATCGCGTCGCCCGCGCGAGACGAGTCGTTCACCGAGGAGCCGACGGTCGTCAAGCCCGCGGAGGCAGAGCAGCCAAGGGCGGACGAGACTGTTTCTTCACCTGCGGAAGAGACTCGGTCCCCGCGTGTGGAAGAGCCATTGGTTGCGCCCGCAGAGGCACCAGTGACCGCGCCCGCCGCGAACCACACCGCCGCCAACCCCGCGCCCGCAGCGCCGTCTTCTGGGGACACCGCCGCGGAGAAGCCAGCGACGAGCAAGCCCAAGCAGCCGAAGATGATTTCGCTCACGCTGCTCGACGGCACAACGATTCAACTGCCGTCCTCGCGCCACCGCGCCAAGACCAAGCACGCGTCGACGAACGACCAGTCCGAGGCGTTCGATGAGCCCAAGACCGTCACGCAGGCGGTGCGACGGGACAGCCAGCAGGCCGCGGAGTCGATCGTAGCGACGCTTCGCGCGGCGACGAGAGACCTCAGCCCCGCGGCGCGAGCGACGCGATGGGAGGGAGTCGTGGGCGCGTTGATCGAGGCGCTGATCGAGAAGGGCGCGCTCACGGAGGGGGAGCTCCGCGCCGCGCTCGACCGCAAGCGCTGAGCGATCGCGCTCAGTGCGCCTCGCCCCAGGTGCGGCCGCGACCGCAGTCGACGACCAGCGGAACGTCCAGCGGAACGACGGTCTCCATCGTCGTCTTCACGAGCGGCTCGAGCTCGTCGAGCTCGTGCTCGGGCGCCTCGAAGACGAGCTCGTCGTGGACGGTCAGGATCATGCGCGTCGCGAGCTTGCGCTCTGCGATGGCCTTGTGAATGCGGATCATCGCGACCTTCATGATGTCCGCCGAGGTGCCTTGAATCGGTGTGTTCTTCGCCATGCGCTCGGCCTGCGCGCGCAGACCCTTGTTCTCGCTGGAAATCGTGGGAAGAAACCGACGCCGACCGAGGATGGTGCGCACGCCCTCGCCCGCCCTCGCCTGCTCGACGATCTTGTCGAGGTACTGCGTCAGACCCTTGAAGGTTCGAAAGTACGCGTCGATGAAGCGCGACGCCTCGTCTCGGCTGATGCCGAGCTGCCTCGCGAGCGCGCTGTCGCCCTGCCCGTAGATCACCGCGAAGTTCACGGTCTTCGCGCGGGTCCGTTGGTCGCGTGTGATCTCGCTGGCAGGGACCTTGAAGATCTCGACCGCGGTCCGCGTGTGGACGTCCTCGCCTTTGGTAAACGCGTCGACGAGGATGGGGTCCTTCGACAGATGCGCGAGCACGCGCAGCTCGATCTGCGAGTAGTCCGCCGCGAGCAGCTTCCACCCCGGGGGCGCCACGAACGCCTCGCGGATTCGCCGCCCGATCTCTGTGCGAATGGGGATGTTCTGAAGGTTGGGGTTGTTCGAGCTCAGGCGCCCCGTGGCCGCGACGGCCTGGTTGTAGCTGGTGTGAATGCGTCCCGTGGCCGGATTGACCAGCACGGGCAGCGCCGAGAGGTACGTCCCCTCGAGCTTGGCGAGCTGCCGGTGCTCGATGATCTTCGCCGGGAGCGGGTGCTCGTCCGCGAGCTCCTCGAGGACCTCTGCGTCGGTCGAGCGCGAGGTCTTGGTGCGCTTGATGACCCGGAGCTTCAGCTCGTCGAAGAGGATCGTCTCGAGCTGACGCGGCGAGTTGACGTTGAACTCTTTGCCCGCGATCTTGATGAGCTCTTTTTCGAGCGCTGCCATCTGCGAGCGGACCTCGACGCCGAGCTTCTCGAGCAGCGGAACGTCCACGAGCACGCCCCGCTCCTCCATCGTGGACAGCACGAGCGCGAGCGGGATCTCGACGTCGTCCATGAGCGGTCGCAGGTCGTTTTCGTCGAGCCTGGGGCTGAGCTTGTTCGCGAGGATCCGCGCGATGTCCGCGTCTTCGGCGGCGTACTGCGTGGCGCTCGCGATGTCCACCTGCTCGAACGTGAGCTGGTGCCCGCGGGTCTTCTTCGTCACCGTGTCGTACGAGATCATCCTGTAGCCGAGCTCGCCGAGCGCCACCTCGTCGAGCTTGTGCGAGTGCCGCTCGGGGTCGATCAGGTAGCTCGCGATCATCGAGTCGAACGAGTAGCCATCGACGGGCACGCCGGCGCGACGGAGCACGATGTCATCGTACTTGATATGGTGACCACATTTCTTGACGGACTTGTCCGCGAGCAGCGGACCGAGCTTGGCGAGCACGACGTCCCTGGGAATCTGCGGCGGATCACCGATCACTCGATGGCTGATGGGGACGTACACCGCCTCGTCGTCGGACCAGGCGAGCGACACTCCCACGAGCTCTGCCCGCGACGGCTCGATCGACGTGGTCTCGGTGTCCAGGCCGATGAAGCCCACCTCTCGGCAGCGCGCGATGGCTTCCTCGAGCTCCTTCACGGTGAGCACCGCGCGGTAGCGCTTGCTCGAGGCGTCCCGTATCCCCGTCGCGCCGCCGGCGTCGGTCGCGCTCGTCGCTGCCTTCGCGCCGTCTGCAGAGCCGGCCTTCGCGGTCGTGATCGGGCTCTCGCCGCGCGCGAGCTTGACCTCTCGCTCTGCGGACTCGAACTGATCGAGCAGACGCCCGAACTCCAGGTCGGTGTAGAGCTTTCGAATCCGATCGGCGTCCCAACCGCCGTAGACCAGCTTGTCGAGGTCGAGCTCGACCGTCACGAGCGCCCCGTCGAGCTTGACGAGGCGAAACGAGAGACGCGCGAGATCCGCCTCTTTTTGCAGGTTTTCTTTCAGCTTTCCCTTCATCGAACCCGCGGCCGCGAGCACGCCTTCGAGGTCGCCGTGCTCGGTGACGAGCTTCGCGGCGGTCTTCTCTCCGACGCCCGACACGCCAGGAACGTTGTCCGACGTGTCCCCCATCAGCGCGAGCAGATCCGCCACGCGCTCGGGCGCGACGCCCCACTTCTCTTTCACTTCACCGCGGCCGTACACGACGTTGCGCATCGCGTCCCACTGCAGAACATCGTCGTCGACGAGCTGCATCAGGTCCTTGTCGGCCGAGCAGATCACCGTCACCAGGCCATGCTTCTTCGCCTCTCGAACGCCAGCCGCGATCAGGTCGTCCGCCTCGAACCCTTCTCGCTGCAGCACGGGGATCGCCCACGCCTCGACCAGCTCGCGACACCGATGCACCTGCGGCAGAAGATCGGCCGGCGGCTCGGGGCGGTTGGCCTTGTAATCTTTGTACAGCTCGGTGCGAAAGCTCTCGTCGCGCGCCGAGTCCATCGCGACCGCGAGGTACCGAGGTCGCTGCTCGCGCACGAGTCGCATCAGCATGTTGGCCACGCCCATGACCGCGTGCGTGACCTCGCCCTTGGAGTTCGAGAGCGGCCTCAGCCCGTGATACGCGCGGTACACGTAGCCCGACAGATCGAGCAAGTAGAGGACCTTCGGGTCTCCGACCGGTGGAAGCGATGCGACCATGACGAAAACGGTCCATACCATCGCCGCGCGCTCCCCACGCAGTTCGCGACAACGCTCGCGACGGTGAGGGACATTCGCTGTCCGATTCCGGACGGCTGGGTCAGAAGATCGAAGACACGATGTCGTCGGCGAGCAGCCAACGCGCTCGCGGAATCACGAGCCGATCGCCGTCATCCGTGAGCCAGCCCCGGCGCACCGCCTTCTCGATCGCGCGCTCGCGGCCGACGCGCGGGTCGACGCCGATCCGCTCAGCCAGCGCTCGCAGCGAGACCCCTTCGGTCGTTCGCAGCCCGAGCATCAGCCCCTCTCGCACCCTGTCGTCCGACCCGAGCTCCTCGAGCTCTTCGCGGGGTCGCTCGCGACGCGCGCCCGCCTCGAGGTAGGAGGGCACGTCGTAGACGTTCTTGTAGCGAAGCACGCGGCCGTCTCGAACGGTGCAGCCGACGGCGCCAGCTCCAAGGCCCACATAATCATCTCCCCGCCAATAATGCTCGTTGTGCAGCCCACGCTGACCGGGCGTCGCGTAGTTGGACACCTCGTAGTGCTCGAGCCCCAAAGACTCCGCGCATCGCTCGGCCGCTTCGAAGAGCGCGGCCACGCCGTCGTCCGGGAGCTTGCGCAGCCTCCCTTTGCGCGCGAGCTCGCCGAAGCGCGTCGCGGGCTCGATCGTCAGCGCGTAGGCCGAAAGATGCCCCGCCCCGAGCTCGACGAGGCGACGCATGTCCTCGACGAGCTCGTCTTCGGACTGCTCGGGCATCCCGAACATCAAGTCCGCCGTGACACGAAGCGCTGCTCGCGACGAGGCAGCGCGAAGCGCTCGCTCGGCCTGCGGGGCGTCGTGCAGCCGACCGAGGTACCGAAGGTGCCGCTCGCGCAGCGATTGAACGCCGAGCGACAGGCGCGTGACGCCGATGTCCTCGAGCGCGGCGGCGCGATCCTCGTCGAGCGACGTCGGATTGCACTCGACGGTGACCTCTCGAGGCGACCCCGAAAACGTCGACTGGATCGCCCGGAGCACGCGACCGAGGGCCTCGACGCTCCACAAGCTGGGCGTGCCCCCGCCGAAGAAGACGGTGTCGATCGGCCCCTGTACGGCGTCGCGCGCGCGGATCTCGAGCTCGGACACGACCGCGTCTGCGTACGCTTCGTGTGGAATATTTCTTGGGTTGATCGCCTCGGTCGCGAAGTCGCAGTACGGGCATCGCTGCAGGCACCATGGAACATGGACGTACACAGCGACGCTGGATTCGGCGCGGGCCATCGGGCCGCGAGGATACCTGCCGTAGGCGTCGGGTCGACCGTCGACGACGAAACCGTCGTTTCTCCCGTCCATGAATCGGCGGCCCCGCGGCGTCCGTCGGTGACGAGGACGCTCGTGGGCGCGTACTCTTCCTCGCGCGTTTGTCCTCCCGATGATCCGTTGGCTCTTCGTCGAAGCGTTGCGCACGCTGCTGTCGCTCCTTCTCGTGAGCATCATCGCGTTCGTCATCCTCGACACCGCTGGCGTCCACGATTGGTACGGCACGCTCGCTCCGGGAAACGCCTTCGGGATGTCCGCGGACGAAGCGCTCTTGCGAAACACCCCCAAGCTCTTCGTGCGCTCCGTCGAAGACGCGACGATCCTCACGCAGCGAGACCTTGCGCTCCTCGGCAACCCGCAGCGACGCGACGCCGCTCGCGCAAGGCTGCTCGAGCGCGGCGCGGTCGTCGTCCCGACGATCCTCGAGGGGCTCGACGCGCGGCCCCCAGAGGTTCAACGAGAGGCGTTCGAGCTGCTCTCGCGGCTCTCGCCGGCGCTCACCGGGGGAGCGACAGCGCCCGTCGACCCAGCGCGAGCCCGACGCTTCTGGGACAACTTTCGGGTGATGTACGAGATCGACCTTCGCGACGCCTTCGCGCGACGGCACATCCAACGCATCGTCGATCACGACAGCCCCAACGCGCGCGCGCAGCTCGCTCGGCTCGGATCGCTCGCGCTGCCCGCGCTCTTCGAGGCGCTCGACAGCGAGCTCGAGACCGCCTCTGCGCGGCGCCTGTGCGCGATCGCCAGCGAAATCACAGGCCGATCGAGGCTCATCCCAGAAGGAGCAACCGCGCAGCAGACCCGAGCCGTGGTCGAGGCCTGGCGCGCGTGGTGGTTCGTCCATCGGCTCGAGTACACGCGGACGGGCCAGACGCAGCGATCGCTCGGACACGTCACCGAGGCGCGCTACGGACGGTGGCTCCTGCGCGCGCTCGAGGGCAAGCTCGGGCCCGTTCGCGCGTCGGGGCAAGGCGTGCTCGTCGAGGCCCGGGGAAGATTGCCGCGGAGCACCGCGGTCGCTGGGCTCGGCGGCCTCGTGGCGACGGCGTTGGTCGTCGCGTTTGGCGGAGGAAAGCAGCTGCGCGCGCGGCCGCTGAAGACCAAGCTCGTCGACCTGGCGGCGGCGCTGATTCCCGGGCTCGTCGCGTTTTCTGTGGGATTTTTTGCGCTGTGCTCGGTCGTCGCCGACCGCCAGGGGCCCGTCGCGCTCGTGCGAAGCGTGCTCGCAGACTGGCCGGAGATCCTCGCAGGGATCGCGCTCGTCACCGGTCCGGCGGCGCTCTTTTTGCGACGCGAGCAGGCGAGGATCGTCCTCGGCGCGGTTCGATCGGAGGCCGAGTCGTGGGTCGAAGAGAGCGCGACGCCCAAGCCCGCGCAGCTCTTGCGACACGGCGCGCGGGTCGGAGTCGCGTCGCTCCTTGCGCCCGCGGCGCTCAACGCGCTCGTGATCCTCGGGCTCACGGTGCTGGTCGAGCCCATCGCGCACGTGGACGGAATGGGCGCGCTGACGCTCGTCGCGCTCACGACGAACGACGGAGTGTGGCTCCAGATCGCGATTCTATCGGTTGTTCCTGTGGCGATCGGGACGCGCTGGGCGCGGACCGCGCTGTTGTGGGCGCTCGGCGGGACGCGCGCGGTCTTCGCGAAGCCGACTGTTCGCGAGGGCGGAGACGTCGAGTCCGACGTGCAAAACAGCCAGTAGTTCGCGTACGATCCCCACTATCGTGAAGCGCTCTACTGCCCCTGTTTCGCTTGTCTTCGCGGCGTGCGCCATCGCTGCCTGCTCCTCGGAGATGCCCGTCCCCGCCGACGTTCGCTCTGGCGATGCCACGAGGGACGGATCGATCGACGCGATGTCGATGGACGTGCAGGCGACCGACGGTTCGTCCGATGACGCTCAGGCCGGCGACGCGTCGGACGGCGGGCCGCCCGACCGAGGCCCTTGCGGCGACGGCGGCGCGTGCGCCAACGACTCGCGCTGCGTCTCGGGTCGCTGTGTGCCGTGGACTCGAGGCGAGTTCGACATGACTTGCACCCGCACGATTTCGCCGGGACCGCTGCGTCCGTCCCTGCAGTGCGCGTGGAGTCAGCCGACGGACCCCGAGACCGATCCGGCGCCGATGTTTCGCAACGTGTTGCACACGCCGATCGTCGCGAATCTCGGGATCCGGATCGACGCGGACTCTCCTCCGCGGCCGTCGATCATCTTCATCGCCGACAACGGCTACACCGAGCGTCCGATGGGGCGAACATGCAACGGCGTCGGCGTATTGCGCGTGATCGACGGCGCGACGTGCCGCGATCAAGCCGGGGCGTTTGCGCTCGAAGACCGCCTCAACTCCCCGGTCACGCCCGCCGTCGGCGACATCGACAACGACGGAACACCAGAAATCATCGCAGCCCTCGTCGACGGCGGGCTCGCTGCGTTTCAGCACGCTCCTGGGATGCGCTCGCTGCGCCGTCTCTGGCGCTCTCGCGGAATGGGCGGCGCGCCAGACACCCACACGAGCACGATCTGCACGTGGGGATCGATCGCGCTGCACGACCTCGACAACGATGGTCGAAGCGAGATCCTCTTCGAGGGCAACGTCTACGACTCGACCGGGCAGCTCATCTCGCGCATTCCGGGATGGACGAACTACATCACGACCGGGGCGATGCCCGTCGTGGCAGACGTGGACCTCGATGACGAACCCGAGCTCGTGACCGCGGGCGGGACGTACCGTTGGGACCGAGCCACGCGCGCGTTCGTGCTCGAGAGCTACTGGGTCGGCCCAGGAACCCCCACGGGCGGCTACGTCGGCGTCGCGGACTTTGGCAGCTTCGCGGGCAGCGCTGGCGACGGTCCCGGTCGCCCCGAGGTGGCCGTCGTCACGCTCACCGGAGCCGGGACGTTCGTCCGAATCCAGACCATCGCCGGCGTCATCCTTCGTCAAGCGTCGCCGCCGCCAGGGACGATCGATCCGCGCACGATGATGCCTCGCGCTCAAGTCGGGGGCCCGCCGACGATCGCGGACTTCGATGGCGACGGACAGCCAGACGTCGGCTCAGCGTTCGCGTCGCACTACACCGTGTTCTCTTTCGCTGGCGCGACTCCGCGAACGCTGTGGGCCGTGCGCTCGCAGGACGAGTCGAGCTCGCGAACGGGATCGAGCGTGTTCGACTTCAACGGCGACGGGCGCGCAGAGGTCGTCTACTCGGACGAGTGCTTCACGCGCGTGTACGACGGCCGCTCGGGCACCGTCGTCTTCTCGCAGCCACGCTTCTCTTCGACCTGGACCGAGAACGACATCGTCGCGGACGTCGACGGAGACGCCTCGGCCGAGATCGTCTCGGGCTCGAGCGGACCGTGCCGAACGGACACGTACTGCCCCGACTTCGACCCGATCTTCACGGCGATTCGCTGCGATCGAACCAGCGACTGCGCAGGCGGAGAGTGCGTCGAGGGCTACTGCCGTTGCGAGCGCAACGATCAGTGCGGAGACAACGCGGCGTGTACGACGCCGACGACGGGCGTTCCTGGGACGCAGCGCGTGTGCCGGACGATCCACCGAGGGGCGAGCTGCCAGACAGGCATCCGCGTCTACCGTGACGCCCGCGACCGATGGGTTCCCACGCGCCCGATTTGGAACCAACACGCGTACGCGATCACCAACGTGACCGACGACGCGCGCATCCCGATGACCAGCGCCGTGCGCCGCAACTGGTCGACGATGGGGCTCAACAACTTCATGCAGAACGAGTCCCGAGACCCGTCGCGCGTTCCGGGCGCAGACGTCACAGCAGCGCGCTTGCAAGCGGTCTGCGAGATGTCCGGCACGACGCGGCTGCGCGCCGACGTGTGCAACCGCGGCCGAGTCCTGCTCGACCGAAACATCGAGGTGATCTTCCGCCTCCGCGGCGACGGACGCGAGCTGTGCAGGCTGCGCACCAACTCGCCGATCGCTCCAGGAATCTGCACGCCAGTTGAATGTGTGGCCCCGATCCCGGCGCGCGGCGTGTTCGAGGCCGTCGTCAACCCGGACCAGACCCTCGGCGAATGCCGGTTGGACAACAACCTCGCCGACGGCGAAGCCTTCTGCATCGGGTAGATCGCGGCGGGACGCGGTTCGAAGGCGGCCGAGGGCGAGCGGTGCCGTGCGACCTCGCCAGCGCGCCCGCAGCGAACGAGCCGTGCTTCGGTGCGGCCCGTGAGCGGGGACATAATCTGTCACAAACGGCTTCCGCCGCGCTAGCGACAGGCGTTGCGGCCAGCGGCCTCGAGCGCGTTGCGCGCGGCGGCGTTGGCGTCCATTCGCTCGAGCACGGCGCGCGCGCGCTGAATGTCGACCTTGGCGAGCGCCGCGAGCGCCGCGTGCCCCACCGCTTGCTCTCCATCGGGCAGGGCTGAGTCGATCTGCGAGAGCACGAGACGCTCGAGCTCCAAAGCGACGCTTCGATCACAACGAGCTCCGACCGCGCCGAGCGCGTCGATTCGCAACACCGGGTTGCGCCGCGGGTCGCGGGCAAACGCGACCAGCCGCCCCGCGACGCCCGGAGCTTGCGTTCGCTCGAGGGAGGCGAGCCCCGCGCGAACGACGAGCACGCTCATGTCGTCGAGCGATCGGTAGAGCGCCTCGACGCTGTCAGGTTGTCCCGTTAGCGCCTCGACCGCCGCGGCGCGCACCGACGGCCACGAGTCCGCGCCGAGCACGCGGGCCACGACGACGCGCCCGTCGTGGTCTGCAGCGAGCGCGGCGACCGCCGCAGCGCGGACGCGAGGAGCACGATCGCTCGTAGCCCGCTCGAGCGAAGGACGCACCGCAGACAGTTGCCCGGCGCGCGCCAGGGTTCCGAGCGATCGAACCGCTTCGTGGCGAAGATCCGCGTCGCGCCCTTCGGCGAGTCCCTGCTCGATGGCTCGTCGTCCCTCTGCGCTCCCCGAGAGCGACGCAAGCTGCAGGTATCGCTCTGCGAAGGCATCGACCGGAGTGGCCAGGGACGCGGCGGACACCGCTTCGCGCACCGCTTCGGACCGCGCTGATTCCATGAGCGCGGCGAGCCCGCGCAGCCGCGCGCGCGCCGGACTCGCGGGGAGAGAAGCGAGCCATCCGCGCTGCTCTTCGTCCGACGCTTCACGCAGCAGCGAGACGAGCGGACCGCGCGCACGACGCCAGACTTCTCGCTCTGCGCCGAGGGCGGGCAGGATCGCTGCCGCCCGCGCGGCGCGCGGCGCGCGCACGACGAGCAGCGCGTCCGCAGCGCGCGAGTCGGTAGCGACCATTCGAGAGAGCGCTTCGAGCGCGACCTCTCCCATTCGAACGATCGCCTCGCGCGCGACCTCTGCGGTGTCTTCTCTCGCCAACGCGACCACGAGCGCCTCGGCGGCCGCCGGCGTGCGTAGCGACGAGAGCACGCGAACCGCGCGCCGCGCGCCGCTCGTGCGCAGCGACGGGAGCGCGGCAGCGATCGCCGCGATGGACGGCGTTCCGACGAGAGAGAGCGCCTGCGCGGCGCCGTCGGCGCCCTCGCCGTCGAGCTGCCGCGCGAGAGCGCCCAACGGGTCTGCCTCCCGATCGAGCGAGCTCGCGACGGACACCTCCGCGATCGCTGCGGTCGCGGCGCTCGAAGGCGCGCGAATCACCAACGCGAGGCACCCCGACGCCCTCGCAGGAACGATCGGAACCGCCACCCTTCCGCCCGCCGCCGCGAGGCCCGGCGCGATCGTCACGTCGTACCGCTGCGCGCCGAGCACGATCGAAAGCGCCCTCGGAAGCGCGGCGGGAGCGGCCGGGACGGTCAAGATCACGCGCTCGATCGGGACGGTCGCCGGGATCACCCGCGCGACCACGAAATCAAGTTCAGCCCCGCTCCACTGGGTGTTCGCTCGACGATCGAACAGCTCGAACGCCGGGCCTCGCGCGGCGCCGCCCGCGCTCTGGCCCTGGGCGACGAGCGCTGGGACCGCCGCGTTGCGCGCGCTCGGCTCGACAGGCACCGCGGCGATCGCGACCGGGTTCGCGGGCGTCGCGCCCGTCGGGAGCACCGAGAAGGGGTCGACCGCGCGTGCAACCAAACGGAGGCTCGTGGCGTCGAGCGCCCGCGTCGCGACGAGCGGCGCGCCGAGCCCGCAGAGCGAACTCTCGTTGCGACGCTCGCCGATCACGACGGTGCGACGGCCGCCCTCATCGATCGTGCGAACTTCGGTGACGACACGATCGGCCACGTCCTCGCCCATCGACACCGAGGGCGCGGCGTACAGGATCGACGGCGGCACTGCGCTGGATCCCGCCACAAGCGCGGCGCCCGGCTGCTCGCCCTCGACGCGCACGACCAGCGCCTCGCCCGAGCCGATCGAGAACCGCTCGACGCGCACAGCGCCTCGCCCGATCGTTTGCGGAGCGCTCGTCCCCACGCGAATCGAGACGCCGCCGCTCTCTGCGCGGGCCTCGATCGTGGCGCCCGCGAGCGTCCAGCGCTCGGGTCGGGCTTGCGCGTGGGTCGCGATCGGAGCCGCGAGGGCCGCGGTGCCGACACACGCGCACAAGAAATCAAGTCGCTTCAACGATCGAAGCCTCCGAGCGCTCATCGCGACGCAGTGTAGCCGCGTCCCTGGCGGCGCGTCACATCGCGCGGGTCGTCGAGCATCGGGCGCATCCGCGCGGCGATGCGCGATCGAGCTATCGCTCGCTCAGCGCGCGCGCGAGCTCTTCCATCGCCTTGCGCTGCTTGCCGCTGAGCTTCTTGGGGACCTCGACCTTCGCGATCACGGCGAGCCGTCCGCGACCGTGAGAATCGACGAACGGAACCCCTTCGTTTTCGAAGGAGAAGACCGCTCCGGGCTGCGTTCCTGGCGGGATCTCGACGGTGATCTTCCGCTCGTCGATCGTGGTGATGTCGACCTTGGCGCCGAGCGCCGCCTGCGGAAACGTGAGCGAGACCTCGGTCGCGAGGTCGTAGCCGTCGCGCTCGAAGCGCGGGTCCTCTTCGACTTCGACCGCGACGAGGAGGTTTCCGGCGGGGCCGCCGTGGGTGCCTGCCTCGCCGAGTCCCCCGAGTCGAATCATCTGGCCATGATCGATCCCCGCGGGGATCGCGACCTTGACCTTCTTGTCCTCCCGCACCTCGCCGTGGCCTTTGCACTCGGCGCACGCTTGTTTGATCACGCTGCCCCGGCCCGAACACTCGGGGCACGTCGTCGAGATGATGAACCCACCGGCGCCGTGTGTGACCTGACCTCGACCCCGACACGAGTTGCACGTGACCGGCGAGGCGCCCTTGGCTGCGCCCGAACCGCTGCATTCGGCGCACATCTTGGGCATCGCGACGTCGAGATCGCGCTTGCATCCCGTGACGGCGTCACGGAGCGTGATGCGCACGCCCGTGCGAACGTCGCGACCGCGGGTGGGGCGGGGACCCTTTTGCGCGCCGCCACGGCCCCTGGGAGCGCCGCCGAAGCCTCCGCCAAAAAAGTCCGCGAACATCCCCTGAAACTGCTCGAAGAGGTCATCGGCCGGGCGAAACCCTTCGCCGTTGAGCCCTGCGTGCCCGAACTGGTCGTAGAGCTCGCGCTTCTGCGAATCGCTCAGGACGTCATAAGCCTCGGAGGCCTCTTTGAACTTCGCTTCCGCCGACGGGTCGTCGGGGTTGCGATCGGGGTGGTACTTGAACGCGAGCTGCCGAAAGGCCTTCTTCACTTCGTCGGCGTTTGCCCCTCTCGAGACGCCGAGGACCTCGTAGTAGTCGCGCTTCTCCACTGTCCATCAACTCCTTCGCGATCGAAACCAGGCTGGCCAGGCCAGAGGCGCCCGACGTCGACTCGGTGGGGGAACGGCCACCGAAACGGCGGCGAAAACTAAGCCGATCGCGGGCGCTGTCAACGCGCAGGAAAATTCGCGCAGACGAGCTAGACTGCCCGCCCTTCAGTCGAACAGGTTTCGCAGCTTCTCGAGGAAGGTCTTTCGCTGCGGGTGGACCTCTTCGTTCATGGATTCTGCGAGCTTTTGGACGAGCGCCCGCTGCGCTTCCGAGAGCTCCGTGGGGACCTCGACCTGGATGGTCACGATCTGGTCGCCCGCTCCGTAGCCACCGAAGCGCGGCATGCCCTTGTTTCGGAGCCGGAGCTGGTGCCCAGGTTGCGTTCCCGGCGGCAGTCGCATCTTCACGCGCCCTTCGAGGGTGGGCACCTCGATCATTCCCCCCAAGGCGGCCTGCGGAAAACTGACGGGAACCGAACACACGAGGTCCGCTCCCTCCCGCGAAAAGAGCGGGTGCGGCAGGATCTTGACGACGAGCTCGAGGTCACCTGACGCACCGGTCATCCGCGAAGCGTCGCCATAGCTACGAACCTGTCGAATCGTCCCATCCTCGACGCCGGCGGGAAACGTCACGACGAGACGCTCGCCCTTCTTCACGAGCCCGACGCCCGAGCACTTCGCGCACGGCGTTCGAGGAACCACTCCTCGCCCCTCGCAGCGCGCGCACGCCCGACCGAGCTTGAAGATCCCCTGCTGATAGCGGACCTCCCCCTTGCCGTTGCAAGCCGGGCACGGATCGGACGCGCTTCCGGGCTCGGCGCCACGGCCGCCGCACTTGTCGCAGGCGCACTGCCGCTCGAACTCGATGGTCTTCTCGACGCCCTTGGCGGCCTCGACGAGCGTGAGCTCGACGTCGACGCGGAGGTCTTTGCCGACTGGCCGACGGCTGCGACCAAAGGGCGCGAAGTTCGACAACAGGTCGCCGAGCACCGAGTCGAACATCTCGGTGACATCGATGAAATCCGGCACTTGTCCGGGCTGAACGCGGCCGAATCGGTCGTACTGCGACCGTCGGTCCGGGTCTCCGAGGACGTGGTAGGCCTCGCTCACCTCTTTGAAACGCCGCTCTGCATCGGCGTCGTTCGGGTTGCGATCCGGGTGATGCTGCATCGCGAGCTTGCGATACGCAGCCTTCAGTTCGTCCGGCGACGCCTCACGGGCGACGCCGAGCACTTCGTAGTAGTCCCTTGGGGGCGCGGGCGCCATCGGGCGCTCGTTCTACGTGCGCAGCGGGCGCTCCGCAATCCTCGCAAGCGCTCAGGTGCCGTAGAGCGCTTCGGCGATGCGGTACGCGCTGGACTCGAGGTTCGCGTAGAGGGTCTTGATCGTCGTGGCGTCCGCGCCCGTGTCGAGCGCCAACCGGAGCGACGCGACGTCGTCCGCGAGCTTGACGCGGAGGGCTTCTGGCAGAAGCGAAGAGTACTCGTTGAGCGCGTTCTGGCTCGTGTAGAGCAGCGCTTCAGCGCTGTTGCGCGCCTCGGCGAGGTCTCGACGGTCCGCGTCGGCGCCCTTGCTCTCTTCGGCCTCGATGACGAGGCGGTTGACCTCTTCTTCCGTGAGCCCAGAACCGGCGACGATCTGAACGTCCTTCTTCTTGCCGGTCACCACGTCCTTGGCGGTGACGCTCAGGATTCCATTCGCGTCGATGTCGAACACGACTTCGATCTTGGGCACGCCGCGCGGCGCTGGCGGAATGCCGGACAGCTCGAACTCGTAGAGCATTCGATTGTCCGCGGCCATCTCGCGCTCGCCCTGGAGCACTTTGATCGGCACGAACGACTGGTTGTCGAGCGACGTCGTGAACATCATCGCCCGGCGCGTGGGGATGGTCGTGTTGCGCTCGATGATCTTCGTCATCACGCCGCCGCCCGTCTCGACGCCGAGCGAGAGCGGCGTGACGTCGAGCAAGAGGATCTGCTCTGCCCCTCCGGCGAGCGACGCGCCTTGAATCGCAGCCCCGATCGCGACGACCTCGTCCGGCGAGACGCCCTTGTTCGGCTGGCGCTGAAAGAACTCCTGCACCTTCTTTTGCACGAGCGGCATGCGCGTCATGCCGCCGACCAGCACGACCTGCTGAATGTCGCCGATGGTGAGCTTCGCGTCAGAGAGCGCGCGCTTGCAGGGTTCGAGCGTGCGCTCGACGAGCTCGCCGACGAGCCGCTCGAGCTCGCCGCGCGTGATCGTGCGCAGCACGTGCTGCGGTCCCTGGGTCGTCGCGGCGACGAACGGGAGGTTGATCTCGGTCTCGAGCGCCGAGGAGAGCTCGTGCTTCGCTCGTTCGGCCGCGTCACGAAGGCGCTGGAGCGCTGCGCGGTCCTTGCGAAGGTCGATTCCGTGCTCGAGAAAGAAATCGCCAGCGACCAGATCGACGATCTTCTGGTCGAAGTCTTCGCCGCCGAGAAACGTGTCGCCGCTCGTCGAGATCACGCGAAACACGCCCGACACGATCTCGAGGATCGAGACGTCGAACGTGCCTCCGCCGAGATCGTAGACGACGATGCGCTCGTTGGTCGTAGGGCTCTTGTCGAGTCCGTACGCGAGCGCGGCGGCCGTCGGCTCGTTGATGATTCGCTTGACCTCGAGGCCTGCGATCTTGCCGGCGTCCTTGGTGGCTTGCCTCTGGGCGTCGTCGAAGTACGCCGGAACGGTCACCACCGCCTCGGTCACCGCCTCGCCGAGATACGCCTCCGCGATCGACTTCATCGTCGCCAGGATCGCGGCGCTGACCTCAGGCGGGCTCATCGCGTGCCCGTGAACCTGCACCCACGCGTCGCCGTTCTCGCTCGAGATGATCGAGTACGGGACGTGCTCGCGCTGTTTGCGCGCTTGATCAGAGTCGAATGACCGCCCCATCAAGCGCTTCACCGTCGCGACGGTGTTCTCGGGGTTCTGCGCGGCTTGCCGCCGGGCTACCTGCCCCACCAGCTTCTCGCCGTCCGCGCGAAATCCCACGACGCTCGGCGTCGTTCGCGCGCCCTCTGCGTTGGGGATCACGACCGGCGTGGAGCCGTCCATGACCGCGACGCAGCTGTTTGTCGTTCCCAGGTCGATCCCGACGATGCGTCCCATCTCAGTAGCGCTCCCACTCCGTGTCGCTAACGACGCGCCCGATCATCCCTTCGACGGATCGAATTCGAGTTGTTCTTCTTCGGCAGGCTTGCTGTTCGAAGGCGCCGTCGCCGTCGCCGCGGCCGTCGCGGGCCCGAGCGACACGACCACCATCGACGCTCGCAAAAGCCGATCGTTGAGAAGATATCCGGGGACCGCCTCTGCGGCGACCGTGCCCGCGGGCTTGTCGCTCGGCTGCTGGCCGATCGCCTCGTGCACCTGCGGATCGAATGGCTCGCCGACGGGTCGGAGGCGCTTTCCGCCGAGGCGCACCAGGGTGTCTTCGAAGAGCTTGAGCACCATCTCGACGCCCTTGCCGATCGCGCTCGCGTCAGCGCCCTGGGCGACAAACTGCTGGGCACGCTCGAGGTTGTCGAAGACCGGAAGCAGCTCGCGCAAGAGATCCTCACGCGACTTCTTGGCGACCTCGTCGCGCTCGCGAACGGCGCGCTTTCGATAGTTGTCGAGGTCCGCCAGCGCGCGAAGGGCGGCGTCTTTGTACTTGTCCCGCTCAGCGGTCATCGCCGCCAGCGGGTCCACAGTCACTGGCGCCGCGTCGACCGATCCTTCGGTCGCCCCTGCGTCGCCGCTCATTGGCTTGTTCACATCACTCATCGTTGCAACGGCCGGAGATTACCACAGCCGTTTGGATCAGCTCTCAGCAATTCGCGCTCAGCGCGCGGCGCTCGCCTCGGGCGCAAGGCATCCGGATCGAAGCGGACAGCCTTCGCAGAGCGGCGAGCGCGCGAGGCATCGGTAGCGGCCAAAGAGGACGAGCCGCAGGTGGTCCTTCGCCCAACGCTCGCGCGGGGTGAGCTCCATCAAGTCCAGCTCCATGCGTCGGACAGTGCCGCCCTTGGTGAGCCCGAGCCGCTGAGCGACGCGGGCAACGTGCGTGTCGACCGCGATTCCGTCAGCGATTCCGAAGGCCTCGCCGAGCACGACGTTGGCTGACTTTCTCGCGACGCCCTGAAGCTTCACGAGCTCGCCCATCGTGCGAGGAACCTCGCCGCCGTGCTTCTTCACCAACAGCCTGGCCGTCCCGCGAATGGCGCGCGCCTTGGCGCGAAAAAAGCCGATCGGCCTGAGGATTTCGCGGAGTTCGAAGAGGTTGGCCTTCGCCAGCGCGACGGCGTCTGGGTATCGCCCGAACAGCGCCGGAGCGATGCTGTTGACGCGCTTGTCCGTGGTCTGCGCGGACAAGATCACGGCGATCAGCAGCTGAAAGGGCGTCTCGTAGTCGAGCTCGCAGCGCGGATCTGGGTACAGGCGCTCGAGCGCTGCGCCCACCGCGTGCGCGCGCTCGGTCCTCGCGGCGACCGCATACGAGACGCGTCGACTCACGAGGACCCGCTCGAAGCTCTCTGCCTCCGCGCCCTTCGTGGGCGGCTCGCGCTCGGCTTTGCGCTTCGGGGACCGCTCGCGCGTCGTCGACTTCGCGGTGCTCTTCTTCTTCTTCTCTTTTGCTTCAGCCATTCGTCGGGGCCGAAGCGTCATCCGATGCTGCTGCTGCGGGGGCCGACGTCGCGGCGGCGTCTGCGCCTTCGGTCGAAGCGTCACCTTCGGCGGCCGACGCATCGCCCGTCGATTCAGCGCCAGCATCCGCTGCGCCGTTCGGATTGCAGCGTCGCTCGAAATCCGCGTACGACTCGTTTTCGCGAGGGAGGTCGCAGTCGGTGGTCGTCGGCGCCGCGCCGGTCGAGCCGCCGCTCTCTCCCGCGCCGCTGCAGCGCCGCTGGAAATCGTCGAACGACTCGTTTTCACGAGGCAGATCGCAGTCAGTGCCGGGCGCGACCGTCGCTGCGCCACCATCGCTGTCCGTCGGGGCCACCGTCGTGCCAGTCCCGGTCGTTCCGGTCCCCGTGGTTGTGGTCGAGTGACCCGCGGTGGCGCTCTGGCTCTGGCCAGGGACCATCACGAGCGTGAGCTTGGGGATGTACGTCGTCGCGAGCAGCGCCACGATGAAGATGCCGATGAACGGAAGCACCGTGCGATAGAGGTCGGGCACCGGCTTGTTGAAGCGAAACGCTGCGATGAAGAGGTTCAACCCCATCGGCGGCATGAGGTAGCCGATCTCGAGGTTGAGCAAGAACACGATCCCGAGGTGGTACGGGTTGATGTCGAAGTGCAGCGCGATGCCCGCGATCAACGGCACGATCACGACGATCGCGCTGAAGATGTCCATGAGCATCCCGACGATGAGCAAGAAGAAGTTGAGCGCGATCAAGAACGAGATCGGCGAGTTGATGATGCCGCCCGACGGCAGGTGCTGACGCGCAAGCGAGTTGACCGCTTCGCGGCACGTTCCGATCGAGTCAGCGTGGGTGCGCATGTACTCCATCGCCTGCGGACCGCACGTGAGCGACTCGAAGAGCTTGTCGGCCACCTGCGCGTCGATGAAGAACGCGGTGAGCACCGTGGCCGCGCAGAGCTTCACGAAGATCGCGCCGACGAGCACCATCGACTCGGGGATGATCCTCGGCAGGTCCTTGGTGATCGAGAGGTCTTTGTAGATAAAGACCTCGATGATGAGCACGTAGAACGCGGTGAACGCCGCCGCCTGCGAGGGGTTGAAGATGCCCTTCGCGAGACCGACCAAGAGAAACACTGGAAGCAGGAGCTCCCACTTGGCCTCCCACAGCGCGGCTCCGGCCTCCTTCGCGTCGAACTTCGAGCGAGGCGCCTTGGACACAATGCCCATCACGATGGCGTACACGATGAGCAGTCCGAGCAGGAGCACGCCCGGCAAGAGACCGGCGAGCATGAACTTCTGCAGCTCGAGCCTCTCTTTTCCGGGAGGGGCTTCTTGGAGACCCGCGACGATGCCGTACACGATGAGCGGCAGACACGGCGGAAAGGTGATTCCGAGCGCGCCGCCGGTGGTCACGAGGCCGAGCGAGAAGTTTTGCGGGTACTTGTCTCGGATGAGCGCCGGGTAGAGGAGCCCGCCGATCGCGACGATCGTGATGCCCGAGGCGCCCGAGAAGATCGTGAAGAACGCGCTCGCCAAGAGGCACACGACCGCGAGGCCGCCGGGCAGCGCGCCGAGGACCGCGCGCGCCACGCGAACGAGCCGCTGCGGCGTCTTCGACTCGCTCATCAGGTACCCCGCGAGCGTGAACACAGGGATCGTCGGAAGCACGCTCATGCGCGCGAAGTGCGGCCCGAGCGCGTCTTCCATAGCGCTCGCGAGCGCCTGCGGCTGAACGCTGGTCGTCCCGTGGATCCACAGGAAGATCGCCATCCCGCCCAAGAACGTGAACAGCGGCGCGCCGAGCAGCGCCATGCAGAAGAAGAACAACACGCCCGCGCTGATCGGGACCTTGGGGATCTGACCGCCCGCGAAGTAGCAGAACGCGAGGACGGCGATCGCACCGCCAGCGGCCATTCCGAGGTGCGCGACCTCGAACTTCACGTCGGGCTCGGGCTCGCGCGCCATCGTGGGGCCGTAGTGACCCTGGTTCTTCTTACGCAACGCCAGCGGGATCGCGAGCGTCGGAACAGCGAGCAGCACCGCCCCGAGCAGCGGCTTGAACACCTGCGATCCTGCCGCCGGAATGAGCATCGCAAAGAGCGTCAACAGCGCGATGCCGATCTCGGTCGCGGTCGCGTAGGCGACGGGGGGACCGAGCGCCGCGTGCTGCTCGTGCTGGTCGCCCTCGGCCTCGCTGGGCGCCTCGGGGTCCTTGGTTTCACCATCAGTCGCGCCCGCGTCGGACTCGGGCTTCTTGCCAGCGTCGATCACGGGGTCGTTGCGAAAGACCGCGACGAACTCGTGATAGCCGTGCATGAGCAGCCGGATCGCGATGAGCAGAAAGCCCGCGGGGATCACGAACTGAAACTCGAACGAGCGATCGATGGTCGCCGCGTCGAGGCCCGACGCTCGAGCGCTGACCGCCTGCGCGTTGGCCGTGTGCACCGCCTCCATGAGCGAGCCGAAGATGCCCTTGGCGAGCGCGAATGCGATCACGCTGCCGAGGGTGTTGGCGACCGCGGCCATCGCGTGTTTGCCGCGCGGAGGCAGCAGTCGACCGAGGACGTCGATCGCGAGGTGCCGTCGTCCGCGGGTCGCGAAGCTCGCGCCGAGAAACGCCGCGAACAGCGTCCCGTGCATCAAGAAGTCGCTGGAGAAGCGCGAGAAGGACGACGTCTTCTGCATGAAGGCGTCGAGCGTCGCTTGCGTCCCCCATTTGTTGATCGCCATCGAGATGAGCCGCGTGCCAGACTCGCCGACGGCCATCGCGACCATGGCGACGACCACGACGAGCGACATCGCGCTCTCTGCCAGGAGGATTCCGCGATCGACGGTGTCGAGCGGCTTGAGAAATGGTGCGGGTTTCGCGGTAGGTGCTGCGCCAGCCATCGGACCGCGGAGCGTATCAACTCAACGCGCAACCGTTGCAGCGCAAATCCCGACGGACCACGATTTCAAGCGCTCACGGCCGGCGCTCGCCGGCTCGCCGAGCAATCACGGCGTGTCGCGTCATTGCTTCGTCCCCACCAGACTCGCCAGGCTCGGCAGACTCGCCAAGCTCGCCAGGCTCGATCGCGGCGCAGCGACTACTGAATCGCAGCGACGCGCTGGATGTACGCGGCGTCGGCGATCTGGCCGGTGAGGCGTGTTCGCGTCGTCACGAACGCAGCCTCCCACGCGGCGCGACCGGCGCCGTCGACCTCGACCGCCGTGATGCCGCGGCTCGCCAACGACGCGAGCGCCGACGATTCGGCGCGGCGCAGCGAACCGCGCGCGAGCTGGTGATAGTTGGCAGCGATGCGGCGGAGCAGCTCTTGCTGCTGGGCGGTGAGCGAATTGAACTTGTTTCGCCCGATCACCGTCGCGCCGATCGTGGTGTACAGCGGCAGGTTGGTCATGTGGGTCATGCGCGTGGCCCACTGGAGCTGCACGGCGACGGGCGGGCTCGTGATGACCGTGTTGATGCGGTTGGTCTGCAGCGCGCTCAGCACTTCGGGGACGCCGAGACGAACCGGATTCGCGTTGATCACGCTGTAGAACGCGGGCATCGCGCGGTCGTCGCTCCACACCCACGGGCGCTGTTGGGCGAGCTGCTGCGGGGTGCTCACGGGCGACTGCGAGAACACGCGGGCCTGGCCGACGTCGGCCCAGCCCATGAGCTCGAACCCGGCGGTGCCCATCTGCTGGGTGATCTCGGTGTTGAGCTGCGTGCGCGCTCGATCGAGCCGCCCGTAGTCCCGAAACATGCCCGGCATCTGAAAGACCAGGGCGGGTCGGTGGATCTGGTAGAGACCGACGGCGGTGACCGCCGCTCCGTCCAAGCGACCGGCGCGGATCTTTCGGATCACCTCGGCCTCGTCGCCCTGCACGCCGCCGGCGAAGAACTGCAGCCGCATGGGCTGGTTGATCTTCGCGGACTCGCGGCGGAGCTCGCGGTTCCACGCGTCGAAGACGTTCATCCAGGTCGAGCCCGCGGGGGCGAGCGTCGCGATCGAGATGGTCACTGGCGCGGCCGCGGCGGCCGGAGCCGTCTGGGCCTCGACGCTTAGCGACGCGCCGACACCGGCCAACACGCCGATCGACGCCAACGCAGAGAGAGTCCACTTCTTGTTCGACATGTTCACGCTCCCGAAACTGCTGTGATGCAATGTTCGCTTCGACGGTCAGACGCGGCGCGTATTCTCGCGCTCGCGCTCGCGCTGCGGCTCCCCCTTACGATGCTCAGTTGGCCGCTGGCGTCGCGGCGCCTGCCTCGGTCGACGCTTCGCCGGAGGCGCTCGCTCCGCCGGGCTCTTCCGGCAGGAAGAGGTCGTCGATCTGCGCGAGGTATCGGCGCGCGCGGCGCTTGGCGAGGAGGTTCTGCAGGCGGTTGTCCTCGCTGACGTCACCGGCGTCGAGGACCGTCTGGAGCTGCTCTTGGAACGCGCGGCGGTTTTGCAGCGGGACGAGGACGTTCTTCGCGTAGATCACGCGGTACATCAGGTTGGTCCCGCGGGTCTGCTGGATGAGCCACTCGAACTCGCGCTGGGCGAGGTCGGGGCGACCGCCCAACGAAGCAGGAACCGCCGCCTGTACGCCGGCGAGCAGCGCGTGCGGGGCGTAGTCGTTGAACTCGTGGTCGAGGTCTTTGGCGCGCTCGGCGAGCGCGACCACGAACGGGAGATCCGCGACTGCGTCGGGATCGTCACGGTTGAGGCTGATGTAGTTGATCCACGCGTACGCGGTCCAAAAGAGCTGACCGCCCTGCTCGCGCCGCTCGAAGTTGCGCAGGTAGTTGCGCCAACGGTCGAGGTTCGCGCGAGCGCCCTGCACGCCGCCGTCGTCTGGCTCCCAGATCGACATGATCTCGAAGCCGATCGTGCGGGCGCGAATGAACGCGGCGCTCGCGCGGCTCTTGTAGTGCTCCATCCGGGCGACGTCGTCGCGCGCGGCGGCCTCTTCCATGTGATCCGCGAGAAAGCCGAACCCGAGCGACGCGTACGAGCGCGCCAGCGTGAGGCGCAGCGTCGTGTTCTCGGGGATGGTGATCATCAGGGCTTCGAGCGTCCCGATGGAGCCGGGGATCGCAGCTTCGACGAGCTCAGGATCCGCTGAGCGCTGAAGGGCAATCGAGCCCCGCCCGACGATGCCAGCGGTCGAACCCGCTGCGATTTGCGAAAGACAGCCGCTCTGAGAAGCCACGAGGACCGCCGCCGCAAGAGCCCTCTTCATGCTTGGACGCCGCATACTGGAGGCGGTACCCGAGCGCGCGAGTCTGTGTCAACGGCCTCGATCAGGTCATGTGATGATCGTCGTGGCGACGCGACGGTCGGGTTCGACGTCAGCGAGGCCCGCCCGACCGCACCGATGCGACAATTGTATAAATATTTCAAATACATAGCATCGGTGCTGCTCGGCGGGGTCTCCCTCCTGGCGGCTCCGGACGAGGCGTCTGCGTTCTGTCGCACAACGACCACGGGCTCGCAGCCCGTGCCCGACCAGTGTCCCACCGCCGGGCTCCCGCTCGCGTGGCCGGCAGGTTGCGCGGCGCTCTCGCTCGACCCGACGCTGCTGCCCGAGGGCTACTCAGCCGACGCGCTCTCGCTCGAGATCGGGACCGCCCTCGACAAGTGGAACTCGATTTCGTGTGTCGGTTCACAGGACGCCGGCGCCGCGGACGCGCTCGCGCCGCGCTCGCGCTTCGCGCTCGTGCCGTTCGGTCGCTGCCCCGACGGGGTGCGCTTCGACCCGCGAGGTCGCAACGCCAACACCGTCTCGTTTCGCTCGAGCTGGGCAGATACACCGTCGTTTCCGCCGGGTGCGATCGCGGTCACCGTCGTGTCGTTCGCGCCGTCGACGGGTCGGATCCTCGACACCGACGTCGTGTTCAATCTCCGCGCTCCGAGCAACCCCGAGGGGTTCGTGTTCGATCCCGCGGCCAGCGCCGACCCTCAGTACCGAGAGCTCCAGGCGGTGCTCGCGCACGAGGTCGGGCACGTCCTCGGCCTGGCGCACTCGGACGTTCGCGCTTCGCTCATGACCGCGGTCTACAACCGCGTCGCTCCGGTGCGAGCGCCGCTCGAGGACGACCGCGTCGGCGCGTGCGCGATCTATCCCGAAGGGCGCTCGTTCGCCGCCTGCGACCCGGGCCGCGAACACCGTTGTGCTCCGGGATGCCAGTGCGCTGCGCCAGGAGCACACACAATCAACCACCGATCGACGTTGGTTCTGCTCGGGCTCTCTGCGTTGGCGGTGCTCGGCGGACTCAACGCGAGGCGATCCGCACGATCTCGCCAGCGGCCATCACGCGCACCATAGCGTCGCTGTCCAAGAGAAGATCCGCGAGCGGATCGACCTCTCCCGTGGCGCCAGCGAGGTGCGACCACGCGATGACCGCGAGCCGCCGAATCGCAGGCGCCGCCGTCACCAACGCGCGACGAACCGGCGCAGCTGCAGCGGCGTCGTCGCACTCGGACAGCACCAACAGCGCGCGAATCGCGAGCATCGGGTCGGGCGACGCTGCCAGCGGCCTGAGCGCCGCGACGGCCTCGGATCGCCGCCGCCCCGCGCGACCGAGCGCGCCCGCGACGCGCAACCTCACTTCGACGTCGCCGTCTTCGAGAAAGGGCAGGAGCCTCGCCTCGTTGCGCTCGGCGAGCCCTGTGGCTGCGACCGCAGCCTGCGCGCGGAGGCTCGCGTCCGCGCCCGCGAGGGCGTCGAAGATGTAGTTGCTCGCCGCGTCGTCTCCGCGCGCAGAGAGCGCTCGAGCAAACTCGATCGAGAGAGCGTTGGGCGGCTGGCGCAAGAGCGGCGCGAGCTCTGTGCGAGCGCGGTCGGAGTTCGCCGAAACCAGCGCGGAGACCGCCATCATGCGCACGAACGCGACGCGATCCTCCCTCGCCGGCAAGATCGCGTCGAACGCCGTTTGCCCATGGGCTCCCAGCGCCAACACGCACGCCGCGCGCACCGAGTCGTCGGAATCCTCGCGCACGCACTGCGCGAGTCGCTCGATCACCGCGCGCTCTCCGCGCCGTCTGTTGAGCCGTTGCGCCGCGGCTCTACGCAGCTCGACCGAGCTCGACTCGAGGGCGCCGATCAGACCGAGCACGTTGCCTCGCCCCTCGTCCGCGGCGAGCCCCGCGATGCGTCGCTCGGGCTCGGTGCTGCGGGAGGCCTCGATCAAGCGCGCAGGGGGCTCGCCGTCACGGCCGTCGACCTCGTACAGGGCGGCGGCGGCGCGATCTCCGAGGAGCCCTTCGCGTTCGGCCAGCCTCGCGAGCGGGTCGCGCCCGCGTTGGCCGAGCGAGCGAAGGGACGACAGGGCGGCGCGCTGAATCCGCGCGTCGCGCGAGCCCGCGTCGCGTTCGAGCACCGCGAGCGCGATGATCGCGAGCTGATCGGCGTCGCTGCTTCCGCGGTCGCGCGAGGTCGTGCGGTAGGTCCGAAGCGCGCCCGCGACGTCGCCCTGCAGCGCTTGCCTCCTCAGCGGGCTGGCGGCGCAAGCGCACAGAACAACAACCAACCCGAATGCGGCAGAACGAGCGCGCCTGGCCACGAGCGACACCGTACAACAACTCTTGGTCGACGAACCGTAGTTTGCGCGGCGCTCACTTCGCGCGTCGTCGAGAGACCCCTCGCCGCGCGGGGCTGGTGAGCCAGACGCACAGCGCGAAGAGCGACAGCGCCACACACGAGAGCGCTGCGCTCTTCGCGTCGATCGCGAGCGCTGCGGGAATCGGCAGCCCAACATCGACGAGGGCGCTCGTGAGCGAGAGCGCCCAGAGCCCGATCGCGGCGACGCGTGCGCCTGCGCGGCGCCATCCGGTGGCTCGAACGGGAGCGCCCTTCCACAGGACGTATGCGGCGAAGATGACGGGCGCGACGAGCGTGGTGGCGACGAGCGCAGCCGCACGGTTCGCCGCGGAGAGAACGCCCGATTGTGCGAGCGCCGTCCGCGCGATTCCCACCGCGAGAACGATCGGGGAGCTCGCGAGCAACGTGACGTCGAGCGCAGGGATCTTCACGCGATCGTTCGCAGTCGCCCGAAGAGGGCGGAGCCAGGGCTTCGAGGCCGGGCGGGCCCGAGGCGCTCAGACCTCGTCGGCGGCCGGAGCGGTGCCCGGTGCGGGAGCGGCCTTCTTGAAGGCGCCAGGCTTGGGGGCGATGAGGGCGGTCATGGCTTTGCCTTCCATCACAGGCATCTGCTCGACGACGATGAGTCCTTCGAGAGCCTTGATGATGTCGTCGACGACCTCGCGCCCCTTCTCGGGGTGAGTCACCTCGCGACCGCGAAACCGCACAGTGATCTTGGCCTTGTTGCCCTCTTCGAGGAAGCGCTTGATGTGCTTGATCTTGGTGTCGAGGTCGTGGTCATCGGTCTTGGGGCGAACCTTGACCTCTTTGATTTCGACCGTCGTTTGCCGCTTGCGCTGGTCGTTCGCCTTCTTCTTCTCTTCGTACTTGAACTTCCCGTAGTCCATCACCTTGCAGACGGGAGGTTCGGCCTTGGGGTTGACCTCGACGAGGTCGAGCCCGCGGTCCTGCGCGAGGCGAAGCGCCTCGGACGAAGACATGATCCCGAGCTGAGCGCCGCTGTCGTCGATGACGCGCACTTCGGGTACACGGATGCGGTGGTTGACGCGAACTTGTGGAACGCGGTTACGGTTGTCGATGGGGCCTCGGAACGCGATGGCAGACTCTCCTCGGGGTTGGGGGGCGCGGCCGCGCTCCCACAAGGGACACTGAAACGGCCGGGGATTGTCTGGCCGAACGCCACAGACCGCAAGGGGGCCTGGGTCGCTATCGTCCGCGCCGACGGGCCTTCGCCCAATGTGTCTCTGATTGTTCGCGAATTGCCCCGAGCACCTCCTTCGCCCCCGTGCAGGGCGGGCGCGCAGGCCCGCCTCGCGCGCGAGGTCGGCGCACGGCCTGCGCCAGAGGGGCGCCGGAGCGACAGAGATCTCAGATCGCCTGAAGATTTGTCGATGCACGCGCAACTGCGAGCGGCTCGATGAGACGCAAGCAGCGTGCACGACCGCGTATGTCACGTGTGGTAGCGACGGCGGCGGCCGGGACTGAGCGCGCGACGGCACGCGATCGAACGCCCAGGCTCGCGGCCCGCGTCGGCTCAGTTGTATCGGTTGAACACCGCGCGAACGAGCGCCTTTTGCGCGTCGGTCCACGTGTAGAACCGATACGTCGTGTGGCTCGTCAGCCCGTTGCGGCCGATGAGCCAGTCGCTCACCTGCGCGCGCAGGGAGGCCTTCATGGCAGCGCCGACGTAGATCGCGTGGATGTGAGGCGCCTCGCTCGACGGCCATCCGTCGGAGCCGGGAAGTCGATACCACGCGGCGAAACCCTGGTTCGCGAGCCGCGAGAGCAGCGCGCGAATCTCGTCGTTGGTGAGCCCGCGCGTGCTGATGTCGGTCGCCGCCGAGTAGGGCTGACCCATGAACGTTCCGTCTTGCCCGTGCGTCCCAGCGGAGGCCGCGGCGCTGCCGATGGTCTGCGTGATTCGCGACGCAGGAACGCCCGCGCAACGAAGGCGATCCGACGCGTACGCGTGCAGCCCCCAGCGAAGCAGCGACTGTCGCGCGCAGGAAGGGAGCGTGGTCGGCGGTGGCGCGGCCGCGCAATAGTCGTTGGTCCCTGACGGCTGAGGGACGCATCCGTGCGCGCAGCGCTCGGTCTGAACCGTTCCAGAGACGCAGCGCTGCCTCGAGCTGCGGTCGGAGGTGCACGTCCAGATGGAAGACTGCCCGGACGCAGACCCCGTGCACATGCGGGGCGGGGACGGCACATCCCTCGGCGGCACAACGTCCCTCACATCGATCGCATCGGGTCGACTGAGCGAGGCATCAACAAGACCCTCATCGGGCGGGTCGGTTGCGTCCATCGGCGCCTCGGCGTCCGTCGCATCCTCGGGCGCGCTCGCATCGGTGCCGTCGTTCTCTGGGGAAAACGGCTCGAGCGCGTCGTCGTCGAGCTCGGCGTCCTGCGGGATCGGCGGGTGGCCGAGATCGAGCCCCGCGTCGGGCGCGCAGCGGTGAAGAGCTACCAGCACTGCGAGCGCGAGCGCTGACTTCGGGCAGAGCGCAGCAGAACGAGACGGGAACCTCGCCATGGCTTGTAGAATAGCAAAGCGCGGGCGGACCGCGGTGTCTCGAGAGCAAGCTTCAGCGAGAATCGCTTTGGCAGAGCGCGGTGGCGCTTCGCGGGCGAGGGGGTCGGCAACAGGGGAAGTCAGCGACCCGCGAATCGCCGGCATGAACACACGTTTTCAAGATCCACCGACGTCGACGCGAGCGGAGCGCGCCGGCGAGACAGCGCCCTCGTGCGCGATCGAGGCTCCCGCCGAATGGTTCATCGTTCGACCAGGAGCAACGGATCGTTCGAAAAGGCCGATCTATACGACAACGCGCGAAGCGCTCTCGGCGTCGAGGTATCTCAACCCCTTGTGATCCTACCCGGAATCAACGATCCGCAGACCTGGCTCGCGCTCGCATCGCTCATCGCGATGGAGGTCGTGCTCGGGGTCGACAACATCGTCTTCATCACGATCCTGACCAGCAGACTTCCCGAGAAATACCGCGAGCGCACAGCTCGGCTCGGAATCGGGCTCGCGCTCGCGATGCGCATCGGCCTCTTGTTCGCGATCCAGTGGATCATGACGCTGACGCGCGAGCTCGCGGTGGTGGCTGGCGTCTCGATCACGGGCAAGCGCTTGATCCTCCTCGTGGGAGGGCTGTTTCTGATCGCGAAGGCGACGCTCGAGCTGCACAAGAAGCTCGAGGGCCCTGCGGCTTCTGGCGAAAACGGCGGCGAGCCCGCGTCGGTCCGCGTGGTGATCGCGCAGATTCTGGCGCTGGACCTGATCTTCTCGCTCGACTCGGTGATCACCGCGGTCGGGATGATTCCCGCCGACCAGCTCTGGGTGATGGTGACGGCCATCCTGGTGTCCGTCGTCGTGATGCTCGTGGGCGCCAAGCCCATCAGTCAGTTCGTGATGCAGCACCCGACGATGAAGGTGCTAGCGCTCGCCTTTCTGATCTTGATCGGGGTGATGCTGCTCGCAGAGGGAGTGGGCCAGAAAATCCCGAAGGGATACGTCTACTTTGCGATGGCGTTCTCGCTCGGGGTCGAGGCGATCAACCTTCGCATTCGCAAGCGCTCTGCAGCGTCGACCGCTGCGGCGCCGGTCGCGCCGTCCCCGTGATCCCTCGCAGCGCGCGACGCGATCAGCCCGTGCCGCCGAGGCCCATCGCGAGGGCGTTGACCGTGAGCAGAAGCTCGTTGAGCAGCGCCTCGTCGGTCGTCGACCGTCGGTGTCTTCGAAGCAGCTCGATCTGCCGCGCATGCAGCACTCGCAGCGCGGGCGTTCGAGCGACGACCGCCGCGTGAACCCCGGGACGTCGCTCGGCGAGCGAGCCCTGATACAGCCGTTCGAGCATCGCCATCGTCCGCGCGCGCTCTTCGAGCACGACCCCGAGCAGCTCGTCGGACAACGCTCGATCGGTGACCAACGCGCAGTACTGCCGCATGACTTCGGGGTCCGTCCACGCGACCGCCGTCGCTGCGTTGCCGAGCGCGTAGTGAGCGGGTGACCACGCGATGAAGTGCTGTTCGAGCGCAGCGAAGCCCGCGGCGTCCTCGCGCATCAGCGCGTCGAGCGCCGAGCCGACGCCGAACCACCCCGAGAGATGAAACCGCGCCTGCCCCCAGCTGAACACCCACGGGATCGCGCGAAGGTCTTGCAGTGATCGCTGCCCGGTCCTTCGCGACGGCCTCGATCCGATGCGGCTCCGCTCGATCGCATCGATCGGCGTCGCCTCACGAAAAAACGAGATGAACCCATCGCGTCCCACCAGGCGTTGGTACGCATCGAGGCTGGCGCGCGACAGGATATCCATGGCCCGCTCGAGCGCGATTCGCTCTGCGTCCGTGGGACCGTCGACGGGAGGCTTCGGCGCCTGCTCGAGCGCGCTCGAGCGAAGCACGTTGGCGACGAGGACCTCGACGTGATGCGCGCCGGTCATGGGGTTGGCGTACTTCTGCGAGATGGTCTCTCCCTGTTCGGTCACGCGCAGGTCGAAGCGCAGCGCGTCACCCGGGAGGCTCTTGACGAACCGGTGCGTCGGCCCCGCGCCTCGGCTGGTCGAGCCTCCGCGTCCATGAAAGAACCGCACTCGCACCCCGTGCGTGCGACCGACGGCCGCGAGCGATCGCTGCGCCCCGTACAGACCCCACAAGCTCGCGACGAGCCCGCCGTCCTTGTTGCTGTCGCTATAGCCGATCATCACCTCTTGGACCGGCTCTCGCTCGCCTCGGAGCGAGCGCTGCAGCGCGAGGCTCCGCTTCGTCCAGGGGTGCTCGAGAAAGCCATCGAGCACCGCGGCGCTCTGCGCGAGATCGTCGATCGTCTCGAAGAGCGGGACGATCGGCAGCGGGCAGGCGGGTCCGTCTTCGGCTTGATGGACCAAGCCCACTTCTCTCGCGAACAGGTAGACCACCAACAGGTCCGAGAGGCTTCGGGTCATGCTGATGATCAGCGACCCGATGGGCGCGACGCCGTGCGCTCGAACCTCTTCTGCCAACGTGCGAAAGCAGTCGACGACTGCCTGCGCTTCGGGCCCGAGCGGTGTTGCCGGCGCGGTGAAGGGTCGGCGCAATCGCAGCTCGTCCTCGAGAAACCGAAGCCGCTTCGCCTCGTCCCATTGACCGAACGCCGTGTCCGCCGCGCCTGAGGCCGCGAGCAACTGCTCGACGGCGTGTTCGTGAAAGGCGCTGTTTTGCCGCACGTCGAGCGCGGCGAGGTGAAACCCGAAGCTCTCCACCAGGCGCCGGACCGGGCGGACGAACCCGCGCGCGAGCGGCGTCGCAGAGGCCTCATCGAGCGCTCGCTCGCACGCGCGCAGCGAGCCGATGAGCTCGGCGGCGTTCGCGAACGACCCGCGCTCGTCTCGATGCGGCAGCCTCGCCCGCAGCAGCCCGACCCACTGTCGCATCGGCTCTCCTCGGTTGCGCGCGAGCACGGCTGCGGCGCGGTCGCCAAGGGCGTTGGTGGCGTGCGCGAGCCCTTCGCTCATCGACGGGGACGCTCGCAGCGCTTCGTTGGACACGCTGAGGACTCGCGCGAGCTCTTCGAGCCGCTGGTCGATGAGCGACAACGCCGTGGATCGCAGCTGGGCGAAGCTCTCTTTGGTAACCGCTGCGGTCACGAACGGGTGTCCGTCACGATCGCCGCCGACCCATGTTCCGAAGCGCAAGCGGGGACAGTCGACGTCGGGCAGCGGCGAGCCCATCGCCTCTTGCCAGCTTCGCGCGAGCCGCTCGTCGAGCGTCGCGATGACCGAGGGAAAGACGTTGCACAGGTAGTGCACGACGTTGCGCCGCTCGGAGGCGACGTCTGGCTTGTCGAGAAATAGCTCGCCGGTCATCCACAGCAACGCGAGCGTCGAGCGGATCTCTTCGTCGATCCGGCGCTGTTCGACCGGCGTGTACATCTGGTTCTCGCGCTGCACGAGCAGCGTGTAGAGCCGACGATGATGCTCGAGGACCGTCGCTCTCTTGGCCTCCGTCGGGTGCGCGGTGAGCACGAGCTCGACCCGCGCCTGTCCGAGCACCGGCGCGAGCGTCTCGGCCGACCAACCCGAAGCCCGCAGCGCCTGCAGGCTCTGACCGAACAGCGACGGAACCGCGCACAGCCCGTCGGCCCGCTCGAGGTCGCGTCGATGCTGCACCGCGGCGTTTTCTTCGGCGACGGTGCGGAGGTGAAACTCGATCGAGAGCGCTTGAGAGAGCTTCGCGGTCGTGAGTTCGGACAGCTCTGTCGCGCGGTCTTCTCGAAGCAGATCACTCGCGACCTCGTGCTCGCCCAAGCTCACGAGCGCCTCTCGGAAGCGCTCGCGCAGATAGCCGAGGTCGCGCTGAATCTTCTGCGGGTCGGCCGCGGGAATCTCTGCTCGCATGACCGACGGTCTACGACCATCGGGAGTCCTCGGGCAATCCGTGATCGCGAGGCAGCTCGATCCTCGACACGTGCAGCGCTTGCGCGAAGCGTGCAACGAACGCAGTTGCCCGAGGACCCGCAGGTCACATCTCGCGCGCTCGCGAGCGATTGTCGTTGGTACAGCGGTTGCGACGTTCGTCAGTCGTTGCTCATGAATCACTCGGCGTCGAGCGTCCTGCGCACAGGGTTGTGGCTGCTTCTTGCGGCCACGCTCGCAGGTTGCCCGAAGGCCCGTGTCGAGCAGCAGTGTCGGTTCAACGACGAGTGCGAGGGGCAGCTGATCTGCGCCGGGTCGTTTTGCCGCGAGCAGTGCCGCTCCGACCGCGATTGTCCCGAGATCGGCTTCTGTGTTCCGTCGACGGACCCGAGCAAATCGGTGTGCGTGTTGCGGCGTTCGCCGAGGCTGTGCTCGATGGACTCGGAGTGCGGCGCTGGCCGAATCTGCACGCACGAAGGGCTGTGCTCGCCCGAGTGTCGATCGGATCGCGATTGCAGGACCTTCAACCTCCGCGGAGCGTGCACGCCGGGACGCTTCTGCGTGCTGCCGCCAGAGCCAGACGCAGGGCTTCGATGTGGAGGCGGCTCAGTCGAGTGCGCTGGGCGCTGCGTCGACCTGCAAACAGACTCGGCGCACTGCGGCGTGTGCGCGGCGACGTGTACGGCATCGCAGATTTGCGCGATGGGAAGCTGCGAGGATCGATGCTTCGGCGGCGCGGTGTTGTGTGGCGCGCAGTGCGTCGCCGTGGCGACGGATCCGAGCAACTGCGGGCAGTGCGGACGCGTGTGTTCGAGCAACAACGCCGACCGCTCGTGGTGCCACGACGGCCTGTGCAAGGCGCTTTGCACCAGCGGTTTCGCGGACTGCGACGGCGACCCGGCGAGCCCGTGCGAGACCGACACGCGCACGAGCGAGCAGCACTGCGGACGCTGCTCGAACGCCTGCCCCGCTGCTCGAGTGTGCGGCGGAGGCCGCTGCCTGTTGCCGATGAGCATGGCGCACTACGCGTTCGAGGGCGACGGTATCGACGCGGTCGCGAGCCTCGATCTGCGGGTGGTGGGCGCGACGTTTGTACAGGGCGTTTCGGGCCGCGCGATCAGCTTCAACGGAACGGCGTCTGAGTACGCCATTCGCACGGCCGACGACGCAGTGTTCGACCTGATGAGCGGAGACTTCACGCTCTCGCTCTGGTTCTGGGTCGACGCGACGGCCGGCGCGCAGACGCTGGTCGAAAAGCTGGGCGGCGCTTCAGGGCCGGGTTGGTCTCTGAGCGTCGCCACGAGCACCTCGCTCGAGCTGACCGTGGAGGCCGTGATCATCACGGCGCCCGTGAGCGTGCGCGCGGGCCGTTGGCACCACGTTGCGGTCCGCCGCGAGGGACGCCTCTACTCGGTGTTCTTCGATGGTGGACTCGCGGCCAACAGCGCTGCGGCGACGGTGCTGAACGGCACCACCGCTCCCCTCGTTCTAGGCCGTCGCAACGTCGGCGGAGCGCCGAGCAACTTCTTGCGCGGCCGACTCGACGAGTTCTCGCTCTCAGGACGCGCGCTCACGGACGCGGAGATCCGAACGGAGTACACGAGCCTTGCGCCCTGAACGAAGTCTCGCTCGGGCGCTCGCGGCGCTCTTGTCCATCGCGGCAGCGCAGGCGTTTGCGGGCGGGTGTGTGGCGCGAGCGAGGCTCGAGCAACAGTGCCGCTTCGACAGCGACTGCGACGGTCAGCTCGTGTGCGCCGGAGGATTCTGCCGGGTGCGATGCCGCTCGGATCGCGACTGCATTCCGACGGGGGGAGCGTGCGTTCCGGGCCCCGAGCTCGACTCGACGCTTTGTCTGTGGCCGTCGTCGCCGCCGCTCTGCAACCTGAACACCGACTGCAAGGGCACGCGGGTGTGCTCGCCGGACGGCTTCTGCTCACCGCAGTGCAGGACCGACGGCGACTGCACCGTCGTGCACCCGAACGGCCGCTGCCGGGCAGGCGCGTGTTTCCTGGCCGCCTTCGGGGAGACATGTGGACCGAGCCTCTCTCTCTGCGACCCTCGATGCGTCGACCTCTCGCAGGACCCGACGAACTGCGGCGCGTGCGGCGTCGTGTGCGATGCGGACAAGCGCTGCGTCGCTGGCGTATGCCGTGCGCAGTGCGTCGCTCCGACGACCGAATGCGGAGTCGAGTGCGTCGATACGCGCACCAACCCGGCGCACTGCGGGCGTTGCGGAATGGACTGCGGATCGAGCGCGATCTGCCGCGCCGGCGCGTGCGTTCTGCTCTGCCCGGGGCTCGCGGAGTACTGCAGCGGCGTGTGCGCGAACACCCAAATGAGCGCGCTGCACTGCGGCGCCTGTGACAACGCGTGTCCCGCTCGATCGCACGCGACGCCCTGGTGCGTCGCCGGCCAATGCGCGTTGGTATGCGAGGCGCTCTACGGCGACTGCGATCGCGTGATGGACAACGGCTGCGAGCGCTCGCTCGTCGCGGACGCGGCCAATTGCGGCGCCTGCGGAAACGCGTGCGGCGCGGGGCTTCTCTGCGCGCAGGGTCGGTGCTTGCCGACAGGAGTCGTCGCGTACTGGCCCCTCGACGGAAATGGGCGCGACGTCCTCGGCGGCCGAGACCTCACGCTGGTCGGCGCGACGTTCGAGCCCGGGGTCGTCGGACAGGCCCTCTCGTTCGACGGAAGTCCGGCGCGAACCGCGGAGCGCCCGACGAGCGACGCCCTGTTCGACCTGCAGTCCTCCGCGTTTACGCTGTCGCTGTGGGTGTATTTCAACGCCTTCTCGACGGAGCAGGTGCTCATCGAGAAGCTCTCTGGCTCGGCGGGTCCGGGCTGGACGCTGACGCGCGTCTCCGCGACCAACATCCGGTTCGGTACGAGCTCTGGCTCTTTCGATGCAGTCACTTCTCTGCCCGAGCGGGTGTGGCACAACATCGTGCTTCGCAAGAGCGGGACGGTGCTCACGATGTTCGTCGACGGGATCATCGCTGCGACCCGTCCGGGCGATCTCGTCATCTCGGCGTCGCCGAATCCGCTCTTGATCGGGCGGCGAAACAGCGTCGACGGGCGGGGCTTCTACGGCAACGGTCGCTTCGACGAGCTCTGGCTGGTCGATCGCGCCATGAGCAACGCCGAGATCCTCGCTGAGTACGACCGGCGAGCGCCATGAACACCGACGCGACAGCAACGATGAAGCGACGATCGAGCGGTCGATCTCAGCTCCGCGTGATCGCGGCGATCGCCGCGCTGATGGCCGCGGTGCCCGACGTGGCCCGCGCGCAGGGGCAGCCGAGCCCAGCCGCGGTGCGCGAGGCGAGCGAACGATTTCAGCGTGGAATCGACCTGACGGACGAGGGCAACTACAGCGCGGCCCTGACGGAGTTTCAGCGGGCGTACGCGCTCACACAGAACGCCCTGGTGCTCTTCAACCTCTCGGCGACGCACGAGGCGCTGGGGCATTTCGTCGAGGCGCTTGATTTAATGGGCCGATTCGAGCGCGAGGCGCCAGCGCCAGCGGTGCGCGAGCGCAGAGCGTTGGTCGACGGAGCCCTCGCTCGACTCCGCGGCCGGATCGGAACGTTGCTTCTCGAGACGGACACGCCCGGAGCCGAGCTCTTGCTCGACGGGATCGCGCGGCCGATCGGCGAGGCGCGGGTCGGGATGCGGCTCGACGCGGGGCGACACCGAGTCACGGTCCGCGCGCCGGGCCACGTGGCGAGAGAAGAGATCGTCGACGTGGTCGGCGGCGCGAGCGCGCGGATCGCGATCAACCTCGCGCGCGTGCAGAGCTCGATCTTGGTTCGGTGCAACGTCGCGCGCGCAGAGGTTCGGGTCGACGGCGTGGTCGTGGGGAGGACGCCCATGGCGAGCCCGATCCTCATCGGAGAGGGGCGGCGCGTGGTCGAGGTGACACGCGACGGCTATGCGCCGTTTCGCCAAGAGGTGACCGCGGCGGGGCTCGGCGCCGAGGTGCGGGCGCGGCTCTCGTGGGACCCAGCTCTCGACGCGAACACTGGCGCGCGCGCGCGCATTCGCGCGACGGAGCCGAACATCACTGCGTCGATCGACGGTCGTCGCGTGAGCACTGACGGCAGCGAGCTCGTCCCGCCGGGCGTGCATGTGGTCCGCGTCGAGCACCGAGATTTTCTCGTGACAGAGCGAGAGGTAGAGCTGCTTGCGGGCGTGGTCTCGACCGTCGATTTCTCGCTCGCTCCGGTCCCTGCGTTTCGCGACGAGTGGATGCGAGACGCGCACGCATCGAGGCGCAACGGGTGGATCGTCGGCGGAGCAGGCGCGGCGGTGACCGTGGGCGGCGCGGTGTTTCTCGCGGTGCGAGGCGTCACATACGGGACGGATCTGTCCTCGCGAGACAGCGCAGAGCGCGCCGTACAAATGTGCGGCGGATGCGTGAACGGCATGGCACTGGCGAGCGCGCTCGCTGATGCGCGCGACCGCGTGACGGTGGACGAGATCTTGATGGGCGTCGCCGGAGGCGTGACCGCCGTTGGTGTCGCGGGGGTGATCACAGGAGCGCTGCTCCTGCGAAACGCGCCGGCGCTCGATCGCTTCGAGCGTCGTCCGATGGTGTGGGTGCTGCCAGGTCGAGGACTCGGGCTAGCAGCCTCGTTTTGAGCGCGAATCGCCGCGACGTTCGTGGGAGAACGGATCGACTGCGCGCTCAGCGAAACGGATTGGTGCGATCGATCGTCGGGTGTCGCGTGTCCACCGGACGCACGAAGCGCGGGGCGCCGCTGTCCGCGGTCACCCGGCTGCTCGTCGCGCGAGGGATCGTTGTGCCCTGAAGGCGCGCGGCGGCGTCGATTCGAGCTTCGAGCGACCGCTCGATACGAACGTCGGTGCTCGCGACGAGCACCTCGGTTCGCGTGAGAAATCCCGGCGCGCTCATCGCGAGTTGGTAGCGGCGGCCGTCCGCAGGACGAAGCAGCTCGAACGCACCGACGCCGACGACTTCTCCGTCGAGCTCGAGCGTCGCTGTCGACGGAGTGACTCGGACGGCGAGGAGCACCGAACGCGGGGGTTCGACGCGGTCTGCGTCGCTCGAGACCGCCTGGCGCCTTTGTCGCTCGAGCGTTTCGCCGCTGTTCGATCGGGCGCGATAGACCAGCACCCCGATCACGACGGCGCCGATGGCGAGCGCCGATCCGAGGACGACGAGCGGCCTCGAGCTCGGCGAGACCGCCGCGCGGATCGGGCCTGTCCGCTCGGCGCGAACCGCGCCAGTCATCACGGCGATCGGCGGATCAGAGGACGGCGGGCTCGGAGAAGGCGCTGGGCGCTCGGAGGGGGACGCGACAGCGGTAGGCGCGGATTCGACGAGCTGCTTGACCGTCGATGCGCCGCGATGCGCGAGGTTCTCTGCGAACGGAGCGAGCGCGTCGCGCAGCGCGTGCATCGACGGAAACCTCGCGCTCGGATCCCTCTCGAGCGTGCGCATCACGATCGCCGCGAAGTCCGGGTCGAGGTCTGGTCGGTGCTCGAGAATGTTGGTGGGCGTTCCCGCGATCTTGTTCGCGATGATTCCGGCGATCGTGTCGGTCTCGAATGGAAACCGCCCCGTGAGGCACTGGTACATCGTGACGCCGAAGGCGTACTGATCGGCCGCGGCCGTCGTGTCGTGCGCGGACAAGATCTGCTCGGGCGCCATATAGAGCGGCGTGCCCAGCGTCGTGTTTTCACCGGTGATCTTGGCGCCTTCGGCGAGCTGCCTGCGGGCGATTCCGAAGTCCACGACCTTCACGATCGGATCCGCGTCGTCTTCGTCACGAGCCAGAAAGATGTTGTCTGGCTTGACGTCACGATGAACGATCCCGTGCTCGTGCGCGACGCCCAGCGCGCGCAGAACGGGATCGAGCACCTTCAGCGCGCGTACTGCGGACAGGGGTCCTTCGCGCTCGAGCAGCTTCTCGAGCGACTCGCCGTGAAGAAACTCCATGACCATGTACGGGCGGCCTTCGTGCACGCCGAAGTCCAGGATTTCGACCACGTGACGGTGACGAAGCTCCGCCGCCGCGCGCGCTTCGAGCACGAAGCGCTCGGTGTAGTGCGGCTGCTGCGCGACGTCGGCCTTCATCACCTTGACCGCGACTTGCCTCGAGAGGACCTGGTGGTGCGCGAGGTAGACGACGCCCATCCCGCCCTCGCCCAACACTCGCTCGATCACATACTTTCCGCCGACGATCGCTCCCGGCTCGAACGCTCGAGCGGGCTCGACGCCTGCTTCGGCGCCCGACGGACCGTGCGACGGATCCGGCGTCGTCGGCCCCTCGCCTAGGCCGGTGGCCGCGCGATCGTCCTGGGGATCGTGCGGCATGGGTGTCCCCTGCTGACGCGTCTCGGGCATACGAGTCTACGTTATAGCGCGGGCTCTGCTGCACGCGATCTGCGTTCGAAGCTCACTGTCCGCCCGCGTCGCTCGCGCTCGAGCAGCGTCCGCCCGCGCAGCGCTGGTCGACGCCGCACACGTTGCCGCACGCGCCGCAGTTGCTGTCGTCGCTCGTGGTGTCGACGCAGCGCGCGCCGCAGGCAGTTCCGCCGTCACATGTCGGTCCCAAGATCAGCCCCGAGATCACGCAGCGTCCGCCGACTCCGCAGCGAGCCGAGCTGTGCATCGAGAGGCAGTCGGGGTCGGTCGCGCACGAGCGCGCGCAGAGCCCGCCGACGCACGCGAGGCCTGCTGAGCACTCGTTCGTTGAACACACCGGCGCTGATCCGTTGCGCAAACACAGACGAACAGCCTCTGTCCTCCACGAGACGCACAGCGCGCCGCTCGGGCAATCGCGGTCCTGCGCGCACTGCGGACGACAGTAGCCGGCGCTACAGAGGAGCGGCGCGTCGCAGTCGTCGTTGAAGCGACACTGCTGGACAGGAGGTGTCGAAGGACAGCCCGCCAGAGCGAGCGCCACGAGCGCGGAGAGCGCGCGCTGCGACGAACGGAGACGAGTCATCGCCATCGGTATGCCAACCGATCCGCTCGATGTTCAAGACGTCGTCGAAACTTTGGCTTCGTGTGTCTCAACGCCACTCGCGCAAGAGCTCGATTCGCTTGCTCGCCACCTGGTCGTAGAGCACCCCGAGGATGAGCAGGCCGACCCCGAAGCCGAGCAGCAGCACCGAGCGCGGAAACACGCCGTCCAACCGGAGAAAGTACTGGAGCCAGAGGTTGACGAGGAGGCCGATGGACGCGCCCACGAGCAAGAGCGCCCTTCGCGTCGCGACCCCGAGCACGCCGAGCAGGACGCACGTGGCCATCGTGAGCGCGACGAAGTCGTAGCGACTGGGCTCTTGCAGGCACTCGAGCGTCAACGAGCCGAGTGCTTGGGCGACCGCCGCGCCCTCGAGCAGCCGTGTCTGCGTTCGCTCGACGCGCGCGCTGCTCGCGAAGGAAAGGATCAAGAGAGCGATCGAGGCCGCGCCCATCGTGAGCCAGTAGGGCGTCGAAGACAGCGGCTGCCACGAGCTCGTCCCGCTGGTAATTGCGCTCCACAGCCGCAGGTCGGTCGCGGCCATCACCGACACGAGCCCCGCGAGCAACCAGTCGCTCCTCGGACCTCTCGGGGTCCACAATCGCTCGACGAAGAGCGCCACGGCGAGCGTCGCGCTGCCGATCAGCACGGATGCGACGGTGAGCACGAGCTCGCTTCGCAGAAGCGCCGCTGCGGTCGGAGCGACGACGAGGATCGTCGTGACCGCGAACACCGCGGTGGATCGCGCGGTGCTAGACGAGAGCGCGACGAGCAACGCGAGCGCTGCGACGCCGATAGGCCACGCGGCTCCGATCGCTCCGTGAGTCTCCCATCGACTGACCATCAGCGAGAGCCCCAGGCCCGCGCTGACGATGGCCGACGCGGCCGCGCCGACGCTGAACGGAACGGCGACCGGCCGAGCCTTGGTCAGCGTCGCCACCGCCGAGAGCCCGGCGTACGCCCCAGCAATCACAAGCGAATACGCCGCGGGTCCGAGCGGGGCTCCTGTCTTGATGTACTCGCCGAACGCGATCGCGAAGGCCGCGAAGTCCAGGGCCGCGAACGATCCGAGCAGGCCCGAGCCTCGTCGAAGCGCGAGCGCGAAGGTGACCCCGGCGACGCACGCAGAGAGCGCGGAGAACGGCCCCGAGCGGTCGACAACTCCGAGCAGGATCATCGCCTGGACGCCGGCGCCCCAGAGCAGCTGCGTTCCGAGCGTGAGCAACGAATCGGTGAACGTCGAGGCGCCCGAGCGCGCGCGGGCGAACCCTGCGACGAGCACACCGAAAGACAGCGCGAGCCACAGGACAACACGACCTCGATCGTCGAGGAGGTACAGCCCGTAGCCAGATGCCACCATCGCGAAGAGCCCTGCGCTCACTCTCGCGATGAGCGCGCCGGCTTTCAGCGCCTTGCGCTCGCATAGAGCACTCGCCCCCCAGCTGGTCGGCGCGAGCACGAGCGCGAGCGCGAGCTTGCCCCAGTCGCTCACGAGATAAAACGAGTACGCGGTCGCCACTGAGGCAAACAGCATCGCCAGCGACGCGCCCACGACCGCGCCCGCGCGAATGTTCTTGGCGCGACACAGCGCCCCAGCGCCCGCCGAGAGCAGCGCCATCCCGACCAACACGACGACGTGCCCGATCTCGCCGAAGATGTCCCAGGACTTGAGCACGAGCTGCACCGCGCCGATCGCAGCGATCAGCCCTCCGACGCCCATCAACAGCGCGAGGAGCGGAGACGAGCTCGCCGTGGGAGAAACCTGGCTCGACGGCATCGACGGCATCGAGGCGACGGCTGCCCCAGGCGAGCGCATCGCGAGCGCAGCCCTCGTGAGGACAGAGGCGAACGTCGCGGCGTCGGGTCGCGCTGCGGCAACTTGATTGAGCGCAGCAAAGACGCAGCGAGACAGCTCTCCCAGGGGAGGATTGTACAAGTCCAGGTTGACCTGGCCGAGGGGCGGGTACTTCCAGATCGTCACGAACACCAGGGCCGCGAGGCTGTAGACGTCCGACGCGCGCGTGCACTCGGCGCCGACCACGACTTCGGGCGCTGCAAAGGCGACCGCGTCTGCGCGGGACGCGCCGAGCTTCAATCTCGCGTGCAACAGCGCGCCGGGCCGCGCACCGCCGGGTGAAGCAACGAGCGCGATCGAGCCGTCCGCCGCGCAATACAGGACGTCCGGGCGCAAGTCTCCGTGCGTCACGTCACGCGCGTGCATCGCGGCGAGCGAGCGTGCCACGCGCGCGAGTCCGTCGAGCGCGTCCGGAGGCGACAGCGGGTGCTCGAGCCAAGGGCGAGCGGCGGACAGGTCCCTGTCGTAGCTGACGCGGTTTTGTTCGACGCGATATCGCACCAGCACGACCCCGTCCCCCAGCGCAGGAGCGTCAGCGCTCGTAGCTTCGCCGGCCGCTTCTTCGAGTGCCCGCGCGAGCGTTGGGTCGATCGCCTCTTCGCAGCCGGGCGCTGCGCGAGCGAGCACACCACCAAACGGGCCGTTCATCCCGGTACCATAGCCCTCCGCGGCCCCGGCGGAGATCGCATTGCGCATCCGTCTTTCGGCCGATGGGCGCCGCGAGAAGGTCCGTTACGCTGTCGACATGTGGCGCGCGTTGCGAGAACACCTGCGAGAGCCCGGCCCCGCGCGACCGACGCGCGTGTCCAGGCTCGACCTCGGGCTCTCGATCATCGCTGCGACGATCGCGCTCGTTGAGATCGCGCTGCGCGACGCCGTCCGCTTCTCGGCGCTCTCGGCGATGATCGGGCTCACGATCGCGGCCGCCCTCGCCGTTCGACGGACCCGACCGCTCTCGGCGATCGTCACCGCGTTCGCGGTCGTCAACGGTGTGAGCGTCACGCTCGCCGCGCTCGGACGGCAGGAAATCGTCCTGTACTCCAGCGCGCTCGTGCTCGTGCTGCCGTTCGCGCTGTTGAAGCATGGCTCGGGGCGCGAGGTCGCATTGGGACTTTCGACTCTGCTCGCGACCTACGGGATCTCTGCGGCGCTCGGCGAGCTGCACAGCGCCGAAGAGGCAGTGGGCTCGCTCGTGGTGCTGTTCTTTCCAGCCGCGCTGGGGGCGGCCCTGCGATTTCGCGCGCGAGCGCACCGAGTCGAGCTCGAGCGCGCGCAGCTTCGCGAGCGGCAGATGCTCGCGCGGGAGCTGCACGACACGGTCGCGCACCACGTGGCGGCGATCGTGATTCAGTCGCAAGCGGCGCAGGCGGTGCTGACTTCGCGACCCGCCGCGGCGCATGCAGCGCTCGGCGCGATTCAACAAGAGGCCGCCCGCGCCATGCTGGAGCTGCGCTCGCTCGTGGGCGCGCTGAGAGACGACGGGCCCGCCGCGCTCGCGCCGCAAGGGACAGCGTCGGCCATCGAAGCGCTCGTACGCGACGCCGGTGAGCTCGCGACCTTCGAGAAGTCCGGCGAGCTCGACGCGCTTTCGCCCGCCGTCGGACTCGCTCTACATCGCATCGCGAGAGAGTCTCTGCACAACGCGCGCACGCACGGGCGCAACGTGACGCGCATCTTTGTACGAATCACCCAACAAGGAGCCACCGTGCGGTTGATCGTTGAAAATGATGGAGATTCGCCGGCAGCTCCCTCCAGCGACGGGTTCGGACTGGTCGGAATGAGAGAGCGCGCGACGCTGCTCGGCGGAACCCTCGAAGCCGGTCCCCTCCCCTCGGGAGGCTGGCGCGTGGAGGCCGTCCTTCCGCTGCAAGGAGCGGGCGCGTGAGCCTGCGCGTGGTCATCGCTGACGATCAAGAGCTCGTCCGCGCGGGCTTGCGCATGATCCTCGAGGCCGAGTCCGACATCGAGGTGGTCGGCGAAGCGGCCAACGGTCGACGCGCTGTCGAGCTCGCGCGAGCGCTGCGACCCGACGTGTGCCTGCTCGACGTGCGCATGCCTGTGTGCGACGGAATCGAGGCGACCCGACAGCTCGCAGGCCCTGGCGTCGCCGAGCCCATCGCCGTGGTGGTCATCACGACCTTCGACCTCGACGAGTACGTCCATGGCGCGATCAAGGCCGGGGCTCGGGGCTTCTTGCTAAAGGACGCGGGCCCGGCGCTGCTCGCGGCTTCCATCCGCGCCGCCGCGAGCGGCGAGGCGCTCATCGCGCCGGCGATCACCGCGCGTTGGCTCGCGCGCTTCGCCGCCCTCAGCGCGCCGCGCGCCCCGAGCGAGCCGCTCACCGAGCGCGAGGACGAGGTGCTCCTCGCTGTGGCACGCGGGCTCACCAACCAAGAAATCGCTCGTGAGCTGTTCATCAGCCTGAGCACGGTCAAGACGCACATCGCGAGCCTCATGAACAAACTCGAAGCGCGCAATCGCGTGGAGCTCGCGCTCTGGGCGTACGAGGCCCAGCGCATCGCGCGCTGAGCGGTCGTTTTGCGCCTCGTACTTTCGGCCATCGAGAAGCGATCCTCTGGCCGATGTCGTCGGGCAGGCACCGACGCCATCTTCGGAACATGACAATCGATCTGTCGCCCCGAACTGCGGAGACGAGGCGCCGTTCGGACTGGGCCGTTCCGCTGGGGTTGATCGCGCTCGGCGTGATTCCGGCGTTGGGAGGGGCGGCGCGGCTCGCGAGCTTCGCGACCGACCGCGCCGCGCTCTCGGACTCCCCGCGATTCGCGGCCCATCCGAGCGTGCTCGTGGCGCACATCGTCTCGGCGCTGACGTTCTCTCTGCTCGGCGCGCTGCAATTCTCTCGCGGACTGCGTCGTCGAAACCCGTCGTTTCACATCGCTGCAGGACGAATCGTCGCGCCCGCCGGAGTGATCGCAGGGCTCTTTGGGATCGCGGCGATGGTCGCATACGCCCCCTCCCCCACCGCCGGTCCGACGATGCACGCGATGCGCTTGATCGCGGGCGTCGCGATGATCGTGTTTCTCGCGCTGGGTCTCGACGCGCTTCGACGGCGGGCGTTCGTCGAGCACGGCGCGTGGATGACCCG
>LNFM01002085.1_pt1 | contig 43029 bp, 40 predicted proteins | sample 596031 | NCBI WGS metagenome assembly LNFM01 (sample SAMN04254537, study PRJNA301005) | activated carbon metagenome | isolation source: dual media filters at the Ann Arbor, Michigan drinking water treatment plant | place: USA: Ann Arbor
GCGGTTGGAGCCCAATGCTTCTTCGATACCACGGCCTGATCCCTTCAATCTGTGAAACTCGGTCAGACCGTGACACACAAATTGAGGATGACCCTAATTAAGGGCTACGCGACAATCGGGCGGCGAACGGGGTTTCCCCGGCGTAGCGTCGCGAAATGGCTGCAGTTCGAGACGCCACCGGACCGAAAGCGCGCCGTGCTCAAACGCTCGTCCGCATGGTACTTTGAAGATTACCTGAAGCAAAGCTGGGCAAACGGCATTCGCAGCGGAAATGCGCTGTTCTCCCTGATACAAGAACGCGGATACGAGGGCAGCCTGACAAATTTGCAGCGGCTCTTGGCCGGATGGCGCAGAGCCGAAAAACAGGAACAAGGAGGTCCCATTGGGGTACAGCAAATCCTTGAACCGGTCCGGGACCCGGAAACCGGGCACGCAATTTCCCCGGTTATCGCGGCCGCACTCTGCATCAAACCAAGAGGAAAACTCACCGCGGAACAAGCGAGAAAAGTCGAAGCACTCAAGGCAGGGTCGCCCGCTTTCACAACGCTGCGGCGCCTCGCCATGCGTTTCAATGGCATCTTGCGTGGTCGAAAAGCAGACCCGCTGCCCGCCTGGATCGACGATGCGATCGAAACGGACCTAGCGCCCATCGTGCGGTTCGCCCGAACCTTGAACAGAGACATTGATGCGGTCAGGAATGCGATTGAAATGGAGTGGAGCAATGGTCAAGCCGAAGGCCAGATCAACCGATTGAAGACCTTGAAGCGCGCGATGTATGGGCGAGCTGGCCCGAACTTGCTCAGGGCCCGAATGCTTCCTCTGCACCACACAAATTGAGGATGACCCCATTTAAGGGCTACGCGACAGCCGCATCACACCCTGGCCGATTGAGCCACCGCTGCAGATCTGGAACTGTCCGATGCGGGCAAGTTTCCGCAGCGAGGCGAAACCGATCGAGCGCCTGTTCGACATCGCTGTACGCGGTGAGCCTGTGCCGCTCGTCTCGGTCCCGGAAACTCCCTTCGCACTTCAGCTTGTCCAGGATCGGGCAGCTGTCGACATCTCCGATCCGGCGTTTGACTTCGTCCGCTCGATCCGCCTGTTCGAAATCACCTACCAGCAGCGACGCAACTCTGACGGCGACTGCAACAGCTGGGAATCGATCTACATGGGTACCTATGGCGCTCAAGGCGACTACAGCCGTCGCCGGAGCAGCGTTTCTGCGGTTCCGACCGCCTCAGATCTCGCTGTACCGGCAGACTGCCACAACTATCGGCATCGGTCCGTCTTCGTCGAATGGCGCGACTATGAAGGCAGCTACGGACACGAAGAGGTTCACTATTGAGAACCTGAACGAATGCCCTCCCCCGAAACGATCGAAAGACGCAACCCCCAGAAACAGAAACGACGCCAGCCCATAGGCCCGACGCCGCACTGATTTCCTAGTGGTAGTGGGAACCTAGGGCGAGCTTAGGATCCGTTCAACCGGCAACATGCTTGCTGGACACGATTTTCTATTGCTCGATGGTCCGACGTCCTTTGAAGAAGGACGACTACGCATGCAAGTGACCACCGGCGCAATCCTGCGCAGCATCACTGAGGCCGATCTCTCGGCCGCAAGCCATAAGGGTGTGCCGACCATCCTCAACGACCGCGTCCCAAGGAAGTCGCCACAACGCCAGAGCTGCCTTGGCGCTGGTTCGCTGGATGCCATGTTGCGAACCTATTCTTTAGAAGTCTACCCTTGGAGGGGCTGACGGCGACCACACTTCGAGAGATGTCGTGCCAGGTACTGGCGACATGGGATTCTTTCAAGCAACTTGAGCGGCCACTTCACCCGTTCGTTTCAGACAACAAAATTGGGGTGCCCTGTTTTCGACGCCAGACCTCAGGTGTTGTGCCGCGCGCAGTTTTGAATACCCGGATCAGATGGGAGACATCGACAAACCCGCAATCCTGCGCCACCTGCGTCACCGTGCACGCGCTGCGCAACAGCAGAAGTTCGGCGTGCGCAATACGGATCGCCATACCCGCCTGCGACGGTGTCCGGCCCAGTGCGTCGGCAAAATGGCGTTCCAGCTTGCGGCGGCTGGTTTTCAGATGGACGGCAAGGGCTGCCACAGTAAGCGGCGTTTCCAGCCGTTGCTGAATGGTCAGCAGTGCCTTTCTGACCAACGGATCAGTGGTCGTAAGCTCCAGCGGCAAGCCGGGTTGCGGACGTTCGGCCGCCATCGCCTCTTCGATCATCATGATGGCAAGGCTTTTCTTGGATGCCGCTCGCCCGATATGCCGGTCCACCAGAAACGCCGCGAGTTGCGCCGAGCTGGTGCCGCCAGAACAGGTCAGCCGGTCACGGTCAACGACGAAAATCTGATCGGATACCGGGTTGATGCCGTCAAATTGTTCCAGGAAATCATTGTGATGAAACCAGCTGACGCAACAGCGATAGCCCTGCAACAAACCGGCCCGGTGCAGGACGAACGCGCCCGTGCAGACCCCGACCAGGGGCACCCCTGCCTGCGCTGCACGGTGCAAGAACGCTGCATGGTCAGGGTCCAGGTATTCCAGCTCCTGCATCAGCCCGCCAACCACTACGATGTAGTCGAAGCGCGCGGGGTCACCCAACCGCTCCTCGGGCTGAACCGCAATCCCGCAGCTGGAAATCACTGGATCTGTCGTGGTGGAAAGCACCCGCCAGCCGCACAGGATGGGGCGCGAGCCATCGCCCTCATCCGCCGCAAGACGCAGAACATCAACGAAATTTGCAAAGGCGCAGAGTGTAAAGCGCCGGGTCAGGATGAATCCCACCCGCAGACGTGGTGCCGATGGCGCTGAATAGGGTGCCTGCATGGTTGGTCCCCAAAAGGTGTGGCGCAATTATAACGTCACTTTGACGCATCCATACAGTGAAAAATCGGCCCGACTGCGATGATGCTTCATCGTGCCGAAATCACCCCCCGAAAGGCCTCGTGATGACCCATTTCTCTGCCCTGTCGCTGCTGAAGAATGCCCTCACCGGCAACAAGAACTGGACCGAGCAATGGCCAGATGCTCAGCCGAAGAAGGAATATGACGTCATCATCGTTGGTGCGGGAGGGCATGGGCTGGGCGCGGCATACTATCTGGCCAGGGAACACGGCATCACCAATGTCGCGGTGATCGAAAAGGGCTGGCTTGGCGGTGGCAACACCGGGCGCAACACCACGATCATCCGCTCGAACTATCTCTACGACGAAAGCGCAAAGCTCTACGACCATGCGCTTGATCTGTGGGATAACCTCTCGACCGAGCTGAACTACAATATCATGTATTCCAAGCGCGGCGTGATGATGCTGGCGCACAACTTGCATGACGTGCAGTCGTTCCAGCGCCACATCCATTCCAACCGTTTGAACGGCGTCGACAACCGCTGGCTATCCACCGCCGAGGCCAAGGCGTTCTGTCCGCCGCTGAACGTTTCCCCCGATGCCCGCTATCCGGTGATGGGCGCGGCCTTGCAGATGCGCGCAGGCACCGCGCGGCATGATGCGGTGGCCTGGGGCTATGCCCGGGCAGCGGCCAAGCGGGGCGTCGACATCATCCAGAACTGCCCGGTGATCTCGATCCGGCGCGGGGCTGACGGATCGGTCGAAGGGGTGGAGACCGCCAAGGGTTTCATCCGTGCGAAAAAGGTCGCGGTCTCGGCGGCGGGGCATACTTCTGTGATCATGCAATCGGCAGGCGTGAAGATGCCGCTGGAAAGCTATCCGTTGCAGGCGCTGGTGTCCGAGCCGATCAAGCCGGTGTTCCCCTGCGTCGTGATGTCGAACACCGTCCACGCCTATATCAGCCAGTCCGACAAAGGCGAGCTGGTGATCGGATCGGGTACCGACCAGTATGTCAGCTATTCCCAACGCGGCGGGCTGCCCCTGATCGAGCATACCGTGGCCGCGATCTGCGAAGTGTTCCCGATCTTCAACCGCATGCGGATGCTGCGCAAATGGGGTGGCATCGTTGACGTGACGCCCGACCGCTCGGCCATCCTTGGCAAGACCCCGGTCAAAGGGTTGTACGTCAACTGTGGCTGGGGCACGGGCGGGTTCAAGGCGACACCGGGGGCGGCACATCTGCTGGCCTGGACCGTGGCCAAGGACGAGCCGCACAAGCTGAACGCGCCCTTCACGCTGGAACGTTTCACCACCGGGCGGCTGATCGACGAAGCCGCCGCCGCCGCCGTCGCGCACTAAGGAGAAACTCATGCTCTTGATCCAATGCCCCTATTGCGATGAAGCCCTGCCCGAGCTGGAGTTCGCCTATGCAGGCGAGGCTCATATCGCGCGGCCTGCCGACCCGTCGAAGCTAACCGATGAGGAATGGCGCGATTTCCTGTTCATCCGGTCAAACCCGCGCGGCCTGCACGCCGAACGCTGGCGCCATATCAACGGCTGCGGGCGGTTCTTCAACGCGCTGCGCGACACCGTGTCCGACCGTTTCCTGACCACCTACCCCGCCGGGCAACCTCGCCCTGACGCCACCAAGCTGGAGGCCGTAGAATGAACGACTATCGCATCAAGGGGCGTGGCCGCGTAAATCAGAACCGGCCCGTGCGCTTTACCTTCGACGGCAAGACCTTCTCTGGCTTCGAGGGCGACACCGTCGCTTCGGCATTGCTGGCCAATGGCGAGCATCTGATGGGGCGCGGCTTTAAATACCATCGTCCGCGTGGGGTGGTGACCGCTGGTTCCGAAGAGCCAAATGCCCTGATCGGTACCAGTCGTGGGCCAGGCAGGTTTGAACCCAACACCCGCGCCACCATGCAAGAGGTGTATGATGGGCTTTCTACGGAAAGCCAGAACAAGTGGCCCAGCCTGAAATTCGATGTCGGCGCGATCAACGACCGGCTCTACATGCTGTTTTCGGCGGGCTTTTATTACAAGACCTTCATGTGGCCCAAGTCCTTCTGGGACAAGGTCTATGAGCCTTTCATCCGCCGTGCCGCCGGACTTGGCCGTTCGCCGACCGAACTTGATCCCGACCACTACGCCAGCCGCTATCTGCACTGCGACGTGCTGATCGTGGGGGCGGGCCCCGCGGGCCTTGCCGCCGCCCTGACTGCCGCGCGCACCGGGGCTTCGGTGGCTGTGGTGGACGAGCAGTCCGAGATGGGCGGCACTCTGCTGTCCGAACCCTCGCCGATGATCGAGGGCAAATCGGCCTGGGACTGGCTGGCCGCCACGCTTGCCGAACTGGCGGGCATGCCGAATGTCCGATTGATGAACCGGACCACGGCGATCGGATACTACCACCAGAACATGGTGGGACTGTGCCAGAAGCTGACCGACCATCTGTCGGATGTCCCCGCCGATGCCCCGCGTGAACGGCTTTGGCGTGTCCGTGCGGGCCAGGTCATTCTGGCGCAAGGTGCTATTGAACGCCCGATGGTGTTTGACGGCAACGATCGCCCCGGTGTGATGATGGCAGGGGCAGCGCAGACCTTCCTGAACCGCTTTGGCGTCAAGGTCGGCAACCGCCCGGTGATCCTGACCAGCCATGACAGCGCGTGGCATACCGCCTTTGATCTGGCCGATGCGGGCTGCAAGGTGGCGGCCATCGTTGACACCCGCACCGACATTGCGCCCGCGCTGATGCAGGCGGCCATGTCGCGACAGATCGAGGTGTTGACCGGCCACACCGCAACTGCGACGGGCGGGCGGCTGCGGGTGAAGTCCATCCGCGTCAACCCGGTGCGTGGCGGCACTGTGGGAGCGGCGCGCACGATTGCTTGCGATGCGGTGCTGATGTGCGGCGGCTGGACGCCGTCGCTGCATCTCTTCAGCCATACCAAGGGCTCGCTGGACTGGGACGCCAAGGCCAAGGCCTATCTGCCCGGCCACAAGACCGAAGCCGTGCATATCGCCGGGGCGGGGCGTGGTCTTTGGGGCATCGCCGCCGTCCTGGAAGACGGGGCCAAGGCGGGCGCGGATGCGCTGCGGGACCTTGGTCGCAAGGCAGGCGCCGCGACTTATGCCGTCACCGGCGACCGCACCGGCACGGGCGTCACCCAAAAGGAACTGCCGACCGACCGCAGCCCGGGCAGCGCCAAGGCTTTTGTCGACTTCCAGAACGACGTGACGGCCAAGGATATCCGGCTGGCGGTGCGCGAAGGCATGCGGTCCATCGAGCATGTGAAACGCTATACCACCAACGGCATGGCCACCGATCAGGGCAAGCTGTCCAACATGAACGGGCTGACCATCGCATCCGATGCGCTTGGCAAGGACATCCCGCAGGTTGGTCTGACCACCTTCCGCCCACCCTATACGCCGACGACGTTTGGCGCGCTGGCAGGCTATCACAAAGGCAGCCACTTCGAGGTGACGCGCAAGACACCGATTGACAGCTGGGCCGCCGAAAACGGGGCAGCGTTCGAACCCGTCGCCTTGTGGCGGCGTGCGTGGTATTTCCCCAAGGCAGGTGAGGATATGCACGCGGCGGTCAATCGTGAATGCCGGGCCACGCGCCAGTCGCTGGGGATCTTCGACGCCTCCACCCTTGGCAAGATCGAAGTGTCCGGCCCCGATGCGGTGGAATTCATGAACCGCATGTACACCAACCCTTGGGCCAAACTCGCCCCCGGCAAATGCCGCTACGGCCTTCTGCTGGGCGAAGATGGCTTCATCCGCGACGATGGCGTGATTGGCAGGATGCGCGACGATCTGTTCCATGTGACCACCACCACGGGCGGCGCTGCCCGCGTGCTGAACATGATGGAAGACTACCTGCAGACCGAATGGCCAGAGCTTCAGGTCTGGCTGACCTCGACGACCGAGGAATGGGCGACGATCGCGATCAACGGCCCGAACGCCCGTAAACTGCTGGCACCGCTGGTCGAAGGCCAGGATATGTCCGACGCCGCCTTCCCGCATATGTCGGTTGCCGAATGCACCGTGGCCGGGTTCCCGTCACGCCTCTTCCGCATCAGCTTTACCGGCGAGTTGGGGTTCGAAGTGAACGTCCCAGCCCGCCACGGCCGCGCGCTGTGGGAAAAACTGATGGCGGCGGGCAAGCCCTACGACATCTGTCCCTATGGCACCGAAACCATGCACGTCCTTCGCGCCGAAAAGGGCTATATCATCATCGGTCAGGACACCGACGGCACCGTGACGCCCGAGGACGCCGGGATCGGTTGGGCCATCGGCAAAGCTAAACCCGATTTCGTCGGCAAGCGCTCGCTCGCACGGCCTGACATCGTCGCCAAGGGGCGCAAACAACTGGTCGGCTTGCTGACCGAGAACCCGAAGACCGTGCTGGTCGAAGGCGCGCAGATCGTGCTGGACCCCAAGCAGTCCAAACCGATGAGGATGATCGGCCATGTGACCAGCTCCTATTGGTCCGAGGCGTTGGGACGGTCGATTGCCATGGCTGTAGTCGAAGGCGGCTTTGACCGGATGGGCGACACGCTGCATATCCCCACGGCGGATGGCGGCTCGCAGGCAGCAAAGGTCACGGGGTGCGTGTTCTACGACCCCGAAGGTGACCGGCTGAAGGTTGAATGAGGAGGATGCCAGAATGAACGCCCCCGTAAAATCGTTTGCCAACGTATCGATTGCCGTTCTGCCACCCGTGGCGCGGCTGAACCTTCGCATCGCCCCCGCCAATCTGGCCGCGGCCTCGGCGGCCTTTGGCCTGCCGCTGCCGACCAAGATCGGGCAAGGTGTCGTCAAGAACGGTCACGCTGCCTGGTGCCTTGGGCCAGACGAATGGCTGCTGCACGCTCCCGAGGCTGAACAGGCAGCCATCGTGGCCGATTTTGCCAAGGCACGGACCAAGGCTCCGCACAGCCTTACAGTGATCTCGGACCGTGAGTTCACGATCGCCATCACTGGCCCCCGCGCTCAGGAATTCCTGACGGTCGCCTGCCCCCTGGATCTGTCGCGCATGGCGCCCGGTACCGCCAAGCGCACGCTGTTTGACAGCGCACAGGTCGTGCTGATCCGTGACGCCGACGATGCTTTCCGGATCGAGGTCTGGCGGTCGTTCTTCCCGCATGTGTCCGAGCTTCTGGACATCGCCCTGCGTGAGTTTGCTTGCGGGCTCTGACGCCTTCGCACATATCATCGCGCCTTTTGGGCGCTCCCCCTGCTTTCGCCTGAAAGGGCCCTTGTCATGTTGAAGTCCCTGAACGCCAACCAGATCACCGATACGGCCATCGCCGAGGCCATCGCGCACGAGCTTGATCGCCAGATGAATCAGATCGAGCTGATCGCGTCGGAAAACATCGTCAGCCTTGATGTGCTGCGCGCCCAAGGCTCGGTTCTGACAAACAAATACGCTGAAGGTTACCCCGGCAAACGCTACTATGGCGGCTGCGAGCATGTCGATGTGGTGGAACAGATCGCGATCGACCGCGCCAAAAAGCTGTTCGGCGCAGGCTTTGTCAACGTGCAGCCGCATTCCGGCGCACAGGCCAATCAGGCGGTGTTTCTGGCGCTGCTGCAGCCGGGCGACCGGATCATGGGGCTGAACCTTGCTCATGGCGGGCATTTGACCCACGGCTCGCCTGTCACCATGTCGGGCAAGTGGTTCGATGTGGTCAGCTATGAAGTGCGCGCCGACAACCAACTGATCGACATGGACAATGTGCGCGCAGTGGCGCTGGAGAAAAAGCCCAAGTTGATCATAGCCGGTGCCTCGGCCTATCCGCGCCACATCGACTTTGCCGCCTTCCGCGCTATTGCGGATGAGGTCGGTGCCTATCTGATGGTGGACATGGCGCATTACGCGGGCCTGATTGCGGCAGGGCAATACCCCGACCCGATGCCCCACGCCCATGTCGTGACTACGACCACGCACAAGACCCTGCGCGGCCCGCGCGGTGGCATGATCCTGACCAATGACGAGGCCCTGGGCAAGAAGTTCAACTCGGCTGTGTTCCCCGGCAACCAGGGCGGCCCGCTGATGCATGTGATCGCTGCCAAAGCCGTGGCTTTTGGAGAAGCACTAGACCCGTCGTTCAAGGACTATGCAAAGGCCGTGATCGCCAATGCGCAGGCGCTGTCTGAAGTGCTGGTGGAAGGTGGCCTTGGCATCGTATCAGGCGGCACCGATTGCCATATGGTTCTTGTCGATCTTCGCCCCAAGGGCGTGACGGGCAAGGCGGCAGAGGCCGCTTTGGAACGTGCCGGACTTACCTGCAACAAGAACTCGATCCCGTTTGACCCAGAAAAGCCGTTTGTCACATCGGGCGTGCGGCTTGGCACTTCGGCGGGCACCACGCGCGGCTTTGGCGTGGCCGAATTCCGCAAGGTGGGTTCGTTGGTGTTGCAGGTGATCGACGCACTGTCCGCCAATCCCGAAGGCGATGCTGGCGTCGAGGCGGCGGTGCTGGCCGAGGTGCGTGCGCTATGCGCGGCGCACCCGATCTATGGCACGGGTGCCTGATCCGATGTTCCTGTCGGTCTTCGATATCTTCAAGCTGGGCGTGGGTCCGTCATCGTCACACACCATGGGGCCGATGACGGCAGCCGCGCGGTTTCTGGATGATCTGCGCGGTGGGGCCGAAAAGATCCCCGGCGCAGGGCAATTGTCACGGCTTGGGGCCAGCCTGCACGGCAGCCTTGCTTTTACCGGCAAGGGCCATGCCACCGACCGAGCCGTGGTGCTGGGCCTGTTGGGGTTCCGCCCCGACACGTTGGACCCTGACGCCGCCGAAGCGCTGGAGGCCGAAGTGCGCAAGAGCGGGCGCATTGCGCCGCCAGGGTTGGGCGATCTCGCCTTTGATCCCGATCGCGATCTGGTGTTCGACTACGGCCCGCCGCTGCCCGGCCATGCCAACGGTCTGATCCTGCGGGCCTATGACGAACGCGGCAATACCTATCTGACACAAACCTATTATTCGGTCGGTGGCGGCTTTGTGGTTACGGCGGCCGAACTTGAGGCGCAAAAGTCAGGCAATCTGCACGCGCAGAAGGCAGCCAAAGGATATCCACATCCGTTCGGTACGGCGCAAGAGATGCTTGCAATGGGTCAGAGCACCGGCCTGAGCATTGCCGCGATGAAGCGCGCGAATGAGGTGGTGCATTCCGGCCCCGGACTCGATGATCGGCTGGATACGCTGTGGCAGGCAATGGATGCCTGCATCACACGCGGATTGCGCATGGACGGGATTTTGCCCGGCGGCCTGAAGGTCAAACGCCGCGCCAAGGCGATACACGAACAGCTTTTGGCAGAGCGGGGGCAGAACCAAAGCCAACCGCATGTCGCCAATGACTGGCTGTCGGTATACGCGATGGCAGTGAACGAGGAAAATGCGGCGGGGGGCCGGGTTGTCACTTCGCCCACCAACGGCGCGGCGGGCGTGGTGCCCTCAGTGGTCCGCTATTACCGCGACCATTGTATCGGAGCCAATCATGCGGGCATCCACACCTTCTTGCTAACCGCTGCCGCAATCGGCGGGCTGATCAAGCACAACGCCAGCATTTCCGGAGCCGAAGTCGGCTGTCAGGGTGAGGTGGGCAGTGCGGCAGCCATGGCGGCGGCGGGCTTGTGTGCTGCGCTTGGCGGCACCAACGAACAGGTTGAAAACGCTGCCGAAATCGCGCTGGAACATCATCTGGGCATGACCTGCGACCCGGCTGCCGGCCTTGTCCAGGTGCCCTGCATCGAGCGTAACGGTCTGGGTGCGATCAAAGCGGTCTCTGCCGCCAGCCTTGCCCTTCGCGGCGATGGCACGCACTTCATGCCGCTGGACAACTGCATCGAGACGATGCGCCAGACCGGCATCGACATGAATGTGAAATACAAGGAAACGTCCACCGGGGGCCTTGCGGTCAACCTACCAGAATGTTGAGGCCTGGTGGAATCGCAAGTAACCATCATTTTTGACCAAGTGCGACCCGGCCTGAACCGACCACCGCAAGGAGTTTTGATCAGTGCCGGGTCGAAAAGATCGCCCCCATGAACATGCCAAACACAGACATTAGCAGCGCACAGCCCGCGCCGTCAGCCTCATGCACCTAAATCACATCCTTGGTCAGATGGTTCCCGACCAAGGTAATCTCTGACATTACAACTGTCCTTGGTGGATTCTTTCAGACCCGCCTTGGCACATCGATGCCGTCGGGGGGCGGTCAAATCATCAGAGCCCGACCAGGTCGGTGTCCTAGCGCCAAAGTGCCGACAATGCCCTGAATGCCGCGCGAATGGGTTCCAGTCCGAAGATGGCCCTCAAATCCAGCTCCTTGATCTGGTTCTGGCTTAGGCCGCCGATCGTGACCGAATACATCATCGGATCAATCTTGTTTCTTGCATTGTCGAGCGCAAGCGGCGCCAGCCTACATGCGTAATGCAAGGCAAACCCCGAATCGGAGCGGACCCTGTTGTAGGTTGCAGCCATATCCGTTTCGATATCAGGCCTCTTCGATGACATGCCCGTCCCCCGGTTCCCAATAGACAAAAAGCTCCCGCCCGATTTCCAGCGGCAGGTCGGACAATGTGTCATGACCCTTCTGGACCCGGATTTCCTGCCCGCCTGCCGCTTCAAGATAGATGGTGGCGGTGGCGCCCACGAACTCCTCGCCGATCATCCGCACAGGCAGCACGTTGCGCGCATGGGCGGGCCGTTCGGCGGCCAGGTGGGTCTTGGTATCCAGCACCGTCAGCGTCGCGGCCCCGCCAATGCGTGTCCCTTCTCTGGCGACGGTGTCGAACCGGCCAAGCGGCGTGTCCAGTGCGGGACGGCCCCCGTCACCATGCACCAGTTTGCCCTGAAAGATGTTTGATGACCCCAGGAATTCGGCCACAAACCGTGTGCCCGGTGTGCGGTAGATTTCCTGTGGCGTGCCGATCTGTTCGATGACGCCCCGGCTCATGATCACAACTCGGTCAGCCATGGAAAAAGCCTCGGACTGGCTGTGCGTGACGTAGACGAAGGTGATGCCAGTCTCGCGCTGCAGGTTCTTGAGCACCGACTGCATCCGCACCTTCAGCGCGGCATCCAGCGCCGACAGGGGTTCGTCCAGCAGCAGGATTTCTGGTTCTACCACCAGCGACCGGGCCAAGGCGACACGCTGCCGCTGGCCGCCGGACAGCTGGCTGATGTTGCGCTCGGCAAATTCGGTGATCTGCATCCGGTCCAGCCACTGTTCGGCCCGGCGGCGGCGTTCAGCCTTGCCCACGCCGCGCATTTTCAGCGCGAATTCCACGTTCTCGCGAACGTTCAGGAACGGGAACAGGGCCAGGCTTTGCCAGACCATCGGGGTGTCCCGGCTCCAGGTCGGCAAGTCGTTGATTGGCTTTCCAGACAGCTTGATCACGCCTTCGCTGGGCGCCTCTAGCCCGGCCAGCATCCGTAGCGTCGTGGTCTTGCCACAGCCAGAGGACCCCATGATCGCCAGGAACTCGCCCTTCTTGATCTCAAAATCCAGCTTCTTGACGGCCACGAAAGCGCCAAAACTTTTGACCACGCCTTCGAACGAAACCAGGGTGTCGCGGCTCATGGGGTTACTCCTTGTCGGCGGGCTTTGCGCCGTTACCTGACAGCAGAAGCTGCGCCAGGATCACAAGCGTCATGGAAAGGATGAAGACGAAGGTACCGATCGCGTTGATCCGCGGGCTGACCTGTCCTTGGAGGAAGCCAAGCACCTTCACGGGCAGGGTTTCGTTCAGGCCCGAAACGAACCAGGCCACGGCGAATTCGTCGAAGGACACAGCCATGGTGATGAAAAGCGCACCAAAGATTGCGGGGGCGCAAAAGGGCACGATAACATGGCGCATCGCCATCCACTCTGACGCGCCAAGGTTCCAAGCGGCCGGTTCAAGCGCCGGGTCCATCTGGGACAGGCGCAAGCGAATGATCGCCATGGCGAAGGGGGCGCAGACGACGACATGAGAGATAATGACCGACAGCGCATTGCCCGACAGGTTGATGCGGCTGAGGTAGGCCAGCATCGCAAGGCCAAGGATGATGACCGGGATGGTTGGCGGCAGAAGGGCGAGCGCCATATAGACCTGCTTGCCCGCGAATTTGTAGCGATAGTCGGTATAGGCCGCCCCGAAGCCCAGAAGGGTGGAGACGACGCCGACGATCAGCCCGACGACCAGCGTGTTGCGCGCGCCTTCCCAGACCAGCGGGTCGGTCGCCACGGCGCGATACCAGTCCAGCGAAAACTCGCCCAGCGGGATCGAGGGGAACCGGTCGGAGTTGAAGCTGAAGACGAAGCTGGCCGCGATGGGCGCGAAGACGAAGGCATAGGCCAGGACGATGTAGACGACCAAAGCCCAGTCCACCGCCCGGTTGCGGTTCATGTCGGTGGCACCGCTCATTTGGACTTCCCCTTGTAGGCGAATTTCACGGCGGCGAAGGCCACAATCATCAGCGTGCCGATCATCGTCAGCGCGATGACCGCCGCGCGGGGCCATTGCTGGCCGGATTTCGTGGTGTCGGTGATCAAGATCGAGAGCGTTGTCGGCTCGCCCCCGCCCAGATAGACCGGGCTGACGAAATCACCGAAGGACAGGATGAAGCAGAACAGTGCCGCAATCACCAGACCTGTGCGAGCCGAAGGAATGACCACCTCGAACACTGTCCGCAGCCGCCCGCATCGCATGTTGTGCGCAGCCTCGATCAGTGTGCGGTCGATGAATACCAGACTGAAAAGCTGCAAAAGGACCACCAGCGGGAAGGCCAGCGTCAGGTAGCCGATCATCGTGGCACCTACGGTGTTCAGCATCTGGAAGGGGCCAAGCCCGACCCAGCCGAGGATGACGTTGATGATGCCGTTGTCCGATAGGAATATTTGCCAGGAATAGACCCGCACCAGGTAGCTGGTGAAAAATGGGATCACCATCAGGAAGACCGCCCAACGGCGGGCGGTGTCAGACATCTTGAAGGCGATCGCATAAGCCGCCGGGAAAGCCAGCACACTGGTCAGCGCGGCCGCGGCGGCAGCCATCGCGAGGGTCACGCCATAGGCCTGCCAAAAGACGGCGCGGCCATACATCGTGGTCCAGTTCACCGTGTCGAAGTCCGGCGACATAACGAAGTTCTTCACCGTCCAGAACGACAAGGCGACAAGGAACAGCAGCGGGAATACGAAGAACAGGACCTGCCAGACCAGAAGCGGCAGCGAAAAAGTCAGACCATAAAGGGAAATCGGACGTCTCATGATGTGCCGCACTCCGTACTTAAAAGGCGTACCGGCAGTGAGGTCACGGCCGGTACGCGTTTGTCTTGGGTCAGGGGCTCAGGCCCCTTCAGGCTTGCCCGTCAAGCGCCCTTGTATTCCGACCAGAAGTCGTTCCAGGTCTCAAGGTCCTGCTGGATGGGCCACTGCCGATACTGGATGCGACCATTGCGGATCATGTCCATCGCGTTGCCGGCATCCTTGGTCATGCCCTGGCGCTTGGCTTCGTCGGGGTTCTCGGCCTGCAGGACTTCCCAGCCCTTTTGGTTCGGGATCAATGCCGGATAGGCGGCCATCTGGGCCGATTTCGCCTGACCCTTGGCCGAGGTGATGTACTGGATCCACTTCTTCGCAAGATCGGCTTTGGTCGAGCCCTTGCCGATCGAGAAGCACTCCGACCACTGCAGGCCGCCCTGTTCGGGGATGACCGATTTCACCTTGGCGCCGGATTTTTCCAGAACGCCGGTGATCCAGTCGCCGATGCCGCAGAAGGCCAGCATCTGACCGTCGTTCAAGGAAGAGAAGGTGCCGCCGTAGTCGAAGAAGCCACCGATCTGGCTGCGCAGCGTCATGGTCTTTTCCTTGACCGCAGTCCAGGCCGCTTCGTCGATGTCATAGGGGATCGCGTTTCCGTTCAAGAGGCTCATCTGGCCCAAGTTCGGCAGGTGCCAGTCGAAGTGCCCGACTTTGCCGGTCAGTTTCGGGTCCCAGAACACGTTGTAGTTGGCGGCTTCAGCTTCGGTCAGCGCGTCGGTGTTGTAGGCGACACCAAGGAAGCCGAAGCGGGTGACCAGCGAGAACAGCTTGCCATCCTGCCAGTTGCCGGGGAACTGCTGGAATTCGGGGAAGTAGTCGTCCAGCGCATAGTCGGCCGGGTCCAGCTCTTCAACATAGCCCGCACCGTTCAGCGCTTGAACGTATTCGGCGTCCGACAGGATCACGTCGAAGGTGCCGGGTGGGGATTGCGAGATCAGGCCAAGCATGTTGTCGCCGCCAGTGTAGTATTTCGGCACGAACTTCACGTTGTTCTCGGCCTCGAACTCGGCCACGACATCGGGCTCGGCATGGCCATACCAAGCCAGCATGTTCAACTCGATCGCCTGCGCATTTGCGCGGCGGCCAAGCATCGGCGTCGCCAGCGCGGCGGCACCAGTTGCAAGAAGGGTGCGGCGTGTGAAACCGGCACTCGGGCGGATCATTCCAGTCATCAGTCTCTCCACTGTTGTCGCACCTTTTTCGGTGTCGTATTTGATAACGCTAGGGCATCGCAATGGATTTGCAAAATGGGTTTTTGAAATCCAATAATTTGCCGCGCTAATACAAAGGCACGCTATTTCCGATCCGTCGGCTGCGGCTCGGCATTGATGCTGTCAAGACTGGCCACCAAATCGCTGATCAGCTTGATCCCTGCTGGGGTCTGGCGCGGATGCTTGTAAAACAGCCCGACCCGAACCGGGTCAAGCGGTGATATTCCATCTACTTTGCCAAGAATACGCATGCCTTTCAATAAGGTAGGGCGCGTCAGCGCACTTACACCGAACCCGTCCAGGACCGCGTTTTGCAAGCCGGATATGCCAGGTCCGGTATAGACGAACCGCCAGCGTCGGCCCGCAGCCTCGAGTGACTGGATCATGCGCGCGCGGTAGTTGCAGCCTTCGGGATGCACGACCAGAGGGATCGGGCGGTCGGGGTCTATCAAAAAGGATTCGGCGGCAACCCAGATCGGCTGCTCAATCCAAGAGCGCGAAAGATAGGGCATGGACTGCGAAGGCATCATCGCCACGATGATATCCAACTCATCCGCGCTGAGTTGGCGCAGGATTTCGCGACTCATGTCGCAGTGAACCTCGAGGTTCACCTCAGGATGGGTGCGCGTGAAATCGGTGAGAGTCTTTTGCAGGAACGCCACGGCATAGTCACTTGGCAGCCCAATGCGCAGAACGCCCGTCAACTCGTGGCGCCTGAAGTAGCTCATGGCCTCATCGTTGATCCGCACCACTTCGCGGGCATAGGCAAGCAGTACCTCGCCGTCTGCAGTTGGAAGGATCGACCTTCCGTTCTTGACCAGAAGAGGCGCGCCGACCAACTCTTCCAGTCGTCCAAGCTGCAACGAGATTGCGGGCTGGCTCCGGCCCAGCATGGCCCCAACCTTTGTCTGTCCGCCCAGCTCTACCACCGACACAAAAGTTCGAAGCAAGTCCACCTGCAGATTGGTGATTCCGCTCATGTATTTGTCCTGCAAATGAAAGCATAAAAATAATATACTTTCCTTGTAGTTGGCTCGCAATCTAATTCTTGTAGAGACCGGTGTTCCACCGGGTATCTTTCAACGCGAGGCCCCTCATGTCCCATAAATCCAATTTTGCCTCGGAACTGACCTGGCCTGTCTATGACGCCGCGGTCCGGTCCGGTGCCACGCCGATTCTGATCCCGCTGGGGTCGATGGAACAGCATGGTCACCACATGCCGATGCATGTGGACGTGCTGCTGCCCACCGAATTTGCGCGCAGGGCTGCTGCCGAGATCGGCGGGCTGGTCGCTCCGGCCTTCACCTATGGCTACAAGTCGCATCAGAAATCAGGTGGCGGCAATCACATGCCCGGAACGGCCAGCCTTGACGGTGCAACACTGGTTGCGGCCCTGCGCGACGTGATCAAGGAATTTGCCCGCCACGGCGCCCGGCAGATTTGCCTGGTGAACGGCCATTTTGAAAATTCGTGGTTCATCATCGAGGCCATCGACCTTGCCTTGCGCGAATTGCGCTGGGACCGGATCGAGGATGTGAAGATCGTCGTGCTGTCCTACTGGGACTTTGTCGATCAGGGCACGATTGACCGACTGTATCCAAGCGGGTTCCCCGGCTGGGACAAGGAACATGGCGGAGTTCTTGAGACGTCGCTGATGCTGTCGCTTTTCCCGGATCTTGTCAGCATGGACTGCGCCGTTCACCACGCCCCGGCGGTTTTTCCGCCCTATGACGTTTACCCGGTCAAGCCGGAATGGACCCCCGCCAGCGGCACACTGTCATCCCCCAAGGAAGCCTCGGCCGAAAAGGGCGAGATTCTGCTGGAGGTGTGCAGCGCGGGGATCAAGGAAGCCTTGCTGCGCGAATTCAAAGAGGCCTGATCCGCTGGCCGGACACGCAGCGCATTGCCTAAAGAAAATGGGCCGGATCTCCGGCCCATTTTTTTGTTTCAGGGATACGGTTGACAGCCGCAGCGCAAAAAGGGTTGACGTGCAGCACCGCCCCCAACCCGCACTGCCAAGCCGGAGAAGAAAAACCACCCCAGCCGAATGGCCGGGGTGGTTTCTTTGCCCTAGGCAGGCTTAGTTCTTGACGATCAGGTGATCGGGACCATAGGCAAAACCGGTGATGTTGGTGTTGCCCTTGTTGTTTTCCTTGGTGATGACAAGGATGTCATGCTCGCGGTAGCCGCCGGCGCCCGGCAGATGGTTCGGAACGGTGATCATCGGCTCCATCGACACGACCATGCCTTCTTCCAGAACGGTATCGCAATCTTCGCGCAGTTCCAGACCGGCTTCGCGGCCATAATAGTGGCACAGCACACCGAACGAATGGCCGTAGCCGAAGCTGCGATATTGCAGCAGGTTTTCGGCCGCATACATCTCGTTCAGTTCTTTCGCGATGTCACTGCACTTGGCGCCGGGAACCAGCAGTTCCTTGCCGCGATCATGCACTGCGCAGTTGATGTTCCACAGGCGGATATGCTCGTCCGATGCCTCTTCCGAGAACAGGGTGCGTTCCAGAGCAACATAGTAACCGGCCACCATCGGGAAGCAGTTCAGCGATAGGATATCGCCCTTTTCGATCTTGCGGCTGGTCACCGGGTTGTGCGCGCCATCGGTGTTGATGCCCGACTGGAACCAGGTCCAGGTGTCAAGCAGTTCGCCATGCGGCCAGACCTTGGCGATTTCGCGCACCATGGTTGCGGTGGAATGCAGGGCCACTTCATGCTCTGGCACGCCCACGGCAATCGCCTCGACGCAGGCCGCGCCGCCGATGTCGGCGATACGGGTCATCTTGGTGATATGCGCGATTTCTTCGGGCGACTTGATCATCCGAAGGCGCATGGACGCGGCGCCAATATCGACGAATTCCATGTGCGGGAATTCCGATTTCAGCAGGTTCAGCGTGTCGAGGTTGATATGGTCAAACTCGATCCCAAGCCGCTTGACGCCACCGGTCAGGCCGCGAATGGCATGAAAATAATTGTCTTTCTGCCAGTCGGTGTAGGTGACGTTCTTGCCACCGAAGGTCCGGCGCCAAGGCTGGCCGCCGTCGATGCCTGCGCTGATCGAGGTGGCGATGTTGTGATCGACCAGGAAGCCGTAGCGACGGCCGAAGTAGCAGAACAAGAAGTCCGAGTAGTAGTTGATGCAGTGATAGCTGGTGAACAGCGCCGCATCGATGCCAGCTTTTGCCATATGGCCGCGAATGCCATCAAGACGACGCTGCATCTCGGCATCCGAAAAGGTCGGCACAGCTTTGTCGCCATTGCCCACATAGTTCTGCAAACGCTCACGTTCCATCGAATCCTCCAAAGATTGAGTGGGCCAAAATTGACCCGATTACTGTCAATCAAGCCTACCTTGAATGGCCTTGTCAAAAGACCATTTTTCAAGATAGCTTAAGTTTTCCTCATGCTCTGGCCACTATGACAACACCGCCTTTGAATGCCCTGCGCGCCTTTGAGGCGGTCGCCCGTCTAGGGTCATTCCGCGCTGCGGCGGAAGCGCTGTTCGTCACGCAATCCGCCATCAGCCACCAGATCCGCAATGTCGAGGACTGGCTGGGCAAGCCGTTGTTCGAGCGTGAGGGAAATAGAACCCGGCTTCTGCCGCATGGCGCCGATCTCGCGCGCAGTCTCGCGGGATCACTGGCCGAGATCGAAGCCGCTTGCAACCGGGCGCGCAACACCGGTCAGGCTCTTGTAATCGCAGCAATTCCCTCGGTCGCCATGTGCTGGTTGATCCCCCGCCTGAGCCGCTTTCGCACCGCCCATCCGGAAATCGAAGTTCGGATCGTTTATGCGATGCATGGCCGCGAAATTAACTTTCACGACGTGCATCTGGCCTTTGTCTTTGCAAAACAGCCCCCCTCTGGCCCGATGATCGAGGCCCACTTCTATCTGGCCGGGCAAAGTGTACCTGTTTGCAGCCCGTCACGTTTAGCGGTTCTTGGACACAGGCCCGAGACCCTGGCAGATTTTTTGACCTTGGGGCTGTTGCATGACGGCACATCGGCAGGTTGGATAAACTGGCTGTCAGGGGTGGATGGCGGCTTTCCAGATCAAGCCAGCACAGCCGTGCTTGACGGTACAACCTTTGAGGATTTCAACCTGCTTCGGACCGCTGCCCTGTCGGGACAGGGTGCGGCGCTCTGCCCCAAGGCCATGATCCAAGCGGATCTAGAATCTGGCGGCTTGGTTCAGATTTCCCACCGCGTACAGGATGACGGACACAATTATTACCTGCTGTCCTCCACCTCGGTAGCGCCCATGGTCAACCGCCAAGCGCAAGTGTTTCTCGATTGGGCGATGGCAGAACGGGACGAAGCTCTATCCTAACCTGATGAGAGGGTCCCGGACCACGAACTGGCTTATGTAGAAGCGCGGGCTTGGAAGACGCAGCTTAGGGCCGGGACAACAACTCTACAATCTGAGAGAAATTCGGATCCGGCTCCCGCAAGCGGGACCACAACAGCACGATCTGCGTGGCCGCCTCCGGTGTGGAAATCGGCACGGTGACCAAAGGTCTGCCGTCATAGCTGATATCTCCGGGTGGGCAGGAATAGCTGATGCCAATTCCAAATCCGTGCGCCGCCAGAGATCGCATCATTTCCAGTGAGGTCACCCGCTGTTTGATGTTCGGGCTTAGCCGCAGCTTGGCAAACAGATCCCGGACAAAGCCCGCCGACAGATCCTCGTCAAACAGGACAAGCGGATGGGCAACCAGCTCGGCCAGTTCAACGGCCGAGCGGCTGGCAAGCGGATGATCCGAAGACAGGAAAGCAACCGGCGATATGGTCCGCATGACTTGACGGTCGAACTTGCCTGCAAAGCCGATGTCATAGGAAATCACGACATCCGCAAGACCTTCGGACAAGTCAGTCGCCAGGCCCGAAAAACGGCCTTCCCGGGACTGGAAAGCCATCTTCGGGAACCGGGACTGAAGCCTTTCCACGGCAGCGACCAGATACCACGGGGCAATGTCTTGAAAGCACCCGACCACGAAGGGCCGGTCCTGTTCCGGTCCCTGTTCGATCCGACCGGCTATGTTCAAAAGGTCGCGCGACTTCTCGATCACCCGGTGCCCATAGGGGGTGATCTCAATCGCTGACCCTTTGCGCCGCACAAACAACAGCGCGCCAAGACGCTCTTCTACCCGCGTGATGGCAACCGAAAGCGACGGCTGAGACACGTTCAGATGCTCTGCCGCACGCGTCAAGCTGCCAGCTTCGGCAACGGCGACGATGTATTCATACTGTCGAAGGCTGATATATAGCATGAGACTATTGTTGGCATTGTTAGTCATTATTGGAAGCTAAATTCAGGCGGTGGTATCCGAAGGCCAACCACACAGGAGATCGATCATGCCAAGCCGCGGCACACAGGACCAGATTGACACGTTTCAGCGCGATGGCGTTGTTCTGATCAAGGGTTTGTTTGCCGACCACGTCGAAACCCTGCGCGCCGGGATCGAACGCAACATGGCCGAGCCCGGCCCCTATGCCGCCGAAAACCTCAAGGCGGGCGAAGGCGGGCGGTTCTTCGATGATTACTGCAACTGGACGCGCATCCCGGAATTCGAGGATGTCATCCGGAATTCACCGGCGGCCGAGGTTGCGGCTGATCTGATGAAATCGAACCGGGTCCAGGTGTTTCACGACCATGTTCTGGTCAAGGAACCCGGGACCTCCAAGCCGACGCCCTGGCATCAGGACGGGCCCTATTACTTCGTCGATGGCGTGCAGAACGTCAGCTTCTGGTCACCGATGGATGTGGTGACCACGGCCAGTCTGCGTTGCGTTGCGCGCAGCCACGCCTGGCCCAAACCCGTGCTGCCAACACGCTGGCTGGCTGAAACCAGCTTCTACCCGAACGAAGACGATTACATGCCGGTGCCGGATCCCGAGGCCGAAGGCATGGACATCAAGGAGTGGGAGATGCAGCCAGGCGATGCGGTGGCGTTCAATTTCGGCACACTTCATGGTGCGCGCGGAAACACCTCAACCTCGCGGCGCCGCGCGTTTTCCCTGCGTCTGGTCGGCGATGACGCGCGCTATGTCGAGCGCCCCGGCCGCACCTCGCCGCCCTTTCCGGGCCATGACATGAAACCAGGTCAGGTTCTGCGCGAAGACTGGTTTCCGGTCATCTATCGGCGCGGCAAATAGGGGGATCGGCCCCGACGCTCCGCGACCCTGTCAGCCTTGGCTCCGGGCATCGAGCCAGGGAGGATGAGACGACAATTTCTGCCTATCCGTTGAAGGCCCGCGTCAAGGTGACGGGCCTCGACAGTCCAACTGCCGGGCTGCGGTAACAGCGCCCCTTACAGATCCAAAACGATGGCGGACTTCGGACGCGAGCAGCACAGCAGCAATTCGCCTTGCGCCGGGTCTTCAAGCGGGTCTTCGAAATAGTCCACCTCGCCGGAAATAATCCGGGACGCGCAGGTGCCGCAGATGCCCGAGCGGCAGCTGAACTCTGGCTTCAACCCCTGATCTTCGGCGAAGGACAAGAGCGACTGCGCCGCGCTATCCCATTCGGCCACCAGACCAGACTTGCGGAACTCGACGGTGATCGCCCCGACTGCGGGCGCGGGAGCGGCACCTACCGTCGGGACGACCATCTTCGGCTTGACCTCGGTGTCAAGCACAGTGGCGGGGCCGAAGAATTCATAGGCGATACGGTCCTTGGCCACGCCAAGGTCGCTGTCGCGTGGGACCGTTCAACTTCCTGGGGTCATGCGGCACGCTGAAAAAGCGGTAAAGGCACGAATGGGGAGATGGTGGTCTGCCTCGATTGAATAGGCGGCCGGTAGGCGAGACGTTCCGCAAGATCGCCATTGGCAAGGGCAACACGAACCTGCAGGAGCAGGTTTGCCCCGCGTTCTGACCAACGCATCTGCTGTTTCTTGACCATCCGCCTTGCCACGAGATTGTTGACACTCGCTTCAGCGGCCGTAGAGGCGATGCGCTTCCCTTCGCGATATCTTGCGCCGTAGTTGGCGATCGAACCTCGGTTCTGCGCAATGTAGGTACGCAAGCTCAACAGGCCGCCGCGTAGCGAGACGATCGCGGCACTGCCCTGTTCATCTCCCTTCAGGTCGTGAAACAGTCGACCGATCAGGTCAATTGCCCTGTCTGTTTGACCGTTCCAAAGACGCCATCTGACCGCTGCTATGTCCTCCTGAAACTCCTCCTGCTCATCCGGTGGCAGTCGTCGCGCCCACCAAGCGGCAGTCTGCTCGACGGGGCGCAGTTTCATGGCAATGTGAAACCAGTCGAGGATGTGCTTGGCCGGCTGCGGAAGTGCGAATTTCAAGCGCTTCAAACAGTCCTCACCGTCAGAAATCACGGTGATATCGCCCTTGCCCTCGTAGCCGAGGCGCTTGAGAGCAAGCAGCCCTTCCGCCCTTATTCTCCGTCGCGATGTGCCAGAAAAGGCGAACAGAACTCCTCGGTCGGATCCGACCCCGCCACGGCTTGCGTGGCAGATGACTGCTTCGAAACTTCGCGTTTCACGGCCGCGTATCTGAGGGATGTGAGCAGTATCGATGCTAAGGACAAATTCCCGTTCTGGGTCTCCAGGCAGCGGCAGCTCGCGTTGACGACGCTCCTGCGTATCAACTTGTTCAAAGAACATGCGCTGTTCTTCTTTTTCTTCCAGTCGCTTGCCGACTGCGAGCGTGCGATGTCGCAGGGTCGTGTGCCGAGTTGGTGTCTGCCCAGGCAGGAAATCGGCCAGAATTTCCGCCGCTGACCGGTAGGGCATAACTGCACCGAGCTTGGCTGTCAGCGTCATTAGTTCAGCGGTCGCACGGTCGGGACAGAGCTCGGAGACCGGGTGATTGTGAAATCAAGGCCGGGCGTGCAGCGGCGACAGGGGTATAGCCTCGGGCTTTCCATGGTGACAGCTCCGTAAACTGTCTGGACCGTTCTGGTCGAATAGTCCTTGATTGGCCGCGTTCCGCCACATCCCTGGCAATGACGTCGGAACAGAACATAGAGGGCGCACTGCTGCTCGACGAGGAATCGTTGAAGTGATGCCAAGATGGTCTTGCCGTCGTCAATCGACAGACCGACGCTACCGGCGCTCAGATCATCAAGGCTCCTCTCGATCTCAAACTCGAACCGGTGGCCGCACGTGATTTCGTCCGAACCCTCAATACTGATCTTCCAGCGCATCCCGCCTCTCCTCTGCCAAAACTGGCAGAGAGCAGAGCCTGCCTCGGCAATCAATGCACCCCAGGTAATTGAACGGTCTCAGAACAACGCGACAGGCCGAATCGTGATTTTCGGGCACAACCGCGCGCCGCGGCCAAAGCCTGGCTTGGGCGCACCAGTGGCACCAACACGGTCAATTTTGATGAAAATCCCCGATTTTCGGGGGAAAACGCCTACTTTTGCAGGATAGGACCGCTTTGACAGTCAGACTGCGACTTTCATTCGCCTTGAAGTCCGCAGTGTCATATCTGCCTTGCCCCAAGATGGTTCTTTCGATCATCAGGGCGATCCGAAAAGCCAACCCCGGTTCGACAGCCGCGCCCGCGCGCTGCAAAGATTGACATTGCACCAAAGTGACAACGCCGCATCGCCCGATAGGCCACGGCAATATGGGCGCTGCCCGCCTGCAAATGGACGCGACGCGCCCCTTCGCCATAAGCCAAGCCCATGGCGAAGGTGCCAGTCTGCGCAGTGACGACGGCGCTATGCCGGCCCCTGCCCGCTTTCCAGATTAAGCCAGCCCACCTCGTCCGATGTCAGATCGAAACCGAATGCGGGCAGAGTGGTCGCGATTTCATCGGCGCTGCGCGGTCCGATCAGGGCAAAGGACGGGAACTCTTGCGCCAAAACCCAGGCCGTCGCGATGTTATGGGCGCTGACCCCGTATTTCACCGCCAAGGCTTCGGCACGGCGCCGCCGCTCGGCGTTGGCGGGGCTGCCAAAGCATTCCTCGGGGCCAACATCGGCGGGCAAGCGCGCGCGCAACGGTTCCGGCAGAAAATACCCCCGCGCCTGCGACGACCAGCTCAGGTGCGTGGTGCCGCTCTGACGCAGGAATTGCAGCGTCTCGGCATTGTTCGACGTGACGCAACCGGCCCAGACCGGGCGCTCCATCACCGCAAGCGACAGGTTGTTGTTCAGAACCCGCATCGGCTGCAACCCGTGCGCCGCAGCATAGGCATTCGCCTCGGCCAACCGCGCCACAGACCAGTTGGACCCGCCAAAGATGCCGATCTTGCCCGCCACATGCAACGCATTCAGCGCCTCGACAAACTCGCCCACCGGCACCGCCGGATTGTCGCGGTGCATGATGTAGATGGGTGCGAAATCCAGCCCCAGACGCGACAGCGAAATGTCAAGCTGCGCGCCGATGCTGCGCGGGGTGCAATAAGGCGTGTGCGCACCTTTGGCGATCACCACCACATCTTTGGCCACGCCACGACTGGCGATCCACTGGCCCAGCACCGTCTCATGCGCGCCGCCGCCATAGACAAAGCCGGTGTCAAAGGCGTTGCCCCCGGCCTCTATCCACGCATCCCAAACCACGGCCCCCGCGCCGATGTCGTTCTTGTTGTCGCATCCCATCACAAGGCGGCTGACCGGCAGATCAACGCCTTCGATCCGGGCCTTCGGCACCTGCGGCAACCCTGCGGGCATCACCGAAGGCAAGGCGCGGTTGGCCTTGGGATCTTCTGCGATGTTCACATAGCCCAGTTCGGCCCGCCACCGATCCAGCACCACCGCATTGCCAAGGCTGTCGGCGGGCGACAAGGCCGGGAACGGCGCCTCTGTCGCGCCCTCGGCAATCGTGCGGCTGAACAGTTCGGCCTCGAAGGCGAACAGATGCTGCGGGCTGCGCAGAACCTCAACCCGGGTTTCCCCGCCCACGGTCACAGAAATCGTGGCGTCCGATGGCCCGGCATTGCGGCCCGGCACCCAAGGGTCGACCAGTTCGATCCGCCCCTTGTCACCCTCGATCACGGCCCGGTTGTCCATGGTGCGGGCGATGGCACAGGCGACTTCGGCGGTGAACCCACCCGCAAAGCCCAACAGGCCATAGGCCACTTCGTCCACGCCGGACTGCCCGACAATGCCACTGCCCTTCACCGTCACCGGATCGGCAAAGGCGCGACCCACCGCCGCCCCTGCCACCAGCCGGCCAAGCGACACCGGATAGCCGCCCACATCCATGATGCCGCCCCCACCCAGTGCGCGGTCATAAAGCCGCGAGGCCGGATTGAACCCGGCGTTAAAGCCGAACTGCGCGCGGATATGGCGCGGGGTGCCGATCTCACCGCTTTTCAAAATCTCCAGCAGACGGGCAATCTGCGGGTGGCACCGGTACATATAGGCTTCGGCAAACAGCAATCCCGCCCGCGCGGCCACATCGGCCACGGCGGCCACCTGTGCCGCCGTCAACCCGGCAGGCTTTTCCACCAGCACCGGCTTGCCCGCGCGCAATGCCAGCAAAGCGTGTTCGGCATGGAAAGGATGCGGGGTCGAGATATAGACCGCGTCCACCGCCGGATCGGCCACCAGATCGGCATAGCTGGCATGGCGGTGCGCAGGTTCCACCCCGTTGCGCGCCCCGAAAGCATCACGCCGGGCCGGGTTCCGGCTGGCAATCGCCACAAGGCGGCCTGACGGTGCCTCGGCCAGACCATCTGCAAAATTCTGTGCAATCGCACCCGGACCAATGATGCCCCAGCCTGTCGTTTTCATCCGAAAACCCTTTTGTTCATGTCATTTTGCGACGGGACAGCCCCTTCGCTTTGCTTTGGCCTAGCTGTGGTTTCTCAGGAGGTTGTTCAGCCTTGCGATTGGCGGGAGGCCGCCCAGTGCAGAATGTGGTCGTGACTGGTTGAACCAGTCAAGCCAGCGCGTGAGGTCGGCGTTTCGCGCTGCTGATGTTGGATGGTGCAGGCCGTAGGCACATTCCCGCAGGAGGGTCTGGATGAACCTTTCCGCCTTGCCGTTGGTCTTCGGCGTGTAGGGTCTGGTGAAGATGTGGCGGATGCCCAGAAGCCGCAGCGCCTTGGCGAAGCGGCGGGAACGATAGGCCGACCCGTTGTCGGTCATCACGCGCTCGGCGCGGATGCCACGCGCACGGAACCAGCGCAGGGCGCGCAGCAGGAAAGCGGTGGTGGTGTCGCGGCGCTCGTCGCCCAGCACCTCGACATAGGCCAGCCGCGTCGTGTCATCGACCGCGACATGGACGAAATCCCAGCCCGCGCCACGGTTGCGGCAGCCCCTCCGCGTTCCGGTGACGCGGTGGCCGGGCCGGTCGAAGCGGCCCAGTTTCTTGATGTCCAGATGGATGAGTTCGCCCGGCCGGGCGCGCTGGTAGCGCCGCACGGGTTCGGGCGGGTCGAGCCGGGCCAGCCGCCCCATCCCCGCCCGCGCCAGCCAGCGCGCCACGGTCGAGCGGGCAAGGCCCAGCTTGCGCGCGATCTCCGCCCCTGTCAGCCGCAGGCTCCGCCGCAGGTGCAGGGCCAGCGCGACCAGGCGATCCGGCAGGCGTCGCGCCACGCGGGCGGGCGCGCTTGCGCGGTTGGAGAGCGCCGCTTGCCCGCCCGCACGGAACCGCGCCAGCCACTTGCGCACCGTGCGGAGGGAAACACCGAAGGCGGCGGCCACCTCGGCGCTCTTCGTGCCAGCCTGAATACGGGCGACGATCTGCTCTCGACTGTAGACGGTAAGACGGGCACCTTTGTGTGGGTTGTTCATCCTGCGGAGTCCTCGGCTGGAGTTTGGCGATTGCAGCCTAACCCCGCTTCGGGTGAACAACCTCCTGAGAACTCACACCTAGCGGATACGCTGACCCGACTTGTCAAAAACCATGATCTGCGCGGGGTTGAACCGCGCGGCGATCCGTTGACCGGGCTGCAGGCTGCGGCCGTTCTCGGTCGCAAGCGTCAGCATCTGGCCACCGGATTGGTGCGCATAGGCAAAGCTTTCATTGCCCAGATGTTCGACAATCTCGATGGTCAGTTCCAACCCGGCATCGCCGCCTCGTTTGAAGCTTTCAGGTCGGATGCCCACTGTCACCTCGCTGCCCTGCGCCGGTGGGTGGGTCAGGTGACCCAAAGGGATCGACTGGTTGCCAAACTCGGGCAGACGCACCGTGTCCTGCTCGACCACACCAGCCAGAAAGTTCATCTTCGGGCTGCCGATAAAGCCCGCCACAAACAGGTTGTCGGGATCATCATACAGCGCCAAAGGCGAGCCGACCTGTTCAACCACACCCGCCCGCATCACCACGATCTTGTCGGCCAGTGTCATCGCCTCGACCTGATCATGGGTCACATAGATGATGGTCGTGGCCAGCTCCTTGTGCAGCCGCGCCACTTCGATCCGCATATGGACGCGCAATTCGGCGTCCAGATTGGACAGGGGTTCATCGAACAGGAACACATCCGGATGACGCACAATCGCGCGGCCAATGGCCACACGCTGGCGTTGTCCGCCAGACAGATCCTTGGGGCGGCGGTCCAGCAGCGGCCCCAATTCCAGAATCCGCGCCGCCTCGTTCACCGCCTGCGCGATTTCATCCTTTGGCTTTTTGGCAAAGCGCAGCGCAAACCCCATGTTTTCGCGCACCGTCATATGCGGGTAAAGCGCATAGCTTTGGAACACCATGGCAATGCCACGCTGCGCGGGGTCCACGTCATTCATCCGTTTGTCACCGATGAACAGATCGCCACCGCTGATTTCTTCCAGCCCGGCAATCATCCGCAGCAACGTTGATTTGCCGCAACCCGAAGGCCCGACAAAGACCACGAATTCTCCGGGTGCTATGTCCAGGTCAACGCCCTTGATCACCTCGACAGCGTCGTAAGACTTCCGCACCCCACGCAGTTTCAACCCGGTCATCCGATGCCCCCTATTCGGCTGTCAGGTGGATGGACGTCACACCCAGACGGTCACAATGTACCTTCACCTCGATCGGCCCCGCGCCCGTGGCCTGCACCCAGAACCCGGTGGACCCCGCCCGCAATGGCACACAAGCCGGACCCAGACGGCTGGCCGGGCCTGATACCTCGATCGTCACCGGTTCAGGATAGAAGGGCAGCTTGTGCCCGGCCTGATCCAGCATCCGGACCATCACCCGCACCGCATCGTTGCGACCGATCCGCGTCGCATCGGCCACCACTTGCAGCGTCGTCGGCACCGCATCGCAGACGAACTGCGTCTCGGCCACCGGCTTGCCATTGATATAGCCGGTGATCGTTACCGGTTCCCATGTCATGCCCCAGTGACCCAGCTCTTCTTTGGTGAAGTTGCTCGAATCAACGATCACCGGCGCATAGGGCAGATGCGGGAACCGGTCGCGGGCGGCAGGGATGCGTTTGGGGGCAAACTGACCATAGCGCAGCTCCACCTCGTCACAGTTGGTCAGCACGATCAGCGGCAGCACCCCGCCGATGTTGCGCTCACCGCGCGCCCAGAAGGTTACAGGGGTCAGCACCACGCCCTCGGCCGGATCGCCTTGGCTGGCATAGACCGATGCCGCAAACTTTGGCTCGCGGAACATGTCCATCACACCATGGTGGCACAGCCGGTCCCCCGAGCCAAAGTCCTTGTGGGTGTTGTAGTCAAAGGCGCACCAGCCGATGGCCCCGGCAATCTGCGGGTCGCCGTACATCGCATTCAGCACCTCAAGGTGGCGCAAGACATGCTCGGCCTGCCGCTGTTCCTGATCGTGGCTTTTGGTCGGGTACATATGGCCGCCGAATTCGGTGATCATATAGGGCACCACGCGGTCAAGCCCGGTGACTTCCTGCTGCGGTCGCAAGGGCGTGCGCGGGCGGTTTCCGCCCAGCTCTTCGTTGCCAAGGATGAAATCATTCATCGTATAGACGTCTTCCAGCAGCTCGCTTTCGCTGATGTAGCGCACGCCGCCCGTCGGCCGCGTCGCATCCAGCGCCCGCGCAACCCGGTTGGTTTCAGCATAGAAATCGTGATCATCCTGCGACTCGTTGATCCGCACACCCCAGATGAAAATCGACGGATGGTTCCAGTCGCGCCGGATCATCCGGCGCACGTTTTCCACCGATTCCGCCTTCCACTTTTCACCGCCGATGTGCTGCCAGCCGGGAATTTCCTCAAAAACCAACAGGCCAATTTCATCGCACCGATCCAGAAAATAGCCGGACTGCGGATAATGCGATGTGCGCACCGTGTTCAGCCGCAGACCATATTTCAGAATATCCGCATCGCGTTCTTGCGCCGCACGGCCCAGGGCATAGCCGACATAAGGAAACGACTGATGCCGGTTCAACCCGCGCAGCTTCAAAGGCTTGCCGTTCAGCGCAAAGCCTTCGGCGGTAAAGGCCACATGGCGAAAGCCAAAGCGGGTCGCGGTGGCATCGCGCCCGTGGGGCGTTTCAAGATCAAGATGCAGATGGTAAAGTGCGGGGTTCTGAATATCCCACAGCGCGATGCCTGTCAGTCCGGCCAACTCAATCCGCAGCCCGTCACCCGTCACCGTCGCACGGGTGCTGGCCACATCCTGCCCTGCCGCATCGCGCAGGGTCGCGGTCAGGGAACCCGACAGGGGCAGCCCCTGCGGGTTGTCCAACGCCACATCCACCGTCACCGATTTCTGCGCCGCCAGCACATAGGGGGTTTCGATCTTGTGCAGGCCAATGGAAACCGGGGCCTTCACGATCAGCCAGACCTCACGGTACAGGCCCGCATAGGTCAGGTAATCAATCACGCCGCCAAAGGGCGGAATCTCGGGGTTCTCGCTGCCGTCGATTTCCACCGTCACCGTGTTGTCACCGGCCAGCACCTGCCCGGTCAGTCGGGCCTCGAACGGGGTATAGCCATCGGCATGGGTGATCAGTTCCACCCCATTCAACAGCACCCGCGCGTTCGCCATTGCGGCATCAAAGCGCAACAACACCTCTTGGCCGGCCCAAGCAGGATCGGCGGCAAAGGTCTTTTGATAGGTAAAGCGGCGCTGATAGGCCTTTTCGTCGAAATACGAAAACGGCAGGTCCACCGCGTTGTGTGGCAGGCGCACGGTATCGCGGCCCTGAAACAGCCAGTTGTCATTGAAGTCAGTGCAGAGGCGCATAGCAGGTCAACCTTATTTGACAGACCCTGTCAGCCCTTCGACAAAGCGACGCTGAAGCAGGAAGAAAACAATGATGGTGGGCAGGGTCGCCAGAACGGTTGCCACCATGACAACGCCGTAATCCGGGTAGTAGGACGAGGCGAGCGATGAGACGACCAGCGTCAGCGTCTTGTTGTCGTTGGTCTGCAAGACGATCAGTGGCCACAGGTAGTTGTTCCAGTTCGCCATGAACACGATGATGATGGCAGCGGCATAAGTGGACCGCATCACCGGCAGGTAGATGTAAAGAAAGATCTGCCATTCCTTCAGCCCGTCAATCTTGGCCGCATCGCGCAATTCATGCGGAAAGGCTTTGGTGGCCTGGCGGAAGTAGAAGATGATGAAGACCGACGCGATGCTGGGCAGCAGGATGGCGGTGAAGGTGTTGATCAGCGTCAGCTTGGCCATCATCACGAACAGCGGCACCATGATCGCTGCAAACGGGATCGACAGCGTCAGCAGCAGCACCGCGAACACGCGCTCGCGGGTTTTGGACGGAAACATCTCGAACGCATAGCCCGCCAGCGATGATATGGCCAAGGTCAGGATGGTGCCAACAATCGCCAGAAAGGCCGAATTCCAGAACACCTGCAGCATATCCACCTGCGCGAACAGATTGGCGATGTTGTCAAACAGCGCACTGCCAAAAGTCACCTTGCCCTTGATGATGTCGTTGGCGGTGTTGGTGGTGCCGACCAGCATCCAGAAGAACGGAAAGATCGACACGAACGCCGCCAGTGAAAGCGCGCCATAAACCAGCCCCAAGCGCAGCTGTGCAAAAATCCGGGTCATGCCTTGCGATCCCTTGCGACCAGAAACTGCAGGAAAGACAGCACCGCAACCAGAATGACGATCACATAAGACACCGTCGCGGCATAACCGAGACTGGGCATGAACTTGAAGGTCAGGTTGTAGATGTACAGCGACAGCGTCAGCGTCGAATCCGACGGCCCCCCCATGGTGATGTTGTTCACCTCATCAAACAGTTGCAGCGTGCCGATGGTGGAAATCACCGTCGTGAACAGGATCACCGGTTTCAACATCGGCAAGGTGATGTAGACAAACCGCGCCCAGGCCGGAACGCCATCAATCCGCGCCGCCTCGTAGATCGACTTGTCGACGTTCTGCATCGCGGCCAGATAAAAGATCATGTTGTACCCGGTCCAACGCCAGGTGATGGCCAGAATGATCACGGTGCGGGCCCAGAACGGATCGCCCAGCCATGAAATCGGCGCATCCATCAGATGCAATGCGATGGCCAGATCATTGATGACGCCATCGCTGGCGAACATCGACTTGAACAGGATCGAATACGCCACCAGCGAGGTGACACAGGGCAGGAAGATCGCCGTGCGGAAAAAGCCACGGAACCGCAGCTTGGGGTTGTTCAGCGCCGCCGCGAACAGCAGGGCCAACACGATCATGATGGGCACCTGCACCACCAGAAAGATTCCGGTATTGGTCAGCGCCCGCAGAAACACCGGATCTTGCGTCAGCCGGATGATATTGGTCAGGCCGCCAAAGCTGTGGCTCATCCCACGTCCGGTCTGAAAGCTCATCCACAGTGACCAGATGATCGGATATACCATGAACAGGCCCAACAGCACCAAAGTGGGCGCGATGAACAGCCAGCCGCTGCGTTGCTCGGCGCGACCGATGCGCGATTTTGCCATAGCTCCCCCCAAAGTTCGGTCAAGGACCACAGCACCGCCCCCCGTGTCCCGGTGGCGCTGTGGTCTTGCATACACCTGACCGGGGCGCGGTTGCCCCGGTCAGGCTTGGGTTACTGGATCTGCGCGCGCACTTGCGCGTCAATCGCAGCGATGGCGTCATCAATCGAGCCGCCTTCGGCCAGTGCGGGCAATTGCGCCGCAACGGCTGCGTCCACTTCATTGGTGAAGATGCCGTAGTTCACAGCAGGAACCGCCGCCAACCAGTCCGAGAAGCTTTGCCACACGGCCTGCCCGCCAAAATAGGCATCGTTGGCCTTGTAGGCTTCGCCCTCACGCGCGGCCAGAAGCGAGCCAAGCGCACCCTGATCGACCAGGATTTTCTGATAGAAATCAACGTCCTTGCCCCAGACTTCGGCCAGGAAATCCACAGCCTCATCCTTTTCCGCCGACGACGACAGCACGTACCAGCTGGAACCACCAAGGTTCGAAGCATGGGTCGCACCTTCGACACCCGGCATTTTCGGCAACGGGGCCACGCCCCACTGGCCCGACATGTTGGCGGCCTTGATCGTGGCCGTCATCCAGACGCCGGTAAAGACAGAGGCCACTTCGCCACTGACAAAACCGCCGGTGTATTCCGTCCAGCCAGACACCGGCTTGTAGATTTCCTTGGTCTGCAACAGCTTGGCATAGGTGGACAGCGCCGCCTTGAACTTGGCATCACCCGCAATCGCCGGCTGGCCATCGGCGGTGAAATACCAGCCGCCCATGGATTGCAGCAAAATCCGAAGCGCCCCGGCGTCGTTCAGATCCACGCCCAACATCGGATGGCCGGTCTTTTCCTTCACCACTTTGGCGATTTCAATAAACTGGTCCCAGTCAATGTCTTGCAGATCGGCGGCGGAATAACCCGCTTCGGCCAGAATGTCGGTGCGATAGAACAGGCCGGTCACGCCGGAATCGAAGGGCATCGAATAGGTGTTGCCGTCTACGGTGGCCAGCTCAACCTTGTAGGGGGCAAAGCCGCTGTAGTCGATCTTGCCATTCAGCGGCTCAAACGCGCCGGGGAAGGACAGCAGGTATTTCTGGGCGCCATAATCTTCGATCAGCACGATGTCCGGCAGGCCCTCGGTGGTGCCGGATGCCAATTGCGCCTGCAGCTTCTGTTCAAGGTCTGCCTTGGCGAAATCAACCAGATTGATCGTCATATCGGGGTGCGAAGCTGAATAACGGGCCGCCGCCTCTTTCATCGTCGCGCCGTTGAAATTCGGGTCCCAGCTCCAGACTGTGACTTCTCCTGCCAAGGCCGACGTCATCGCCAGCAGGCTGATGCCGGTGGCCAAGAAGACCGACTTTCGCGCGCGGATAAGCATTTGATTCATGTTTTCCTCCCATGACCGAGACTCATTTTCTGGTCTCGCAACTGGAAGGCTAGCGCGTTCCGATACGTCGCGCAAGTAAATTTAGTAAAATTTTACTTCACGCCCGACTTCCCCTTGCCGCGCGTGCTTGCCCGCAGGATCACACGCGACGACAGCAGGATGCATTTGGGCGTGCTGCGCCCCGACAACTGCTCAAACAGCAGATCCACCGCATTCTGCCCAATCTCTTCGGCAGGCAACCGCACGGTGGTCAACGGCGGATTAAGAAACTGCGCCACAGGAATGTCGTTAAAGCTGGCCACGGCAATATCACCCGGAATTTTCAGGCCGGATTCGTGAATGGCGCGATAGGCCCCCACCGCCATATTGTCGTTGCCTGTAATCAGGGCATCAGGCCGCGCGCCGCTTTGCAGCAGGTTCAGCGTCAACTCGTAACCGCTTTGTTCGGTGTTATCGCCAATGCGGCACAGGTCAGGCTCGTACCGACCCTTGGCGCGCATCCAATCCTGATAGGCGGGCAGACGACGATCAAAGATGCTGGTGGTGCTGCGGGAACTGGTAATATCCCAGCCGATGAACGCCATCCGCCGATAGCCCTGATCATCCAGGGCCTGCAACAATTTGCGCATCGCCAGATCCAGATCGCTGCGAACACTGTCATGTTCATCACCAACCGGAGAGAAATCCGCAAACACGACATTGGGGTTATGCGACATGACCCAGTCGATTTCCGCACCGCTGTGCAGGCCGATGACAATCACCCCGGCTGCGGCTTTCAACAGCGCGGGGTCTGGCACGGAATCGGTGTGATAGACCTGCATCGCCTCAAGTTTCAGCTCATTGCAGCGGCTTTCGATGCCCAGCCGGATGCCGACATAATAGGGGTCCACCAACTCTTGGTCCGGGCGCAGAAAATGCACCAGCGCGATCTTTTGTCCAAGCCTTGTCTGGTCGGACTTGCGATTGCGGTTGCGGGGCGTGGCATAGTTCAGCGCCTCGGCCGTCTCGACGATGGACTTGCGGGTCTGGGCACTGACCGACAACGTGCTGTCAAAATTCAGCACGCGCGACACAGTGGCCGAAGACACCCCTACGGCGTCTGCAATTTGTTTGATGGTAACCATGGACAATCCGTTCGGCCGACCGGCGCGGCTGCGTGGGAATGCACGGTGGATGGCATGCAAGCGGGGTGCAGGCAATCCCGAAATGCACCCTGCCTGCGCTGATCCGGCCCAAGCCGCCCGGATGACGCCCGATTGACGACCTTCAAGCCGCCGCGACTATCCCCAAGCGCGTGGGCAACCCGCCGCCATGCCAGGACAGGTCACGCCATGCGTCATGGGGAAAGCATTTTGTGCATCGCGGCGGCCCCGTGCATGACACCGCGCAGTTCTGCCATGCCTTTCAGACGGCCAATCAGGGAATAGCCGGGATTGATCCGCGCCTTGCCAATATCATCGGATCCCGCAAGACGGTGATCCTGATCACCCATTCCATCGCCGAGGCCGTCTATCTCGCCGACAAGGTCTACATCATGTCGGCGCGACCGGGGCAGATTTCGCGCGTCGTGGATGTGCCCTTCGCACGGCCCCGATCGCTTGATCTGATGGAAACGCGCGAGTTCTTCGACCTCGTCAACCTCATCAAGCACGACATCCAGCATCAGCCAAAAGCGCCGAACGCGGCGAAGGGGGCAGCATGAGCGCGTCCAGCATCGCAACACCAACAGGGCTGGCCAGCGGGCTGGGCGGTCAGGGTCTGCGCGAGGTCATCGCCATCATCGCGGTGGCAGTGACCGTGATCGGTGGGGGCGAGTTCCTGTTGCGGTTCTTCGAGGTGCCGCAATACGTGCTGCCCACGCCCTCGGCCATAGGTAGCGTCTTTGCCTCGGCCGAAATGCCGACGATCCTGCAGCACTACGGCTATACGCTGGTCGAGCTGTTCGCGGGCTATGCCATCGGTGCGTCAGTGGGGCTAGTCCTGGCAGCTGTCATCACACAGTTCCCCTTCGTGGAAAAGGTGATCACGCCCTACATCCTGCTTCTGGTCACCACGCCCATGCTGGCGCTGGTTCCGCTGTTGATCCTCAACTTCGGCTTCGGCTACACGCCCCGCATCATTGCAGTGGCCCTGGCATCTGGCCCGATGGTGATGATCAACGCGGCCACGGGTTTCCGCCGCGTGGACACGATGAAAATCTCGCTCGCCCGTTCCTATGGCGCATCGACCCTGCAGATCTTCACCAAGATCCGCATCCCCATGGCGATGCCCATGGTGATCGTGGGCCTGATGATCGGCGCGATTTTCGGGATGATCACTGCGGTGGGGGCCGAGATGTCGGGCGGCGGTTTTGGCCTTGGCAGCCTGTTGACCACCTATTCCTCGACCTTGCGAATGCCGGAATTCTTTGCCTGCATCCTGATCCTCGCCGTTACAGGCATCACGATCTACGCCTTCTTCTTCTGGGTGGGCAAGAAACTGGCCGGCTGGGAAAGCTGACCCGGGCCAATCGGGGGGCGGGCTGCCGCGTCCGTCCCTAAGTCACCAACAGCGGCACAATCAAGAAAAGGGAGGAAGATCCAATGGATCACCATATGATGACGCGCAGACGTCTGCTGCAGGTCAGCGCAAGCGGCCTTGTGACCACGACGATCCTTGGCGGCGCACTGACCGCGCCCACGGCGGCCGAGGCGAAGCCTTATGCCTCACCCTTCACCTGGATCAGCCCGCGCGGCACGATCGAGGTGATGGACGATTACCCCTACTGGGTGGCAAAGGAGATGGGCTATTTCGGCGACCTTGGCGTGGAAACCGCCATGGAGCCGGGGCCATCCGACGGGACGGCCGTGGTGAAGTTCCTGGCCGTCGAACAGGCCGACATCGGTTTCCCTTCGCCCGGCGTGCTGTCGTTCGCCATCAACAACGGCATGGACCTCGTCTCGGTCTTCGGCAGCGGGTTCCTCGACCTCTTCAACATCGCCTTCCGCAAGGGCGAAGGGATGGCCGACCTCAAGGGGCTGGAGGGCAAGACGGTGCTTCTGGGCTCGGCCGCCTGGCAGGCCATCGCCGACCCGATGTTCGCCGCCGTGGGTGTGGACCCCAAGAAGATCACCTATGTCGAGGCTGGCTGGCCCACCTGGACGACGGCGCTGGCGGGCGGGCAGGGCGATGCCTGCCTGGCATGGGAGGGCCTGCGTGCCGATCTTGGGGCCAAGGGGCTGGACTTCGACTACTGGCTCGGGATGCGCGGCTCGCCCCTGCCGTCCAATTCGCTGGTGGTGCGACGGGCGGATCTGGAAGACCCGGAACGGCTGGAGTTCCTGAAGAAATATCTGCGTGGCTGGGCCATGGGCAGCGAATTCGCCGACCGCAACCCGCGCGCAGCCGCCGAGATCGTGTTCAAGGCGCTACCGACCACCCGGGCCAACTATGGCGCGCGGGCGGGCACCGAAAGCCTGATGCAGATCCACCGCACCTTCAGGGGCGACATGGCAAGCCGCGCCGGCTGGGGTGAGCACGACATTCCGGCATGGGACGCGTTCTTCAAGATCCTCAAGGACATCGGGATGTCGGGAATCGACATCGAGACCACCCGCTATGTGACCAATGACTACATCGCCGGGGCGAATGACTTCGACAAGACAAAGGTCCATGCCGACGCCGACGCCTATGTCTTGCCCGAGGATCTGGCGGCCATCGACATGGCCGATGTTGAAGCGAAGTTCTACGCCAACGTTATCAACTGAACCGGCAGGCACCGATCACGGTGCCTCAGCAAGAAGAACAAGGGGGCGCGGGCGGATGCCACCTGGGCCGGCCTCTGACCGCCGCCTTGTCCCCTCGCCGGATGCGGACTCCCAGCATCCGGCGAGGGTCTTCCACCCCTCACATCAGAGAAAATCCGCATGACCCATTTCATCAATTCGAGAGAGACCAACGTCACCGAGGCGATCGAGGGGCTGGTGGCCTCCTCGGGCGGGTCATTGGCGCGGCTGGACGGCGGTCCGTTCATCCGGGTCGTCGTCCGGGCGGATTGGGACAAATCCCGCGTCGCGGTGATATCGGGCGGCGGGGCCGGACATGAACCGGCCCATGCAGGATTTGTCGGCCCTGGCCTTCTGACCGCCGCCATCTGTGGCGACGTCTTCGCAAGCCCGTCGGTCGATGCTGTTCTAGCAGGAATTCTGGCCGTGACCGGCGAGGCGGGCTGTCTGTTGATCGTCAAGAGTTACACCGGCGACCGGCTGAATTTCGGTCTTGCGGCCGAACGTGCCCGTGCCCGTGGTTTGAAGGTAGAAATGGTTATCGTGCAGGATGATATCGCCCTTCCTGAAATCAGTCGGCCGCGCGGTCTGGCAGGCACGTTGCTTGCGCACAAAATGGCGGGGGCAGTGTCCGAAGGGGGCGGGGATCTGGCGGCTGTGGCCCAAGCCGCGCAGCGGGCTGCCTCAGAGGCCATGACCTTTGGCATGTCACTGGACACCTGCACGGTGCCGGGATCTGCAAAGGAAGGCCGCATCCAGCCCGGAGAGGTGGAGGCAGGGCTTGGCATTCATGGCGAGCCGGGGGCAGGGCGGATTGCATTCCAGGGCGCCCGGCAGGCCATCGCGCAGATCGCCGGAATTCTGGCGCCACGGATGCAACCGGGCCGTCATGTAGCGCTGCTTAACTCGCTTGGCGCGACGACTGACCTGGAGATGCAGATTCTTGCGCGCGAGTTGCTGCACAGTCCTATCGGAATACAGATCACCCACATGATCGGGCCCGCTCCGATGATGACGGCACTGGACATGCATGGGTTTTCGCTGACCGTCTGCCCGCTGACAGACGCGGACGAGGCCCTGCTCAGCGAATCAACCGGTGTGCGCGCCTGGCCCGGGATGCGGCCGATCAAGGTCGCGGCTGCCCTGCCCTTGCCAGCAGGGCTAGAGGTAATTGAGCCGGTGGCGTCAGACAGCCCGGCCAACCGGGCTTTGCTGCTGTGCGCATGCAGAGCGCTGATCGCGGCGCAGGCCGACCTGAACGCGCTGGATGCCAAGTCGGGCGACGGTGACACCGGATCGACGCTGGCAACGGCCGCGCGCGCGCTGAAGGCGCGGATTGATCTCTTGCCGCTGGCCGACCTGCACAGCTGTTCCGCGGTATCGGTCAGGAGCTGAGCAAAAGCATGGGCGGATCGTCCGGCGTTCTGCTGGCGATCCTGTTTGTGGCCACTGGCGACGCTCTGTCGCGCGGCCTTGGTATGGCAGCGGCGCTGCAGGCGGGTCTGCAGCGGATGCAGGAAATCGGGGGTGCTAGGCTGGGCGACCGAACGATGATCGATGCCCTGCAACCGGCACTTGTTGCCCTTCCAGACGGGCTGGCTGTTGCGGCGAGCCGAGCGCGAGAGGGAGCGGACCGGACCGCCGAGATGACGCGGGCCAAGGCTGGTCGCGCGGCATATATTGGGGCGGCGGAGCTTTCTGGCCACATCGATCCCGGTGCCGAAGCTGTTGCGCAGGTGTTAGCGGCGCTCGCCGCTCGACAGGACCGTTCGGAGAGCATCTTGGGGATTGAAGAGCCGAATCCACCGGGCTGTTGAATCAGGTCAGTTCCGCTGAAAGCTCTTTGCAGCGCCCTTCCAAGGCAATCCAGGTCGACTGCATGTCATGGCGTGTGGCTTTCTCAAAATGCAGCCAAAATAGCAGCCGAAGGATCCAACCGGACACCTGCATGGTCTTTTCGCACCTGACACAGTTTCCGGGCAGAGCTTCGTAGCAGCACTCGACCTCAAGCTTTCCGATCGGCATGGGGTTGACCAGCGCCCAAGCGTGCAGTGGGTCAACGCGGGTGAGCGTCCATCGGGCAACCGGCCCCCCGCGCGGCTTGGACATGGCCGTCGTGCCTGCGCGAAACGGGCCGTGAATCTCGCCTGCTTCTTCGTGCGGGTCCCAGTCTGGCCACTTTGCAACATCGGTGGCGATGCGCCAGACATCAGAAATGTCCCCGGCGATTGTTCGTTCCTCGTAAATCTTCATGGTCTTTCCAGTATCAAGAATAGCGCCTGCCGGAGGATGCCCAAGGTCAGGTCTCCCATGGTCCTCACAACAGCCAAAGTATGAGCGGCATAGTAGCTGCGAAAAACTGCTCAAGTTATCACGCCTGCCGTGCAATAACGATCAGATGGACTGGCGCGATTTTCATGTACTGGCGGTTCTGAGCAGCGAGGGCTCGCTCGCGGGGCCTGCCCGCGCCCTGGGCGTCAATCATGCGACCATCTCGCGCCGGATCGCCTCGCTTGAAGCAGACGTGGGTGAGCCTCTGGTTCGTCGTCTTGCCCGCTCCACGCCGTTGACTGAAAAGGGTCGTGAGCTTGCGGCAATTGCGACCGAGATGCTGACATCAGCGCAGAGGATCGAGCGTTTGGTCAAAGCGACGGGCAGTTCCCTTTCCGGCACTGTGCGACTGACGGCGCCACCGGTCTTTGTCAGCGAGACACTGATCCCCACGCTGCCATCCTTTCGCAGGCTGCATCCACACCTGCGCCTGATCCTCTCCTCCGACGCCCAGCTTGCTTCACTGGACGCGGGGCAGGCTGATCTTGCGGTCCGGCTCGTCCAGCCGACTGGCCGTCAGAACATCGTCCGCCGCCTTGGGGAAATCACCTATGGCCTCTTTGCCTCTGTTGACCATGCGGCACTGCCGAGTGAAGACTGGCAGTTCATCGGATTCGACGGTGGTTTGGCAACTAGCCCACAGCAAGCCTGGCTGGAGGACTATGCAGCCGGACGCCCGTTTTCTGTGTTGACCGGCGATCTTTACGGGCAGCGCGCAGCGGCTGTGGCTGGCCTTGGCGTTGCCTTGTTGCCCGAGGGAACCGACGCCTTTGTGTCAAAGCTCGTTTCCGTTTCCAAAGATAGACCTCCGCCACGATCCGCCTGGATGGTCGTTCATGTCGACCTAAGGTCTTCACCGGCGGTAAGGGCCGTTGCAGACCACATCGTCGGCCTGTTTCCGAAAAACCGCGCCTCGGGCTAACTCAATCGTATCGAACTCATCGGAGAGATGCTGGGCACAAAAGCATTACCAGACCCTTGTTCTAAGGTTTGTCTTCGGAATTTTGAGACGATCACGGGCCTAGCCTGTGCCCAAGTAGGCTTCATCTGGACACTTCGCCCGCGAGCACTGCGCGTCCATGGACTGCCAGTATTGCCGCAAACCTTGGGCATCCGAACCGCCGGATAACGTTGACAATTCGGCTCTCATAGGTGTCTTGACCGATCAGCCTACATAAATCCGAAGCGTGAAACTGCCAGTTCTTGCTCGGGGCCGCCGAGATCAGCCGCTGCAGTTCCAAGTCCTCCTGAGTCAATTCGCTCTTCGGCACCGCATGCGTATCTGTTGTCAGACCGGTATCCGGCGAAGTCCGCCACCGGCGCATGAAACCCAGAAGAAACCCCGCAGGTACTGCAGCATTCCCGCGCGCTCTGTTGAACGCAAGGAAGCGCTCCCAGATGACCTGCGTATCGACGTTCCAGCAGGCGAGCGACGCTTTCGCAGCCTTGATAAGGTCGGCCCAGGGCGTTCGGTAGACGTTGGTCCCAGCATCAATTTCGATCCTTCCTGCAAAGATAGTTTTGTTCTTAGAATCTCTAGATAGTGATGTGTCGCCTGAGGCTGGCACGACATCTGGCAGCAAATCGACAGTCTCGTGCGCTCCGAACCGGAACAGCCACGGGGCGAACTTGCCATTTGGCTTCCACCGGACCAGCGCCAATCCTGACGCGGCGAGCTCGACCAGCAGCGCCGTCAGGTGCTGCCGTGACACCCCCATCTTCTCGGCGAGATGCGCCAGCGTGAACGCGGCCGTTCCGCGCTCCAACCCGTTGTAACCGTCCTTCCAGGCGATCCCGTCGAGGATGATCGTCGCGAGCTTGTGCGCCGACGTGGAGAGTGGGGTTTCGGTGATGCGGCGCAGGATGGCACCGGTCGTGAGTTCCATGATGTGTCGTTCCGTCCTGGGGCGACACCAGACCGCGAGGCGTGCAAAATTTCGTTCCAGCAAAGGCATTTGCCGGTTGAACGGACCCAAAGCTCGCGCTAGATTCCCACTACCACGAGGAAATCAGTGCGGCGTCGGGCCTATGGTCTGGCGTCGTTTCTGTTTCTAGGGGTTGCGTCTTTCGTTCGTTTCGGGGGAGGGCAGTCGTTCAGGCTCAGTAATGAACTTCTTCGTGTCCGTAGCTGCCTTCATAGTCGCGCCATTCGACGAAGACAGACCGGTGCCAATAGGAACGGCAGTCCGCCGGCACGGCGAGATCTGAAGCTGTCGGAACCGCAGAAACGCTGCTCCGACGTCGGCTGTAGTCGCCTTGGGACCCATAGGTACCCATGTACACGGCGCCCCAGCTGTTGCAGTCGCCATCAGAGCTGCGTCGCTGCTGGTAGGTGATTTCGAACACGCGGATCGAGCGGACGAAGTCAAACGCCGGATCGGAGATGTCGACATCTGCCCGATCCTGGACAAGCTGAAGCGCCAACGGCGTTTCAGGGATCGAGATAAGCGGCACCGGCTCACCGCGCACGGCGATGTCGATCAGGCGCTCAATCGGTTTCACCTCGCCGCGGAAGCTCGCGCGCATCGGGCAATTCCAGATCTGCAGCGGCGGCTCAACTGGCCATGGCGTAATCCGGGCGATGAAGACGGTACGAGCATGAGCGCACTCTGCCGAGGCTGGCCAGCCGCCTGCGAGGCAAAGAAGGATCGCGCAGTCGACGGGGTAGGCTTTTGCCGGAGCAGCAAGAGAAAGGGACAGGGCGGTGGCTGCGAGGGCGGCCGCAGCTCGTAGTCTTGTCATGAGAGTTTCCTTGTTAAGATGCCGGGAGGGGAGGGGGCAGGAAGACTGTAGCTGGCACGATCAACCGTCAGGCTCGGCGCCAAGAGCCTGGTAGTCGTGGATCGCGCGGTTGATCTCTTCGGACACCTCGGCGCGCGCAGCATCGAGACAGCGCAGATAGGCCTGTGCCTCATCGAAGTAGGCCGTGAACTCCTGCCCGATCTCCGTGCGATATTCCGCACGCGTGGCAGCATCGGTCACTGGTGCAGGCGGGACCGGCGGCAGGCAGTCCAAGGCCGTCGATGCTTGAGAGACCCCGCAGACAGGCATCGTGAGCAGGGTGGCGACGACACGGCGAGCGCGTCTGGAGGTGACAAATGGCATGCGCAGTCCCGGGATTTCAAAACATGTTCATGAATTGCAAAACACCGCTATTGACGCAATAGGATTCTACCGCTAGATGAGCGCCATGTTGTGCGACGACATGTTTCTCATCAGCGCAACATGCACTATGTTCTGCCGTGAGCGTGTTGCTTTCGGAAGGTGCCAACCCATGAGGAACTTGACCCCGGTGATCTTGCAGGCCGGACTTAAGGAGGCCCTGACCGAAGGCGGCATCGTCGAAGCCC